>Ga0114922_10001856_pt1 | contig 20010 bp, 17 predicted proteins | sample AartaG_FD_100975 | JGI IMG/M metagenome (GOLD analysis project Ga0114922, IMG submission 100975) | Deep subsurface microbial communities from Aarhus Bay to uncover new lineages of life (NeLLi) - Aarhus_00045 metaG | ecosystem: Environmental > Aquatic > Marine > Oceanic > Sediment | place...
AAACCCCGGAATGGGCGGAAAGGGGGGGGGGAGGGGGAAAAAAAGAGGGGTAAAATCAAAGGGGAGAGAATTTAGAAGGGGGGGGGGGGGGGGGGTATAATATGATACTAAGGGTGAGATGTTGCGTTTGTCGGGTGTGAAGCGGTAACTCCGAAAGAGCGGTAGCGCCACAACTTGGCGGACAACCCGGAGGATCCGTCTGCACATCGTCGGGGGATTGAGAAAGGGGGTGATAAGACAGCTCAATCGCTATTGATTTGATGCTCGCGTCGGTAAGTCGAACGGTTTCTCGGTTCCCAAGGGAGGAAAAGAGATGAAGAAATCAAGTGGATTTACACTGATAGAGCTGCTGGTGGTCATAGCGATCATCGGCATACTGGCGGCGATACTGCTGCCGGCGCTTGCGCGAGCGCGGGAATCCGCGCGGCGAGCAAGCTGTGCCAACAATCTGAAACAATGGGGTCTGGTGTTCAAGATGTACGCGAATGAGTCCGATGGCGGGAAGTGGCCGCCGATACAGGTCGCGACGGAACTAGGTGCAGGAGAGTATTGGGCAGCAGGTGGGAGTCCGCTGTACCGAGCCGTCTATCCGGAATATCTCACTGACTTCAAAATCTCAGTCTGTCCATCTTCGAAGATGGCTAGCCGAGTCGACGAATTTATACAGCCGCCCGACTGCACATTCTGTGACGCGTCGGGTAATCTCAATCCCGATCTTGTTCAGGGATTAGAAAGCTACTGGTACATGCCATGGGCGGCGTATGAAAATCCTGCAGTGCAAGTGTCCTGGTATGCATGCTGGAATATGTGGTGGGATCTGTTGGGTCCAGTCGATTGGACTAGCCAAGGCTCTGTGCTTGGCGCGCTGGACCAGGATATGCCGGTCACGGGCGATGTGGATGGAGAGTACACGTCATATACAGGGCCGGAGCATATGGCCGCGTGGGACCAGGCGTTCCCCGGCACGTCTGCCATTGACCTTCCCGCACTCCCAGTTGGCAATGCCGGCGGCAACACCATCTACCGGCTCAAGGAAGGTATCGAACGCTTCTTCATCACGGACATCAACAACCCGGCGGGGAGCTCGATGGCGCAAAGCGAGCTCGCGGTTATGCATGACCTGGTTATGGTGGAGAATTTTTATTTGATCGTGGATGGTATGGCTCCCGGCGAGATCATATTCAACCACGTTCCCGGAGGCGGCAATGTCCTCTACATGGATGGGCATGTCGAGTGGCAGAGATACCCGCAGAAGGAGCCGCCGATAAATCCGCTTAGCGTAGGTGTATGGATGTAGTCAAGCAGCGGGCGAACGGCCCATCTGCAGTGGTCATGCACTATTTGGCTAATGATCTCCATTGGGGGGTGGCCGACCACGGTCACCCCCCGGTTTGAGAATTGAAAGCCACCGGTCGAGGCTGCACGACGCGCGGCCCGCTTTCTCTGCCAGGACGTCTCTTAATCCCGCCCTTTTTTCAGCCCCCTCTCTCCTCTTCTGAATCGTAATCTTGCTCGTAATCGTACTCGTAATCCCCCCATCCCGGCCATTTTCCGGTTAGGGACCTCGTTTTCAAACGAATGCAGAGATGCCTGCAGCGTGCAGGCTCTCCACGCAGAACTGTAGGGGAGGCCCTCGTGGCCTCCCGCGGGAGGGGACAAGCCCCTCCCTTACAAACGAAACGGACGTTCTGGGGTCACCGAGGTGACCGCCCCTACAATTTCATTTCAGGCGGAATTGGGTTATACTTACTGCGGATCCATTCCAATCGTGAAAGGAGACTTATCATGTCGAATACGGCAAACGAGGGGATTCGCGTTGAGGTGGCGGACAGGGTAGCGACCATCACCCTCAACCGGCCGAAGAAACTGAACGCGATCACGCCGACCATGATGGAAAAAGGTGTCGCGATTCTCAAGGACGTCGCCGGCGACGCCGAGGTGGGCGCTGTGGTGCTGACGGGCGAAGGTCGCGCGTTTTGCGCGGGCGGCGACGTCTCCGGCATGGCCGCAGGCGGTAGCGCCCAGATCGGCCTGGAAGGCGGCACGGATATGCTGCGGCGTATGCAGGAGTTCGCGTGGCTGCTGAACACCATCCCGAAAGTCACCATCGCCGCGGTTAACGGTTTCGCCGTGGGCGCGGGTCTCTCCATAGCGCTGGCGTGCGACCTGCGCATCGCGTCCGTGGAAGCGAAGTTGGGCACAGCGTTCGCCCGGATTGGGCTGAGCGGTGATTTTGGTGCAGCATGGTTGCTGACACGGCTGATCGGCCCGGCCAAAGCGAAAGAGATTCTGTTTCTGCCGGATATGGTTGACGGGGATGAGGCGTTTCGTCTCGGACTGGTCAACCGGGTCGTACCCGATGACGAGTTTCAGGACGCGGTGACGGGACTTGCGGGACGTATAGCGCACGGGCCGTTAGTCTGCTACCGCTACATAAAGGAGAATGTGAACCTGGCCGTGGACTGCGACTTCCGGTCCGCGCTCGACCGTGAAGCGATGACTCAGATGCTGTGTTCACGCACGGCGGACCATATGGAAGGCGTTGTGGCGTTCATGGAGAAACGCGAACCGAACTTCCAGGGAAAGTAGCCGCTCTACGCGTTATAGTTCTTGAGCCGGTCCTTCTCCGTTGCGCGACGCATGAACAGGTCCATCATGTTCCTTGGGGGCTCCTCGGTCGACTCCCGTTTCTGGAGCGTGACGGCGTTGGTCGCACAGGTCGGCACGCATACGCCGCAGCCGATGCAGCTCTCCAACTTGACCTTGGCGACACCGTCGTCCACGGTGATGGCTCCTATCTGGCACCGTTCCACGCAAACCTCACACCCAACGCACTCGCCCTCGTCCACATGCGCGATGTAACTTGACGGCGCGGCCGTTTTCGGCAGGTTCAGCTCGACGATTCCGCGCAGTATGTGGCAGCAGCATCCGCAGCAGTTGCACATGAACACGGAGCGTTCCTGGACGTTGTCGGAGGTGTGTACCAGGCCCAGCTCCTCTGTCTCGTCAAGTTTCGCCAGCATCTCGTCAAGCGAGACCTCGCGGCCGAATCCATGACGGATCATATAGTCCGCGCCCAATCCGAGCCCCATGCAGATATCCTCAACGGGCATCTCGCAGCCGCGTTCGAGCAGATGCGCCTGGCGCCGGCAGAAACATCTTGTCAATGCCCAGCGCCCGGCGGTCTTGATGAGCTCGCGCGCCTGCTCGTACGTCACCACCTCGGTCGTTATCTCGCCAAACGCGCTCACGTACGGGACGACGCGCACACGTTCCGTGTCGGCGCCGGCAACCTCGGTTCCCAGGTGGTTGGTGAGATACGTTTCTGAAAGCTCCGCAAGCCGCTTCATCGGCAGATGCTCGTTGCGTTTCATGAAGGTGAACTCGAGGAAACCTATCACCGGGGGCGCCAGCGTGTACCTCGTGGCGCTCTTGCGCTCGATGTCTATGACCAGCCCTTTGTCCGCCATGGAACCGATGATATCCGCCAACCTGTCGCTGTCCATACCGGTAGCCTTCACGAGACCGTCGAATGTTGCCGGCAGCATCGGCATCTTCGACGCGACGAGCGCCTCCTCCTCAGTGAAAAGTATGCTCAATATCTCGAACAGCTCGTCCGCTTTCGGGGCGCCTTCACCGTTTTTCGCAAGCCGTTCTTGCAGAGCAACATAGACTTCCGGAACCTTATCCATACCGGTCATCACGCTCTCCTTAATCAGAGTTGCCCACACCGTGCGCCGGACGGGCGGCACCATGGTGTCATTTTCGCGAATTCTCCTGATCCCACGACGGTTCGTAATAGTCTCGCATATCCGCCAATCGGTGTCAACAGAAAAGAGGGTGAGGACATTTGGACAGCGGCATTTGGATGGGGGCTGCGAGCGATGTGGTACGGGGGGAATCCGGCCATTCGGGCAGGTTCAGATTCTCTAGAACCCTACGTTGAGTCCCACTTCAAGCTTCCCGTCTGCGAAGGACTCTATGCTGAGTTGATCTTCCTCGAGCAAGTCTATGGTCTGAAAGTCCGAGACGCGCTGGCCGGCCGCGTCGCACAGGACACACACGACGGGCCGGTCGAACGCGTCACCGTTGCTGTGGACAACCTTAGCGATCTCCCCCGTGTTCAACCGCACCAGTGTACCCAAGGGAAATAGCGACAGGTATTTAACGAGCCCGCGGACGCTGTCACCGTCAAACAGGTTCTTCGACACCTGCTTTATCATGTGTTCCATAGCGTTGTACGGGTGATAGGCTTTCCGCCAGGGACGGTCCGAGGTCAATGCGTCATAGACATCCGCCACCGCTACTATGCGCGCAAGACGATGAATGAGATGTTTCTCGCGCTTGCCGGGGTACCCGGAACCGTCGCACCGTTCGTGGTTCTGGTAGGCGATGTAGCGCGCAGTCCATGGCAGGCCGGGCAACCTTTCGAGGGCATAGAGGACATGGAGAGAATGTTTGTGGACATCCAGAAGCTCAACTTCCGTGAGCCGGCGCGGCGCGTTCAAGATCTCCTGGGGCACCATAACCATGCCGAGGTCGTGCAGGAGCGCGGCAACACCTACCTCCATGACCTGGTGGCGGCTGAACTGCATCGAACAAGCGATGCTTATCGCGAGTGTCGCAACGTTGAGCGAGTGGAAGTAGATGTACTGGGCATTGCTCTTCAATCTCGTCATATTGACGAGCAGGCTCATGTCAGTGGCAAACGTGTCCACGAGTTTGCCCGCAACATTCCAAGCCTCCTCCGCCACCTTGTCACTCTCGAGCGCGCCTTCCGTGACAGACTCGACAAACTCAACGCCGTCATCGTGTGCGGCCTGCCATTCGCCGAGCCGATTCTCGGATCGCCCCGTCTGCAGTGAGTCGTCCATGCTCGCTTCCAGAGCGTCGCCCTCGGGCTCAACGTTCAATGCGTCTTCGCTTGCGAGGCTCTTCTCCACTTCCGACTGGAGAACGTCCGCCATACGTTCGGCGGCTTGCCTGTAGTCAGAGACAGGAACGTCTGTTCCAGAGTCCGACACCTCGCTGGGGTCCCATTCTCCCACATAGACGCAGTCCGCCCCGCCGCGCACCAGGGACACTAGCATGTCGTGCGTCAGATCTTTGCCCGCTGCAAGGAGCAGTTTTCCTGTCTCGTCGTAGATGGGTTCATCCAGGCTGGTGCCCAGTTTCAGGCTATCGATTGAAACACGCTTCATGAACTACAGTTCCTCTCCGACGGCGGCTAGGAGGTATGTTCGGACGCAAAACCCGCCGCTCGCGGGGCGCTGCGTCGTCTTGTTCGCAAGACCCGCGCCCGCGCGCAGACGCACTCTCCGCATCGGAGTGCGTATAGGCAACATACCCTCCCTCCGCCTAAATGAGCGGAGCAGCCTGGGTCGAGTAATCTATACCCCTCTTCACCAGGATTATACCATATTGGACAAGAAAGAAGCGTGTCCCGTGGAGGTAGACTCTATATGGTGATATATTCCGCTTGACAGACCCTTGGATATCGAGTGTTGGATGCCGTGCAACGTGTGGCGCGTCGCGGCGATTCTTCTATCTGCAATTGCCATCACCCTACTGTCGGAACATCGGACTCCGACAAGCTGTAAGATGAAGTCTTACAAGTCCTTATACTCGAGTTCCTCTATACTCACGCCTCTCCAGGTTTGCGTGCGTACACACGCACGCTGCTAACCTTGTTGTCGACCAGCGGCAGAAGGGCTTCGCCGCGTGTCCGCTCTTCCGGGCTGAGCGTCTCGTCGGCGTGCACAAAAGCCTTCAGGACATCCGCTGAGAAGGTCTTCTTGTCCACGATTGTGCCGGAGATAAGCTTTTATACGCGGGCGTACCTGGCTTATCCCTTTTGCCGAATCTCAACTACTTCCTTGAATCTTCGCACGATTATATAGCTCTCAACGGTCACTTTTATTAATGCACTGTCAGGGGAAACAACGAACTGCTCCAAGTGCGGATGCCTTGCGAGGTAGAGTCTCAAGAAACGATTCTCGTCTGTCTTGGATATCTCCTCAGCGCGTCCCGTTACCGTGACCGCAACCGCCCTTTGAAAATCAGCGTCCTCGTCCGAGCGGCTGTCAACGAGCATTGATACTCGCTCGTCGCGCATCATATTCTCGTATTTGCGTGATAACCTGGGTGTGACAAACAACATGTATTCAAAATCATCCGTAGCGGCGAATGCAACCAGACTGCAGTAGGGTTGTCCGTGCTCGTGCGTGGCTAGAACCGCCAATTTCTGGGATTCAAAAAGCTCTTTGACAATCTGCCTCACTTCGTCGTTGCGGTTGCTCATAGTCAATCTCGGCCTCTCAGAAACTGCTCGCCTTTCCGTTCCCTGCAATAACCCGAGTTATTGCGTAACGGACGGGCGCAGGTAGTCCTGCGTTCCTGCAGGGCATTGCGTTACACAGCCGGACTCTCAGGCCCCGGGGACGAACTTCAGCTAGCCTGTTTGCTGCTGCGCCAGCGGGACCGTGTCGGCAGGCTTTACCTTGTACCAGCATTTGATGATAAACCCTTGCTCGTCAATCAGAAACGAGGAGCGTACTACTCCCATGAACGTCTTGCCGCGCATGGATTTCTTGTCCCAGACGCCATATGCATCCGCGACGGCGCGATTCTCGTCACACAGCAGAGGGAATCCCAGGTCGTACTTATCGTCGAACTTCTTCTGTCTGCCGGGTGGATCGGGGCTTATCCCGACAGCAGCCATTCCGGCGTTGCTCAGGCTTGCCAGGGAGTCCCGCACGCTGCAGGCCTGTTTCGTGCAGCCGGGCGTGTTCGCTCTCGGATAGAAATACAGGAGCAGTTTCCGGCCCTTGAAGTCCGAGAGCCTTACGGTGTTGCCGTCCTGGTCCTTGAGTTCAAAATCGGGCGCTTTGTCGCCGGGCTTCAGTTTTACCATCATGCACCTCCTTTGCTGCCGTCACATACTCTTAGTCAAGCAGAGCCTTGCACTTTGAACAAGGTTCCCGTGGCCTCAGCTACAGTGTGCTTATCCGAATATACTCTTGCCTTGGCGAAGACCCTGCGTTTCCTTTCCTCCTCTATATGCGCCTCGACATGTATTTTCTCCCCAATCGGTGAAGAATTGCGAAATGTAATCTCCTCTCTAAGAGTTCTCACGTCCCATTTCAGTACACTGCGACACAGAAATGAAAGGGCCTCGTCCATGAGAGCCGCGATCACGCCTCCGTGGACGGCGCCGGGCGGACCCACATGGTGTTCATTCGAAGTGAATTCTCCTTCCACGCGGCCATCCTGCACCGCAAAACGGACTTTGAGGCCTATGGGATTAGTTGGACAGCACCCGTAACATGTCGGAACATGGATATCTTTCTTCTCGTTGGGCATTCAGGTCTCCTTTCTCTTTCAGCCTACCTCGCGTTCATGACGCTTCTATGTTGCGTTTGTTCGTCAACGGCGTCGGCTTGGGGAAGTCAACACCGTTGTGCTTGCACAGTACGTTGGCGGAGATCCTTCCAGAAGCGAACAACGACGGGAGGCCGCTGCCCGGATGCGTACCGCCGCCCGCCAGATAACAATGGTCGAGCTCCTCGAACTTGTTCCTCGGTCTGGAATACAGTAACTGGGACATATTGTGCGACAAGTTGAAGATCGCGCCTCGGTACACGTTATAGTCCCGCTCCCAGTCCAGGGGGGTGTTAATACGTTCGACTTCTATGTGATCCTTCAGGTCCTTCATGGAGGTGTTCTGCGCAACCTTGTTCAGAACCCTCTCTCTGAAAGAATCTTTTTCGTTATTCCAGTCTATTCCGCTGCCGTTGTTGGGAACAAACACGAGCAGGTATATTGCCGACTTACCCTGCGGAGCCAGAGTCGGGTCTGTAATGCTTGCATTCTCGATATATACGGAGAGGTCGTCTGACAGGATTGCTCGGTCGAATATGTCCGCGATGTTGGCCTTCCAGTCATCGGCGAAGATCCAGCTATGATGAGGTTCATCGTACGTCTTGTCGACTCCCAGGTAGAGCACGAACGCGGAGCACGAGAAGTCTTTCCTCTTGAGATTATCCGTGCTGTACTTTCTCAGTATGCCCGGTTTGACGAGGTGTGTCATAGCGTACCCGAAGTCAGCGTTGATTATGACGTCATCGCAGTAGACCTTATTCCCGTTCTCAAGCTCAACGCCCTTGACAGTCCTGCCTTCAAGGATCAGCTTCGAAACCGGCGTGCCGGTGCGGACCTCGCCACCCTCTTCGTCGACCACTTTCGCCATAGCGTGCATTGCGCGATTGAGCCCGCCTATGACGTGGAAAACGCCATATGTCAGTTCGCCGTACGGGATCATTGTGAATACCGCCGGACACCGCCACGGGGGCATGCCCTGGTACTCGGACTGGAAGGAAAGTGACAGTCTCAATCTGTCGTCGCTGAAGTACCGTCCCAGGATATCGAACATCGAGCGCCTGAACTCCACATAGGGCATCCCTCGAAGAACGTTCATGTCAAGGAAAGATGACAGCTTGCAGTAATCCTTCTCCATGACGAAGAACATCTTCTCGAATCTCTTGCGCTCACCTTTGAGGAACCTTTCGTATCCCTGTTCGTTCCCCGGGAACGTGGCCGATATCCTTCTTTTCATTCCCTCGACGTCCGATGTCGGCTGGAGTTCAATATCTCCGCATTTTATCCGATATATCGGGTCCAGTCTCTTGAATTCGAGGTAATCCTCGACCTGTCTACCTGCTTCCTGGAACATCTCTTTCAGAATAAACCCCATCATCAGGATAGTCGGCCCTGTATCGAATACGTAATCATTCAGCCTGATAGCTGCAGTTCTGCCGCCGACCTCCGGGGCCTTCTCAAAGACCGTCACCTTGAAGCCTCTGTGTGCCAGGATCATAGCGCTGGTCAACCCGCCTGGCCCCGCCCCGACCACGACTATGTGTTTCCTGCTCATACAAGCCGCCCTCAGTTCACGCGGAAGTTGACGCGATAGCTGAACCGGCGCTGGTCCGTCATCAACGCGAAACCGCTCCAGTTCAGATCGGGCGCCACTTCACGCCCGCAAGCAAGCCGCCAATGTGTCGTATTCTCCTCCTCCGGCACGTCGAGGGAGAATCCGATGCCTACGGATGGACTTTCGAAAACGGTGCCGAAGGGGACGAGCTTCCAGCCCGGTATCTTGTCGCCTTCCAGGACGCTCTCACCGTATCGCAGCCTGTCGAAGGCCGTTCCGGCGACCTCATTCATCATTATTAGCCGGCCCCTGTCAGCGAGGGCCCCAGCGTCAACTTCCACACTCAACGCGCCGTCTCTGACTTCGTACACGACACGACACTGTCCCTGGTTTGATCCTGGGACTATTGCGCTTTCAACTCGAAACAGCGACCGCAGGGCGTCTGCGACACTCAAGAGACTACGCTGACATTTCGGGACCTTCATGTACGTATCCACCAGCATTTCCACGAGAAAGAAGAACGGTCTGGGGAACCTCCTGCGGAGCACGGAAAGAGCCTCCTCGCGGTCGAGCTGGAAAACCAGCTCAGACCTTGTCGGGGCAATTTGAGCCGCAGAAACGAGGGAAGGGAAGTAGGTTCTGCAGCGCGCTCTTAGTATCGGCAGGCCAAAACCTGCTGATTCCCCCGCGAGCACCTCATTCTGATAACAGAGAAACGGACCTTTGTCCATGCCCTTCGTCTTTCCCTCTCCGGCCGATGGGACGCTAATTAGGGAGATCCCATCAGAGATGGGCAACGGCCTTTCGATTCGACTCGAACTGTGCATAGGTTTCTTCTATACGCTGTTTCAGGAACTCTTGGTCGAAGGCTGACTGATAGACAAACCTGTTTTCGTTTTCATGCTTCCAGTCAGAATCGGCTTCAACCTCCCGCACTTTCTCAAACAGGCCTGTACCGGGTAAGGGATACGGTACCGTGAACGATATTTCGTCCAGAGGCAGCGACAACGCCCAGGCGAAGGTTCTCTCAATCGTCTCGTGGGTTTCACCCGGATAGCCCACTATGAAGAACCCGGCTGTTCTTATGCCGCTCCGGGAGAACAGGCGAACAGTGCGCTCGGCACCCTCGACCGTTGTATCCTTCTTCATCAGTTTCAGTACTTCGTTACTGCCGGATTCCAGCCCGAAGTATACTTTCTCACATCCAGCCTCTCGCATTAGCTCGACTTCCTCGGCGCTTATTGTATCGGCGCGGGAGAGGCATGTCCATCTCATTTCCAGCTGCTCGCGGATCAGTCGGGCGCAGAAACCGCGTACGTGCTCCATATCAAACGTGAAACAATCATCGCCGATCCATAACCCGGAATATCCCCATCTCTTTATATCGCGGATCTCTTCCATGATTCGGTCGAGATCCCGGCGCCTGAACAAGTTTCCGAATATCGGCTTTGAGCAGAAGTCACACGTGCAGGGACAGCCATAACTCGTCATGATACTTGATATAGGAAACATCTGCTTTTGCGTCCAGGATTGCTGGTAGCTGTCGTGGTGGTAGTCGCTCCGGTCCGGTAACGGCAGAGTGTTCAAACCGGTTTCGTCCAACCGTTGCGGGTCGGATTCAAAGGTCGGCCCATCGTACGGGCATTCACAATACAAGCCCGGATACGGCTGAGCGTTTTCGCACAAACGGGTGAGGGCCGATTTGGAGGGTGAAGCGCCGACGTAATCCGCGCAGAAACGGGGGAACGCGTCGGCCGCCTCGCCTCTGAATACGACGTCGAAGCCGCGCGCAAATCGCTCCGGTCGAAGGGTCGGCAGCGGGCCGCCGCAAACCAGAATGGCGTCGGGCAGACGTTGACGGAGTGTCTTTGCCAGCGCCAGTGCATTGTCGGACATTGAGACCATGACGTAGATGCCGACGATCTTAGGTCGCGCCGCTATAACGCGGTCCAACACATCATTCTTTTGGCCAAATGTGCAGTCTGCAACGAGCACATCAAGCCCGTCGCGGCGCAGCGATGCGGTTAACTGGGCGATTCCGAGAGGATGGAACAGCATCTCGTCGCGTGCACGCGTGCGAAAGTACGGGTAGATCAGGGCAACGTCCGACATGTCAACGATTACCTTTAGGCGCGCAGGCACCAGACCGCCTGTTTCCACTTGTTGGGGGCGCGCCGCTCACGGCAAATTCTTGGAAACTCTCTGCTCGGTCTCCCGAGGTCGTTTCTTCTCGGAGGCGAGCTTTCTCAACATGTCCTTTATCTCGGTAATACCTTTGCTGTCGATCTTGCCGGCCTTGGAGTATCTGATTATTCCGTTCTTGTCTATCACCAGGACGTTACTCTCGTGATTCTTCATCTTGTAGTCGGTGAACATCTTCCCGTCCCAATCCCCGTATATAGTGAGGCCTTCCTTCTTTGAGTTCTCCTTGAGTTTGCTCCTCCATATTCGGGTGAATGGCCAAAACGCGCCGGAGCAGTTCACAATCGGCATTCCAAGGGATACGTCCGACGGAAAGCGCGGGTCACGCGCAAGCTCATTAAGGGCTTTTTTCAGCGCCCTGTTCTTCTCCACCACTTCCTTAGTCTCATAGAATATGACTAATATCTTCCCTTTGAGCTTGTCCGGGGTCAGCACCTTCCCATCGCCCGATTTCACTTTGAAAGACGGTGCTTTCTTGCCGATCTTTTCGTCGCCGGGAAGGCTTGCCCCCGACAGCGCCAAGAAGAACAACGAGCAAACCGCGATGGCAGGAGCTTTGCGATTCATGTCCCGGTTTCCCAACAAGGCCTTGCCGGTGTGGGTCTCACACGCCGGCGCTCTTTGCACCCGGCAACGAAGGTGGCGGCTCGAAACTGACGTTATAGTGTCTGCAGAGCATATCCGAGGAAATCCTGGCAGATTCGTATATTGTCGGCAGCCCGCTGCCGGGATGTGTGCCCCCGCCGACCAGATAGCAATTGTCAAGTTCCTCAAACTTGTTTCTTGGCCGCCAGTACAGCATTTGCGGCCAGGAGTGCGCCAGGTTGAAAATCGCCCCTATGTAGACATTGTAATCCCGCTCCCAGTCGGTCGGCGTAATGATCTTCTCAACCTCTATGTGTTCCTTCAGGTCGGTCAATGGCGTCCTTGCGGCGATCTGAGCCAGAACCTTCTCGCGGTACTCCTCCTTGCAGTTGTCCCAGTCGATCCGGCTCCTGTTGTTCGGCACCGGCACCAGCACATATACGGTTGATTTGCCCTCCGGGGCCAGCGACGGGTCTGTCACGCATGCGTTCTGTATGTAAAACGACATGTCGTCGGACAGAACCTTCTTCTTGAATACGTCCTCTACGTTCGCACGGTACTCTTCTGCAAAGACTATGTTGTGGTGCGAGAGATCGTACTTCTTGTCGACTCCCATGTACAACATGAACGCCGAGCATGAATAGCCTTTTCTCTCAAGCCTCTCGCCGGAGTATTTCCTCAATACCCCCGGTTCGACGAGGTTAGTCATGGCGTACGAGAAATCGGCGTTAAGAACCACATCGTCCGCGTATACCTTCTCTCCGTCCTCCAGCTGGACACCCTTAACAGCCCTTCCTTCCACGATCAGCCTCTTAACGGGGGTGGCGGTGCGAACCTCTCCTCCTTCCTCCTGGACCACCTTGGCCATGGCCAGGGATATCTGATGCAATCCGCCTGTGGCGTGGTCAATTCCGTAGGCATGCTCTACATAGGGGATAATGGTGAAGAACGCCGGGCACTCCCACATGGACATGCCGATATACTTCGATTGAAAGCAGAAACAAAGGCTCAAAGTCTCCTGGTCAAAGTATCTACCCAACTCCTGGATTATCGAGCGCCCAAAAGGGATGTGGGGGACAGCGCGAAGAATCTGCATGCTGAGAAACGATTTCAGGCTCGAGTAATCCTTCCTGAGACAAGGATATAGCCTGTCAAACCTAACCAGTTCTTTATCGAAAAAGGCATTCAGGTCCGCCCTACCGCCCGGGAACTTGTTCTCGATTTCCTCCTTCAGCTTGCGCCGGTCGCCAGATATGCACACGTCCTTATCTACGAATTTGAGTTGATACAAGGGATCGAGCGTCTTGAATTTGAGGTAATCGTGGATGTTCCTGCCAGAGGCTTGAAACATCTCCTCTAAAATAAAGGGCATGACCAGAAAGGTAGGACCCGTATCGAACGTATAGTCCCCTAGCTTGATCGCGGCATTTCTCCCGCCCACCTGCTCGGCCTTCTCGAAAACAGTGACCTTGAAGCCCCTGTGCGCCAAAATCATGGCGCTTGTCAACCCGCCCGGTCCAGCCCCCACGATAACGACATGTTTGTTGTCCATGGTCCTTGCCTCCTGGCCGGCATTCGCAGCCTCACCTAGCAAACTCGGAATAAATGGAACAACGCATCCTGGCACGCAACGAGTGACACAGCGTCAGGAGCGGCCGACAACCCGGCTCCGACTGCTGCTCGTTGCGTACCCTCTTCGTGCGCTTTACCTGTCAAAGATGCCCTTGACTCCCTCTATGACCTTTGATGCCTCTTCCTGTGCCTCTTCACCGGCCTTTTTCGCTGCGTCCTCCAGGGCTTTTGCCCCTTCCTTGAGAAGCGTGTCCGAGGAGAGGACGGCCTCGGTGATCGCCTTGTATATTGCCGGGAACACCTGGTTAACGACCTTCTCCACCGTAGCGCCGCCGGAGTCCTTGCCGATATCCCTCAGTTCTATGTCGGGAAGCGGGACAGTGACAAGTTCACCTCCCGCCAGAGTCGCCGCAAGCTGAATTTCGCCGTTCTTCAGGACGAACCGGTCGATCTGCACTTTCTTACCGGGCTTCTTGTCAGTCTCGGGCGCCGGCGCGGCCTCCTCTGCGGGCGCTCCGCCTCCGGAAAAGGCGGCGATGTTCTCGCGTATCTTGGCGATGTTGCTACCTCTGAGGTCGCCTTCAAATGTGATTTTCGGCCCGTCGATGAATATCTCCTCGATGACGATCTTATCGGACTTCACCGATTTCACGTCGATATTGACGCGAATCTGTCCGAGCTCGAACGCGCTGTCCGTCTTGAAACCTGCGGGATTGCCGACGAGCAACCCTCCGAGAGCGCCCTGTCCCGAGAAGGGGGAGATCTTGACCGAATTGAGCGTGACTGTGGTCCCCGTGACTTTCGGGCCAATAGTCTCGACGCCGGCCTTGACGATGCGATTCAAAGACCCTAGTACTACCAGAAGGACAACGATGATCAGCACCGGCACGGCAATAAGTATTATCTTTAGAGCCTTCTTCATGACACTACCCTCCTTCGATTGCTCAAACCTAAGCTCCAAACCACCTACGTGCAAAGCCGGATTGCCCCGACTGGAACGTTGATGAGACCCGACGTATTGTCTCTGCAATAAGAATGCTAGCACTGCTGCCGTCCACTGTCAACACGTTTCTCGATGTTCGAGCCGGATGATTCAGCTCAACTAGGGCTTGACACGGGCACCATCCGCGTGGTTACAATACTGTCGGGAAACAAGGTGGTGCACGTTCTGATGATCGGACTGGAAAAGAAGTGGCTCAGGCCAGTGGAAGGAGGTGCAGGATGAGAGTATGGAGAAGCCGTGTGTTGACGGCTGTTGTGATAGGGTTGATCTTAGTCTCCTCGTCCGGGTGTGGAACACTGCTCTATCCGGCGCGCCTGGACGGGACGCCGTCCAGGCAGCTTGACAGTAGGGTGGTAATATTGGACTGCCTCTGGCTAGTGGCCGGCGTTATCCCGGGAGTGGTGGCTTTGGCGGTGGACCTTACCACGGGTGCCGCGTATTTCTCCGAAGGCGAAGTGTAATTGTCGGCAGGTGATACGGTTTCAGTCAGCGTTCACGGGGCAGCACCGGTATAGGCCCGGGTTGTCCGTTGGCTTGTGAACGCTGACACCCGCGATCTAATATCGCGGCCTGACCGCGCCGTGCATCTTTTTGCAGAGTAAAGAGGCAAATGTAATCAGGGAGTACGAATACTATGGCTACTGAAAACGTTGTCGCGGATACTGCTGCTGCTGCGGATACAACCGCCGCTACTCCGGGGAACATCCTCGAGAGAATCCGGGCATTGATCGCGGAAAGAGGGGTGAGTCTGCTAGGTCAAATCCTGGCTGCCGTCGCCATTCTCATTGTGGGTCGGTGGATCGCCAAGGCGGTTCGCGGCGGTGTCAAGAAGGTGCTGCTGAAAAGGAACGTGGACGAGACGCTCGTGCTGTTCACGTCGAATGTTCTCTACGTCCTCGTGATGACGTTTGTGATTCTCGCCGCCCTTGGAGTCCTCCAAGTACCGACGACGGGCCCGATAGCCCTCCTTGGTGCCGCCGGCCTGGCGGTTGGCTTTGCCTTGCAGGGCTCCCTGGCAAACCTTGCCGCCGGCATACTGATGATCATATTCCGGCCCCTCAAGGTGGGCGATTTCGTCGAGACTGCCGGAGTCAAGGGAGTTGTTAAGGAGGTCAGCATTTTCACGACGAAGCTGCTAACGCCTGACAACAAGGCCGTTATCATACCCAACGGCAAGGTGACGGGTGACAACATCGTGAACTACTCAGCGACGGGGACCCGCCGTGTGGATTTGGTCGTTGGTGTGAGTTACGTGGACGATCTGGACAAGGTCAGACAGGTGACTAAGAGCGTGCTTGCGGCGGACGAGCGAATCCTCAAAGAGCCGGAACCCACAATCGCGGTCCTCGAGCTGGGAGACAGCAGCGTGAACTTCGCCGTTCGGCCATGGGTCAATACCGCCGATTACTGGGACGTCTACTTCGACACGCTGGAGAACCTCAAGAAGCGATTTGACGCCGAAGGCATCTCGATTCCGTTCCCGCAGCGCGATGTCCATCTGTACGAGGAAAAGGGTGAGGTCGGCTGAGGCGGCGGGAGGTTGCTCCCGAGCCATAAGGCGCGTGCGCGGCGTATGAGGAGGTGACGAGCCTGCTATGATACCTCGGATAATTAGGTTCCTCACAGTAGACATCTGGAGAATTCGGTTAAGAAACCTGCCGCGCAATCAGCATTTCCTGATCAAACAGCTCAGGGTCATCCTTCTGGCGCTGCGCGGATTCTACGAGGACAGGTGCCAGTTGAGAGCATCGGCACTGACCTTCTATTCTCTGCTTTCCCTGGTTCCGGTGCTGGCCATGGCGTTTGGCGTAGCCAAGGGCTTTAGTCTGGACAAAACGCTTAACGAGCAACTGACGGCACTCTCAGCGAAGTTCCCCGCTCAACAAGAAATGTTCACCAGCTTCATTGGCTACGCCGATACGCTCCTCGAGAAGACGAAGGGAGGCGCTGTAGCCGGCGTCGGCGTGGCCGTCCTATTCTGGACCATAATAAAGATGCTGGGCAATATAGAGAAGTCGTTTAACAGTATCTGGGGAGTGAAGAAATCGAGGCCTATAAGTCGCAAGCTGAGCGATTATCTCTCAATAATGCTCATTTGTCCGATCCTGTTTGTTGTCTCGAGCAGCGCCACCGTCTTTGTAGCCGGCCGGATCGAGATCCTGGTCGAGAAGGTCTCGCTTCTTGGAGCTATAAGTCCGCTCATCTTTGCGGTCCTGAAGTTGTTTCCCTACTGCGTTATCTGGATACTGTTCAGTTTTCTCTACCTCTTCTTGCCCAACACGAAGGTCAATTTCAAGTCGGGCCTCCTAGCGGGGATAGCTGCCGGGACAATCTTCCAGGTCGTCCAGTGGGTGTACGTCACTTTCCAGATCGGAGTGGCCAAGCACAATGCCATCTACGGCACTTTTGCGGCGTTGCCGTTGTTCTTGTTGTGGCTTCAGGTCAGCTGGTTGATAGTCCTGTTCGGCGCGGAGATATCTTTCGCCCACCAGAACGTCGACACGTATGAGTTCGAGCCGGATTGTCTGCGGGCGAGCAACCGCTTCCGGAAACTGCTGGCGCTGCGGATGACCCATCAGCTGGTCAAGAACTTCTGTGCGGGCGAGGAGCCCTCGACCGCTACTCAGATCTCACACAATCTGGAGATCCCGATCCGGCTTGTCCGGCAGCTGCTGTTCGAGTTGACGGAGGCGCGGGTTCTCTCCGAGACTGTGACGGAGGAGGATGAGGTGGTCGCGTATCAGCCCGCGCAGTGCGCCGAGAAGTACACGCCGAAATACGTCCTGGAAGCGCTTGACAGGCGCGGCAGCGATGACATCCCGGTGGCCGATTCGAGCGAGCTGGATATACTGTCCCAATGCCTGAACGATTTTGCCGACGTGATTGAGAAATCCCCCGCGAATATCCTCCTGAAAGAGCTGTAGATTTGGCGCACTAGCAGTCCGCACCCCGAAATCCTGAGAATATTGGTACGGGGAGGCAGACTGCCGGTTTCTCCGGTGGACGTAACGCGGAGTCGGCGGACAAAACGCTTTCGAGCTGCGACACGGGCGGCGATAGGACTTTACTTAGGTGCCAGCAAAGAAGTAGAATGTCATCCGCCACAATGTAGAGATTTGGCTTTCGGGGCCGGATGTTGCAGACGGGAGAACGGCAATGCAACAGGTCAGCGCAAGAGCATGGCAACAGATATGCAGTCCCGCCACTACGCCCGCACTACCAGGCAATCATGCTGCAATTGGAACCGGTTCATCCTTCCCGCTGACGCGTTACGAAGGCCGACAAGAAGACAATCCATCTCGCGCAGAGACGCAAAGGCGCCAAGAAATGAGAGAGAACCAGAGAAAATGTCCTTTGCGGCTTGGCGTCTTGGCGCGAGTATAATCAAGATTCTGTACCAACCGGCGGGTAGAGCCGGACGCTTCGCGCCGCTCATCCGCGTAACGTTCGCTTCACAGGAGACATAATGAAACAAAAGCTACAGGACCGCCGCGACTTCCTTAGGTTTGCTGTCGCCCTTGGGGCCATGCCAATTGCGTCTCTCGGGCTGCGGGCAGCAGACGCTGAGGCGCAAGCCAGGCCGAATATTTTGTTTTGCCTGGCGGACGACTGGGGCTGGCCGCATGCAGGAGCATACGGTGACAAGGTCGTCAAGACACCAGCATTCGATCGCCTGGCAAAGGAAGGAGTGCTCTTTACACATGAATTCGTTTCCAGCCCCTCATGTACTCCATGTCGCAACGCGCTCCTGACGGGGCAGCAGTTCTACCGCCTTGAGGCAGGGGCAAATCTGTGGAGCACATTGGATGTCCGGTATCCGAACTTCATGTTCCTTTTGAGAAAGGCTGGCTATGAAATCGGTCATTGGCGTAAGGCATGGGGACCGGGCGATTTCGAGGAAGGTGGGTACACCGAACACCCTTGCGGCCCAAACAGTAGCTTCCTTGATTTCATGAAGAGTCGCGACAAAAGCAAGCCGTTTTGCTTCTGGTTCGGCACCAGCGACCCGCATCGCGGTTATGCCGGGGGAAGCGGCGGCAAAAGCGGAATCGATGTCGACAACGTGCATGTGCCGGAATTCTACCCGAACACAAAAGAGGTACGCAGTGATATCGCGGACTACTATTTCGAAGTGCAGCGCTGGGACCGTGACGTCGGAAGCGCAATCACATTGCTCGAACAAAACGGTGAGCTCGATAACACCATAGTCGTGATGACCGGCGACCACGGCATGCCATTCCCCCGTTGTAAAGGTAACTTGTACGACTGGGGAGTACGCGTGCCGCTCGCAATCCGTTGGGGCAGCAAGGTGAAACCGAACCGCAAGGTAACGGACTTCGTTTCTTTTACAGACCTTGCTCCAACATTTCTCGAGGTCGCCGGCGTTGAGGTGCCGGAGGAGATGACCGGACATTCGCTGTCATCTATACTCGAGGAAAGGGGCGAAGGACGCATAGACACAAAACGCGACTTCATGGTCTTTGGCCGCGAACGTCATGTGCCTGCGCAGAAGAAACCCTCTATGGAGGGCTATCCGGCGCGAGCTATACGTACTGATGAATGGCTGCTCATCCTGAATCTCGAGCCTGAGCGCTGGCCTGCAGGAGTGCCCGAAGGTTCAACCCACACAATAGGAAGCTTCGCGGATTGTGATGACGGGCCGACAAAATCGGTTATCATGAATATGCAGAATGAGAAGTTTTACGACCTATGCTTCGCAAAGCGCGGAGCGGTCGAGCTCTATGACTGCGCAAAGGACCCCGACCAGGTAAGTAACTTGGCCGGGGATCCTAAACACGCTGAGACCATAAAGAAACTCCGCGCACAGTTGGTCGAGTACTTGATGACAACTGAAGATCCGCGCTTTACGGATCGGCCGGTGAGATTTGAAGAATATCCTTACCGATAGACGCTTTGCGACCACGGCCAAACAAGCGAACAATGCGCTGAACGCGACGCAGTGAACCGCGCGCCTTAGCTCGGCCGTTAGGCCAAAGGAGCAAGCACACGAGAGAGCGAAAGCAAAGCTTTGGTGGTCCCGGACAGGGCCACACGGGAAATGTCAGATCGTATGGGAAATCGCGGATAAAAAGTGTTTTCACAAGGAGAGGTAGCATGCAAAGGAAAGAGACTTTTCGCAATTTGGCCCATTTGTCAACTTTGGTAACCGTATCGGTAGTCATTATGGTAATAGCGGGCTGTTCTTCGCTGCAAACAGAGGACGCATTAAGTGACAGCGGCGGTCATTCTGGCGGCCTATTTGCACTGAAAGGTTCAGCGCCAATGGCCAATTCCCCCTGGCCGAAAGTACAGCGAGATATCCACAATTCGGGTCGAGTTGAGCCTGAAATGGAGCCCGCAGCAGCGCAAGGTTCTGCACAGCCATGGTCCCATCTCAACATGAATAACGATCCGGATAATTTTCAGTTTGCCATTGTAAGCGATCGTACTGGCGGACATCGTATAGGTGTATTCGAAGATGCAATTCAAAGGCTCAATCTTTTGCAGCCGGAATTTGTTATCAGTGTAGGTGACTTCATTGAAGGGTACACGGAGGATGTGGATACCCTGAATAAGCAGTGGGATGAGTTCCAGGATCTTGTCAGTAAGATTGAAATGCCCTTCTTTTATGTTCCGGGCAACCATGATATATCCAATCGACTGGGATCAAAAATCTGGAAAGAACGTTTTGGCCGAGACTATTATCACTTTGTAT
>Ga0114922_10001857_pt1 | contig 19995 bp, 15 predicted proteins | sample AartaG_FD_100975 | JGI IMG/M metagenome (GOLD analysis project Ga0114922, IMG submission 100975) | Deep subsurface microbial communities from Aarhus Bay to uncover new lineages of life (NeLLi) - Aarhus_00045 metaG | ecosystem: Environmental > Aquatic > Marine > Oceanic > Sediment | place...
CTATGCCGTGCCCCTGATTTTTAGGATGAGATCGGACGGAATAAAATTAACCCTACGGTATTATTAAATATCTAAAATATATAAATTTCAATACCCTAAATTTCTTTTGTGTGTTTTTGTATCTTCTAGTTTTGCCTCTTCTTCGTAGCCTTCTGCGATATTAAAAAGTATTAAAGCAGTTTGAGGAAATTTAGTGGTAATATTTTCGGCCATCTTTCTATATTTATCTGAAAGCTTTCTCTCTTGCTCGCCACCCTCATATCTACTTTTTGAAACTACCCCTCGATTATTATAAACCTGTATTGAAAACCCAGTATTAATGTCCTTACTTTTTATTGTCTCAATTACCTTACAAACTGGCTCTGGTGGCCAATTATTATTTTTGTCTGCAGGAGAGTTGGCCAATATCATACCAATATGTTGGTCTCCTATCTCCAAACGATTTGTCCCCATACATAATTCCCGAGCTTTTTCAATCCAACAATTTAAAGTGTTCTCATCAATTGTAGCATCATTTTTTAAACCCGGAATCTTTTTCCAAGAATGCAATAACTGCCAACCATTTCCAGCTCTATTTTTTTCCTGTTCGGACAAAGAAGAATCATCTTCATCGCTTTCAGACCCCTCTTTTGTATCTCTCGGACGATATACAATACTGATTACTTCTGCGAAAAAATTTGGGTCTTCTGAAAGAAAATCATGTAAAACAAAAGATCTATTCTCGTTATACTGTAATAGTGGAAGAAAGAACCACTCAAGTCTTCCTAGCCTATTACGATCAATATCGACTCTTTTGTATAATTCTTGTAAAATCATCTCGATGGTATGCGGTACCAAGTGATTTAGATTTATTAATCCCTTCGACGTGAGATTTTCAATATCTTCTAATACTTTAATAAATTCCTCACTAGAGATGTCTTCTGATTCAAATTCTAATAAATTAAGTGCTACCAAAGGTCTTTTTACTTCAATTAGCTTCCGAACGGCGAATACTTTTTCTTCAGTACTCAGATTAAATCTGTGTGGCGATAATTTGGACCAATACTCTTCCTCTACTTGATCTCCGAATGATTTAACCTTTTTCCATGTAACCATAGACTCTTCAAGACCCATGAGAAACAGAGCGATTGATCGGGATTCCCAGTTTTCTTTATTAATAAGTAAGTACATTTCCTCTACCCAAGATTCCCCCTTAGTAGCTTGAATTCGGGATATAAATGCCATTCCAAAGTAATTTAAACCTTCATTATCGGTTTGTAATGAAGCTCTTATTATCAAAGAAATTTGATCATTATCGGTTATTTCCTTAGCTGCTGCTATTCCGACAGTATGTGGATATTCAACCTTGGAGGCTATATCGACAAGACCAGGCATACTTTTTTCAAGAATAATTTGTTTTATTGCTTCCGAACGAGCAGTTTGAATCTTTTTATCATAAGCTTTAAACTCTTTTGGTCTACCCTCTGGTAGCTGAGGCCACTGATCATCAAATAACCACTTGTATTTTTCAACTACATCATCTTGTAGCAACAAATTATAAATCTCTTCAATTCTGAAAATCTCATCTACTGCGAGAAGCCCCGGTCCTTCAGTAAAGGTTTTGTTACGAAATAGGATTTCTTTCAATTTATTCACAATTTTTAACCCTCTACCCGAAAGAGATTTATCTCTAGCGCAATTTTCCAAAATATTTAATAAACTCGATCTATCCTCAGTAGAGAATGTGCTTAATTTGTCAATTACTATTATCCATCTATCCTCGTCACAATCAATGTTTTCTTGTAGCAAATCTGCTATCATTCTTACATTATTAAATACCTCAAGGTTTGTAGGTGGCCCATATTTTAGGCTTTTGTAATTTCGCCATTTAGGTGAATAGATAGGTGTAGCAAAATCATGCATTTTCGGTATAATATCTACTAGGAGTGTCCATCCGACTTCCGGTTCAGAAAAAAATAATGCTTTAATTGCATCTACTCGCTGCTCAAAACTCGCAGAAGTCTGTGGAAACCAAATGCAATAGATATTTCTAAGTGTATTTTGTGGACGATTTGACAATCTTCCGCCAGGATCAAGACTAGCCAATTCTCCTAAAATCATAGTAACCTTACCAAGGTATCTTGGAGACCAAGCCAGTACTTCTAATGCCCATAGCAATCCTGTATGTGGACTGCTTCCAAGAAATCCCTCTTCTGCAAACATACGCATTATCGAAGGCTTTTCTTTGTCTAATGAATCTTCGACCGCATTTATAAAAATCTCTGGTGCAGCTTCAGCTATTATAGGTAGTACATCTTCTAAAGAACACCATAGAATTCCATCTGATTCAAATAGCAAGTCGCGTACAATAGAAGATACGTATGTGTTTGGATTTTTACTGAAGCTGAAGCAGAATTTATCTGAAAATGTTGATAGAATCGCCAAGCTCTGTGCCAGTCCTATCCGTAGATTATCTGAATAAGGAGACTTTTTACCGTATAATTCTGTATCCCAACGCTTGTCTGGCTCCAGTTCAAAACGAGGTTTTGGATTCCCAAGAACATCCATAATAGCACTTTTAAGTCTATCAAGGTCTTTTTCCGTTAAATACCGGCCGATCCTTGACCATGTATCTATGGCAGAGGTAAGTTTCCAAGAACCACTAACGAATTGTAAAGGTGAATCGGAAATATCTATCCAATTACTCAAATTGTCAGTAACTTCCTCGTAAGTTTTACCTGAGATTTTTGCAATAATTTTTTTATCACCTTCTTTATCGTCTTCCCAATACCCAGTAAGTAAAGCCGGAATAATAACCCTTGCATTTTTTGGAATTGACCATACTGGTGGTTTATATGTTAAAGCAGGGATTAGTAATCTACGTAGAACCGTTAGCGACCTTCCTGAATTTTGAGCCAATTTTTCAGCTTCTTCTTTATTTATACCCATTTTTTGGATTGCTTTAACAAAAGGTTCCCAAGTTAGCCAGCCAAGTTCTTCGATTTCTTGATTGTTCAACTCCCCGTAAATTCCCTCAGGGCCAAGAGGAACAAATACATGGTGCCCATTCCCTACAGCAATTTGTGCCAATCCAGGTAAATCAATATTTAAAACAATTATCTGTTGTGGTTCTTTCATATTGGCTAGGATTCTCATACTATTTTCGTCTGAAACAATAATTGCACGTGATTTCCAAACCTCCCTTACTTCTTCTGGCATCGATGATAACGCCGCATAGAAAAAAGCTATAGACTCTTCTTTACTCTGGCTTCTGACAGCATGCAAATCAGCACGCGCTGAAAGCCATTCATCTATTTTTTCTAAATGCTTGTTTCGACCTGCTATTATTAGATCGATATTTAAAGGAGGTTTAGTTGCTTGTGACCATTCACGCCAATGAGTCTCCAGGCTCTTAATATTTGACGGGTATTTGCCTATTTCTTCTGCAAGCCATCTCCCTACTGAAGGTACTAGCTCTAGCCATTGCTCTAAATCGATTCCGTCATATACCTTTATATCTTTCCAGTTATTTTCTTCTTTTTTTTCTTTAACCCAATCTTCTTTATCTGCCCAGATCCTAGTGGTAACGAAAATGAAAGTTGAATTATCCCTTTCATCTTTTCTAGTTGCAGCAGTTCTCTTATCATAATCCTTATTAGCTTTATTTTTCTGATTTTGATTAACGCTCACTTCCCATTTGGAAATTCCTTCCGGTATATAAGCGTTCCCCGTTTTTGTTTCTAATGTACCATCCCAGCCTTTCTGCTGTATGCTTTCGCCGGCAGGGAATCTTAGATTACCCTGCAAACCAACACAGGCAAGAATTAGTCTTCTGACAAGCAAAGGCAATAGTTCTTGACTGACCCGCCTGTCAGACCAATAGTTTAAATCTTTTGCAGTTATCCAGTGCATAGTTTTTCTACTGAGGCATAATTTTTTTGGAAATGCCATTATTTTATTATGGTATTCATTAGGTTGCATGTCAATAATACCATGTAGCTGCCGTATTGTAGTATAAAAAAAAGCAGACACTCGTGTCTGCCTTTGTTGAATTTTTGATATTTTCTTGTTCTTGTCTTAGTCTATCACCTGCTCCCAGCCTGACCTGGAAAGAATCCTGTAGAGCACAAAAACATCACTGCAGCCAGAGCAACCACCGCCGGGCCTAACTGACCTGTTTCCGGGTCGAAAGCGCCAGTCGAAAACGTGGCAAATAACGGCAGGCGGCTCAAGAGGGGCGGGTCATTCCCAACTGTCCCTGAAAGATGATACGAAACGGCTGTGATACCGGGATTATAGCCATGCTGGTCAGGACATCCAGGGCCGTTTCCTTTGGATGCCTTTTGCGAGGATTTCCTGTACAAGGGCCGTATCATCCCTGACCTGCCAATCGAACATCCCCACAGTGATAAAATCAGCGCCCCTTTCGAAAGCATGGACGAAACCTTCCTGTGGCTTCTTCTCCCTTCCTGCTCCCAGAACCTTGAAAGCGATCCAGGGCTGACTGACTGTTTTCATGAAAGATTCGACCTCATCAGGGTCGCTGGACAAATAGTCCACCTTGTTCACAGTATACATGTAAAAATCCGGGTTCAGCCCTGCGTCCTCGCTGGCTTTGATAGTTTCCAGGCGATGGCCGCCCACCCCGGCAAATATCCCGGCTTTCTTCATTCCTTCAACTATTTCGCCAACCTCATCGATTTTCCCTTCACTGACCTTCCTGTCACACCTCCCGCCGTGGAAATAGACTGCGTAGGCACCATTATCTTGCACCATCTTGGCGTTTTCCACCGGGTCACCCTGCTCGGGAGCAGACTGAGCGATCCACTGTAACCTGCCTCCTCTTTCCTTACAATATTTCTTGTAATTTTTCACAATATGCGGGTCAGCTCTCATCAAGGAGGTGTTGATCCCATTTTGTTCGGCAAGCGCCCAGGTCTCCATTATTTTTTCATCGGTGAAATAATGTGTCATCAGTGCGGACTGATAAACCAGTTCTCCAGCGTGAGCAGAGCCACTGATCAGGTTACCCCCGATTATCAGCCTTGTTACTTCCAGTTCGCCGAATCTGCCTTTTTGTAATCCCTTGACTGGCTCTTGAACTTTCCCATAATTCGACCTGTCAGCTAATTGCGCCAGCAAAGCCTGGTGCTCTAAACTCAATCCGGCCAGGATCCCGGTTGATATGCCAAGAGATTCTTTCACAAACCGGCGGCGATTGGGATTCTTAGTCATTGGCTTTCCCTCTCCAAAATAGGTTCTTATCTTTTTCACTTATCCTCTCCAGGGGCGTTCTCTCTCGATATCTTTAGAAAGAATATTTTTAGCAACAATCACATCCTCTCTCACCTGGAAATCGAACATCCCCACCACGATAAAATCCGCGCCTTTCTCGAAAGCGTAACGGAAACCCTCCCTCGGATGGATCGCTCCGGCTCCGAGAATCTTGTAAGCTATCCACGGTTTTTCCACCGTTTTCATGAACTGGGCGGTTTCCTCCGGGGTTTTGGACCAGATATTGTCATGCTCCTCCTCCGGTATGGCCGACCAGTAGCCGTGGTGGTGCAGAGTCTTCATATAAAAATCGTTATCTATTCCCGCTTTTTCGATTGCCATCGGCACTTCCAGCGCATGTCCGGCAAAACCGGAAATCAGCTCGTTCTGTTTTACCAGCGAATTGACTTTCGCTAAATCGTCGATCTTTCCCTCGGCGACGAACTTATCGCTGATTCCTCCCTGGACGAACGCCCCGATAGCACCGTTATCGATAGCCAGCTTGATATTACTGGTCAGATCACCCACCTTAGGATAGGTCTGGGCCAGCCACTGCATTTTACCGCCTCTTTCTTTACTATATCGTTTCAACAGCCCGACAATTTGCTCGTCGCACCGTAAAATTGCTGTATTTATCCCGTTTTCCTCGCAAAGTTGAAGGGTATCGAGCACCTTTTCATCGGTGTGGTACGCCTTGATCAGCGGAGAGGCGTATATCAAGTCCCTGGCATGGGCAAACCCGCTGATCAGGTTGCCACCGCACATAAGCCTGGTTAAGGTAAGATTGCCGATCCTGCCAGTTTGAAGACCGCTGACAGGAGGCTCCTTCAATCGCTTTTCCGTTTTTTCCATCAGGGCTTTTTCCTCGCAACTGAGGAAAACCGATGCCCCGGTCGCCCCGAGAGCAGCATCTCTGATAAAACTTCTGCGGTTCAGCTTTTTAGACATGGCTTACCTCCAATTGAATACACTTTGTAGAAAGACAGGTATTTTTCTGTGGCTGTATAGTTGATTATTGAACAAATAATATTAAATGCCAAGTATTTTTTTTAGAAACTCGGAATTATCAGGTATTTTCCACTGACCACATTAGCTCCCTCCCTCGTACTCTCTGACGACCCGAAACCCCACCTCCATGCAATCGGAATACCACCACTTGCTTTTAGGTGTGTGTGGATCGGTTAGCAGCCATTCGTCGTGGTGGGTTCTGCCTCTTACGGCGGCACGCAGGTCCGCCGGATCACTCAGGTATGAACCGCCGCGCACGACATGCTCTTTGCCGCTTGGCGGACCGATGGGGTTGACAACCTGGCCAGAGATGAAAGTCGAACCGGTGTCATCATACCTGCGCCAGTATGCATCTGGCACATAGACATCCAGACAGAACTCTTTCACGTTACCGAGCATATTATAAAGCCCCCAGAGATTGGCCTCGTTGGTATAGGGATTCTGAACCTCTCCGCGGCTGTTGCGCCTAAAAAAGACGTAGCGGTTGATAATGGTATCGTTCATGCCGAACACTCTGTTGATCAAGGACCTGCCGGTAAGCTTGGCCGGGCTTCCCTGGAAAAAGTAGGGTGCGCTGGTGCCTGCTCTGGCGCAATACTCCCACTCCGCCTCTGTGGGCAGCCTGTACTTTTTCCCGGTTACCTCCGATAGCCACTCGCAGTACTTGGTTGCAGCATAATGGGTCATCGAATAGGCCGCTCTCCATCCACCGATATCCTTTGAGCCATATTTTGGGGTCGGCCCGGTCATCGCATCCAGGGCAGTGGTATCAGTAGAACTGCTGTCTGAAACCGAATCATTTCTGGCCGGTTGTTTGTTCCGGTCGAAATATGCTTTGTATTCATTCCAGGTAACCTCTGTCTCGCCGATCCAGAAAAGGCTCAATGTGACCTCATGCACCGGCCCCTCGTCCGGCTGGCGGTATGGTTCTGATTCCGGGCTGCCCATGCGGAAAGTACCGCCGGGGATTGCGACCATTTCGAAAAACACTTCCGTGCCGGGTATTAGCTCAGTGTAGCTTTTGAATTCGCCGGTATCAAGCGGCCTGGAACGCTGTTTTCTCTTCTCCCTGACAGGGGCTAATTCCGCAATTTCAACAAGCTCCTCCTGGAAATGACCGACCGTTTTGTGGCAGTTTATGCAATAGATTTTATCTTTTGTATTTTCATAGTGTTGATGAGCCTCTACCCCTTTTGCAGATAACTCCAGGCTGTAAAGATCAGCATGGCAACGCAAGCATGAACTGTCGAAAGTATATGTCACAGCGTGGTACAGAGCCGATCTCTCCTCCCAGTCAATGCTCTCAGTATCTTTGAATACGGCACCGAAAACATCCCTGATGCCCAGGCGGGCTTTCTCTTTCAAATATTGCAAACCGCCAGGCGGGAGGTGGCACTCAGAACAATGAGTGACCACTCCACTTTTATTCTTATAATGTGTCGAGAGTTTCCAGGAGAATATCGCCTGTGGATGGACATGGCAAGCGCTGCAAAAATGATCTGAGGAGGTATATCGAATCCCGGCAAAGCTCACAACCACAATGAAAACTCCTAGAATCATTCCTGTAAAAAGCTGATATCTGACCCGTATTCTTTTTGCAATTCCTGACAGTGCTGAAAAGATCGCCATATTCCTCTCCTGTTGCCACCAGGATCTGATATCAGCTTGATCATCTAATATTCGGTATTACATGATATTCTCTATATCGGCCGCGCGCCCCTACAGAAAACAAAACATTTTCATTGTTTCCGGGTGAGCCACCAGTTCATGGTGACTGATTCCCGGAAAAAGAATATATTATCATGATCGACTGAAATTCGGAACAAAAAATTGTCGGCTCCCAGCGAAAGCGCCTATGCAAAAATGTTTTAGAATCTGAGTTGATCCGAATGATCTTTATACTATTTTCTCATACCCGAAAAAATCACAATCTATAATTTAAAACAAGCGGATGTATGGAAGCATAATTATTATTAAGCCATTTACTTGAAAAATAAAGGGACACACTATGCCGTGCCCCTGATTATTTTTGTTTCTGTTTAAGAATCGGCCCTAGTCTGTCACCTGCTCCCAGCCCACCTTTGAAAGAATCCTGTAAAGCACAAAGACCATCACCGCAGCCAGAGCGAGCCAGCCGAACCCTACCAGGGTTTCTTTCAGGATTATCTTGCCCACACCGAAAAGCACCCCGTAGATCAGGGCCGCACTGGCCAGCCAGCACCAGAACATCGCCCAGTAGCCTCTGTCTCCTTTCACCTCCGGGCATTGGGCCGCGATCCGTTTCCAGCCAATCCCGCCCGGATGCACTCTGCGGTAGAATGCCTTGAGATGCTCCAGGGGTACGGGACTGGTGAGCAGGGTCCCACTGATCCAGATCACGGTGGTCCAGAGCACGATATAATAAAGGCTGATCGGAAACTCGATAGCTGTATAAAACTTGATATAGGAATAAGCGATAAAGGGTGCGATAAGCGCGAATATCTCGCTCCACGCATTGACCCGCCACCAGAACCAGCGCAGCAGGAATACGAGCCCGACCCCTGCGCCGCACTCGATCAGGAACTGCCAGGCCCCGGTGATAGTCTCAAGCAGGCTGGTGATAAAAAGCGCCACTCCCATCATCAGCACCGTGGTGATCCGGCTTGCCAGTACGTAGTGGCGCTGCTCTGCTCTTTTGTGGATAAACCGGCGGTAGAGGTCGTTGATCAGGTAGCTTGTGCCCAGGTTCAGTTGCGTGGCGATAGTGGACATGTAAGCGGCAAAAAATGCCGCAATCAGAAGACCCCGCAGGCCGCCGGGCAGGTGGTCGCGCATGATCAGAACAAATCCGTCAGCTTTTTCATCCACACCCAGGTTCGGATAAAGCACCAGCGAAACCAGGGCCACAACGATCCACGGCCAGGGCCGCACGCAGTAATGGCCGATATTGAACCAGAGCGTGGCAAACAGGCTGTTCTTCTCGTCCTTGGCCGACATCATCCGCTGGGCAATGTAACCCCCCCCGCCAGGTTCGGCCCCCGGGTACCACGAGGCCCACCACTGAAGGCCCACGTATGCCAGAAGGGCGGGTAAGGTGAGTTTGAGCAGACCCACCACCTCGCTTTCCTGCGCCGTTTCGCCGATACTCGGCAGAAACCGGAGAGTTTCCGGGGCGAGTTTTGCTTTCAGCCCCTCAATTCCTCCGATATCTGGAAGGTTCACTGCAAGTACCGCCAGAACGATACAGCCGATCATCGCAGTGGTGAAATGGAGGACGTCCGCTACAGCAGCCCCCCACAGTCCGCTTGCCGCGCTGTAAAGCGTGACTATCGCCATGCAAAGGGTGACCACGAGCAGCATGTTGTCCCAGCCCATGGTGAGCCTGAGAATCTTGAACATCGCCAGATTGACCCAGGCCATGATCACACAATTGACAAAGATTCCGAGATACAGTGCCCTGAATCCCCGCAGGAAAGCCGCTGGTTTGCCCGTATAGCGCAGTTCGATAAATTCGATGTCCGTGATTATACCGGCTCTGCGCCAGAGGCGGCTGAAAAAGAACACGGTGAGTACTGTGCCCAGGATAAAATTCCACCAGAACCAGTTGCCGGCCAGGCCGTTTTTGGCTACCAGCTCGGTAATCGCCAGTGGTGTGTCTGCGGCAAATGTCGTGGCGATCATCGAGGTACCGGCAATATACCAGGGAAGGTTTCGCCCGGTGAGAAAAAAGTCCTGTACGCTGCGCCCTGCGCGCCGGGCAAAGTAAAAGCATATCACCAGGATGACGACAAAATAGCCGATAAATATTGTCCAGTCCAAATTGTTGAAATGCATTGATTTTCCTCCCTGGTATATGGCAGATGGCAATCAAGCAATGGGCGGGAAATCGATCTCTACATATATGTCTCGTAAAACATAATCCAACAATTTAAATATCGTCAGGTGTTTGTCAAAATATTTTACGATGGAAGGTTCTTTTTAACCCGGATTATTTATAAATTAGTAAGATGTTATGTTTCCCCGGGGCGTGGGGGGCGGCGGGCGCATGAAATGCGCGCCGTTGCGCAGGAGCGCAACGGTCTGTGCGACTTGGGTCGCACAGCCGCCGCCCCCCTCCCTCGGTGGCTGATAAAAAATGAAAATAAGTGGTTAGACCTGTCAAGGTTTGGGTTTCATGAATAATCAGGGTTAAAACTTGCCGCCGGATAGGGATCACAGCTAAATTGAAGGAAATCCTCTCTCAAATATTGTTGTAAATGGGGCCTTTGTAGATGGAACAGGAAAGAGATTTCAAGCTGCCCCTTTTTGTCCGGGGTGATATAGACGGTTTTTTCGGGCTGATTCTCGATAACCTGGTTCAATTCCTGGTGGTCAGCAGCCTGCTGGTCGGGATCTACGGTATGCCGGCAGAGATAGTTTACGGCAGGATTTTCCCCGGAGCCGCGCTGTCTCTTCTGCTGGGCAACCTCTATTACACCTGGCAGGCTCGGCGGCTTGCGATCCGGGAACGCCGCAATGATGTCTGCGCCCTGCCGTACGGCATCAATACCCCCTCGATGTACGCCTTTGTTTTTTTGATTATCGGCCCGGTGTGGTCGGCGCACAGGCAGGAGCTTGGTGATACGGATGCCGCTATTCTTGCCTGGCATATCTGCCTGGCGGCGAGTTTCGCCAGCGGCCTGCTGGAGCTCTCCGGCGCTGTTGTGGGTTCCTGGATCAGGAAAGTAACACCCCGGGCCGCTCTTCTGGCCACCCTGGCGGGAATCGCAATCTCGCTGATCTCGATGCCGTTCGTAATCCATATGTTCGCCAGCCCCCTGCTGTCTTTCCTGCCCCTGGCAATTGTGCTGGCAACCTATTTCGGCCGCCTCCGCCTGCCTCTCGGCATTCCCGGGGGATTGGCGGCTGTTGCCGCGGGAGCGGTGCTGGCCTGGGTGGGTGGCGCCATGGAGCCTGAAGCGGTGGGCTCCGCTGTCGGCCAGATGGGAATCAAGTGGCCGAAATTCATGCTGAGCGACATGTTGAGAGATATCGACCTGACTGTTTTAGCTAATTCCCTGCCGATAATTATCCCGATGGGACTGTTGAACGCATTCGGCACTTTGATGAATATCGAGTCCGCCGAGGCTGCGGGCGACAGCTATCCTGTGGCCAGCACGATGTCTGTCAACGGCGCGGGCACGATTCTGGGAGCGCTTTTAGGCAGCTGTTTTCCGACCACGGTTTATATCGGCCACCCGGGCTGGAAAGCCCTGGGCGCACGCAACGGCTACTCGATCCTCAACGGGGTGGTGGTCACCGTTCTCTGCCTCTCCGGCGCTATCGGGGTGCTGGTGAGCCTGGTGCCTGTAGAGGCCGCCTTTCCGATCCTGCTCTATATCGGAATCATTATCTGCACCCAGGCATTCGAGGCCACCCCCAGGGCGCACTATCCGGCGGTCTGCGTGGGAATTATCCCGGGCATTGCCGCCTGGGGCCTGATCCTGGTGGGCTTTTCGCTCACAGTCGCCACAGGAGGGCAGTTCGATCTGGCGATTGCCGAAAAATTCAAAACTATGCTCGATTTCGAGCTCAAGGGGCTGATGAACCTGGCCGGGGGATTTCTCTTTTCGGCTGTCTTTCTCACTGCGCTTACTGTATATTTTATTGAGAAGGACTTTCGCCGGGTGATCCTCTGGTGCTGCGCAGCCGCGGTTTTTGCCTATTTCGGGCTGATCCATTCAGGCACGATCAGCGCAGGCCAGTTCATTGACCGGGTCGAGGCGGGAGCAGCCTGGCGCTTCTCGCTCGGCTACCTGACTATCGCCCTGTTCGCCGGGCTGTATCTGATCTGGGAAAAGCTGAAAAAAGGAGATAATAAAAATGGCTGAACTTCTTTTCGGCACAGGGGGTGTGCCACATTCCGCTGCTGACCGCAGCGTGCTGACTGGTGTGCGGAGAATCCGGGAACTGGATTTTGACTGTATGGAAGTAGAGTTTGTCCGCGGGGTGCGGATAGAAAAAGACATAGCCGAACAAGCCGGCCAGGCAGCGGCAGAACTCGGAGTGAGACTAACCTGCCACGGGCCTTACTATATCAATCTCAACGCCGCTGAGCCGGATAAGAAAGGACCTTCGATCAAGCGCATCCTGGACACAGCCAGGGCGGCCCAGTGGCTGGGAGCGAAAAGTATCACCTTCCACGCCGGGTATTACATGAAACAGGACAAGGAGCAGGTCTACGGGGTGATCAAGAAAGCGCTGGCTGAAATCACGGCCACTGCGGCCCGGGAAGGGCTGGATGTGCGGATAAGCCCTGAACTGACAGGCAAAGAGACCCAGTTCGGCAGCCTGGAGGAACTTCTCAGGCTGGCGACCGAGGTGGACAACATTCACCCCTGTATCGATTTCTCACACTACCACGCCCGCACCGGCGGAGCCCAGAACAGCTACGCCGAGTTCTGCGAAACCCTGGAGAAAATCGAGAAAGCCCTGGGCCGGCAGGGTCTCGAACAGCTACACATGCATGTCACCGGGATCAATTACACGGCCAAGGGAGAAAGAAATCATCTGAATTTGGAAGAGAGCGACCTGAAGTACGAACAGCTGCTCAAGGCGCTGAAAGATTTCAATGTCGGCGGGTCTTTGATCTGTGAAAGCCCCAATCTGGAGGAGGATGCGAGGTTATTGAAAGATAGGTACGAAAAACTTTAGAAAAATTAACTATGCTACCATGACAATGGCTTAGGAATTTTCTTTCCATTTTGTAAAACAACAGGGTCGGGAAGTTGATTTCTTTCGTAATGTTTAGGTTTTATTGAAAAAGATCCTGGAGCGATCCTTGCTAAAGAGTTGTTTTTTCTGCGAAATGGAAATCCGAAAATAAATTTTTTCGATGGAAAAAGATTTTTAGCTGTAACGACAGCAGGAGTTAAATCTGTATCTCCTGTAACAATAACAGCTATGTCAATTTTATCGTTTATTAATAATTCCAAAAGTTTTACTGCTATTGCTACATCAGTCTATTAAAAATACTGTTCTGATATTAGGCATAAAAAACCCCCGGATCGTAACCCGAGGGAGCCCAGAGTCCCAAAAGGCACAACTGGGGGCGAAGGTTGTTTAATTCTATATTTCGGTAACGAATATGCCAAGCTTTAATTTTCGATGGTATTAAACGTCTGTGCAATAATTATTCCAAAGAGATATTTATTTACATTTAAAAGACTTATAGAAAAATACATTCGAATATGTTCTTAGTCAAGGAAAAACTGTTCCTTTAGTGATATTATTACCAAAAGGTTGAAAATATATTCTTTAAAATTTTCATATTATAAAGAATTCTTTTTTTAAAATATCAAAAAAGAAAAAAATAACTTTATGTGCTATTTTAAACAGATGAATAAACTTTACTTGGATCGCCAAAGTATACTTTCCTACAGTTCCACGAATTTGTCTTTCGGCGCTCCGCAGTCAGGGCAGACCTCGGGAGGCTCTTCTCCATCGTGGCGGTAGCCGCAAACTGCGCAGATCCAGGTCTTCGTCTCGTCTGCCATACACGGCTCCTTGATAGGATTTGTTGTATACGGTGTGGAGTTTTCCTAGACGTTGAACCTGAAATTGATAATATCGCCGTCCTGCACGATATAATTCTTGCCTTCCAGCCGGAGTTTGCCCAGCTCTTTCATCCTTGCCATGCTCGGCTCTTTGGTAAAATCCTCGAAATTGACCACCTCGGCGCGGATAAAGCCGCGTGCCATATCGGAGTGGATTTTCCCGGCTGCATGGACCGCTTCGGTTTCCCTGTTGACAGTCCAGGCTCTCAACTCGTTACTCACCACGGTGAAAAAGGAAATCAGCTCAAGAAGGCTATAGGCTGCGTGGATGAATTTCTCCCGGGCCGGCTCCTCGATACCGAGGGCCTCGAGGAATTCACCCTGTTCGGCAGGGTCGAGCTCTGTGATCTGCTGCTCCACGCTGGCGCAGAAAGCGATCAGATTGTCGAAACGCTCGGCCACAGACGGCTCGCCAGCAATGTTGTCCTCGCCTGTATTGAGAAGGATCAGCCTGGGCTTGAGCGAGAGAAAGCCGAACCCGGAAAGAGCTTTCAGCTCGTCCTCAGACAGGGAGATATCCCGTAACGGTGTGCTGTTTTCCAGCGCCTCGCGGCAGCGGGCCAGAAGAGCATACTCGGGCGAGGCCTTTTTACCTTCCTTCTCGAGCCGCGACTGGCGTTTCTCGATCACGATCAGGTCGGCCAGTTCCATTTCCGTCTCCAGCCTGTTGATATCGCCTGCTGGATCGATCCGGCCCAGAGGATGGTTCACCGCCTCGTTGGTGAAATCACGCACGACATAGGTAAAGGCGTCCACCTGGCGCATCAGGGCCAGAGTGTTAGCGTCGAAACCGCCGCCCGCGGTAGCAGTGATTCCCGCAAAGTCGACAAAGCTGATTTCTGCGTGGGTGATTTTCTTGGGCTGGTAGATCTCGCTCAGTGCATCCAAACGATTGTCCGGCACCTTTATCAGGCCGACATTGGCCTCCTTGCCGCTGGAGATGAAGCTGTCAACACGGGCGTGAAGGCCGGTTAGGGTGTTGAATACAGTGGTTTTCCCGGAAAGGGGGTAGCCGATCAGTCCGATCTTCATGGTTCAGCCAGATAAAGGCAAAAATAATCGAGCAGCTTGCTAATTAATACTGGATGGCAAGCACCGGGCCGGGAACGGTAAAGCCTCTGGACAAAACTGTTTCCCTGACCCGGCGACATAAATGGCGGGTTTGGGTTTCACCAAATAATAAAATCAGTCCTCGTCTCTGGTCGGTGGTGAATCCTCAGCATGGGATTCGCTCCGGGGTTTCGGCCTGCTTTCTTCTTCATCTGAGTAAATTTCATCCTGCGAGGGCAGCTCCTCCTGAATGTCCTTGACACTCTTCTTGAACATGCGAATGCTCTTGCCGAGCGAGGAGCCTATCTCGGGCAGCCTCTTGGCCCCGAACAGGAGCAAGATTAAGAACCCGATTAATATCATTTCCCCGTAACCCAGATTGCCGATCATTGATCCTCCTTCACAACCAGCCTGGTAAGCCAGTCATTATAATTGGTAGTATTTGTATTTTCGAAATGAAAGTTTCGACAGTACTTAAAGCTTTCCTGCCGGCTAATTTAAAACTACCACCAAATCTCCTGAAAGTAAAGGGATTTATACTCACTACCCGCACTCTTTTTTGAGCCTGCGCCAGAGGATTTCGCATGCCTTGACCACGCTGCGGTGCCTGATCTGTTCGCGGTCTTTGTTGAAATTGAACCGGCTGGCCTCGGTGGATTCTTCCGAGGCAACAGCGATATAAACCGTACCGACAGGTTTTTCCTTGCTTCCGCCCGTGGGCCCGGCGATTCCCGTGATAGCCAGAGCATAGTCCGCATTGCAGTTTGTTCGCGCACCCTGGGCCATGAACTTGGCAACCTCCTCGCTTACCGTACCGTGGGAGGCGATCAGGGATTCGGGCACTCCGAGGAATTTCGTTTTCGATTCGTTCGAGTAGCTCACCACCCCCGCGGCAAACCAATCACTTGCGCCCGGCAGGTCGGTGATTTTTTTCGCCAGAAGGCCGCCGGTGCAACTTTCGGCCACAGCCAGTGTTTTGCCACCGGCGGTAAGCATCCCGGCGATCACCTGCAAAAGGCTTCTTTCCTCCCTGGTGTAAACATACTTGCTCAGCAGGCTTGCAACATGCTCGGCAGCACGGTCCACGGTGCCTGCATCAATTTTGTCTCCAGCACTGGTTTGGGCGATTAGGATATCCACAAAGCCGCCGTGGGGGTAGTAGTTGAGCAGCGAGATTTTCTCTTCGCTCAAGCCCTCCTCGATCCGCTCGGCGATCAGGCTTTCACCCAGCCCCACCGTGCGCACCAGCGCCGACTCAGGTTTGCCCTGCCGGAAACGTGCAAGCAGAACAGGCAGCACGTGATCGTCGAACAGGGCTTTCATCTCTGTTGGAACGCCGGGCAGAAGAAATAGCAGCTTACCGCCCTCCTCGATCAGCAAACCAGGAGCAGTGCCACGGGGATTGGGCATTATATGAGCGCCTTCGGGCACGAGAGCCTGGTTCCGGCTCCGTTGAGGGAAACTCTTATAGCCGATCCTGAGAAAAAATTCTTCCAGTCTGTCATAGATTTTCTGGTCGAACACGAGCTGCCTGTTGAAAAAACGGCATGCCGCACTTTTGGTCACGTCATCCCTGGTGGGTCCCAGCCCGCCGGTGGAGATAATAATATCCGCCTTGTCGAAACACTCTTTCAGGGTATCGATAATCTGGCTTTGCCTGTCGGAGATAACACAGATTTCGCTCACGTTGAATCCGGCTGCATACAAACGGCCGGCCATGTAGTGGGAATTGGTGTTGAGGATACGGCCTTTAAGGATTTCCGTGCCGATAGAGAGCAGGATCACATCCATTTTTCGATTCCCAACATCAGAATTGCTGTATAAGCTCCGGCCACAATGTCATCGACCATAACACCCCAGCCACCTCTCAGGCGCTCCAGCTGCCGTGCCGGGGGCGGTTTGATAATATCAAGCAGCCGGAAGATGAAAAAAGCCGCCAATAGGCTCGTCCAGTTCAGCGAGAGGAAAGCAAGCGAGAGAAACATGCCCGCCATCTCGTCTATCACTATCTTCCCGTTGTCATGGCCCCAGAATCTTTCCGCCCTGTTCGCGCAGTGAACTCCGGCCAGAAAGCATGCACCACTGAGCACAAGGGCGCCGGCTGGGTTCCACCAGGGCCGGAAGAAGAAAGCGACCCCCACGGCCAGAGCCGAACCAGCGGTTCCGGGAGCAATGGGAAAGTAACCGGTACCCAGACCCGAAGCGATCAGTTTAATCAGGAAATTCATGCGCGCGAATGCTTGAGAAGCAAAGGCAGGTTCTTGATAATATATTCCAGCGCCGAGGTGATCGACAGCGCCACGACAATCGCGATCACCACTGCGTTCATTTTGTCGTGGATCGGGTCGAACCAGCCGTAGGCGTGCTCCGGATACTCGAACATCATTCTGCGGTGGGCCAGGTGGACCAGGATCGAGCCGATAAAAAACATCTGGAAAGCGGTTTTGAACTTGGCCAGGCGGCTGGCGCTGAATACATACCCTGTCCACATGGAGTAATAACGCAGCACCGTAACCAGCGCCTCCCTGCCGAGCAGAATCAGCAGTACCGGCAGAGTGACCCACCGGCAAATTGCCACGTGGCCGCTCAGCATATAGAAAGGAATCAGCGTGGCGGCCAGAAGGAATTTATCGGCTATCGGGTCAGTGAACTTACCGAAGGTGGTTATATTTTTCTGGCTGCGTGCAAGTTTCCCGTCGTAGACATCGGTCATCGCGGCGATCACGAAAAGGTAATAAATCACCAAGTAATCAGTGAAACTCCCGGCCTCGAGGATCAGGTAGAAAAGAATCGGGCTGAAAAGAATTCTCAATACTGTCAGGCTGTTGGGTAGGTGGCGCAATTTCGGTATGTTTTCCCCCCGGCTTGCATTGTATTTCAGGCCGGAGGCTTAAAAATTATTTATCTACCGGCAAGTTCGGGTACTTAAAGGCTGTGCCGCCCTTGAAGCGCCTGGCTGATAGTGATTGAATCCATGTATTCGAGATGCCCTCCGGCGGGAAGGCCGCAGGCGATCCGGCTGACGCTGACATTTTTATCTGCGAGCAGACGCTGGATATATAGTGCAGTCGCGTCTCCTTCCACGCTCGGGTTGGTGGCCACTATCACCTCGCTTATCCCGGGGTCGGATTTCTCGATTCTCTGAACAAGCAGATCGAGCGAAAGATCATCGGGACCTACTCCGTCCAGAGGGCTAAGCCTTCCTCCCAGCACGTGGTAAAGTCCCCGAAAGGAGCCGCTAACCTCGATTGCCCGGATATCGCTCGGTTCCTCCACGACACAGATCACACTCCGGTCGCGGCGCAGATCGCCGCAGATTTCACACGGGTCCTGCTCGGTGATATTGCGGCAGATAGAGCAAAAGGTCACATTTTTCTTAAGCTCGAGGATCGCTTCCGCAAGCTGATTCGCTTCTTCCGCGGGCGTCTTTAACAGGTGATACGTAAGCCTTCCCGCGGTCTTTTCCCCGATTCCGGGCAAACGGCTGAAAGTTTTGATCAGCTTTTCCACGCTCTCTGACATTATCCTCTAACCACCGAGAATATTGGAAAAGAATCCGGGAAGTTTTATCCCTCCGGTAATCTTGCTCATCTCCTGGCCCAGCATTTCACGGCTGTTTTCCAGGGCTTTGTTTACAGCGGCACAGACAAGCTCCTCCAGCATTTCCAAATCCTTGGGGTTCACTACTTCCGGGTCGATTTTCAGCTCCAGCAGCTCCTGCTTGCCGTTGACTACCGCGCACACCATTCCACCCCCACTGGTCGCCTCAACCTTTTTTTTCTCCAGTTCGAGCTGCATTTCCTTGACTCTGCTCTGGATTTTTTGCGCCTGCTGAAACAGTTGAGATAGATTATTCATATCCGTTTCCTTTGATAAATTCCCTCATGCGCACGGAATTTATACCCACAGTGAAAGAACTTCGCTTTCGATCCCGAGGCCTATGAAATCAACTCCGGGTCGAAAAGCTCCCTGATTTTTCCCATCAGCGAATTACTTCGGCAAAGTTGTTCGAAAGACTTTGAAGCCAGGTTTGAACTTCTTTCCTCAAGATTTAGCTTCCCAACCGCCTTTTCTTCAACTGGTACGATTTTCAGACTTAACGATTTAAGTCCAAGAACATTGGCTATGGTTTCACAAATCGTCTGCCTGGCGGCAACTGCGTTCAATCTGTCTACATTGTAAGGATCGTTGTTTGCTTTCAGCGTCAGTGTATTATTTTCGAATCGTTCCGGCTGTGCCGAACCGAGTACTGTAGCCAGGGAAGGGCTTGAACTTCTAATTTTCCTTATTATCTCGGGCCAATACTTTTTCACCAGCTCAAGATCGACTTCATCACTTCGCACCTCTTGCTCTCTTCCGGCTAAGTAAGGCTCATCAGCTTTGGCCGGTTCAGGTGAGTATGAATCTTTTCCCGCGGGTTGGAGCTCTGAGGTAGCCTTGAGTTCCGGTTTTTGTTGATCCTGTTTCTGATAGGAGCCTCCGGATTGCGGACTACTTGGAACTGAAAGTGTTCCTTCGGCAGGTTTATCCGCAGCCCGGGTTTTGATCGGCGACTTTGCAGCTCCACCCTGCGCTCCACCCTCCAGAGTGGCTAAAAGGTCGCTAATATTAACGCTTTTCTCCAGCAATGTCAATCGAATGAGCAGGAGCTCGAGCGATATTTTCTGCTGCCCGCTGAATTTGATAATCCCCTCGAAACGGAGTACCAGCTGGAGGCTGCGGATCAGGTCTTCGGCTTCGAAAAACTCGACCAGCTCGCTGTAGCGCTCGGCCCGATTCACCGGGATATCCAGAGCGGATGGGTTTTCAGCCCCGAGCTTGAAAATAATCATATTCCTGTAGTGGCGGGCCAGCTCGGCGTAGAATTCCTCCAGATCCACCCCGCTGTCCACCAGACGGTCCACGAAACGAACTACCTCCAGAGTGTTGCGCTCTTTCACCAGTTCGGTCAGGCCGAAAAACAGTTCGGCATCCAGCACTCCCAGAACCTGCGAGGCCTTTTCCACCGTGTAGTCGCCCTCGCAGAATGCTATTACCTGGTCGCAGAGACTCAATGCGTCGCGCATCGCTCCGTCGGCCTTGCGGGCAATCATTTCTATCACCTCGGCGC
>Ga0114922_10001858_pt1 | contig 19993 bp, 17 predicted proteins | sample AartaG_FD_100975 | JGI IMG/M metagenome (GOLD analysis project Ga0114922, IMG submission 100975) | Deep subsurface microbial communities from Aarhus Bay to uncover new lineages of life (NeLLi) - Aarhus_00045 metaG | ecosystem: Environmental > Aquatic > Marine > Oceanic > Sediment | place...
AAGTTGTTCACTCCATTGGACAGCAAGGTCAGGAACTTGTTGCCTGCGTAATGCCAAAAGAACAGCACCCGATGCGGCCCACCCAGGAACCTGGAACCATAAACCACGTCAGCTCTGCCGTCAAGCACTGGTCCTAAAAGTACTGGGTATTCCTTTGGGTCGTATTCCAGATCAGCATCCTGGATGATAACGATATCCCCGGTCACATACTTGAAACCTGTTCGCAGAGCTGCGCCCTTGCCTTGATTGCGTTTGTGATAAAGCACCTTCACATTTTCTTGGGTCGATTCAATATCCATTAATCGCTCCCGTGTCCCGTCGGTAGAAGCGTCGTCCACGATGATAATCTCCTTTTCCAGAGCGACATCTTGCACGCGGGAAACGATTTCCTCAACCGTTCCAATCTCGTTATAAACCGGAATAACTACGGAAATGTTCATTGTCTTCATACTTTTCTCAAAGCGAAATGTTATCAAACGTGTGATGTTTATGCGAGGCGCTCACCTTCCTAAACCTGCTTATCGCCTCAGACAAACCATATCCCGCAAGGATACATAGTATCGGCATGATTGGATGACGAAATCTACCATAACTATGTGGTCCGCCTGAAATTGCAAAAAAGTAGGCGCCAACGCTAAGTAGCGTGATAATTGAAATATTGTTGATCAAGTTTCTGGAAAGCAACGCTATCACTCCGAAAAGAAAATATAAAATCAGAACCCCTGATAGAAACAAGTTGGTCCAGAACATAAGAGGATTGTTTTTGAGAACAAATATCAGTGTTGTTAATAAACCTTTGTCAACCATAAGTCCCAGCAATCCCCCAGATTCAGGATAAAACTTGAACAATCTCAGGTACTCAGTTGCTCCGGGACCAAGGAGAGTCCAAAGCATACCTTTTAAGTGAATTGTTAAATACGTTGAAGGATACTGCAAGAGAATCTTGACTCCCTCTTTGCGCATATACCGGTACCTTTTGCTTTGACTCCAGTCGCGTTGATCAGGGTGGTTTGCAAAATAGACACCTGTATTTTGATATCCCATCTGCTTTTGCATTTCATAAAAGGGTATTCCTTGTCGTACAGCGAGCACAGAGGCTGCTTGATAGAAATAAAGATTTTTGTCAGCAACAGCGGAAAATCCTGAATAGCCAGCCTCGACCATGTTCCTCATTTGCCATAAAGCAGTAAGGCTGATCGTAACTGTAAAGAAAAGACAGGTATGAAAGAGGAGTTTTGACTTATTCTGCCTTTTTGTTAATATCCATAGAATGAGAATAACTGCTATTAATATAGGTAAAAAATAGCTAATTGGTCTGACATACACCGACGCAGACAAAGCAACTGCCGCAATAAGTAACTGTGCTAATGAACCTTTTTTCATGTATTGTAACAATAAGTATAAAAACAAGACGACTACATATGTAAATAACGTCTCCGTCAAAAGTTTAGTTGCATACAATATGGATAGCGGTTCGATTGCATAGAGTAACGCACACAGCGTTGCTATTTTGACTCTCTCAAATAGAAGCAATGCAATTCTAAAAACAAGATACACCGTTAAACAACTTAGTATTATTTGCAGGGTAATAGTAACTAATTCTGTGTTACCTAACAGAATACCTGGTACTAATAATAGCGGATAGCCAGGAGTGCGCACGATGTCAGGGATTCCGTTTCTGGCAAATTGCCCTGAATATATCAATTCTGTTGCCGACCTTACGTATGAAGCTGTGTCTGGTAGATGGAATACTCTATGGTCTTGGGTGTGGAAAGCAGCAAGAAGTGGGACGAATAGTCTAATAACAAAAGCAGTCAGTAGTATATACCGAATAGGGATGATGTCATTCATTTTGATTGGAGCAATCATCGTATAATTGATCACGGGGTGTTTTATCCCTCACCCCGGCACAGTCGTTCCTAACTAGTGCATGAACGAAAACTATTCAATACCGTCATTTCGAGCATAGCGCCCGCCCCTAATTTTTTGTATATGCTTATCTGTGGATTAACATGGCTGAAGACAAGCGGAAAAAAAGTTGGAGTGAAGCGCGGCCTGAACCTCTTTTCTAATTTGAAACCGTCCGGAGCTTTCGCCATGTCCATCTGTCGCTCCACCAAAACCATATATTTGCAGGCTCCGCCATTCAAATCATACCTTGAAAGATCAAAAGGAGGCGAGCTGTACGGAGCCAGAGATTTCTTCTTAGTACATATAGAGGTCCCTTCGGGGATGTTTTCGTTGATCCACCTCGCTGCGGACAACCGGGTGGAACGTATAAGATAGTTCTCATCGAAGTAGGCGATTTTAAGGGGGAGCATTTGTAAAATTCCCGCAACGAGTACCGCGGCCAGCCATTTCTCTTTGTGCTTGAAAGCACTTAACGCGAAAAGCAACAGCGTGCACGACAAGAAATACGGGATAAAACGAAAATTGATGTGCCAAGAGCTAAGTGGAGACGTCAAAGACCCATAAAATACGACCAGTGCAACCAAGCCGAGAACATAGAGCCGCGACAGCGGGAAACTCGGCTTCGCCAGCTCTTTCAGGCCGACAATCGCGGCAAAAAACCCAAATGCGACTCCGAACCCAGGCAGCACGGAATTCTTGACGTATAAATACAAGTGTTTCCAATGTGCCCCGAAACAGTACCAGGCTTTTTGCAGTTCGGCTTCCCGCTGATAGGACGAATAATTCAAGATAATATACGGATTGCTCAAGAAAAAGAAGAACAGGGCGATGGCGGGCACGCGAACAAGCGTGGCCCAGGGAATGATTTTGTTACGAACGGCGACCGCAAGAGCTACCCAGACGAGCCCGCTAAACACAGCGTAGGTGTTGGCGGAGCCCACCGCGAATCCGAGGGCCAGGCCCAAGAAAAGCTCGTCGCCAAGCTTAGAACGTTTAAGCGTAAAAATTCTCACCACAAGGAAGAGTGCCAGATTCACCCAGATAAGGGCCTGCCAATGAGGCTTGAGGACCTGGGAAAACATGATCGAGGCCGGCGCCGTCAGGTATACGCCAAGGCAAAGCAGGCCCATAAGGGACGTCGTCACCATGCGAAGTGTACAGAACAGCAAATAGCCGGATACGACAAATGAGAAAAGGACAAAAGCCCTGCCGTAAAAATAGATTACATCCACCACGTCGGGCCGGGAAAGTAAACCAGAAAGACTGAGCACCTTTACTGCCCCGATCTTCGTCAACAGGAAATAAAACAGCCCTAAAGGGTATAAATAGGCCCCACCGTATGAGTAATAATGCGTATCGAATTTGAACTCATGAGGCTTGATCCTGGCCAGGGCCATTATGTTATACACCTCATCCGCCTCTACAGAGTACAGTTTAAAGCGCAAGATCCATTTCTTCAAATTTTCATCATCGTTTTTGGTATCGCTTATCTGGTTTCTCTCCAACGAAGTCCCGAAGGTATCAACCTTGTCGAACTTAAAATCCCGTATAAAGTCAATATCATTGATCTTGGCACCGTAATCCAGCGTTAGGGCCTGCAAGACAAAATACACGGCAAGGACTATGAGGGGCAACCTGTTCAAGGCGGATCAAAAGTTTATCTAAGAAGGATTTTTCAAAGCTCTCACTGCATCAAAGTACTCTTGAATCTCTTGTTTAAATTGAGAAAGTTTCATAATTAAATCTGCTGTAATATCGAAATTATTTCGTCTTGAATAGACCCCTTTGAGACTCAGCCTGGATCAATGGGTCGCAATATCAAGGTATAGCTTCTCATAATCCCCAACAATCCTGTCCAGGGAATAATGACCGCCTATTCTTTCCCTGGCCTTTTGCCCGAGTCTCCGCCGTTCTTCAGCAGGCAGTTCCATAAGTTTGAGTATGGCATCGGCCAGGGCATCCGGATCTTTGGGTGGTACCACCTTTCCAGTGTCACCCACAATTCTGGCCGAGTCTCCGACGTTGGTCACCACACAGGGCAGCCCGCAGGCCATGGCCTCACCTATAACGACGGGAAATGCCTCCCCTAAAGAAGAAGAAGAAAAGATATCAAAGCCTGCAAATATTTCAGGCATATTTGCCCGTAATCCTAAAAGATGAACCCGCCCATCCAACTTGAGATTTCTTATCGTCTTCATCAAGTCATAATTCGTCTGATCGACCCCCTGGCCCACCATAACAAAATGCACATTCGGTCGGCGCACCGCTAACCTACCCGCAGCCTCCAAAAAATTGTCATGGTCTTTCATCGGATGATAACGACCCACCGACCCTATCAGAAATGCATCATCAGCAAGTCTTAACGAACCGCGAATCCTGAAACGAGCTGACGTACTCGGTTTGAAACGCTCACAGTCGAAACCGTTAGGTAAAACAAAACTCCGTCGAGGTGAGTATCCGAGTTCTTCGTGCTGTTTCAGGCTCACACCGGAAACATATATTATGCGATCCGGAAAGACACTAAGGGTCGCCCCTAAATGAATCAGGGCTGATGTCATCCGTTTCTCTTTTGTAAGGTCGTGAAGTGAATTGTGTATACTCCAGAGGACCTTCGCTCCGCTTCGGGACACCGCACCCGCCAGAGATGCAGCCAGGTTGCCATGATACATCCATCCATGGATGATATCCGGCTGAACAAGCCGAACGAGTTTTGCTAAACACCATACTGCGTGAGGCAATAGCCATCCTGATGTCATGCCCAGGGCAAATATTGGAACCCCCAAGGCTTCAATTCTCAACCCCAAAGTACCCCGACTAATCAATGATATAACAACGGGATCAAAACGCTTACGCTTGGTGGCGGATAGCAGATTGCAAAGCATTATCTCTGCGCCTCCCGTATGCAGGTCGGTAATTACGTGCAGAATTCTCATTCCAATAAACCCGATAGGGCTGCTTCCGTGAGCCGGACCATTTTTTCGACGCCAAATTCTTCGACGATGCGGCGACGGACTTGAGCAGCGAGATCTTTCTGATTTTTCTCTATCCAGGCAACCATTTCAAGCAGCCCGGAAGCCAGGGCCTCGGGCTGGTTGGGGGGCACAACAATTCCCTTCTCGCCGATGATCCTGGCCGAATCTCCTACATCGGTCGCCACGCAGGGCACGCCACATGCCATGGCCTCGCCGATAACGTTTGGAAACCCCTCTCCATAAAAGGACGATACGCACAATATGTCGAGGCCATTATACACAGTGGGCATATCCTTACGCGACCCCGCCCAGATGATCCGGCCGCCTAAGCCATACTCCTCGCCCACACGGCGAAGCCGCTGATAGTATGCGCCATCTCCTCTGCCAACGCACACGAATCGAACGTCGGGACGCAGGCGGGCCACAAGGGCGGCAGCCTTTAGGAAGGTCACATGATCCTTCATCGGGTCCAGACGGGCTACAAGACCGATGAGCGTCTCGTTTTCGCCGACGCCCCATTCTCTTCGAATTGTTTCCCTTAACTGCAGTTGAGGATGAAATTCCGTTGTTTCGATCCCGTTTGGTATTACAATCATCTTTTCCTTCGGAAATCCGTTGCGCGCAGAGTATGTCATGCCCGAAAAAGAGTTGACGATTATCAGGTCCGCAAACCGGGAAAGCTTTCTCTCCAGAAAGTAGGAAAGCCGCCAAAACCAATCATACCGGGACAGATCCATATTTGACGCGCGTACTCCCCAAACAACACTGACGCCCGGTAGAAACGGTTTTAACAGGGCGGCAAGAACATCTGCTGTGTCAAGATAGGCGTGGATTATATCCGGGTGCTCTTTTCGCACGAATCGAACGAGGGAACGAAAAAAAGAGAGAGCGTCCCAGCGGTGCTTCTTTTCAAGACAGTGCAATCGAACGCCGGCTTCAGACAACTCCTTCTCCAACGAACCCCCGGGGTAGTAAACGGTGACGGCCACATCATACCCTTTGCCCCGGAGGGCCTTCGAGAGATTGACGAGTTGCCGCTCAGCGCCACCATGATCTAAAGACCGAATGAGAAAGAATAATTTCATCGCCTCAAATGGAGCTAATGCTTACATACAGATCCCATACCACCTCATCAGCAACACATTGTCTCGATCTGCAGGTCTTGCCATGGGCAACGCGAGATCAAAGTCAATAGCTGCAACCGAGCCGCTACGGCAGATAAGATTGCGAGGTCGTACATCACCTTGTGAGATTTTACGGCGGTGTATTTTCCTGTAGCACTTTTGGATCTCATTTTTTACATAGGTGATTTCCGGATCCTTCGACTTTTGAAAAACGGAAAAAGCAGCGCCTATTACGGGATTAGTATCGATCCCGTGAATATTCTGGTAATCTTTCAAGTCAACACTTTGTCTTGAGCACTTTCGCAAAACCCACTCCAGTAGACGCTCGCCCTCCATATACTCAAGGATCAAAATCTTTTTCCCAAGATTTAAGCCTAATATTCTGGGTGTCACTCCAATGTTTCTTAGGTACGACAATGTAACGACTTCGTTGATAAAGAATATTAATGTCCCTTTGCGGAATGACTTTACGATTACTTTGTTTGGGTATTGTGGCAATTTTGCTAGCTTAACGTCAGCCCGAGCTCCATTCGTCCAAGAGTCGCAGATTATAGCATTTCTAACATCCATCTTAAGATATTCTGAAACTGTTCACAGGCTCCCTAAGTCTGCTGTATGATATCCAATATCCAGGCGGTCATTGCGAGCGAAGCGAAGCAATCTCCTTGTTGATGCAGGAAGATTGCTTCGTCGCTCCGCTCCTCGCAATGACGACAGTCATACCCCGTGAACGCTTACGATATTCTATTGTCCTACAACTCAAGCACTCTCTCCCAAACCTGTAATACATTAGGCAGATTACACTCAGCAACTCGTTCACGAGCAGCACAACCTAAGCGACGTCGTAATGGAAGGTCGTCAATCAAACGTTCAAACGCGATCACAAGGTCGGGTATATTGTCAACGGGAACTACTAATCCGGTAATTTCATGCTCTACAAATTCCAGAGGACCCGGTGAGGCGTCACTGACGATTACAGGCAACCCGCAACTCATTGCTTCAAGGAGCGCATTGGGAATTCCTTCATAACGTGAGACTAATACGAAAATGTCAGTTGTTCTGTAATAGTCAAAAGGATCACTGACCCGGCCATGCCAGTCAACGCGGGCAGAGATACCGAGGCGTTCGGCACGGGCATGTAGAGTGCCCCTCAACTTTCCATCTCCAACGATTGCTAACCGCCAGTCAGGAGCCTGTGAGGACACATGAGCAAAGGCTTCCAGCAACACATCATGGGCTTTCTGATGGGTCAAGCGCCCGACCGTAAGTACTGTAGGAGACGTTTTTTCTCTCGAAGCCGTCGTAGTCCGATGATCAAGAGGATTTGGCACTAACGCTAGTTTCTGCTCAGGCACATAAGCCCTCATGGTTTCAAGCGAACCTTGACTGTTTGCTGTCACCACATCAGCATACCGGTATAGAACCTGTCTCAAGCGGTCCCAAAGCCATCCAAAAGATTGACGTGCAGGATCGTTACGCTCCGATATGATCACTCGCGAACCAAGGCCTAATGACGCCAAAACGACCAATACATTGGTCCCTGCGACAAAACCTACGATGACCTTCGCATCAGTTTCTCTCAAGGCCCTTCGCAAAGCAATAATGCGGTGAATATTTCGTATCAAACCCCTAACTAGCGTGTGCGACGTCCCTACGCCGCCTATAACAATTCTCTGCACTGCCGGATCGAGAGTGAAAAAGTCCCCATCTTTGTCATTATAAGTGATGACACAAACCCTTCTCCCTTTGAGAACCCAAGAGTTAGCAAGAGTGGATAGAACCCGCTGCGCACCGCCACTGCCTAAGTGGCTGATAATAAAAGCTATATCAGTAGCGAAGCAATTCCCCTTGGTTTTAGTGATATTACGCACCTTTGCTCGAGGTGTAGTGGTCAAGTAAAAACGTACACTTTTTTAAGCAACTTTCAATAGCCGCTCTTTCTCATATTCCATTCGGCTCAAATACCCCAGAGCGGAGTGTAGTCGGAATGCACCTTCAAAGCTGGTAAAATTTGAACAGAGTCGTATGATCAATAAAGGCTTGGCCAAAAGGTGTGTACGTGGCGTTCATCCAATCAATCCTTGTCATATACATGCGTTCAGCTTCACGCCACGTCAGTTTTTCCAAAGCCATAAAGACAAGGAGCGATAGCTTGAGCCTGATTGACTTGTTTGGAGCGACGCCTTCCTCCTGGTGAAAATGTTTAAACTTATCCTCATCGATAAGTGGCCATATCTTTTCTCTGTAGATGAACGACCAGTCACTGTTTGGCAATATTTCAGGGAACATCAAATTCGGCTCAAACAGAGATAATTGGGGACTTGTTGGCTTAAACATAGCGACCTCGTTGTGCTTGGACAATTGTTGAAATATCAACAACTTGCATAGCACATGCCGCACTGTTTGTCAAGCCATTTTTTCGATATTTATCAGTTTTCTCAACTGGTTAAGGCCGCAACAGTGGGTGCCGAATAGTAAATCAACAGACTCATTTATGTACTCGTAAGCAAGCCTTAATTTTGTAACTGGGTAAAAACAGTACTTCGGGCTAAGTCACCTGCACGATGGGGCGCAACGAGCTCGATTTACTGACATAGTCAAAAATAAATTCGATTGTTGGTATCGCCAATCAGCCTATAATATCTCAAAGGGGTTAAAAATTCTGGTGGTTGCCACCGTATAGGGTGGTGAGGTGCGCCCGGAGAACAAAAACCGGGTAAAACACCTCAAAATAAACCTTTTACAAGGCTAATATACAGCCTGATCATAGGCCATTGTCCAAATTTAAGCCTAATTCGTTGCAAGTTTTACTGCTCTTTTTCTGAAAAATTGATAAAAATGATAAAATCGGGAAATTATCCAGTTTTTCAAAGGTCTCACTGTTTTCAACAGGCCAAATACGGCTTTCCGGCTAATTTGAACAACAACGATGAATACGGGATAACATCTCGGCTTTGCTTGTCGTCGGGACAGACTTTGTGCCAACTCCAATCAATCAGTGCCGCTGTGATGCTGGTCTGAAAACTACCTTAGCCGCCGATACTGGAAGGACGATAGGGGGAATGCAATCCGCATAGCCTTAAGAATCTAAAAAAGTCTGTATTATCGAAGAAATATCGAGTTCGTCACAAATAAAATTTTTAGCACGCTGAGAATGACTCATTTGTGCCATTAGTTTTTTTAGATCATTTCTACATAAGTATTTTGATAAATATTTCCCCAACTCCAGATCCATCAAAATTACTCCCGTCTTTTTTATGATATCTTGATTTGAGCCTAATTTGGCTGCACATACGGGATTTGAAAGGACATAGTAAATAAGGGCTGGCAATATAAAACTACATGCCAGACCATGAGGAACGCCATAGTGGCTGGTCAGCGGATAGGAGATTGAGTGAGCGATTGCTGTGCGGGTTTGACTAATAGCAAAACCTGCTAACAGACTGCTTTCCTGCATACGTGAACGCTGTTCAATATTATCCAGATCATTAAGGAGAGGAAGTAATGCTTTTCCTGCTATCGAAAGCGCTTGAATAGAAACTGCTTCGCTGATTGGGGTGCGATTTTTGTTCCACAAGGATTCCAGGGCATGGGAAATGGCATCCAAAGCCGTGAAAAGCGTTTGCTGACGTGGCAGGGATAGCGTTAATTCTGGATCTAATAGTGCATATGATGGGTAAACCAGATTCCCGGAGATAGAATGTTTTGTATGAAAAGTAGCGTCCCATACAGTTGCAAAAGGAGTAACTTCAGCACCTGTGCCGGAGGTTGTGGGAATGGCAATTGTAACAATTTTTTTCTCCCATTTCAGAGGGTTGCTTTGGCGGAGAAAGTGTTCAAGAGGGCGATCTATTGTACATGGTAAAGTTACTGATAATACTTTTGCAAAATCCATAACGCTACCCCCGCCAAGAGCAATGATACTGTTAATCTTGTATTTTCTCAGAGTTGCTGTGGCCATATCAATGGCGTCAAGTTCTGGATTAGGAGTTACATGGTCAAAAATGATAACTCTGGATGTCCCTAATTGTTCTATGACTTTGTTGCTGATCCCACGACGTGTAAAGCCATTTGTGGTGATAAGGAGGACTTTACCTTCCGGTACACATTTGTGAAGGTTTTTAAATGAATCAACTCCTGCAGTAATATGTACAGGGTTGTGAAACTTCCAGAGCGATGAGTCTCTTTTAATCACAGGCTTTTTCCATAAAAGATTTTTTGTTCTGAATTGGAGAACTGGTTGGACGACCGAGATCACTACGTGAGCCAGCGCGTATGTGAACTTCTATTAACACCGGTCCAGGTTTCTGATAAGCTTCCTGAAAACTTCTTGTCAGACTGTGGCTGTCTCTAACAGCAAAGTATTGGCGATAACCACAACCTTCAGCAATAGCGGCGAAGTCCATTTGGCCCGCTACTGTAGGTTGGCCTCCAACTGATTCGTGTGCATTATTGTTGAGCAGTATATGCACGAGATTATAAGGTTTAATATCTCCTATAATCGGCAATACTCCCATGTGCATTAAAACTGACCCGTCTCCATCAAGGCAGATCACTTGACGTTTTGGATTGCCGATAGCAACACCAAGTGCTATTGAGGATGTATGTCCCATGCTGCCGACAGTGAGAAAATCACGTTGTGTATCACCGCGCTCAGCACGCAGTTCAAAAACTTCACGTGATGTTTTACCAGTAGTGGAGATTATCAAATCTTGTGGATTTACCAAAGAAAGAATCTGCCGTAGCGTTTCTTCAAGCCCGAGAATTGCTTTATTATCAGATTTTAGCTTACATTTATAATCAGCAAAAGTTCCTTTGCTGACAAGGAGTGCTACTGGTGCATGGATTTTCGTTAAAGTTTGAAAAAGATCAGCCAGTATAGCATTTAGATTACTGTCAGCATTAAGAATCCTATATGGGATATCCAAAAGCTCCAGTAAGGCTGGAGTGATTCGTCCCTGTTTGATATGTTGCGGTTCATCTTTTTTGCCAGGTTCACCACGCCAGCCAATGATCATCAGCAAAGGAATGCTGTAAACGTCAGGATTAGTAAGTGAAGTTAAAGGGTTAACTGCGTTTCCTAATCCTGAATTCTGCATATATACAGCACCAATTTTCCCAGTTGCCAGATGATATCCAGTCACAAGAGCTATCGCATTTCCTTCATTGGCTGTGATAATATGCTCGTCCGAATTTGTATGCTTGTCTAAATAAGCACAAAAGTTTTTTAGTAATGAGTCAGGCACACCGGCAAAAAGATTCACATTATATTTCTTTAAACTCTGAAAAAAGGTCGAGGCTTGAATCATTCTACTTTCCTCCAGGTATTAATTCTAACATCTCTTTTATTGGCATCGTTATATCATCTGCTTCTGCTGAACAATAGTATTGAAGAATCAGTTTTGCTGTTTTTACCATCGCTGGATAAGCACTTCGCAAAAGATGATTGGCATAGATGACGATGTTCACGCCATGCTTGGCTAATTCCTCCTCAGTTACTTTGTTGTAACTTGTTGGAACCGCTACTAATAGTTTTCTGTTTTCGAGTTTGTTGTATTGCTTACAGAATTCAAAAACTTCATCAGGAGTTTTTTGACGACTATGTATCATGATACCATCAGCACCTGCTTTAAGGAATGCTTTTGCACGGATCATGGCATCTTCCATACCCTTTTCAAGAATTAAACTTTCAATTCGTGCGATAATTATGAAATCGTTGGTTGCCTGGGCGTTCTTTCCCATTCTGATTTTATTACAAAAGTTTTCGATATTATCCTGAGTCTGTTCTACTTTATTACCAAACAAAGAATTTTGTTTCAGTCCCGTTTTATCTTCTATGATTACTGCTGAAATACCTAAACGTTCCAGTGTTTTTACAGTAAAAACAAAATGCTCGGTTTTTCCACCGGTATCACCGTCAAAAATAATTGGTTTGGAGGTGACCTCCAATACTTCGTTTAAGGTATTCAAACGAGAGGAAATATCGACAGCTTCAATGTCAGGTTTTCCTTTGGCAGTTGAATCGGTAAGACTACTAGCCCACATTCCATCGAATTCACGGTGTTCATTAGGGGAATCAAAGGAGATATTCTCCGCAATTAAACCGCTTAAACCGTTATGAACATCTAACAAACGGACTATTGGTTTGGCATTTATCAGACGGCGTAATGATTTTAGGCGGATTTCCGGAGTCGTTCCTATTTCTTTGAGTGCTGAGTGTAATTGAGTGGAAGAGATGTTCTTTGTATAGGGGATCTCTACTAAACGCCCACCCCATTGAGCCAAAGTATCGATCACGCGTTGTCGGGTTTTCTGTTGAATGCCAGTTTGCCAGTCATCTCCATGAACAACAATATCCGGTTTTAAAAGGTTTAAATTTGGGACATAGTCCAACGTCGCCTGAGAGACAACACGACTGACGCCTTTGATGTTCTCTATAACTTCGCGGCGCTGATCAAAAGTCATAAATGGAAGTCGTTTATATGAGGCGATGGCCTCATCAGTAAGCAAGCCTATAACAACGTCTCCTAACTCATTGGCTTTTTTTATAATATTCAAGTGACCGGGATGGACAAGATCTGCACTCATACCAACGTAAACGACACATTCGGAATTGTTTGTCATTTTGTCTCCTGGTATATCTTATAGATAACAGTATTCTTTTAGTTTGCTTTCAATACATTTAATTTCTTCCATTGATAAAATCGTTTTGAATTTACCAATATTTAACTTGGACTTTTCTGGATCATAACTTGAGTTAGAGCATTGATTAATTCCGAGAAAATCTGATAGCTTGATAACGGCATCTTTATTATTTTGGACGAAGTCTTCAAAACCAACACTTACGACATCTTCATGTTCCCATTCACTTTTCTCAACTTTCTCCATAATACTTCGAAACCAGGAGCAGAACAGTGCAGGATCTCTTTTTGGATAGGCACGACCGATAGTTGATAATTCTGAATAAATATCTCTTACATCTCTTGTAACAATTATTACTTTTCTATCACCATAAAAAATTGTCGAGGAAACTGGCCTCCAAAAAGACGCTCCATGATTTATTACACATATATTTTTATTTTTAGCGACAGCAGACAAAATAATTTCATCAATGAACTTTTGTGCTGATAATAAAAATTGTTCTAAATCCACAGGAATTCGCATCGTTACTAATTCTGGTTTTCTTCCATGACAATGCGCCCATTTTTCCTGATACTCAAAAAGACGTCTCTTGAGAAAATTCATTTTAATACGTTCACAATAAGGTGCAGCTTTATATTCAAGTGCAGTAATTTGCTTTATGAACTTTTCAACTGGAGCAGATTCCTTAAGCACGGTATGCTTTTGTATTCTTTTCCAAAATGAAATAAAGTCATTTATTGCAGCACTTGTACCCTGGACACTATAATTATTCTTGTATAAATTATAAAGATCCATCAGACCATCCGGATCTTGAATTAAGCGAAACTCATGTCCCTGAAAAGGATCTGAAACATCCGGACGTCCTGTTAAATATTCTACAACAGCTCCGGAACCGCTGTAGCCGGAACCAATAACAATAATCTTCCTCACTTGTTTGTCCCCCTGTTGTTATAGCACTTTTTCGATGTGTTTATTCCATATTTTCAGAAAAGTCTTATATCTCTGAATGTTGTTGATATAAAGTTCTTTTTCAAATGCTAATCTTTCAAAAAGAAACAGCGCATATAGGCCAAGTCTTTTATCGCAAATTGATATATTGAGCTCCATTTCAATCCTTTGTATAAAATGATTCATCGTTTTATCTTCCCACAGCATATACTGAAAAATATTCATGTCAGTTGATGAATATTTAAATATAAAATTCCCAATATCATAAAACATACTTTTTTTTGATGATCTTTCCCAGTCGATTAGATAGAGACGATGTTTGCAACTGATAATGTTTTTTACCGCAAAATCACCATGCACCCTTGTCAGAAGTATCTCTGCATCTTCTTTTAAGACAATAGCATCCAGCTTGTTTAGGGACTTGGCGCAAATGTCATCTTTTACTTTCAGTTTTAGTTCAGCTAAATAGTTATTATATTTTTTTTGCTGGATACTTTCAGACTTATAGATTTCAACTAAATCATCAATAATACTTCTGAATGAATGCAGGTTATATTTTTTTACTCGTTTGCCTTCTAAAAGTTCTCTTACATAGATACTGGGACTGATTCTCTCAATTAGTTTGGGAACACTGTATTTATCATAACGGGAATAGATATCAGCTTCAATTTTTGTTCCTTTAAGAGCCGCTTCATCATTTATTCCAACGCAGAGTACACGCATGTTTGTGAAATCATAGAATTTAATCTGAACCCCTCTAGTATTCAGCGCGGGACCTAAATCAATTATATCAGAAGGAATATCAAAATCCGGCAAAAGGATAGGTTTGTATTTTAAATGGTTTATTTTAAAAAAAAGAGCAGCTAAAAAACCAGGGAGTTTTTGCGGTATAATGCCGAATGATTTTAAATAATAATTACTTAATTTCGGATTAAAAAGTCTTTTCTGAATAGTATCATATAAATAATTACCATTCTCGACAGGATTATCATGTATGTTAAGGCATGCTTCAATACAATTTGAAACGGTTTTCTGTATCTCTTTCTCTGTGATTGACATTATACTAATCTCTGCCAATTTTTACTCAAGAAATCTGACACCATTTCTTCCGTATTCTCAACAGCGGACATTTTCTCAACTGTCGTTTTATTTTTTATTGTCACCAAAATACTATCATAAATCTCTTTTTTCATTTTAAGCTCTGCCAATGTATCTTCCCCTTTTCTCTGATAAGCTATTTTCGGATCAAGCTCTAAATAAATTACCATATCAGGAGCAGGAAATGTGTCTATTAAGAAGAATTTCAACATTGATATATATAACTTTTTTAAAAAAAACTCGGACTTATTATGTACAATTTGTCTAATATAATGAAGATAGGAATATCGATCAAAAATAATATTATAACCAAAAAGGGATTTTTTATAGGCTTTCATATATAGCCCGTATGAATTAATAATCTCCAAGGTTAGAACAACAGGGAGTAAGGAATTTTTTAGTATTGAAGGGAATACCCCTTTTTTGTCACAGGAACGACGCCAGCACGAGCGAATGAATCGAATCCAACGGTAGAACCCTCTTCCAGCCATGCTGGAAACTAAAAACAAACTTCTATTCTTTTTGGGGATACTATTGTTTACACTTTGAATAAAGGTTGTTTTTCCACTTCCGTCAATTCCCTCCAATGCAACCAGCAAACCTCTTCTTTTTAAATGCTTTCGCTTCTTAAATAATATGCCCTTAATGAAGTTAATAATGCGTTCATGATTGTTGATATGAGATTTAGGTCTGTTTGTTATAATGGTAATATCTTTATATCCTTCAAATAACAATTTCTTACAGCTTTCCTTCAGTCTATAATCAATGTTATCAATAATTTCATGACATATATTATTATTGAACGCTTTATTGGCAATTTTGGTTTTTATTTTATTGAGTCTTTTTTCTGTGATTTGTGATTTAATTATACAATGTGAAGTAATTATAGCTACATAAAGAGCGTCAGTTGCAAAGACAAGAGAATCTTTCACAAAAGTATATTTTTCAAAGTTATCGGGGGCTAACTGAAACCCAAAAAACCTTTTTTCGATTATATGCAGAGGTAACCAGCCAATGTCCTTGATATATTTGCAAAATACCATTGGATGACCCGTAAAGCATTGAACCCTCTTGCTTGCAATGAAACCATATTCTTTAAATATATCAAAAACCCTTTGGTCAAGTTGATTGATTAGAATGTCAATATCACTACCCTTGAACGTTTCAGGTAGGCCTTCGCCTCCCAAAATACAGTACTTATATCCATTTTCCTCTAATTCTTCGAGTGCGTTTTCGATTTCTTTTGCTACCATTTTTTTCGCTCTAAGTCCTTAATGATTGTTTCAATCCAAAGCCCCTCACCGCCGAATATACGGCGAAAGAAGTACCACATGGCCAGAATTATGATATTGAAAACCAAGATTCCATCTAACAGGATAAAATCTATCGGGCTTTCTACAACTAAATTGGAGAAGAACCCTAATTCTTTGCTTTCATCGAAGCTACTGAAAATCGCTCATAAATTGGTCTCAAAAGACATCCTAATGACCCAAAACCTTTGATATCAATGTTTGATAGAACCCATTCGATACCAGACCCAAGACAGCTTTTTGGCAGCAGCAAAAACGATAGAATCATTCCGGCAAATCCTCCAGCCAAGCTGCCTGCAAGGATATAACATGCGGGGACTTCAAACGACCTGAGCAAATTTAGAGGGACCAATGTCAGGACGCTAACACACACTGTTACGCATATTGAAGGTAAATGGCTGTGTATAAACGTACTCCAGGACACTTCAAGCAGTTTGAGGCTCAGATAAGACATGAGCAAATAATTTATAAACACAGATAGCACTACCGCTACTCCAACACCTGAGAGCCCCCACCTGGCGCCTAATATCGTACCGAGCACGACCATGCTTGCGTAGATCGCTTGTCTCCATGCCCGGCGGTAGACAGCACCAAGTGCCCGGGCAAGAGAGTCGCTGATCTTGTAGCCTGTTCGAAAAAGGACGCCTAAAGCAAGAATCCGCAGCACGGGCACTGCATCAGCCCATTTAGGGCCAAATAACGTTCCTATAATCTCGGGAGCGACTAGAAACATTAATACACCTGTTGGCAGAGCGATCATTGATGTGATCTCAACCCCATGAAGATATACCTTTCTCAACCGCTGGGTTTCATTCTGTATTTCTGCCATAGCAGGGAAGAGGACCTTGTCTAAAATCTTGGCAAAGTAGGTTGCAGGCAAGGTCATAAGTCGATAGGCACGACTATAAAGCCCAAGGGCATCTGCTCCGAGGAAGCGTCCCACGACGAAGTTATCACCTTGCAAGGCTGCAAAATTGAACATCCTGGCCAGTGTAAATCCTCCTCCAAGACTTAATAAATCTATGAGTTCAGAGCGAGAAAATAGAAAAAGGAAAGAATGCGATGAAGTAAGTAAGACAATGACAACATAGACAAGACGGTGGGCAACAGCGGCCCCAACCAGTGACCAAACCCCTTTTCCCATAAAAGCCATGGACATACCAACAAAACCATAGCCAACTACAAAAGAAACAATTTCAACGACCATCAGCTCTTTGAAACGCAAGTATCGTCTCAACAAGGCCTCTCCCACAACGCCAAAACTTCCGATCACAAATACAATACTGACGCCTCTTAGCACATTTGTCACAGCCTCATTTTTAAAAAACCTCGCAACTATTGGGGCAGAAAACCAGAGAAAAACAAATATGACAATACCCAAGATTATTGAAATGGTAAAACCAACTCTGATATGCCTATCAGTCAGTTCTTTTCGTTGGATAATGGCCAGTCCTACCCCTAATTCAGAAACAAGTCCTGCCAAGCCTGTGAATATGAAAGCAATACCAACTAAGCCGAAATCTCTAGGTGAAAGCAGGCGTGCAAGCACGGCAATAACCACTAATTGGAGAATTGCCTGCAACAAGGCAGAGAGATAGGACCATTTAAACCCACTGAGGGTCCTTTTCATTAGGCTCAAGGCACTATCAGAGTAAACAATCAAGAGAAACCTTCCTGATGACTCTCAGTATCAAAACCAACAATCATGCCTGCAAAATACCATAAGAAGTAGTTCTCGTGTATTGCAAAATGAGTAGAGGAAAATAAAAGGAAAAACATAAAAGATAAAGGATAAAAGATAAATATCAACCTGTCATTATCTTTCAAAGATTTATGACTTTCAATAGACCTTTTTATAACTAGTATTAGAAACAATAAAAAAGGACCGAGACCTAAAAGGCCGGTTTCTGCCAGGAACTGCAGGAAGATATTATGAGCATGGACACGTGTTTTTTTGCGAATTTCATGATAATACGTGGCCCCAAATCCGACACCCTCAATCGGCTTTTGTTTGAATTTAAGAAATGCATCCTTCCACAAAGGGAACCGGTTGACAGCCCTGTATGCGCTTTTGTCATTATTTAAAAGATAGGCAACCGTTTGCTTAGGGAGATCAACTATACTTGAGAATTTTCTTTTGATCCTCTTATTGCCGGATCCAAGCCATATCAAGCTAAACAACACACACATTACAATGGCAACAGCTATAAAAGATAACTTATGAAACTTCGAGACATTGTATTTAATCTGGCATAGCAGGTATGAAATAAAAATAATCAAAAATATTACAAGTGCAGATCTGCTTGCCGCATATGAGGCAACAGATACGCTCAAGAGAAATATAACTCCATAAGCGATTCTTGCCACTGTCTTTCTTGATAGCGTGAAATTAGCCAGGACACACAAAGCAAAAAAGAAATACAATGCCGCGATTCTTGCAGAACTGTGTCCTGGCAAAGTAGATAGACGAAAGGAATACCCAAGATGGGAAAATAAGTAGATACTATATAGAAGAAATAATACAATATAGAACATCCAGATACCATTGAGCAGTTTGGCCCTGTATAGATCAATTTGTGATATCATCCCCAGGAAAAAGCCAAACGCACAATAAGCTAAAAAAAACTTGAGGCTGGCCCTGGTTGAATTTGAATCCCAGTGTTTAATACTTGATACGAAAAGTATTAGAATCAGGACCAGCAGAATAAAAATGATCTTCTTATTTTTCCTTACGGAGTCAATTCCATTGACTTTTAAATATATTGCAGTCGCTATCAATGCAGGGCCTTGCAGCACCAGAAATGTCCTGATAAAATTCGGTGTTAGTTTTATGTAACAACCGATGATATTCAAAATCATGGGGGACAGCATGGTATAAACAAGAAAAACATCTGCTATTCCTGTCAGGGTATCCTCGCTAAAAAGACGCTTTGGAACCTTAAACAAACCGCCCCCCCAAACTCGCGTAGACCCACCTCCTGCTGGTTAAGAAAAGGATACAGTTGAGGCCTACAAGCCCCGCACCTATGATTGCGAATTGAAAAGGGGAAAAGGCGGTTATCACCTTCTTTGAAACCGAACTGGTATAAAATAGATCTCCCCAACTTTCGCTTTTTAACTCAATCCTCCTGGTCTTGTCGGCCGGCCAGTCTAATCCCGCCTCAGCGAGGGTGCGACCAAGGAGCCACTGGATTATTTCATCTCCCATTCCAACAAACTCTTGCTCGCTGCCTGAACTCACCAACCCTTCAATCTTTACCCCGTGAAATGCCCCATCTATTTCACCGGGGCCAAATTTCCCAATCCCGAATCCTTCAATTTGTTTATTATCTGTGTAATCTGCGCCTGCCCCGTAGCTCCGGTAGATGGTACTGGGGTAATCTGCGGACTTCAATTCCTCAATCCCCGCCCGCCTCGCCTGAGCGCTCGCGATGGCGGGCAGGCCTTAATCCCTCAATCCCTCAATCCCTCAATCTTTACCCCGTGAAATGCCCCATCTATTTCTCCGGGGCCTAAATCCCCAAATCCCTTAATTCCCAAATCCCGTTAATCAGTAGTCGAGCTTTGAACCCCTGGCCCAGACCCTGGCCCAGACCTGGATTTATCAGCTTGTAGCCTATATAGTAAGCATGAGCGCCAGGGCGGGCCTGGCTTTCCTGTCCCATTGAGTAGAAACTTCTGGCGCAGCATTCAATGAGATCGTGCCAAGAATGCATATCAAGTCGCGCCAGGGCAGGCTTGACCCTGATGCTTGATGCTGATGTGGCGCTGACCCTGATGTTGTGCCTCCTATTTCTCATAAACAACCTTAGGAAGAATAAATAAATCATATTCATCTTCAGTCTTGATGCACTCTATATGGCAAGTCTCCTCAACTTGATCAATAGGAAGATCTTTCGGAATAGTTATCTCAAACGTAAAATCTTCATCCTCATAATTGGAAATCGCCTTTATCTTTATTCCTGGATATCTGTGATGAAGAGAATCT
>Ga0114922_10001859_pt1 | contig 19985 bp, 15 predicted proteins | sample AartaG_FD_100975 | JGI IMG/M metagenome (GOLD analysis project Ga0114922, IMG submission 100975) | Deep subsurface microbial communities from Aarhus Bay to uncover new lineages of life (NeLLi) - Aarhus_00045 metaG | ecosystem: Environmental > Aquatic > Marine > Oceanic > Sediment | place...
CAGCTTTTGCCAGATATGCTTTAAATGAACCCGTACAATTAGAATTTTTTTCCGGAAAGCATCAGTGGTTTTCATTTGTTCACCTTTTGCCGGTAAAATTCGGTTCTGAGCTTTGGTAAAGCCCCCGGATAATTTTTCTGAACGAAATTAATCAGCTTTTCTCTGACGAGGCACCGAAGAGACCAGGCAGTTGAGGCATCGGCGGCACTCATAAGAGCCCTTAATTCAACGGTACGCTCGGACGTGTTGGTTACCTGCAGGACGCAGACCTTTCCGTCCCACAATTCCGACTCTTTGAGGATACGCTGCAGCTCAGTCCTTATAGATTCGATAGGGACTGTATAGTCAACATAGATGAATACGGTACCTAAAATGTCCGCGGTAACGCGTGTCCAGTTCTGGAAAGGCTTTTCAATAAAATACGTTATTGGGACAACGAGACGTCTTAAATCCCAAATCCTGACAACTACATACGTTAAAGTTATTTCTTCAATGCGGCCCCATTCGTTTTCGACGATGACAACATCATCGACCCGAATAGGCTGCGTAATGGCAATTTGCAGTCCTGCGATAAAGGTGGCAATAGTTCTTTGAGCAGCCATGCCGACCACGATGCCGATAATGCCAGCCGAGGCTAAAATTGTCGTGCCCAACTGATGAACCTTTTCAAAAGTCATCAGGCATGAGCCGAATGCCAAAATACAGACAACAACAATCACTATTCGCTTTAGAACCCGGAATTGTGTGTGTATTTTCCTTGCCCTGAGATTATCTTTTACGTCAACGTCAAAACGGGTGAGGATATAGCTTTCCAAAACGTAAACGGACTTGATTAATAACCACGATACCAAACCGATAAGCAACAGACTCATAACATGACTAATAAAATCAGGCACCTGAGTTTGAAACGCAGTTAGTTTCGATAACAAACGAACGACGATAAGAATTATAATCCACTGTAAAGGTCTGTAGCAAAACCTTATAAAAGTGTTATCGATGGGGCTTTTAGTGTTTTTGGAGAGTTTAAGCAGGAGTCTAAAGAGCAACAAATGTCCTCCAAGCCCAACAAGTCCGGCCGCACCTAATAACAATGCCAGCCTTTCCCAGTTCTGTAAGGAAGCAAACATATAACTACCCCTTATAAATATCGATTTCCATTTTGCAGTATGCCGAAAACAAGAAGAACATTCAGATATCGAATAATATGTTGAAAAACGATTACCTAAAAAAATATATTCCCTAAAGAAAACTTATACTCTGAAGATACATTCCTCTCCAGATATAATTTTTTATCCACAAAACCACCGCAATGGTCAAGGCAATTTTTCACTTTTTCCTGATTTGAAGCTGAGATTCCAATGCCGCCAAAAGAGCTACTCATCGATTTTGTTGCCCGTGTACGTGCTAATGCCTCTGCATGCGTAAATTAAGCTCGTCAAGCTGTTTGGGGTCCACTTCGCTCGGGGCGTCGGTTAAAAGGCACTGGCCCCGCTGGGTTTTCGGAAAAGCAATGACGTCTCTGATATTTTCCGTACCGGTCAGCAACATAACGAGCCTGTCGAGTCCGAAGGCTATGCCGCCGTGCGGAGGAGCGCCGTAATCCAGGGCCTTCAAAAAGAAGCCGAACTGCTGCTGCGCCTGCTGCCTTGATATATTGAGCAGGTCGAAGACCTTCTGCTGAATCTTCGGGTTGTGGATACGAACACTACCGCCGCCGATTTCTGAGCCGTTTACAACGATGTCGTATGCCTGCGAGCAGATGTTGGCGGGGTCGGTCTGGAGCTTGTCCAGATCTTCTTCTACGGGAGAAGTGAACGGATGGTGCAGTGAGTCATAGCGTTTCTGTTCTTCGTTCCACTCTAACAGCGGAAAGTCCACTATCCATACAAAGTCGAAGCCTGCCGGGTCGTAAAGTTTCAGGTCGCGGGCAAGTTTGCATCGCAGGGGGGCGAGGGCCTTGTTGGCGGCGGCTTCGGTATCGGCGACAAACAAAAGTAAATCGCCGTCTTTTGCACCGAACAGCTCCATTATCTGCTGCTGGGCTTCGGGGCTGAAGAACTTCGCACAGCCGCCGAGCAGCGAGGGGCCGTCGTTTTCCGTTTTCACTTTCGACCATGCCAGCCCTTTTGCGCCGTAGTCGCCTACGAAGACGGTCAGGGTTTTTTCGATATCGCTTCTGGAATATTTATCTCCTCCGGGGGCGCAAAGGCCTTTTACAATACCGCCTTTTTCGACCACCGAGGTGAATACCTTGAACGAGCTTTGTTTTGCGAAGTCGGAAATGTCTTTGAGCTTCATATCGAAACGCAGGTCTGGCCTGTCGGTGCCGTAGTCGGCCATCGCTTCTTTATAAGACATCCGGCGGATCGGCAGAGCAATATCTATGTCAAGTATGTGCTTCCATATATGGGCAACGAGGTTCGAGTGGACGTCGATGACATCGTTACTATCGACGAAGCTCATCTCGACATCGATTTGTGTGAATTCGGCCTGCCTGTCGGCGCGGGGGTCTTCATCACGGAAGCAGCGTACTATCTGGAAATATTTGTCAACGCTGCTTATCATCAGAATCTGCTTAAACAACTGGGGCGACTGGGGCAGTGCGTAGAAGCAATTCGGACTAAGCCTGCTGGGCACGAGAAAGTCTCTGGCGCCTTCGGGGGTGCTCTTTGCGAGCATGGGCGTTTCAATTTCCCAGAAACCCAGCTTGTCGTAATATTCGCGGACGGCCATTGTGACCCGATGACGGGTTTGCAGTTTCTGCCGCATTGCAGGGCGGCGCAGGTCGAGGTACCGACTGACGAGGCGCAGCTCCTCGTTTGTCTTTTCGGCGCTGTCTATTTCGAAAGGCGGCGTCTTAGAGACATTGAGAATGTCAAGCTGCTGCACAGCAACTTCAATCTGGCCCGTCGGCAGCTTTGTATTCGCCATACCCTCGCTTCTGGGCTGGACAACACCTTCGACGGCTATTACCCACTCGCAGCGGGCCGTTCTTGCTAACTCGTGGGCTTTGGGCTGAGTATCGGGATTGAAAACCAACTGGGTCAGGCCTTCCCTGTCCCTCAGGTCGATGAATACAAGATTTCCGTGGTCGCGATACGAATGTACCCAGCCTGCTAAAACGACCTTCTTTCCGGCGTCTTCAAGGCGAAGCCGGCCGCAATTATGTGTTCTTTTGAGCATTGCAAATTCTTTCTTTAATAAAAAGTCTGTCCGAATCTCCGCGCACACAGAGATACCAACGCAACAGGATAAACAAATTATAAGATTTAGTCAATGATGGCTTTGTTATTCAAACTTAACGTTCTTGAATCGGATAGTACCATAATTCCCCGGCTTGGTGGCACGGCCATCCCTTCGACTCCGCTCAGGACAGGCTTGGCCGTGTTTTCAGCTCGTTAGAAGTAAGATGTAAAATCCGTTAGAAGTATACGTCTTACTTTTAACAGGGTAAACTTTTAACGTGGTTCACGGGCTGGAAGCCCGTGCCACGTTGATTATTTGGATTTGTATTTTAGGAGGAACTGCTGGAGACCGGGGAGGTCGTCGGTATTGAGAAGGTCAACGCCGCAGGCAAGCAATTCGCGCCAGAGGTTTTGTCGTTCGGGTGAAGGGCTGTCGGGGGTGGCCCAGAACCTGACTATTCGGCCTTTTTTATGCGCGGTTTGGACGATTGTTTTCAATTTTTGGCGCTGTTGTTGCGGCATAGGGCCAGCGCCTTTGTATGAGAAATGACTCGGCCAGCGGTCACTGATAACGGGTATTAGTGTTGCCGGGGCGTCGGAATGCAAATCGGAAAGTCTGCCGTCATAGCCGGCATAACGGAGAGGCTCTGATTCCATCAACGCTCGCGGCCGATTGCCTGATACATATACAACTATCGCTTTGTCGGTTCGGCCATTCAAATCGAACGAGTTAATAATACTATCGTACTCGGCGAGCATTTTGCTTAACACTTTGTAGGTCGCGACGGCTTGGGTCTTGATGTCGATGAAGAGGGTGAACTGCGGGCCGTTGGGATAGACCCGGCCGGCGTTTTCGGCTATGCGTTTTTTCAGCGGTTCAAGATAGAGTGAGCGTAGTGTTCTGTCGGGTTTTATTTCATCGGAATCGTGAGCGACTAATAAATCGCCATCGACGAGATGGATGTCGGCCTCGACGCTGGTAAAGCCGTGGTCGAGTGCATCGAACAGGGGTCGGTCGTGTTCATAGTCGTTGTGTGCATGGGCATTGAGCAGAGGCTTAGGGCCGGGGGTTGTGGGAGATATTCTACACGAGCAGGCGGGCAGGATTGATACCAGTAAAATAGTTATAACAACAGAATTAACTCTCATTGAAGCGGCTCCTTATGTTTTGTGGTTGAAACCAAATAATAAGTTATTTATTACCATATTCTATTAACATGTTGCGAAGATAGACATGCTCGTCGCCGTTCCAGGGTTTTGAGCAGATGTCGATATCGCCGTCGCGGTCAACATCGGCGGCCTTTGCTTCGTGGCAGCGTTTTCCGCTGAGGATTTCGTGCTGTTTGAAATTTTGGCCTTTTCCGTCCATATTTTCCCAGATGAACCATTTATGTGGAGGCTTTTGCGTTAAGGGTCCGCCGCCTGAGAAGACGTCGAGGTCGCCATCGTTATCGAAATCGGCCAGAGCAAGCGAGTGGTAGTCCTGGCCGGCCTTGTCAGCGATTATGTGTCTTTTCCAAATTCGGCCTTTGCCGTCGCGGTTTTCGTGCCAGGCCACCCGGCCGCTTATACAATCTCCTTCGGCCTGGACGATGTCATTATCGCCATCCTTGTCGAGGTCGGTTATCCAGGTTTTTGTCATAAGAGGGTATCTGGCTTTGGGCTGTCCGAAATCGATGTTTTGATGCGCGGTCCATTTTGTTCCCTTTCCATCGGCGTTCTCGAACCAGATGTTTGTTCGAACAACGTCGTTATCGCCGTCGCCGTCGATGTCGGCCACGCCGGCGGGGTCGATCGCACCGTGGACGGGTTCGCCGATTCTGTGCTCTATCCATTGCTTAGTTGGGTCGGCGGGGATTTTATACCAGTAGAGTGCGCTTCTGTCGCTCATTGCGACGACGTCGAGCCTGCCATCGCCATCGATATCTGCGGCCACGTTGTCGTGGCAGCGTGCGGTAACGGCGTTGGGGTACATTATAAACTGCTGCTGCCGGGGTTTGCCGGTATTGCGGAACCATGCCTGCCCCGAGACCTGGTCCGGCCAGCCGTCGCCGTCTATATCAAAGGCTGTTCCGCCGACGTCGGTCGGAGCCTTTGGGGCGATGTTATGTCTGAGCCAGTTATCGGGGGCTTTATATTCGAACCACCAAATCTGCCCGCCGTTGCAGCCGGTAATCCAGTCCAGGTCGCCGTCTTTATCGACGTCCACGAGAGAGGTCTGGCCCATTCTGCTGCCGATTTTGTCGATCTGGTGATATTCGAACTTCGGGATATCGGCAAAGGCCGATGAGCTTAACAGGCCAATCAACACAACAATAAAGGCCAAATAATGAATAGTTCTATATTTATGAGAAAACATAGTAAGCTCCTTTTGTTAATAGTGAATATGAATTTTGGTAATAATTAATATTATGTGTTTCAATTATGGCCTGTTTTGAGGAAAAATTGAAATAAAATCCCGGCGAGCGGTAATTTTTGTCGAAATTGAGCATAAAATTGCTACCGAAGTGAACTTTTTTGAGCGTAAGGCGTATGGAATTATTCAAAGCCACGGGCTGAGGTTTTTTTACTTTCTCTCCTTTCCTCCTTGCCTCAGCCCATTTTTTTATTTAAAATAGATAATGCCGCCAATGAGCACTTAAAGCCTTAATTTCTTAGTTTTAGGATGAAATATAATTTTTTTTTAAAAAATAAAAAAATATAGTTGACAAAATACAGAGAAAGGATTATTATATTTTCGAGCGTATGATGAAGATGAGTCGTATGGAGTCTTTTAACAAGCGGATAAAAAACTTTTTTAAATACAAACATTTTTTGTTAGAAATAGTATAGATTTTCATAGAGCTTTTTGATATATTGTTTTGAGCACATTCACAGGGCTGAGGATATCTCGCTTTTTCCTCTCCCTCCGCACCTCAGCCCTGTTTCCTCCTTAATAAACTCAGCCTAGCTGAGTTTTTTTGCTCTCGTTTTCTACAAGTAACTGTTTGCAATATCGGGCAAACGCCTGACCGCCTTAAGCTCTTTTTCGATTAATTGCCACCCGAATTCGGATATGATTTATTTATGACCGCCATCTTTTAATATATGTTTGGAAGGCTAAAGAAGATCCTTGTTTTGAATTGAGTGTATCTGGCCTATACACGTATTCTCCTCACGGAACTTCTTTGTATATATGAGTTCCAGTTCTCGTGAGAAACCGATCTGTTTCAAAATTTCCTCTAAAGAAATCCCCTGTTCAGATCTTCCAAGTAAGCCAGGCACTCTAAAAACTACATGGTCGGCAGAACAAACAAGTCAATTGTCCGAAGAATTGTATAAAAATGCTAATATTTCTTTTTCGCCAGCATGAATGCCAGCTTGATATAATAGATCAAACTTGTCATAGAAAATTTTAACAACAGACGGTTCCACATCTATGACTTTTATAAGATCTCGCTCTTTGTACGGATTCAAGTTAATTCGTTCCTGTTCATCTTCCGTGTATAGAACTTGATCCTCCGCGATTATTCGAGACATGCTTACATCACAATGTTTGATAAAGGCGTCCCAGATGCCTAAACTAAAAAGTTTGATAATAGGCCCGGCGTCAAGCAACAGAAATTGAAATTTTTTCATCCGTGAAATCCTCATCATCCGTGAGATATTCTTCAGCTTTTCTGTAACTGATGCCCGTATATTTTGCAAACTGCATTAAAGATAGTTTTCCTTCTCTGAGAGCTCTTATTGCCAAACTACAATAGCGTTCTGGCAATTCATCAGGTTCATCCGATCGACGCAAAGGTCGTTTGGTTCTTATTTTTTGAGCCTGTTCGATATATTTTTCAATTTCGTCAACAGGTTTGTTGTAAAGGTACAGCATACGCCATAACAATGCATCGACTGAAACTCCAAATTCTCTTGCTATATCATCTAACGCCTCGATACTCACCTGGCGTTTTTTGCTTATGAGCGCTTCTATTTTATCCTTAATAATATCCGTAGGCAATAAAAGTCTGCTTGCAAATGCATTCGCAAGTTTTTCTTCATATTCATGGAATTCGTCCCTTGCTCCGTTTATTCTGAAAATTTTCCAAGTTAAAAGATGAAACAGCTCGTGAGCAAGGTCAAAGTTACGTCGCCATAGCTTACTATCTTTATTTAAAAGGATAGCTGCGCCGAAGTGATCTGATAAAGTTGATATCGAACTTCCATGAGAGGATAAATGAAATATTTTCACATAGAAATTTTCTTCCAATATTTGCTTAAGTGAAGCACTTGGTATATCGCCAAGTATAAAATCTCTTTGAAAACGTTCTGCAAGTTTACTGGCCTGCCGATAGTCAAATTCTTCGCGGCTAACATCTAATTGTGGCAATTTGGTTTCTTTCACTTCATCCGTTAGAATTTCAAGCCTACGATATTGTTCGCATAGTTTCCTAAACTCTGCTTCAATCTTTGTCCTTTGACCCTCATCCGGTTTATCCCGCCAAAGCATTACTTCTTCAATGAATGGTTCATCGTTCAAGAAAAATTCCACTGTTTTACGGTAAACCTCTGCTAATTTACTGAGTTGCGAAAATTTTGGCTCTCTTTTATCATTTTCAAATTCACTGATAGAAGACTGGCCTATCCCACTTTCATGTGAGGCTTTTTCCAATGTATAACCAATGGCATTTCTTGCGATTTTTAGTCTTTCACCGATATTCATTTTAACACCTCTTTTTTCTGTCTCCCAGAATATTATAATATATAATTCGACAAATAGTGCCAGAAATATTCTGATAAATAGAAATTATTTGTGATTTTTCGTGATTTTTCATGATTTTCCAGATTTTTTCTTCAATTCTGTCTATTTAATATCTTCTGGTAGTGGTTTTTGAGGTGTGGTTGTAGTTTACGAAGAAGTATCTCAGGGCGTCGATAGGGTGGTCGTAGAGGCCGTCTTTGAGGGGCAGCTCGCCGGCGGTGGTACCAGAGTGCGGATAGTGATAACACTGCATCGCTTCAATGAGGCGCGTGCATCTTGGCGAAATCACAAGCGTGCTTTGGCCGGAGCCGGAGCAAACGGCCCGGCGGATAAGCTCAATGCCCTCAAGGATGCCGCTTCGTCTGGAGCGTACCACTATGCCTAATGTGCGCAGCTCACGAACGGCACTTGTGCCGGTTACATCATTTACACCCTTGCCCGCCGGGTCGCAAAACGTAGCAGCCACCTGTTCTTCAGGCACGGGAGTCCGGGTTTTAATCTCTTCGGCGTGTACATCAATAGTCGCCCTGCTGCGGACATACTCATCTATTATTCGCACGAGACCATCAGCATCAACCTGAATCCACAAACACACAAAAGGATTTACAAATCCAAAATCAAGCGCGCGGTAAAGCGGAAGATTCGGGTCGTAATCGACAGGTCGAACATGTGTGTCCGGGTCGAACTGCGCAAAGACCACGTTTTCCCGCGAAGGTCTTTTGCAGAGCATCTCGGCCTCCCATCCGGCCCTGCTGGCCCGGCGCATCTGTGTTATGCAGTCGTCGATTTTCATATAGCCATCGGAGTTTTTGGCCCTGCCCTGACAATCATCCGATAAGGGACACTGCGAGCAGGTTCTATCGGTGCATTTTTCAATCACTTCCCATATACACCATTTGAAGACAGGCGTGCCGAGATCCGGCGCGGAAGAAACTACCTTTTGCATTAAGCCATAAGGCCGATGCATCGTGCTGATAAGTTCCATAGCCGCGGTGAGATTTTCAGTGCTTTGTGTGGTGAATTTTGCGGCGGCGAAGACATCTTCATCGAAAAGCTCAAGCTCATCACAGCGGAGTTTATGAATGTGCTGGCCGCGGACGCTGGTTGGTGACTGCGTGAGGACCTCGACCGCCGAGCCATTGGTGAACCGGCATTTTGCTTTGAGGGCTGGCCCGGCCAACAAATGCTCGAGGCCATTGTTTAGAAAACCGGTCAGGTATTCGTACATTCTGATTGCCTGCTCACCGGAGCCGCCGAGTATTCTGACCTGGCAGTTCGGCTTAAAGATACAATCCAGAAGCGTTGCGACAGCGGCCAGTTCGGTTTTACCACCTGCACGGTTGGCCCAGATGACAGCGTCGGCGTTTGGAGGCTGCTCATATCTCGAATGAGCAGTACAAGCGGCATCTGCAGAAAAGCTGTGCCAGAGATAATCCATCGGGCTGCTGTGGTCGGGACAAATTCTTCTGTCGGGCACGTCAATGTCAAGAAAGACCTTAACGTAATTTTTAAGGTCGCGTTTGGTGGCCGGCCGAGTCCGCCGAAGCTCGGCGTAAATACGGGCAGCCTTCTCGAGGTCGGTGGAAGTTTGAGAAAAGAGAGTTTGTGTCATTATTATACCCCCTGATTGTGAGTGTCTGTTAGGTACAGAGCGCAGGACATACTTACCAAAATATCCCCTCCTTATTTTGTTGTGCATGTGTTAATTCTTAGGTTACTGTCCGGCTGAAGTCTGCACCATTAGTTTGCGTGTGGCTCCTCGTTTCAGATCTATTGGAAGACCCTGCTGTAATTGTGCGCCTGTGTATATTTTTTTGAAACTGTGTGTCAGGTCGTGAACGGCATAGCTTTTTTCGGCTTTTGCTGTAAACCATTCAGGGAACTGATTGATTCTCGGCCAGTCAAGAGGCATCTTCATAATCGTCTGATGACGCGGCGGGTCGAAAATAAGCTTTCCTTTGTAGCCTCTTTGGGAACTGATACTTATTTTGAGGTCATCGCCATCCAAAACGGCCCCGAAAATTACATCATTACTCCAAGGCTCGATAATCAAACCCTTTGTTTTCCAGAGGCAGTACATAATTGTAGTTCTGGCGAAATTGCCGTCTCCATGCCACCCTTCGATTATGCCGCTGCTTTTCTGCATGTTCCACATAATCTTAATTTCGCCGTCCATCCATTCAGCAACGGAAGGGACAGGTTCACGGTTGTAAAGATTAATCGCGCTTTCGATAGAATCCGCATAGTCGTCGGAGCCGCCCCACTTATACCGGCGGTAGTTGTAATAATCATTGAGGTTTATAAGTGCTTTACGAACGGCCAGGCGGTAGGCGTCGGTATTGTCTATCAGATACACCGTGTAAAATCCGTTGAGGGTGTAACCCCAAGTATCGGAAAGACCTTGATCGTGCTTACCTGTTTTCGTATTGGCGGAGTTATAGAACAGGCCATGTTCATTTCTGCCGACCCGGAGGACTGTATCAAGCATGTCGTGGATGGGTTTTTGGTATGCATTTTTTCTGGCCGGCATTGCGAAACTGACCGTCGCATACAACTCGCAAAGACCCGAGAGAATTTCGCAGCCATGGTCTCGCAATCTGACAATTCTTTCATCTCTTGTCGGGTGGTATCTGTCCAACAAATAATAATCTCCAAGACGAATTGCCCAATAGAGGTATTTCTGGTCGCCTGTCATCCAGTATATGCGTGACAAGACCTGAAGCATTTCGCCGTTGACTTCCTGGCTACGTGAGACAATTTTTCCGTAATTTGTCTCCTCTGGAGCATGCCTCCACAAGTCGTCAAGTATTTTAATCATACGTTCGGACCAGGGGCTTGGACCGAGCCATTCGGTCAGCGGCAGCAGGCCGTCTTTGATGTATTCGGAAGAGCCGAAGACGATACGGGCTATATCGGGCTTATCATAAAGGAAATCCCGCTTCGAAAAAGAGTACGCATCGGGCAAACGGTCGATACGGGATGTAAGTATGATTTCGGCGCGAAGCATATCCATCATCCGGCCTTTGAATAGAGCAGGGTCTGTGATGGCCGCGGTAAGGACCATAAAAGGATAATTGTCAGCGGCGCTGTCCTGTGGATTCCAGATGTCCCTGTCCCGGTCTAAATTTCTGGGTATCAGGCGGCTCTTAGGGTCGGCCTGCTGAAGCCAGCCCCTGACGAAATTCCGGCATCGAATAAAACCTTCATTGGCGAGTTTGCCGTTCTCGGCAGCCAGATCAAAAGCTTTATCATCTACTTCGGTGAGCTTTCCGACGCCCCGTTTTGCTATTTGTTTTAGCCTGCTTAAGTGGTTCTGATAAACACCGCGAGGGTCGGTGTTGTAATGTTTACACAGCGAGGCGGCCATGCCGACAAGCTCGCCCATCATACCGCAGGTGCGCATAACGCGGACCGTGCCCAAGGCGACATGGGTAACGCTAATACAGCGACCGGCCATCATTAAATTTTGAATATTGCGTGAATACAGGCAGCGATACGGAATGGGGTACGGCTTGATTTTAGGCTGCGTGCAGATGGTACGGAATTCTTCGCCTGGGAAATATTTGGAGTTTTTCGGGTCGGGATAGTGCAGGTCTATCGACCAGGTGCTGGTTACAAATGAGTCAGAAAATCTTTTTCTTTTCTGAATGTCCTGCTGCTGTAGTATTATATCACCGAGCAATCGTCGAGATTCGCGTTTGCCGCCGATGTAAGCCACCCAGTCGAGTTTAAGCCTTTGATATTTGTCTTTATTTCTACTTTGTTGTTTCTGAAAGGCCCAGTTGCCGTAAATTGCTCTAAAGGAGTAATCGCGTATATACTCGAACTCGGTAATCTGGTCGCGGCTGAGACCGGCTTCCCAGTTCCAGTCGCCCCTGGTAGCGTGCTGGCAACTTTCCTCTGTGAACTGTAATGCCCAGGGACACAACGGAAATCTTTCAGGCTGATTGGTTTGTGCGGAATACCACATTACAGATGCTCCCATAGTCATCTTGTCGGGCATTTCAGGCGCCATAGATTCTCCGGTCTGTTCTTTGCTTTCGCGTCCCATACGATAGTCGGCGCCGGCCAGATAGCCGATAGTGCCGTCACCTGTGCAATCAACAAACAATGGTGCACGGAAGCGCAATTCGCCGCTGTTAATAATATGTTTGGCAACGACTGCGACGATACGGTCGCCCTGCTTCTCCACTTTGAACGCATGCATATTGACGAAAAGGCGGATATTTTCCTCCGCCTGTACGACGCTCATCTTTCGGTTGTCATCGTAGAACTGGGCGGGTCTTGCATTTCCCTGATGTCCGGAGTCGAGCTCTTTGACGACGTTGCCTATGGCCGGGTAAGGCGGGAGGTTGATTTCGCCTCCGAGATGGACACGGACTTCTGAGCTGTTGTTGCCACCGAGTACCGGGCGATTTTGTATAAGGGCCACCTGCAGGCCGAGCCTTGCCGCCGAGACGGCCGTGCAGGTTCCGGCCATTCCGCCGCCGACCACGACCAAATCAAAATTGCCTGCGTCTTTCGGCTGAGAACTCAGGGCCAGCGCCTGGCGGCGAAATGCAGCCATTTGCTCACCAGCATTCGGCGGAGCAAAATTAGTATCGGTCGTAAAAATAATCGCATCGCATCGACCCTCGAAGCCTGTCAAATCGTGCAGTGCAACGGTAGTCTGCGTATTGGTTATTCGAACCGTTCCGCCCTGCTGCCAGTGCCAATCCGCACCTTCGGTGCCGAAGACAGCATTGAGAGGAGCACCATTGACGAGCACCTGGAACCTGCCCGGAGCACCCGGCGCTTTCCAGGGCGCCACCCAATCTCTTGTGCGAACCCACACGCGGTATGTCCCCGGTACTGGGAATGAAACCGTAGTTACAGCATCACTAACGGGCTGACCTAAACCGTGAGCCAAAAGGAAAGGTGAACCCATCTGATCCATAAACTGCTGGTCAACGACCCAGCCGCCATGGTTAGTAAAGACTTCAGCCTCAACGAGAATTGTTTGTGCGCCGATTATAGAAGCAAAGGACAGGAGTAAAGTAACAAATAACAGCTTGCTTTGGATAAATGTTTTTTTTCTCATCTTTATGCATTACCTCATAGACTAACGACATCGCGATACAGACTGCCTTGTTTATCGGCCAAATTCTTAGCGTAGTTTATCTTTGAATAAAGTGCTCAAGGTGACTGTATCAAAGATGCATATTCACTTTTCAGGATTGTTAAGAGCTTTTTATTTCGACGGGATACTTCTCCCAGGGTACGGCACCCGCTTCGATAATGTGATTGCGCAGAGCGGTAAAGAGTCTCTGATACATTCTGTGTTTTTTGTCGAGCGGATTCTGTTCCTGCGGGTCGTCTTTTAAGTAGTAGAGTTCCAATGTTTCAAAGGGGCTGTTCTGGACGAGTTTATAATCGCCATAGCGTGCGGCATAATAAGCACGTCCGCCGTACCGGCCTCCTTCACGGCGCACCCAGAAGAGGAAACGGTCCTCCTGGGGCTGGTCTCTGCCGAGCAGAGTCGGCAAGATGCTTCGGCCATCTATCTTGTGAGCAATATCAGCACCCGCAGCATCGCAGATAGTAGGGTAAAGGTCCATAGTGATAGCGACGCGATTGCTTCGTGAACTGGATTCTATTCTATTTGGCCAGACGGCGCACATCGGTTCACGGATACCGCCTTCGTACATATCCTGTTTGCCAGCTCTTAGAGGTCCGTTGCTGGCTCCAACGCTAATCTGGCCGCCGTTGTCGGAAGTGAAGATTATTAGCGTGTTGCTGCTTTGGCCGGAGTTTTTCAGAGCGGTAATCACCCTGCCGATACCGTCATCCATATGTTCGATTAGTGCAACGAGTTTTGCACGTTTATCGCTGATATTGTTCTCGCGACTTTTGATACGCTCAAGCCACTCGGCGGGCGGCTGGATCGGCGTGTGTGGTGCGTTGTACGCAAGATACAAAAAAAACGGCTGAGCTGCCTTCGAGCGGGAGTTAATATAATCGACAGCCCACTGCGTGAACAAATCGGTAGCGTGACCTTTGGGGTCGATTTCTTTATTGTTAAGGCGCATGTAGTTATTCCCGTGGCGACGATGGTTGTAATAATCGTCCATCATATCACCGAGGAAGCCGTGGAAGTGATCGAAGCCCCGCTCGTTCGGAGTGTTCGGAGATTCCAAACCGAGGTGCCACTTGCCGACTATTGCAGTGTGATATCCGGCCCGGTTTAGAAGCTTCGGCAACAGTACCGCCTGCGGAGCCATATAGCCCCAGTTGTTTGTCGGGTGCGTGCGGATAACGCCGGGGACGCCGACAAGGTCGGGGTATCTGCCGGTCAGCAGGGATGCCCGCGTGGGCGAGCAGACAGGACAGTTGGCGTAAAAGTTATCAAACCGCATACCGGATGCGATGAGCTTGTCGATATTGGGCGTTTGCATGTCTTTCGCGCCGTAGCTGGAGAGGTCTCCGTAGCCAAGGTCATCGACAAGAATCATCAGGATATTAGGTTTGTTGGTTGGTTTATCTCTCGCCAAGACACAGCCGGAGATTGCAAGCGATGCCGCTGTTGTGCCGGCGGCTCTCAGAAAATCACGTCGTGTGTAATTAGTCATATTAGCCTGCTCCTTAACAGCATGATAATTTACTGATAATATTCAAAACTGCTTCGATGATAATCTTATTATACTTTGATATAATTTGCGAATTCTTATTATAGTTTTTGCGGAGAAGTATAATAAGTTCTTCACACCTTCAACAATTAGGGCTTATTATTTATTTTTTCTTCAGCGAGGACTGCCAAGAGTCTTCCTGCGGTTTCGGCGTTAAGCGATGCCGGGGACTGGGTATCGGCAGGTTGAGGTTCGTCGGACGACTGAGCTTTCCCGCCGGCTGTGAGTATCGGCATAGAGATTATATCCAGGCAGGCTTTTCGGGCGGTCTCGGGCTTGTCGGATTCTGTGAGCTGGATCAGTTTCGCCGCCGCTACGGGGGCATAGCGAGCAATCAAAACAGTACTTTGGCGATAAGCATCGGCGATGCGTTTGTCGAAGTGTTCGGTAAAACTATTGTCATTTTGCCATTTGTTATAAATCTTCCTGCTGAGCTTGTATTTGTCCAGTATTGCCTGCTCGTCAAGCTGGCCAGCGAACAGGTCCTCTATCACGGCAAGCTGTCTTTTTGTCAATTGCTTTGCTTCGGGCATTGTCAGAACCTCTCCCATATATTATAGATGATCAAGTGAGCGGAACATTAACGTCCGCTCGCATTCAAGGATAAACTTACTTTTTACACGTTGAATATTTGTTATTTTTTACTGCGTCGCTTTCGGGGGCGGGATTTGATGGCTTTGAGATAGCTTTCGGATTTTTTCAGTCCTAACTGGCGAGCCTTGGTTTTTACCGAACCGGCAGAACGTTTAAGCCTGACGGCCAACTCATTTGTTACAGTATTTGCGTAAAGCTTCCTGAGCAACTGTAGATCCGCCTTCGTCCAATAGTTGTACACGTCAGTTTTCATCCCGATATCGTATGCTTTTTGCCGCACAGCCGTCAAAGGCCGATTGAGCCGCTCAGCAATCTTCCTTATGTTTCCATGGGGGTACAGTTTTTTGAGCAGTTTGATATCATCCTTCGTCCATGACCACGGCCCCTTAATGAGCTTCTTTTTCTTTACCATTGCGAAACCTCGTGATATTGACTTTTTTTTTGTTTGTTTTGCGAAGGTCAATTCCTCTTTCAAGAAGTCAATTATCAAGAATCGAGTCGTATTTGTCAATAGTTATTTCGTTGTTTTCCTTTACAAAACATACCGGTTATTCTTTACAGGCGGACTTCTGAGAATTTATAAAGTCCTGAGCTATGTATGCAAAAGCGGCCGCATTTTTCACAGCTTTTGCCCGTTTTTTTTCAACTTTGCTCATTGCAGCCGACAGTGCGTTCTGGACAGTCGCCTGCTGCTCGTCGTTTAAGAAGAGCACCAGCGGATTTAATATCTGCGATTTGCGATTTTCAATAGCTTTTCGGCAATCAGAAATGGTCAGCTGGGTGAGGCGTTTAATCTGATTTTTCGTTTGCGGCAGAAGTTTTGCCAATTCGGCTGTATGTCCACGAAAGGCGGACCGATTCAACCTTTTGAGCAGTGCCAGCTTCTTATCAAGAACGTCCGAGCCACCCAGACGGTTAAGCGTAGCAAGCATTATGTCTGTGTCCTGATCATTTACATCCCAGACGATCGCCTCAGCGGTTTTATAACCAAGCTCTTTCAAAACCCGCCAGCGATAGTGGCCGTTGATTATCTGGAAACACGTTTTTCTGTCGACATTCGCATTTCTTTTCGCACAGGAACGACAACTTTTGTTGGGGCACGGACGAACCACCAGCGGCTCGTATCGGCCGGTCCGCTCTATATTACGAAGAAGCTTTCCAAACTTCCCTTTGCTCATTCGGTTAGGATTGTCCGGATGAGCAACGAGTTTTTCCAAGGCTATCTTCGATATTCGATTCTCGATACTTGATTCTCGTTCAGGATTGCTCGTTTTCGACATTAGTGATTATCCTTTCTTTACTGCCCATGCGCATTCAGTATCGTGCATCTGTCATCAAATTTCGGATTGAACCAGATGTAATAGATGGGCTTGGCGGTTAGCCTGCTCAGTATGTACCTTGTTCGTTCCGGGCCGGGGGGCATATTCCTGCGGCTGCCGTAACCTTTGAGAAAACGTTTGATTTCACATTCTATAAATTCGGTTTCGATACGGGTGAACCGGGTGAGTTTTCGCTGTACTTTTTGCGGGTCGATAAGGTCTTTGTCTTCTATCCCAATCATGCTGAGGGCTTCGATGAGCTGTGCAAAACGTTTGGGCAGCTTCGATGCATAAGGTTTCATTCCGGCTTTCTCGAGGAACGGATTGACCCGTCCCATAACCGCCATCGCTTCGATTATCGGCACGTTCATCTTTGGCATAGTCTGCCGCACTAATCTGTTTGCAAGTCCCAGCCCGCGAAATCTCGGGGCTATAATGACTCTGCTGATACGGCGAATGTTCCTGTTAATAAGCTCAAGCTGTGTGCTCCTGTCGAAACCGCCAAAGAAATTGTCGGTCACAGTGCTGCGAATCTGGAGCCTCGGAGTCGGCATCGAGTAAACGATGACTCCGATGGTTTTTTTCCGGGCCGGCCCTGCTGATTCATTTCGCAAAACGAAGATTTTCTCGAACGGCCCGGGGCGGCATTCGCGATAGTGATAATGGGCAAGCCGACTGTAATCATCAAGACAGCCGGGGGCAATTTGAACTTTTTTGCATACCGAGCACTTTTTCATTTTTGCCTTTACTTTTACATTCTGCCGGTCGGGCACAATACAATCTATATTTAACGCTTCACAACAAACGATATCTTTTAAATACCTCCCCCTATAATTAGAGCTACCTGCACGTTTGATACGAAAATTGATGTATTTTTTGGATGTCCTATTGCGGTAAGTGCTTGTGAGAAAACGAATAAAAAAATTTTTGAAAATCTTGAATTTTGTTCAAATTTATCAGCGTTTTTTGCTGAAAATTCCCCAAAAAACACATAAAAATAGGGCATTCTGATTGAATGAAGCCACGTTATTCCACCAAATTACAATATGAAAAACCAGTTATATTCCTGAAATAGAGCATTTTCCTATTCAGGAAATTAGTTAAAAATAAGAAAATAGACTATTGACAATTTCCTGAAAATACGATATATCCTATATAGGAAAACACTTAAAAACAGGAAAACAGTGATGAGATTGACAGAAAAAGAAATTATTCAATATCTGCAAAATTCAATCAGGCAATATGCGCCTTTAATAATCAACCGCCTTGAAGAGCAGGTTAATCTAGTAGAGGGATATCAGACTGATGCAATTATAGAATTTTCTATCGAAGATGGGCCCTGCTTTGAAGCTTTAGCTGAGATTGCATCTGTAGCGACACCGAAGAATATCCTTCAGAAATCCCGACAACTTTCTGATTATATCAGTAAAATTAACAAGCCCAATATAATACCCCTGCTAATAGCTCCCTATATAGGCAAGAAACAGGCTCAAATGCTGGGGGAAAAAGGTATTTCATGGATAGATCTGTCCGGCAATATGTCCGTTAGGGTTTCAAATCGGATATATATCGAACGTACCGGCCAGACAAACCGTTTTCCCGACACGGCACCTATTAAAAAAATCTTTCAGGGAACATCTTCTCTTGTAAGCAGAGCACTACTCCTGAAACCAGAAGGCTTCTCATCTTTGTATGAAGTAGTTAATTATATCAATGATCGCAATGCTAATATAACACTGTCAACAGTATCAAAAGTCATAAAATCTCTTGAAGAAGAACTGTTGATAAATAGAAACGGAACACTAATATCTGTTGTTGATCAAGAAAAGCTTTTAGGCAAACTTACAGAAGGCTACATAAACTCAACAGAGCGAAAAAAGAGGAAAACATATCGGTATGCAACAGTGGATTCTAAAAAGCTTTTTTTCAGTTTCTATGAGAGAAATATTGATTATGCAGCCAGCGGATTTTATGCGGCTCAAATCAAAGGTCTTGCCGTTACAGAACAAATAACTCTACTTGTAAAAGATATTGAACAAGTGAAAACCGCGTCCAGAAACAACTGGATCAAAATCACTCCTGATGCTGAATTTGGGAATCTTAACATTACTGAGGCTAAGGATCCATGCGTATGGTTTAATGTTCCACAATTAACGTCTAATCGTGAGGCAGTTGTTGATGATATAGAGCTATATCTTGAAATGGTGGCCGATACACCAAGGGGCCCGAAGATTGCAGAGCAACTTCAAAAACGCATATTAAAACAAGGCTGATATTAATGGAAAGCAGAATATTTCAACAATTAACAGAATTAGCCGAGTCTTTCAACAGGATCGGGCTCAAGCCCGTCATCTGTGGCGGACTGGGAATCTACCTGTGCTTTCACAAATATGAAGGTGAAGCACAGGGACTGATTAGAACCACCAACGACGTAGATTTGATTCTCACAAAGACACAGGTTCTTGAGCAAGCCAAATGCAGGGCCATCGCTGAAATAATTACCGGTGAATTAAGATATATCGTTCGCGAAGGTCGTGAATACCTTCATTTCCAGAAAAATAACGATCAGTATCTTGATATACTGGCTCCACCTATTGAAGGATTCAAAACGGATGGATTCAGGATCAAATTTGTCAACTCAAAACTTCACGGCCATATTACTGAGGAAGCCCGCTTTATTGAAGAGGATTTACGAACTGTCTCTTTATCGCAATTCCTTCCAGACAACAGAAAAAATAATCTTGAAGTTCAAGTACCTTCAACCACAAATTCATTGATTCTGAAACTTTTTGCATTTAACGATCGTGACCAAGGTCCAAGACAAGATTCAGAGCGAGCCCAGGCACATGCATTGGACATATACATTGCGATAATGTTAACAACCAGAGCAGATTATCTCGAAGGTCAAAAGTTCTTATCTCGTCACAGAGATTCTGAGATAATCCAAAAAGCCCGGTCTATCGTCGATACGAAATTCTCATCTGTTGACAAATCAGGTTGGTGGCTTGTGCTTGAGGTGCCCAGCTTCTTTCCAGACAAAAACGTCCGGCAAAAAAGAGAAAAATTAGAAGAAGCCAGAAACCGTTTAAAAAGATGGTTTACTATCTGATGCTTAAGCCGTGTTTTTGATGCTTTTTGGGATATTATCATCATCAATACGCCGGCCGTAAAAGATGAATTTTATTTTATTTATTTCTTGCATTACATTGGTTATTACCTTATACTGGATTTTTTAATGGTGAATATTCTTCCATCTCTCAGGAGTATCCCCCAATAAATTAAAAATGAGAGATACTATTTATGTGGCCAATAAACAGGCCAAGGAGAAGTACAAGTGAGTAAAGGTACAGTAAAATGGTTCAATTCGAGCAAGGGTTTCGGTTTTATTAATCCAGATGATGGCAGCGATGATTTATTCGTCCACCACTCGGAGATTAAAACGAATGGTTATGCATCACTCGATGAAGGCCAAACGGTTGAGTTCGAAGTCGGA
>Ga0114922_10001860_pt1 | contig 19974 bp, 12 predicted proteins | sample AartaG_FD_100975 | JGI IMG/M metagenome (GOLD analysis project Ga0114922, IMG submission 100975) | Deep subsurface microbial communities from Aarhus Bay to uncover new lineages of life (NeLLi) - Aarhus_00045 metaG | ecosystem: Environmental > Aquatic > Marine > Oceanic > Sediment | place...
ATGAGGATGAAAAGCCATTAAAATTGCCCATAAACATTATCTCAGCATTATTGTATGCTGATTCTTAGATATTTATGAGAAAATAATTAATTTTTTGTTATTATTAAACGTCCAAACTTGAGGTGCCGGGCACTTCAAAAGTGCCCTGCACGATATCATTATAAATCAAATATAAAAACGGAAAATAACAAATCAAAATGAAAACATGAATCCAGTCAGAATCCCCTTCCGAAGGTTTGCTTCACTGGATACTGTATACCGTAAATTATTTCCAGACCCACCTGCGAACCTTCGGAAGGTTTTAATATGTTATTTTGTCTCCTCAGGCAGGAAGTTTTCCATTACCCAGATTTCCTCATCATGTTCACTGGTGGAGAAAGCGATTTGTTGTCCGTCAGGATGAATACTCAGGCCGGAAATTCTCTTATCTGATTGCCATAGCTTTTGAGGATCTCCTCCTTCAGGGGAGATTCTCCACAAAGCAGAGACTTTCTTCGTATTTTCCGTAAAGAACACGTATTTCCCGTCAGGCGTCCAAGTAATGAACCTTATCCTTTCTGATTCATGCAACTTACACAATTCCCTGGGCTCTCCCCCAGAGATGGGCATAATCAGGATACTCCATGTTCCATCGTCGCTATTTTCAGTACCAAAAACTAATCTATTGCCATCAGGAGAAAGATCAAGGAGCTTTCTTAAATTACTGTTTTGATAGAGTTGTTTCTCCCGACCCGATTCAAGTTCCCGTATAAAGATTCTGCCCCTGTTTACATAGAAAACATCCTTTCCATCATGAGACCAATCAGCTATAGAGTGGCCCCACCAGACGTCCCGAAAATAGTTAATGTGAACAGGCTCTTGAATAGGAGGAAACTGCACAAGTTCTGTCACATTGCCGGTTTGAACATCTATCTTGTATACCCCCCCATTGTAGTCGTAGTCCTTCTGATTGCGCCTGTTGTTGTCGTAACCTGTGAACAAAATAGAGCGCCCGTCAGGAGACCAACGAGGGACTCTGACTTCAAACTCACCAGCTAATTCGCGTTCCTCTTCAGTTCCAAGATTCAGAACATGGAGTGGTCTATGATAGGTACCACCTGAAGGCATAGTTTGCTCCGTGATATAGGCCAAATACTTACCATCCGGCGACCATTCGGCAGAGAAGTTGGAACCTAAAAGAGGTTTGCTTAATTTCTCCTGGACTTTGCCTGTTTTCAAATCAAATGGAGCAATTTGAGTAGTAAACCACCTGGTATCTACGCTTAAGTAAAATGAACCATCCTTTGTAAATCCTTGAGGTGAAATTTGACCAATATCTCGTTTAACCGGCCTGGGCAAGCTCTTTACTTTACCATTTGCGACCTCGATTGCCCAAATATCATGAGTTCCGGTGCGGTTGCTTACAAACAAAATCTCTTCTCTGCCTGGTGTCCAACCAAGTAGCCTGTCATTTGCAGGGTGTTCAATAAGAAAAATTTCGCCACTTCCATCGGTAGAGATGAGACTGATGTCATGATTCTCTGAGTTTTCTGCAACTGGAAAGTCATAGGCGATGAATCGATCATCCGGTGAATAACAGAATCGAGGCCAGAAAAGTTTTTCAAAAGTTTTTAAGACCTGAACAGATCCATCAGAAACCGCAATCGAGATAATCTCAGCCTTTTCACCCTTTGTGCTGTATCTTCTGGCTGCAATCTGATTCCCGTCCGAAGACCATGATGCAGGGTAAACTTCATCTTTATCTTTACTGTTGTAAAGAATCCGATTTCCTGAACCATCGATCCCAATAAGACATAGATCGTAGGTCCCGTACTCATTGGTCCAAGAATACGCGACGAGCTTGTTGTCAGGAGGTATGACGGAATTGAGTGCAAATACTGCGGGCTGTTTCTGGGTTCCCTTATTCGTGAGGCGCCGCGTCTTCCCGGTGGCGAGTTCGCGAATGGCGAGATCACCGGTTTCCCAATCTGTGTATGAGAGATACTTGCCGTCAGGTGAAGGCTCACCATAAGCATTCGCATCGCCGCCCTTCATGACTTGCCTAATGGTCAATTCTTTTTCGGCTTTTTCAACAGGCAGGAAGTTCTCCATCACCCAGACTTCTGCCTTTCGTTGGCCAGAGCTAAATGCGATGCGTCTCCCATCAGGATGGATACTGATCGGACTTATCATGTCAGTTGTGGACAATCCAATATTTTGTGGCTGGCCACCTTCTACAGCGATCTGCCATACTTCAGCTTTGTTCACCTGAAAATTTCTCCTTGCAAATAATAGCATCCTTCCATCAGGTGACCAGGCAATTGAACCAAAGTCCTCAGGATTCTTGAGCCTGAAAATTTCGCGAGGCTTGCCTTCCTTCGGCGAAAGTACATAAAGGATAGCCAATTCATACTGCTCGCCTGAGAGGCCCGAGAATGCTATTTGCTCGCCATCGGGTGAAACGGCAACACTAAGGCCAACAAGACCTTGAAAGAGCACCTTATCTTCGCCAGATTCGAGATCCCTGACAACCAAGGTACGACTTTTGGTCGAAGCATCATTCTTGGCATAGAAGATTGCCTTTCCATCACCAGACCAAGAACCCCAGTATCCATTTAACACGGTTGTCGTGATGTTGCCTGTTTGAGCATCCACGATGTGTAAGCCAAAGCGATTTTTATTGTCATAACCTACTAGAAGAAAGGATTGTCCATCGGGAGACCATTTGATGAGGTAGAACCCCCTCATCGCAGGTAAAAGCTCCCGCTCTTTACCCGTATCAAGTGATCGGATGGAAATGATCCTTGAACGCGGTCCTCCAAACCCAGAGATACGTTCACAGCGATAGGCAAGAGACTTTCCATCAGGTGACCAATCAGGAGCAAAATTTGCCACTACGAATTGTTGACTGAGGGGGGCTGGCTCAGCAATAACTTTGTTGGTCGTTGGATCCAGATCAGCCAAATACACATTTCTTATCCCTGTATAATGGCCATAAAAAAGGGAACCCTTCTTTGTAACACCTATCGAACGAATCAGTCCGATATCCCGTTTAACCAACTTTGGCTGTTCAAGTGGTTGGCCATCGGTAACCTGGATGATCCAGGCACCCACAGACCCAGTCCGATTGCTGGCAAAAAGGAGTCCCTTCCCGTCGGGTGTCCATCCGAGAACATGGTCGTCTGCAGGGTGATCGATCAATCTCGTTTCTCGACTTCCATCCGTTGCAAGCAAAAAGATGTCGCTGTCTTTAGAATTTTCCTGCTGGGGGAAGTCATAGGTAATGGTCCGTCCGTCCGGTGAGAAACACATTTTCCTTGGGGATCTCCAATCAAACGTCTTGAGCGTACGCATCGCACCATCGGATACTGACACAAGGACAATCTTATTCTTCGCATTGGCTCCTGAGGTAAGGGCCAAGATATGATTACCGTCTGGCGACCAATCAACCGGTTGGATGTTTTTGTTTCGAATGAGAGTGCGAGGATTCGATCCATCAACTCCGATGATGCGCAACTCGGTGTCCCACACTGACCAGGCAAAAGCGACTTGTTTACCATCGGGCGAGAATATTGAAGAGCCACAATATCCTGAGGTGTTTGGATTGGTGGTCAAACGGCGTCTCTTTCCCGTGGCGAGCTCCCACAAAGCAAGGTCGTATGTCCTCGAATCTGTATAACAGATGTAATTTCCGTCTGGAGATACAGCACCTGAAAAATCAACGTCTGGGCCCTCCCAGATACGCCGGATGTTAAATTCCTTATCACCTGTTTCGAGGGCAGCCCAAGCTCTCTGCAGGGATGATAATTTTTCTCTGGCTCTCTCGACCGCTTCTTTCTGATCCGGAAAATTTTCGATGACCTTCTGGTAAGATTTTTCGGCTTCTTTTAATCCCAGTTTCTCGTAGCAGAGTCCGATGTGCAATTGCGCCTTGGCTGCCGCTTCTCGATTTTGTGAGTATTGTTTTACAATCTTTTGAAAAATGTCGATGGCCTTCTGTAAATCTCCCTCCGATTCTTCTACGTACAGGGCCTTCTCAAAGAGCTGCCCTGCCGTCTCCTGTGAATACGAGTTACTCGAACTGACGATAAGACAGACGAAAAAAACCAGAAGTACAGAAAAAATTTTGTTTGCGTTCTTCATGACATTCCTCCTTTTTTTGTCACTACAAATTTAATGTCTTTTAACAGGGGATGTGTTAAGGAAGTGTGAAGAGTTATCGAAATTTCAGTGCAGACTTGTGGTCGTTTAATCCAACAATTTATACCCGACTCCCCTTATGGATAGGATGTGTTTCGGATTCGATGGATCATCCTCAATCTTCTTTCGGATATTGGCGATGTGGCTGTCGATGGTCCTCGAGGAGACAACCATGTTGTCTTCCCCCCAGATTTTATCTAAGAAATCATTCCTCGAAATAACCTGCTCTTTTTTCCGGATGAGAACCTTCAACATTTCGAATTCCAGGGGTGTGAATTCCAATTTCTCTCCCTTCTTCTTTGCCTCGTATTTTTTGAAGTCCAATTCGACGCCACCGATGCGGTAGCAGGTCAGATCTGTGGCACGTTCCTCCGTCCTGCGAAGAATCGCCTTAACCCGTGCCACGAGCTCACGGAGACTGAAGGGTTTGGTGACATAATCGTCGGCCCCCAATTCCAGGCCCAGCACCTTGTCGATCTCTTTGTCCTTCACGGTCAGCATGATGATGGGTGTGGTATTCCCCTCCATCCGCAGTCTCTTACACACTTCGTAGCCGTCTAACACTGGCAGCATGATGTCTAAGAGGATGAGATCCGGCACATGCTGTTTTGCGAAGTCGAGGCCTTCCTCGCCGTCTTCTGCCTGGTAAACGGTGTAGCCTTCCGATTCAAATTCATCCTTGAGACTCAGCAAGATGCCGGGTTCGTCTTCTACGATGAGGATTTTTTTGGACATGCTAACCTCACTTTTGTATTCTCTTCACAGGAAAGATTAATGAAAATGTCGTGCCTTCACCCATCTTACTCTCAACAGAGATTTTTCCTTCATGCGCCTCGACCGCGTGCTTGACGAGGGTCAGGCCCAATCCGGTGCCTTTGACGGATTGTCTCAGGGCATTCTTACCCTGATAAAACTTATCGAATATTTTGGATAAATCCTCCTGAGGGATACCGATTCCCGTGTCCTTCACCTGGATAATGACGGTGTCTTCATCGCTTTTCACACGAATCTCGACTTCCTTTGTCTCGGGTGAGAACTTCAATGCGTTATCCAGAAGATTGTTCAGGGATCGGGACAGTCCATCCTGGTCGATGAGGAGTGGAGGAATCTCATTATCGGTTTGGATATGAATCTGAATTCTCTCTTGCATGCGATCTTTTCGGAAGTTGTCAACGGTCTGTTTTATCCATGCGGCCACGTCGGTCTCTTCAAAATCGTACTCCTTCTTTCCTTCCTCAATCCTGGAAAAGTCGAGGACATTCTTGACCAGTCGCGTCAGTTTATCCGTGTCCTGTGATATGATAGAAAAATAGTGTTTCATCTTGGCTGGTGTCTTCACTTTTCCTTCCAGTAATCTCTCGGTCAGCGCCTTGATGGATGTTAAGGGTGTCTTCAGTTCATGGGAGACGGAAGACACAAAATCGGATTTGATCTTGAGAACCTCCCTTTCGTGCGCAACGGTTCTCACAATCAGGACAACGCCAAAGGTGAGGATAATCATCAGGGTGAGAATCGTCCAGAAATAAAAACTCTTATAAATTTCGATGATTCCCAGGGGTCCTGTACTGCTACGAAAGACTTCAATTTTCCAGGGAGGAAAATTATCGATAAAGTATTCGGATATTCGTGAACTCCCTACTCGTGGCTCCTCATCTCCGAACAACTTTTTTCCGGAAAGATCGGAGATGGCGAATTTTGTGTGTTCGCCTGACTGGATATCATCGAGGATTTCGTTCAACACGATGTCTATGAGGTAATCGTTGTTCATTTTGATTCCTAACATGCCCAGGGATTTATTGCCTGCTTTATCAGGAATCATGACTGCGGAGATGAGAAAATTTCGGTTGTCGATGTTTTTTGATAGACGGTGGGGACGTTGCGTGTTGGATTCGGTCCCGGATAGTTTTCTGTGGAGATCAGGAACGATTTCCTGTCTGATGTCCTTACAGATCTGCCATTGTTCACTCTTTTTATCGTTTCGTCTTTTTAACTGTTCATACTCGTCTTGATAATCCTTCTCAGAGATGAGTGCTGCATTTTGATCTATCGAAGTCGTAATGTATTCCTGCACCATGGAGGTGTATGTTTTGAATTGATCTTCGTTTACATGCCAGGCGTTTCCAACGATATTTCCGTACAATTGCAGCGCACGTTTTATCGCGTTTTGAAAATCTCCTCGTTTTTGATAACAATCCACAATCTGAAATTCGGCGGTGAGGACAAGGGGGCGTCCTGAAGGAGTCACGCTTTCGGGATAGTCGTTCACGATTCTCAGATAATTTTTTATGGCTTAATGGTAATTTCCCGATTTTTTCAGATTTCGAGCGATATGGTTCAGCATCAGTGGTCGTATGTTTCTATCCCTTGAAAGAGAAAAAAGCTCTCGATAAAGGGAAACGGCGGTTCTGTAATCGTTCCGCTGGAATTCGCATTCTTGTGCTTGCTTCAACTTTTCTCGCTGAGAATCGTCCAATCGCATGTTTGATATAGGTGGATGTCTTTCTGCGAATGGTCGGAACAGGGGAAATGAGAGATTTTCATCTCGATAGAGTATGAATATTTGTTCAATCAGGGGATTGTCGTGTAGGCGGTTATTCAACAGTTCCCTTATCGATGGAATATCTTTCTCGGCAAACGAGGGGTATTGAGCTACATTTTGGAGGACGACTTCAATATTCTCAAATCGAGAATGTATCTGTGTCTTGAAAAAATTGGCAATCCTTCGATGTTCGTTTTCAAGCTGTTTTTCCAGTCGAAACTTTTCATTCCGAATTGCCCGGATTCCGAAGATGCTCAACGAGACAGAGGGGAGGAAAATGGTCAGGAAAAAAATGGCAATCAGCCTTTTCTGTTTTTTGAGTGCGATTTTGAGATTCTCTATCATCGATCACTCTTTGAGGTAAGAGATTCTTTCAGATAACCTTCAGAGGGTTTCATCTGAAGACCTTTGGAGACTGTTGAAAAAGTCCTGAACATGTCATTGCGAGCATCTTTTTGCGAAGCAATCCCCTAAATTTCGAGCCTAAGTCTGGAGATTGCTTCGTCGCTTCACTCCTCGCAAAGACGTAAAATGACTTTTTCAACAGTCTCTTGAGGTCTCGGAGACCTCAAAGGTCTTAATAAGGAATTAGCAGAGTTAATATATCACAATATCCATACCGGAAAGTTAAGGAATTGTGGAGATTGTGTCAAGTGATTGTGGAGAGAAAAGATGTTGGTCGGAATATTTGGTAAAGGAAACCTTCCGAAGGTTGCCTTCACTGGAGCCTGTAAACCGTAAATTATTTCCAGACCCACCTGTGAACCTTCGGAAGGTTTTATTTTATCTCCTCCTGCAAGAAATTTTTCATTACCCAGATTTCCGGTTCTTTCTTTGAAGTTCCATAAGAACTAAAGGCAATACGCTGCCCATCGGGATGAACGCTGAGATGATGTATCCTTGCCATGGTCAAACCTAACTTTTGAGATTTTCCCCCTGAAAAAGGGATTCGCCATAACTCACTTAAATCTGCTCCTGGCTTTTGGTAAAGAATATATTTCCCGCCAGGTGACCATGTGCAACATATCAAAATACCGACATCAACCTTAATGCTAGACAGGTCTTGGATCTCCCCCCCAGCTGATGGCATGACTTTCAAAATTCTTATTGGATATTTTTTTCTGTCGTGGTCAATAAAAGCTATCCATTTTCCATCCGGAGAGAGCGAGATAATAAAAAATTCTTTAGACACGCTGTAGAGTGTTTCTTCTATACCACTTTGAAGATTTCTCTTGATTAATCGAAATATATTTTCTTTCTCATTATCAGCAACATAGAAAATAGATTGTCCGTCACTTGACCAATCCACAGAGTGAATAAGCCGGGTTATTTTATTATTTTTATCTTCCTTGCTTTGGGTCACTGTTTCGGTCATGCCTGTTTTTGTATCGACCTTACAGATAATATAATTAAAAAATTCAGATCCAAAATCTGTCACCGGCCTATCACTTGCTCTGGAAAGAAGGGACCGGCTGTCCGGCGACCATTTTAGGTCCATTAAATTCACATGACCTGGAAAAAATTCTTGATCTTCTCCCGTTTCAAGATTGCGAACACAAATAACAAAGCGAGATTTTCTACCGGTACCTCGCTCAGAAATATACGCTAAATATTTTCCATCAGGGGAATAAGCAGGTGAATGGGAGGCCTTCCCTATATATTTAATGTGTCTCTTTGGTGCATCTATCACTTTCCCCGTTTCAGGATCGATGTTAGCGATATAAACATTACGCTCAGACTTTGGAGAAACGTAGTAGAATGAGCCTTTATCAGTGAATCCAAGCGGTTCGATTCCCTCTAAACTTTTTTTAATCAGTCGAGGAGTCCCTTTGATTTCTCCGTCTTCCAATTGAAGAAGCCAAGCATCTACAGTACCCCTGCGGTCACTTGCAAAGAGAACACTTTTTCCATCAGAAGCACAGCCGAGAAGACGGTCATCGGCTGGGTGTGTAATTAAAGGCATTTCTTTTCTTTCATCAATGGAAAGGAGGTACATGTCATTGTTTAATAAATTTTCTTCTTGAGGACGCTCGTATATGATGTATTTCCCATCTGGTGAAAAATTTGCATTGATTAACTTGCTCTTGAACTCAAATGTTTTGAGAATACGCAAAGAGCCATCATCAACGGAAATGAGGGCAAGCTTATTGACCCATGAGGAATTCCGTATTCCGGCTAATAGATATTTTCCATCCGGAGACCATCCAAGAACGAAAGACACATCATCTTCTTGCGATACCTGATAGGCCGTACGGGTCTCTGAACCATCAAAGGAAGCTATACGAATGCCAACAAAGTATGGTTTATCGCAATCCCACCAGTCATAGGCAATGTACTTTCCATCAGGTGACCATCTGGAATTCCAAGCCATGGCGTTTGATTTGTCCCAAGAACCTTTATGGGTGAGATAGTGCTTCTTCCCTGTAGTAAACTCTTGAACGGCAAGGTCACCAGTATTCCAGTCCACATAAGTAATATAACGGCCATCAGGGGAGATTTCTCCGCACCCCGTCTCGGGGCCAATCCCAACTTTCCGAACAGCAAACTCTTCATCGCCTTTCTGCACAACTCTTTTTGCTCTTACGATACGTGAAAGTTTTTCCTTGGCAATTCTGAATTCTTCTCTCTGCCCCGGATAGTTGTCGACTACTTTCTGGTAAGCTTTTTGCGCTTCATTTAAACCTAATTTTTCATAACAGAATGCAATATGCAACTGCGCCTTTGCAGCAACAGAACGATTTTCAGAGAAAGTCTTCAGAATCGATTCATAAATCTCGATGGCCTTATTCAAATCCCCCTTCACGTCCTCTTCGTATAAACCCGCCTGGTACATCTTTTCGGCAGTCTGTTGACCATATCCTGAGGATATGATCAAGCAAATTAGAGAAAAGACGACGATAAATACTGTTTTCTTCTTCATGATTCTGCCCTCCTTGAAATGATGATCATTCTTTCTCCGGAGGTAATATAAATAAATGTTCCTCTAAATGATTGAAGCTCCGGTGAAGTTATGTTAAGATTTAGTTAAGATTAATGCAGCGGAGCTGCATCATCGGGGTTCGGGTTTCGGAGTTCGGGATTCGGGGATTATGTCTAATATATTTTTTATTTGTAAGTAAATGTCCAAACCCCGCATCCCGATTCCCGAATCACGATTCCCGAATCCCTGCTCCAAAATTTTTCATAATAATATTATTATTCGACAAACTTGTACCCCACACCCCGAACACCGAGGATATGTCTGGGATCTGCCGGATTTTCTTCGATCTTTTTTCTCAAATGGGCGATATGCGTATCCACGGTACGCGGAAAGACGTAGACGTCTTCGCCCCAGACGTCGTTAAGAATGGTATCACGACTGACGACTTCATCCTTATGCTGAATGAGGTAATGCAAAAGCGAAAATTCCAGCGAAGTTAGATATACCGACTTTCCCTCTTTTTTGGCCTCGTACTTGATGAAATCGACCTCAACATCACAAAACCGATAAAAATCGATCCCTTGTTTTGTCTGCTGGACCCTCCGTAAAATGGCTTTCACACGAGCCTGGAGCTCCCTGGGGCTGAAGGGCTTTGTCACATAGTCATCGGCTCCCAATTCCAGACCCAGCACTTTGTCGATCTCCTGACTCTTGGCCGACAGGATCAGGATGGGTGTCGTGATTCCGGATTCTCTCAACTGCTTGCAGACATCGAAACCGTTCATCCCCGGAAGCATGAGGTCGAGAATGATCAAATCGAAACGTGTATCTTTGGCCATGGAGAATCCTTCGAGTCCATCCCTGGAAGAGAAAACCTCGTATCCTTCAAGCTTGAGATCGTCCTCTAATGGCATGAGGATGCTTTCTTCGTCTTCGATGATGAGAATTTTGTCCATAAACGCTACCTCAAGTAATTAACCACGGATTGTCACAGATTTTCATGTAACTATTATTTATATCTTTAATAACTAAACTTCGGCAAATTAACTCTAAGATTGTAAACGGCTTAATGATTTTGAAAAATGTTACCTCTTAATCTCCCCTTTGGTAAGGGGGAGACCAAGAGGGGGTATGGAAGGCGTGCATAAATAATGCTTTGCATAATAACCCCCTATGATCCCCCTTGTTAAAGGGGATAAAATTGAATCATTATTTATGCACGCCTGGGTTGCTAAAACATTTTTCAAAATCATTAAGCCCTTCCCGGGATTTATCAAATTTGCCACAGCTCAATTCAATAAAAAAAATCCGTGTTCCTCCCTGCCTGCGGCGGGCAGGCGTGTAAATCCGTGGTAAATAATTCATGTTAGATTCATTTCCCGAACGGGAAGCTTGATGGTAAATGTACTCCCTTCTCCCGGTTTGCTATCAACATGAACGCTCCCATGATGGGCTTCCACAATCTGTTTAACGAGCGTTAAACCGAGGCCGCTTCCTTTGACCGTACGGGTTAATTCATCGCCCCCCCGATAGAATCGTTCAAAGATCTTATCCATGTCCTCGGTTTTAATGCCTACACCAAAATCCTGCACAGAAATATTCACATATTCCGCTTCTTGAAAGGCATGTAGAACGATTTCTTTCTTCCTTCCGGAAAATTTAATTGCATTATCTAAGATATTGGAAATCGCCTGTGTCATAGCGGATCTGTCTATTTCAATCGTCGGAAGGGGATGCTCAATCTTCATCCCAATCGAAAATCCTTCATGGCGTGTCCGATGTTGAAACGTTTCGACAATACCTTTCAAGAGAATTTCGATATCAACCATCTCAAACTCAAATTTCCGCTTTCCTTCCTCTAATTTGGAGAAATCCAGGATGTTATCGATGAGGAATGAAAGACGTTCGCTTTGATCCACTAAAACATCATAATACTTGTGACGGCGTTCTTCGGAGGGCAAACGGTCGCTCTGGAGCATTTCGGATATCTGACGGATGGAGGTCAGGGGACTCTTGAATTCGTGGGAAATCGTTGAGACAAAATCGGATTTCATTTTAGACAGTTCGAGCTCGTGGGTCACGGCGCGTATACTCAGGACGAGGCCAAATATCAAGATACCCCCAATGAGAAAAAACATATAAAAGTAGACGGATCGGCGCGAAAACAGAAATTTTTCAAATAGAAGTGGGTCCGGTTGATAAAATTCCAAGGACCATGGTGGAAAACCGGCGATAAAACCGGATTGTACCGTCATCGATCCCAGATCATCGTGTTCGGATTTGAAGAGTGGCTGTCCATCTTCGTCCCTGATAATCCAACTCATATTTGGTGATTTCACGATTTTCTCAATAACCTGTTGAATGAGATTTTCTTTAAGATGATCTTGATGATAAAGGAAACCCCAATAGCGATCTTTTAAGGGAGGATTATATAAGGAAACGAGATAACGATTCATTCCATCACCCAAATCGAATCGTCTCCAGGCAGCAAGGGAATCGTTTTCGGTTGTTAAAATTCTGTCCCTAAGGTCTTCTGAAAGATTTTCCTGAAAGGCTATCAGTCTCTCGGTGACGAGTCGACAGGCATCGTCCTCTCTTTTTAACTCGGTGTATAACTGTTTTTGGTCCTGAAATCGATCATTCTCCGAGGAGGAAGTAAGCATATCATCAATCCGCTCCCGGACTTTGGGATTAAAAAAATCGTATTGGGATTGATCCAGTCTCCATTTTCCTTGAATGAGTCCTTGATACGTTTCGAGACATGACTGAAGGATTTTTAGTGTATCTCCTGTCATGAAATACAAAGAACCGAGCTCAATACTTGCAGCAAGAGAAATCGGCAGACCACTTTCAGACTCTACCCCACTGTAATCCTGAATGATCGTTTGATAAGTCTGTATTGCCTGCCGATTGTAACCGGCTTTTTTTCGGACGCGGGCGATATGGTTGAGTATTTCGCCTTTCAAGGAACGACCGTTTGTAGAGGCAAATGCCTGACGATAACACCTCAAGGCCTCATCATAGTTTTTTTGTTGAAACTCGAATTGCTGTCCCAGTCGTATTTCTTCATCGATTTGTGATGATCTACGTATGGAAGGGGAAACTTGGAGGGATTCGATTGGATGGTACAGGAGTCTTGCAACGGGAAAGGTGATGTTCTCATCATTGTCGAGAAAAAAAGGCTCTTCGACCAAAGTGTACTGATGCTTGATCCGATGGATTGAATCGATCATCACCGAGGAGTGAAGAATCGCTGGCTGACTTATCGTTTGAATAAAAACGGCTTCTATCTTAGCCAAAGAATCCGCAACCGACTCGGTAATCTTTTGAGCGATTTGGCGGTGTTCCGTCAATCTCTCCTTCTCCAAAAGAGCCTGGTCGTTTTGAACACCCCGGAATGCCAGATATCCGAGGATTAAGCTTGGACATCCGATACCCAGTGCAAAAAGCATCACTATTTTTTGACGTTTGTAAAGGGATTTTTCCATTTTATCATTATGAATTTTTCCGGTTCGCCCTACTCCATACACAGCTTGCCCGAATTTCTTGTCGGGGATGTGTGTATTCATCAATAAATCGGACCAAACGAATGATATAAAAGTCTTCTGGTAAAAGCAAGGCGTTTTTACGATCTGATATAAATGTATTATATTACTTTTATAAAAAATTGAAGGAATTGTGAAGTTTGTGTTAAGTTATTGTGAAGATGAGTTTGTAGAACCTTGCGGAGGTTGTCTTAATAATTAACAGATTTACGCCTTAACTCCGAAAAGGAGGAGGATTTAATCCGTAAGGATTTCATGGGGTGGTAGGATTGAAGAAATACATTCGATTAAATGAAGGACTAAAGCCTGAGTCCCATACTATTATAAACGTGCCGGGCACATCCGAAGTACCCGACACATAACTAAACTTCAGTTTTATTTTTTCTCTTCCGGCAGGAAATTTTCTGCCAGCCAGAATGATTTTTCGAATCCAGCGAATCTTGAATAGACTACTTTTCTTCCATCGGGAGATGTATCAACCATTTGTCCCATTACATTTAATTCCTCAATCTTTCCATTTTTAACAGTGATTCTAAAGAGTTTATGATTCGCTAACCAGTGTTCTTCTAACTCCTCAATGTGCTTGGAGGAAATAATATATTCTCCATCATGAGACCAGGATATTTCCCAGCCATCTAATCCTTGGGCGATTAGTTTTGGTTTTCTGCCATCACTATCTATCGTCCATATTCCGATTGGCTCCCCTTTGCCTAGGGCTCTAAAGGCAATCTGCTTACCGTCCGGTGACCAGCGAGGCGAAGTGAACCGAAATCCCTTTTTATCCATTTGGGTCAATCTTTTTGGTTTCTCTCCTTTTATCGAAATTATGTATATATCTTCTATATCTGATCTTGAGTCAGGTATAAGATTTTTGTCCTCTTTTCCCCTTATATAAGAGAAGGTAATGTATTTTCCATCCGGTGACCAGTCAAGATTTCGCAGGAATCCATTATAATTCATCAATTCTTTCAGTTTCCCTCCTTCCGCAGGGATAATCGATAATACTGCCTTAAACGGGAATTGCCTTGCATGCGCATTAAAAGCAATAAATTTTCCGTCCGGAGACCAAACAGGAAATTCTCCGGTTGTGAGGCGTTTTTCTTCTCCGCCTTGAGATGGTATTGTCCATATAGCTCTTTTCCCCGTAAATCTATCACGTCTGACGAGTGCAATCTTCTTTCCATCAGGGGACCAGCGGGGGTATGTTGCTCCCTTGAATTTTGTTAGTTGAATTTCTTCGCTTCCATCTATATTAGCTGAAAAAATATGGACAGCACTTTCACTTGTCATAAAAGAAATTTTCCTGTCATGAGTCCAGGCTCCATTATCTGCCTTTTCCCGCGTAACCTGAATAGGTTTGCCCGTTGGCTTACCATCTGCACTTATTCTTGCCACCAAGATTTCAGAATCGCCACTTCTTGTTGAATTAAACGCGAGCCATTTGCCGTCATAAGACCATCGGGGCCAGCTATCGCGTGCGGAATCAAATGTGACACGAATAGACTCTTTGCTACCCACAGGCATAATGTATATATCCGTGTTATTGTTTAGTTTAGAATCATAAGCGACTAATTTTCCATCCGGGGATAAAGCCATATTTTGGTTTATTCTTTCCTTTGCTTCTTCCGGACTTGAAAACCTATAGATCTCTTCCCAGTTTCCTCCATCTCTTGGTATGGCAAATAAGCCCTTGGATGAATCCCGGAATATAAGTTTTTTACTATCAGCAGTCCAACCTGAAGGATAAATGTAATTCCCAGCTTTTTCGGATTCTGGATCTATCTTTATGATTGTTTTTGAGGGACCTCCATTTATAGAAAAAACTCTCACATTCCAGGCAAGATTAACATAGGCAATGGTTTTTCCGTCTGGTGACCAGAATAAATCCAGTATCATGGAAGAGTCATTCACGAGATGTACTTCTTTACCGCTGAAAATATCCCGAACCCATAAATTACCGTCATCAGCTAAGGCTAATTTTTTCCCATCCGGTGAGAGATATCCCTCTCTTCTCTTTTTGGTGTGAATTTTTGTAATCCTAAATTCTTTTTTTCCCTTTTCTACAAGAGCTTGAGCTTTAAAGAGTATGGCGAGTTTTTCTTTAGCAGCCTTAACAACTTCGGCTTGCTCTGGGTAACCGTCAATTACCTTCTGATACGCTTTTTGGGCCTCTTTCAGCCCCAGCTTTTCATAACAGATGCCGATGTGGAGCTGGGCCTTGGCACGTATTGAGCGATCCGCATCACCATCTTTCACGATTTTCTCATAAATCGTAATGGCCGCTTTCAGATCTCCCTCACTATTTTCCTTGAGCAGACCTTTTTGAAGAAGTTGTTGGGAGGTCTGGGAAAAACCGGGTGCCGTGAGTGCGATCAGGATGATCACACACATCCATTGAAGAAGTCGACGGTTTGCCATTTTTCGATCCTCCTTTTTTTATTAAACCGAAACATGACATTGATTTGTTGATCTGTAACAAGATAATTGTTTTCTCAGATTGCTGTGTCACGTTTCGGTTTCGCTATTGTAAAAATACCGTCAAAGTTCTGTCACAAAATTCAGGGGACGAACTTGTAACCGGCACCCCGTATGCTCAGAATGTGTTTCGGATGAGACGGATCCTCCTCCAATTTTTTTCGCAGATCGAGTATATAATTGTCCACCGTACGTGTCGTGGGATAAGACTCATAACCCCAGACTTCGTCAAGCAAATCGTGACGATGGATCACTTCTTCGGCACGGGCTATTAAAAACCTCAGTATGGCATACTCTCTGGCCGAGAGGTGAACGTCCTTTCCGTTGACCAGGGTCTGATATTTTTTAAAATCCAATACAACATTGCCGAACGTATATCGCTCCGGAACCGGCTTATCGTCCTGATATCTCCGCAAGACCGCCCTGATTCGTGCCATGAGCTCCGGGATGCTGAACGGTTTTGTGACATAGTCATCCGCACCAAAATCGAGTCCGGCAACCTTGTCGACTTCCTTTCCCCTTGCCGTCACCATGATAATCGGGAGATCGGGCTTCTGTTCTTTCACCTTCCGGCATATATCGTAGCCGCTCAATCCCGGAAGCATGATATCGAGCAGGACCAGATCGGTTGAATCCTCTAAAGCCAATTTTAATCCGGCGTGTCCATCGGAAGCTGAAAGGACCTCGTACCCTTCAAATTTGATGTTGTCGATCAAACCCCGCAAGATGGACACATCATCTTCGATGACCAGGATGGTCTTCACCCCATGTCTCCTTCCTCCGGCATAGAAGTCTGCATTTTAGGCAGGATAATCGTAAAGGTACTGCCCCGATTCACTTCACTTTTTATTTCAATCCGGCCCTGATGTGCATCGACGATGTGTTTTACCACGGTTAACCCTAAACCCGAACCTCCTTTCGCTTTCTCATGCCCTGTATGTGCCCTGTAATATTTATCAAAGACAAACGGCTGTTTCGATTCGGGTATCCCGATTCCTCTATCCTCAACTTTAATATATATCGATTGATCTTCCTGCCATAATCGAATACCGATTTCTTTTTTATCTGCGGAATATTTCATCGCATTGCTTAAGAGGTTCAAAATAGCCTGATCGATGGCGTCTTCATCCCCGGTCGTTTGAATATTGGGTTCGATGTCAGAGGTTATGTGAAATCCCTGTGCTTTTAGCCAGTATCCCAGGGTATTCACCGCTTTTTCGACCACTTGTGAGAGATTCATGGATTCGAATCGATACTGTTTTTCCCCCTGTTCGATCTTTGAAAAATCCAAAACATTATTGATCAATCTTGTCAACCGTTCCGATTCGTCGACGATTATGGAGAGATATTCTTGTTGCTCTCCTTTCTTTTTAACTCGTCCTAACCGCATTGTCTCGGCAAACATGCGGATGGACGTCAATGGCGTCTTGAGCTCGTGCGTCACGTTGGACACAAAATCGGATCGAAGCTGCGCCAGCTTCTGTTCCCGTGATACATCCCGGAGACCCAGGACAATCCCGAGTACCATGCCTGCCATTAACAACGTTATGGCAATCCCATAAATCCACCGTTGCTTCACTACGTATTGGGTAATGGCTTTCGGATTCTTCGGATGGAGCCATACTCGCCACGATGGGGTGAATGGACTCAATTCTCGGATAGTGGTCAAGGGATCGGCTGCCGGTTGGGGAATACGATTTCTCTGTATTATTTCTGTTTTTAGATCAAACTGTGTGGGCCTGTCAGACAAAACCTTGAGTAGGTTGTTTTTAACATTGTCTAAGTGAACCTTGAATCCCACGATGGAGGTATTTTCAGATCTGTCGTTAAGCAAAATCAGATAAGGTCGGTCATCCCGACTGCCTATGATTGCGCTGAAATCTCCAAGTTTGGGAATGGTCGAGGGCGCTTCTGCAGTTACCAGTTGTTTGATGGATTTTCCTTCGACGGAAATAAAGGAGAGCAACCGACGAATCCCGTTTATTTTTTCAAGCAGAGCCGGGTGGGATTGTTCTGTTTTAAGATTTTGCCTGGCAAGCCAATCGGCCACACCATCCATTAATAATTCCGTGTGATCTGTCAAGGGGATTTGGGCCTCTAATATTCGAGTAAGAATATTATCTATGTCTTCGTAAATTTGTTTTGATCGATTATTCAGAGGAATACGAGTCAATTGATGCAGCCCATAATAAGCAAACGGAAATCCTGAATCGTCTATGATTGAGCCGTATTGGATCACTAATATACGATACTGCCTGAGAGCTTGATTTATCAGACCGCTTTTTGACAATACTCGAGCAAGTGCATTGATGGTGGTGGCGCGTTCGGCTTCAATCTTCGCTACTCGTAGAGTGTTTTGGTAAAATTCGGTGGCCTTTTTCAGGTCTTCTTTGGCGAATTCTGCTTCTTCAGCCTGACTGAATGATCGGACAAACGTTTGCGACTTTTTGGAAGGACGTGTTACTCTTGAATCTTCCTGATAATTGGGCCAAATGAATTGCCCATTTTTATTGATCATGAATGATTGCGCACAGTAATCGAATGAATCCGAAGATGAGATCGTTTTTAATCCTGTTAGGGAAAGACTGTCCGCTCTGTGGAAAAAAGATGTGGCATGTTCTACGAGCTCCTTTTGGAAAGACTCGACCAAGACCGTTGCGAGTTCACCCTGTTCCTCTAAAAGCCGCTTTTCGGTGAGCTCCTTCTGGCTGGCGATGTTCTGAATACTAAAATAGGTCAGGATCGTGCCAGGGATCAATATGGCAAATACAAAGAGAATACTTAATTTCGAAACGGGTTTGCTTATCTGTTTTGGAGAAAAATGATTATTGAATTCGAGTCCACAGTATTATACAACGAAAAATAATATAATGCAATTTAAAATCTTTATGTATGATCATTGTCATAGAAATGTCATGGTTGGTAAATTTACAGAAAGGCGGGTAGAGAAAGAAGAACGAGCAGGAAAATCATGAACAACAAGGTATAGAGAGTAGGCAAGAGGCGATGGGCTATAGACACAGAGTGTCTTGTCCTGAAATAGGTTGTCACATTTTCGATCACAAACAGAAAGGAACAAGCCTATGTCAGGACAGACGATTCGTTACAGTTCAGCCTTTAGGCTGAAAGTTGTATCTGAGATTGAATCCGGAAAATTTACTATTGGAGAAGCCAGAAAGATTTACGACATTAAAGGCGGAGCAACAATTCAACACTGGATAAACAAACTCGGGAAAACACAACTTCTAAACAAGGTGGTCCGGATTCAAATGAAAGACGAAAAAGATAAAATCAAAGAACAGAAGAATCAGATTAAAGCTCTTGAGCGAACCCTGTCGAAAGTCCAGGTTGATAATCTGTGCTGGCAGTCTTTGGTTGAGGTCATTGACGAGAAGTACGGCATAGACTCAAAAAAAAACTTTGGTTCGAAGCTACCTCCAGAGCTTCAGCAAGTACTCAAAAAACTGCCTTAAAGGCCACTATGGAGGCTGTATGTGGCTTTTTTGAGCATACCCGTCAGTCGTTTTATAAACGGCAGCAAGGGGCGATCAGAACGTTCATCGAAGAGCAGCAGATCATTGCAGAGGTTCGTCGTCTTCGCATCAAACAGCCGAAAATGGGCGGCAGGAAGCTGCTCATGGACATTAAGGCCCTTGGCTTTAAAGTCGGTCGTGATCGGCTCTTCGATATACTCAGAGAGCATCGTATGTTGGTTAAACGAAAGAAACGCGGCCCAAGAACCACCTATTCGAATCACTGGCTGCGTAAGTATACGAACCTCATCAAAGGCGTGGTGTTGACCGGCCCGAACCAGGTGTTTGTCTCAGACATCACCTATCTAAGGGTTAAAGACGGCTTCGTTTACCTGAGCCTTGTCACCGATGCCTGGAGCCGTAAGATCGTCGGCTGGGACGTCTGTTCCTCTCTGTGCGTCAAAGGAGCCCTCAGAGCGCTCAAGGTGGCGCTCATGGACGTCCCCCATCCCGAGGGACTGATTCATCACTCTGACCGAGGCATCCAGTACTGCTGCAGTGACTACGTCAAGGTACTGAATGATAACAACATATTGATCAGCATGACCGAGGAGAACCACTGCTACGAAAACGCTATCGCCGAGAGAGTCAACGGCATACTCAAAGATGAGTTCTTACTCAACGAAACCCTTCCGTCTCTCAAGGTTGCCAAAGAACTTGTGCGGGAGTCTATTCACACCTACAACTACTACCGACGACACATGAGTCTCGACTATCAAATCCCCGCGGAGGTACATGATGTATAACCATAAAAAAACTGTCAACTTTTTTCAGGACGACACA
>Ga0114922_10001861_pt1 | contig 19972 bp, 15 predicted proteins | sample AartaG_FD_100975 | JGI IMG/M metagenome (GOLD analysis project Ga0114922, IMG submission 100975) | Deep subsurface microbial communities from Aarhus Bay to uncover new lineages of life (NeLLi) - Aarhus_00045 metaG | ecosystem: Environmental > Aquatic > Marine > Oceanic > Sediment | place...
ATCGCCGGACTGTTTGTATTCTATGGAGTGATGGGAGGCCTCATCGCAGCAGTGTGGACGGATGCCATTCAGGGAACGCTCACGTTGATCCTTTCATTTCTGATGATTCCCTTTATGTTGAGTAGGGTAGGCGGGATGGGAAATCTGCATTATGAATTGGAAAGTGTGAGAGGACTCAAACATGTTTTCGATCTCGTGACCCCTGAGGGGATATCAGTTTTTTACGTATTTGCAATCTCATTGAACGGATTGGTGGGTATGTTCACACAACCCCAGGTCATGCAGACGGGCGGTTCCTGCAAAAGGGAGATGGACGGTCGGGTGGGCAGCCTGGTCGGCACAGTATTAAAACGTATTTGTACCGTTGCATGGGCCTTTATCGGCATCGGATGCATTTACCTTTTTCCCGGTCTTTCCAATCCGGATCTTGCATTTGGTAAGGCCATCCATGCCCTGCTTCCCGTTGGCCTGCTGGGCCTGATGGTCGCCTCCATACTGGCAGCGGTCATGTCTACGTGCGATGTCTTGATGGTGACGGGTACGGCTCTGTTTACTCGAAATATCGTGAGGCATATCGTCAAGAAGATCTTGCCCGAAGAAACATTTTTAACGATTGGCAGGGTGGCTTCAGTTGTCGTTGTGGGGGGAGGGATCCTCGTCGCCCTTTTACTCCCCAATGTTTTAATCGGTCTGGAGCTGTTCTGGAAGTTAAATGCTTTCACCGGATTTGCCTTTTGGGCCGGACTCGTATGGAGGAAGGCAAACGTTTATGGTGCATGGGCAAGTATTGGAGGGAGTGTTGTCCTGTGGCTCATCACCGAGTTCATCAAGGTCGATTTGCCGGTTCAAATGATGATTTACATTACCGGTGGATTTGTTTTAATGATTGGTGTTTCTTACCTTACAAGGGAATTGCCCATTAAAGAAACAGAAAAATTATACAAAAAATTACGAACGCCAATCGGTTTAAATCCGCGACTCGATATCATTGAGTGAGTGGCGGCATATGTAAAATGGCATGGAGGAATTCGATGGAGTTATGGGAAGCCATCAGAGTAAGAAGGAGTATCCGAAAATTCAAGCAAGAGTCAATCGATTATGATATTTTTGCCAAGATCACCCGGGCAGGATGGTATGGACCCTCGGCCGGTAATAACCAGCCCGTACGATATATCATTGAAGAAGTGATTCATCGAAATCGATGGTAGAGTGAATTGGACTATCTTCTATGCTGCCCGCAACCTGCAGTTCCAGGAAAGGTGGAGTCATGCAGCCGAGAAAAGGGAAAGGGAATCTTTTTAGAAAAGATGGTAAACCATTACTGATCGCGCTCGAGGGGTGTGATGTCGAAAAGATGTTGTCGAAAGGCCTTGAATGTTTGGGTGGTTTGGATAGGATCGTTGACAGGGGTGAGCAGGCGTTTATTAAACCCAATTATGGATCCCATCGGAATTATCCGACAGGATCCGATCCCCGTTTTTTGATTTCAGTTGCCGACCGATTGAAACAGTCGGGAGTTGGCGAAGTGACCATTTGTGATTCTTCGGACGGCTATATTCTGAATCGGTACAATGATTTCGCTTATGTTTTTAAAACCAACAATGTCTTTGATATCGGCAGAGAGGCCGGTGTGAATGTGATCTGTACGCATCCCATCGAGGAAGATGATTATGTTTCTGTTGCTTCACACCGCTGGCAGAAACATCGGGAGATTAAGGTCAACAGACATCTTTTATCTACACCGGTTATAATCAATCAGCCCATGTTAAAAAAGCATGGCGACGCTTTCATGACCTGCGCCTTGAAGAATTTTTTCGGAGCCGTGCATCAACCCCAAAGAGTCCTCGCCCATCAACAGCTCAGGGAAGGAGATGGAGAAGGCAGGGGTTTTTTCATGAAAACCATTGCGGAATTTGCCGATGCGATGCGGCCGGAGTTGACCATTGTGGATGCCCGAAAAATAATGACCATTCGGGGGCCGAGTTTGAAAGAAGGATCGAAAGTCATAGACGTGAATAAACTCATCCTGTCGGGTGACATGGTCGCTACGGACACTTACTGTGCCAGGCTTCTTGATGACCATGATGAAACCTTCGACAAAGAGATGGTCCAACCTACTCTGGAATACGCCCGGGATTTAGGCTTGGGTGTGATGGATTTGGATGAGGTTGAGGTCATCGAAGTAACGACATGAGTTGGATGAGTGATTGAGAAGAACGATTATGGTGAAAATCTGTGCAATCAGTGGTTTGTTATAAAGTGAAATAAAATGAAATAGGAGAAACGAAACGAATGGCGGAATATAGCCTGAAACCTGTCGAAGTTCCAAATGTAAGCACACAATTTCGGACGATCCGGACCCGGATACCGGTTCCCGAATCGATACCCATATTTGAAACCCTGAAGCGATCCGAACCGAGATCGATGATGGGACAGCCTCCCATCGTCTGGGATAAGGCGGATGATTTTATCATCTATGATAAATGGGGCAACCGATGGATCGACTGGTCTTCAGGTGTGCTGGTGACGAACTCAGGGCATGGGCGTCCTGAAATTCGGGTGGCTTTAGAGGAAACCATCCATCAGGGATTATTGGCAACCTATGTATTTGCACATGAAAAGCGGGCCGAGCTGACCAGGATGCTGCAATCCCTGTCTCCGGAGCCGGAATATTATACGGTCTTCCTCCTCACGACAGGGAGTGAGGCCACAGAAAATTGCATCAAGTTGTCCAGGACCTATGCAATGGAAAAGGTCGGGCCGGAAAAGAAGGTCATGGTCACTTTCGAGCAAGCTTTTCATGGAAGAACCTTGGGCGCTCAACTCGCCGGTGGAATGGCGAAGCTTAAAGATTGGATCGGGAATTTGGACCCTACATTTATTCAGGTCCCATTTCCCGATGGTTATAAAAACGAAGATGTTACCTTTGATCTGTTCCTCAAAACCCTTGACGCGAAAGGTATTCGGCCCAGGGAAATCGCCGGTGTCATGGCTGAGAGCTATCAGGGTATTGGTCCCGATTTCCTCCCTGTGGAATATGCAAAACAATTAGAGGCATTTTGTAGACAGTACGATATCATATTTACTGTCGATGAAATCCAATCGGGATTTGGCAGGACCGGAAAGATGTTCTGTTATGAGCATTATGGGATAAGACCGGATCTCATTGCCTGCGGAAAGGGGATTTCCTCTTCCCTTCCTCTCTCTGCGGTCATCGGGCGGAAGGATATCATGGATCTGTATGGTCCGGGATCCATGACATCGACCCATTCCGGTTCTCCTTTGCCGGTTGCGGCTGCAGTGGCCAATTTAAGAGTTATTCAAAAGGAGGGACTCGCCGAAAGAGCGGCAATAATGGGTGAGATCCTATTGCAGGGATTGGAGAGGGTTCGAAATAAGTATCCGGAACGACTCGGCTGTCTTCACGGAAGGGGGTTGGTGGCAGGGATTCAAGTCGTCAAAGGCGGTACAAAAACACCCGATAGCGATACGGCTTTTCAGCTCAATCTATCCTGTTTCCGGAAGGGGCTCCTCATGTTTGCACCCGTGGGCATTGCCGGGGAGTGCATCAAGATTTGTCCGCCCCTGACGATCTCTGAAGAGGCACTCCGGGAATCGATACAGGTTTTTGAAGAAGCTGCCGATGATGTGATGAGAATAGAAATAACTCGATCAAAACGTTAATCAGGAGGCGTATGGCATTCATCAACGAAAATTATCTCAAACTTTCTCCTCATTATCTGTTTCCGGAGATTGCCCGACGTGTTCAAGCATATCGAGTGAAAAATCATGATGCAAAGATCATCAGTCTGGGGCTCGGAGATGTGACGCAACCCCTGGTGTCATCTGTGGTTGAGGCCATGAAAGGAGCCGTGGAAGGGATGGCCGACGAAGAAGGCTTTCACGGTTATGGACCACACCGGGGATACGATTTTCTGGCCGATGCAATCATCGAGAAAGATTATAATGGCCGAGGAGTCGACCTGAGTAGGGAGGAAATTTTTATCAGCGACGGTGCCAAGTGTGACGTGACAAATATTCAGGAAATATTTGGATCGGATAATATCGTGGCCGTGACAGACCCCTGGTTTCCCCTCTATGTCGATTCCAACGTGATGGCGGGCAGAACCGGCGGGAGAAGAGAGAATGGTCATTATGAAGGAATTGTTTATTTGCCCTGTCGCCCTGAGAATCATTTTATACCTCGGCTGCCACAGAAAAAAGTCGATATGATCTATCTTTGTTTTCCCAACAATCCAACCGGTGCAGTGGCTTCGAAAGAAGATCTGAAGACATGGGTCGATTATGCAAAAGAAAACCGTTCGATCATTATCTTTGATGCAGCTTATGTCGCCTATATACAGGATCCCGACATACCGCATTCGATCTATGAAATTGAAGGTGCCAAAGGAGTGGCCATTGAAATTCGAAGTTACTCGAAAACTGCCGGTTTTACGGGACTCAGGTGCGGTTTTTCTGTTGTACCGAAACAGTTAAAAGCCTATCAGAAAGACGGAAAACACGTTCAAGTCAATCCAATATGGTATAGACGCCATACGACAAAATTTAATGGTGCGTCTTATATCTCTCAGGTCGGAGCATCGGCCATCTACACCGATGTGGGGAATAAACAGACACGAGCTGTTATTCAATTCTATTTGAATAATGCCGCCTTCATTCGTCAAGAACTCACGAGACTCGGCTATACAGTGTATGGAGGTATCCATGCGCCTTATATCTGGATGAAGACACCCGGTGGATTGAGTTCGTGGCAATTTTTTGATTTATTACTTGAAAGGGCCAATGTGGTCGGTACACCCGGAGTAGGATTCGGTCCGTCGGGAGAGGGTTATTTTCGTCTCTCCACTTTTGCGACTCGGGAAAACGTTGAAGAAGCAATGATAAGATTGGCGAGTATGTAGACTGGATATCCGGTTTTTCTGCGGGATCCTTAAAAGGGGCTAATCATGAGTGAAAATCCACTCCATACGATTGCAGTGCATGCGGGGGAAGATCCACCCAGTTACCAGGGTTCCTTGTCTGTACCTATTTATCAATCCGCACTATTTGCCTTCCCAAATGCCGAAGAAGGTGCTCTGATTCAGGATGGTGGAAAGCCGGGTTACTCATACGGACGTAAGGGCAATCCGACTCAATCCGCTCTTGAGAAAGCGTTATGTGAATTAGAGGATGGTGAGTCGGCCTTGAGTTTTGCATCGGGAATGGCTGCTATAACCGCTACGTGTATGACACTCCTTGAACCGGGAGATCATATTGTCGCTGCAGATTCTCTTTATGCCACGACCCATTCACTCTTGGATAAAATTCTCGTACCCCTTGGTATGAAGGTCACTTATGTAGATGGAACATGTCCGGAGAATTTTGCGTCTGCCATTTGTAATCAAACTAAAGTATTGTATATAGAATCCCCGGCAAATCCGACCTTGAAATTGATCGATATCGAGGCCGTGGTTCGGCTGGCCCGGGAAAATGATCTCAAAGTCGTCATTGATAACACGTTTGCAACCCCCTTTAATCAACGGCCCATTAAACTGGGTGTCGATCTGGTCATACACAGCGCCAGTAAATATCTCGGAGGTCACGGGGATCTCCTCGCCGGGGCGGTCATTGGCCCTCAGGATATCCTCCATAAGCTCCGCTGGCATACGAACAAGATCCTCGGGGGTATCATCGCACCCAATACGGCCTGGCTGGTACTCCGGGGGATAAGGACTCTGGCACTTCGTATGGAACGCCACAATGCCAATGCTCTGGAAGTGGCACCATTTCTGGAATCCCATCCCAAGGTAAAAAGAGTTTACTATCCCGGATTGAATTCCCATCCACAGCACGAATTGGCAAAAAAACAGATGAGGGGTTTCGGTGGTATGATCGCGTTCGAAGTCCAGGGAATGGACGAAGGTCGACGATTGGTAAATAACTTAAGATTATGCACATTAGCTGTCTCACTGGGTAATGTTGAAACCCTCATTCAACACGCGGCATCCATGACGTTCGCTGCCCTAACACCTGAACAAAGAAAAACGAGGGGCATATCCGATGGCCTTTTACGACTCTCTGTTGGTATTGAGCGCGTAGAGGATATTATTGCTGACCTCGAATGCGGCCTGGGAACCGTTTAATGGAAGAGGCTGGGATGAACAAAGAGTCCGTCGTTTGGGAACTGAAGAGTCTTGAGCAAATTGGGGATCATAAGACCGAGGTTATCGGAAGTCCCGTAGTGATGGATACGCTCGATGGACAGGCAATCGCGTTTGACGGGCAGAAGGATGCCATCCTCCTCAATGCGAATCCCCTTTATGGAGCCCGGGCGTTTACCATCGAGGTTCTTTTTCGACCCGATGGAAATGGTTTAAAAGAACAACGGTTTCTTCACTTTCAGGAAGAGGAGGACAAACGTGTTCTGATTGAAATCCGTCTGGAAAAGGGTGATCTGTGGTTTCTCGATACGTATATTAAATCGGATCGGTCGAGTTGCACCCTTTATTCCGAAGATGCCCTTCATTCGGTGGGTGAATGGTATCATGCGGCCCTGGTCTATAAGGAGGGAGAGATGTCCCATTTCGTCAACGGATATAGAGAAGCTACCGGTCGGGTCGATTTTTCCCCCTTAGGAAGTGGTCTCACATCCATCGGAAGCCGTTTGAACAGAGTTTGCTGGTTTAAAGGGGCCATCAAGAGAATACAAGTGACACATCGGGGTTTAACACCGGAATCATTTTTATCCCTGACGCATATATAAAAAGGAGCCTTTCCCATGTCACCTATGGAATCCTCGAAAGGTGAACCCATCCCTCAATTGTTAAGAGGCCGGAAAGCGGCTGTCCTCGTGGGAGATTATTTTCATATCCATGAGGCGTATTATCCCTATTTTCGGTTGAGAGAATCGGGTGTGGATGTTGTTTTTGTGGGGGAACGCGAGAATGAAGTCTATCACGACTACAATGGATCTTTCTTGAATTTTGTAAAAAGACATGTTTCCAATGGTGCGTTGATCGTGAGTGTTGCGGAGGGTCACAGTATTCTGGTTTCTGCAGGATTGTTAAAAGGCAAGGAAGTCGCCGGACCTCCCGAAATGAAACAGGATCTGGAAAACTGCGGTGCAACGGTAATAGACGGGCCGGCCTGGAACGATGGTCCATTCATCACATGCCGAAGTACAGAGGATTTACCGGACATCATGCGAAGAATCCTGAGTTATATGTAATGATCTAATGAAAGGATGCGGAGGTGATGGAGACCAAGATATTTAGAGAGATGAAGTATCGCAGAATGGGATACTCGGGCTTATGGGTTTCGGAGATTGGCCTGGGGCTGTGGAAATGGGGAGATCCAGGCTATGATGGTTCACGTGTTGGGGACCACGAAGGATTCGACATCCTGGACCGAGCCCTGGAATTAGGTGTGACTCATTGGGATACGGCCAATTCATACAATATGGGTTCAGGGAACAGTGAACGGTTGTTGGGACGCTATTTCTCGAGTCGTGGCTCCAGGGTGCGCAATATGGTCGTATTGGCGACCAAAATAAGAAATCCTGTGAGGGATGAGCATGAGATGAATCGTGAATTTTCACCCAACGAGAGTGGCGCGTCGCGAAAATACATATTTCAAGCAGTTGAAGATTGTCTGAGACGTCTTCGAACCGACTGGATCGATGTGTTATATCATCATAAGGCCGATCTTCTGCCGGATGGTTCGTGGGAAACGCCTCTTGATGAAACGTGGGATGCCTTTGCCCAACTCGTCCGTCAAGGAAAAGTACGCTATCTGGCTGTCTCCAACAGGACCATGGCCCAACTGGAGCAAGAAAGGAATGCCCTGGCAGATGTTGCATCCAACACATCGCAACGAATCATCGGTGTTCAGAACGGCTACAACCTCTTACGACGTGCCAGAGTTTCATCCCTTGGCTCCACTTCAACAATATCGGATGAAGAAGCATTTCTCGATTATATCAGAAAAAAGCAGATTGGATTGATCCCTCACATACCCCTCGCCGTGGGATTACTCACCGGTCGTTATCGTAAAGGTCATCTTGACTCGACAGGGCGATTGTCAAAGCAGGCTGGCGAATCATGGCGTGACGAGTTTTTATCGGAACGCAATCTGAAACTGGTTGAAGAATTAGATGTGATTGCCAGGGATAAGGGATGGTCTTTGGCCCAATTGGCCATTGCATGGTTGCTGTCTCATGATGTTGTATGTTCGGTTATCGCCGGAGTGACCAAGATTAAGCACCTGGAAGACAATGCGAGGGCTTCTTCAGTGTCTCTTACCAAAAGCGATCTGGAAGAATTGGATAGGCTCACAAGATGACGCCAACTTTAATCGAATACTGAAGGAAACAATATGACATCTGGAAAGAGTATAGGATGAGTCACCATTCAAAATCCTTTCGCCGCGGTATGCCAATGGTGGAAGCACGTGATTCTCAAGCACTGCAACAAGAAATCGAATTATTACATGAAATTAATTCACGACCCCATTTTGGGGAGCGTTGGAGAGGATACATAAAATTATCCGGTCCAGGGTGGCTGCAAAGCGCAGTCACACTCGGTGCGGGTTCAGCAGGTTCATCAATTTTTGCCGGTGCTGTTTTTGGATATAAATTACTCTGGGTACAACCGGTTGCTATTTTACTCGGCGTTATTATGTTCATGGCCATCGGGCATCAGCTTCTCATCACCCGTGCCCGCCCTTATGACGTTTTTTGGAAGAAACTTCACCCGGGTTTAGCAATATTCTGGGGTATTAATGTATTGCTTGCATCTACGGTATGGCAATTTCCACAATATTCCCTGGGAACGGCCGTCTTGAAAGATATTTTTGAAGTAATTGGTGTGGATCTACCCAAATGGCCGTTTGCGCTTTTTCTACTGATTATTGCTACAAAAATTTGTTGGAGTTATGGGAAAGGCAGCAGAAAAGCGATTACCGGTTTTGAACGGATACTAAAATATTTTTTGGTGACTATGGTCAGTGCTTTTTTACTTGTTGTAATTAAGACAGGGATCGATTGGGGCAAATTGTTCGAGGGCCTTTTTAGCTTCTATATTCCGGACGACCTAAAAGGTATTACCATTGTTCTGGGAATGTTGGGTGCGGCAGTGGGTGTTAACCAGACATTTTTATATCCATATACCATGTTGGCCCGCGGATGGGATAAAACGCATAGTGGACTTAAAAACTTTGATTTAAGTACTTCGATGGTGATACCCTTTGTATTGGCAACCGGTCTTGTGGTTATTGCCTGTGCAAACACCCTTCATGTTCAGGGAATTGCAGTGCAAGGACCAGTGGATGCCGCCCACGCTCTGCAGCCGCTTGTTGGGTTAACATTCGGCAGGATAATATTTTCGATTGGCGTGCTTAGCATGTGCATTACCACGGCGGTCATCGAAATGCTGATTTGTGGTTTTGTGCTCAGCGAAATGTTCCATTTTGAATACCATGGCAAAGCTTACAAAGTGAGTACCATGGTGGCAAATGTGGGTATCATAGGTGCTTTTTACCAAATGCCTCTCTGGTTGCCCGTAATAACATCATCATTCAACCTGGTCATGATGCCGATTGCCTATATCTGTTTCTTTATCTTGCAAAACAGTAAAAGTTATCTGGGAAATGAAGTGAATAAAGGTGTCAAAGGGGCAATATGGAATATCCTGATGATCTTTGCGATTATTGTTGTGTCGATTGGTGCAATCATTAAAATACTATCTGTGATCGGTGTATGATGAAGAGATTGTTAAATAGAGTTGTCGTATTGGATAAAGGTTATGACTCATTCGATTATGAGCAAATGTTATTTACAGATGCCGGGTATCAATTTGAGATATTCCCCGGAGCGAGGCATGACCAAGAGGGTAAAATACAATTCTCAAAAGATGCCGTCGGATTATTGATCCGATGGACGAAGATAAATGAAGAATTTTTAATGACAACACCACAATTAAAGGCTATCGTCAGATATGGTGTCGGCTATGACAATATCGATCTGGAAGCGGCGACCCGATTCAATGTGAAAGTTTCCAATGTTCAGGGATACGCCAACCATGCAGTCTCAGATCATGCCATTGCCATGATGTATGCCTGTGCCCGGGCATTACCGAGAGGACAACAATCGTTAAAAATCGTTTTTTGTACTCCTCCCATAAAGCAAATTATTGAATTTCACGATAAGATATTGGGTATTATCGGACTTGGACGGATTGGCGGCACATTGTGTCAGAAAGTACGTCCGCTCTTTAAAAAGGTGTTGGCGTCCGATCCATATATTCCGGATGAGCGATTTGTCAGTTTAGGTGCAGTCAAGACCGGTCTGGATGATCTGCTTGATCGGAGCGATGTCATCTCGATTCATTGCAATCTCACGGAAGAAACAACAGGTCTCATTGATGCAGAGAAAATAAGATTAATGCGAAAGAAACCGATTCTCATAAACACGGCACGCGGACCGGTTATTAATGAGGATGATCTTTTTGAAGGACTTCAGACGGAAAAATTTCACAGCGTCGGTCTCGATGTTTATTGTGATGAACCGCCATTGGCAAATCGAGATGCATTGTTGTCCCATCCGCAGGTGATTGCCACCGGACATTACGCCTGGTATTCTACAGCATCTTCAGTTGAATTGCAAAAGCGTGGCGCAGATAATCTATTGATGATGTTACAGGGACAGATTCCGAAAGATTGTTTGAATCCATAATACTTAGTGTGATACTTTATATATCTTGAAAGAGAATGGTATGCAAAGTAAAGACTTTGTTTTTCAATCTTTTTCAATCAAGGATATCCATTTCCGAAATCCTTTCTTCGTGGCCTCCGGTCCGACAACACGAAATTTGAAACAGTTGCAAAAAGCGGAGGAATGCGGCTGGGGTGGTGCGAGTATCAAATTGACGATTGGCCCGGAGCCGTATATCAACAGAGATCCGCGATACGGTTGGTTTGCGGATAAAGGCATTTTTGCATTTACTGCTGAAAAAAGATTAACACCGGATCAGGGACTTAAACTTGTAGAAGAAGCACGGACACATACTTCAGAATTGATAATCATGGCAAATATCACTTATGCTGGCGAAAAAGATGTGAAGGAAGGGTGGGGGGAACTCGCCATACAATTTGAAAATGCGGGTGCGCATATCATCGAATTAAACATGTGCTGTCCCAATATGTCATACAATGTGGAATTGTCCAACAAGAGCGATATAAATGGTCCCAAAACCGGGGCAAGCTTAGGCCAAAATGCTGAAGTGGTCAGTCACATTATCAACGTCGTAAAAGAGTGTGTCTCAATCCCGGTTTTTGTGAAACTTACACCTGAAGGGGGGTGTATTGCAGAGGTTGCCAAAGCCAGTTTAGAGGCTGGTGCAGATGCTGTCGGCGGAACAGGTAACAGACTGGCAATTCCGCCTTTTGATATCTATCATCCTGGAACTTCTCCGTATGCATTACAAAAGGAATTAAGTCTTTCCTGTTTTGCAGGTGAATGGATAAAACCCCTCGCATTACGGGATGTATATGAAATCCGGAAACTTGTCGGACAGGGTCCCATTATCACTGCCACAGGAGGGATCAGGAATTTTCGGGATGTTGTGGAAATGACTCTCATGGGAGCGAACTTGTACGGGATTTGTACGGAAACGATCATCAGCGGCTTTAACTTCTTAAAAAAAATAATCGACGATTTGCGACTCTATTTGAATGAAATGGGGTACACGTCATTAAATGATATTCGCGGAACGATTGTGGATGAGTTGAAATCCGCAAAAACCGTAACGTTAAGCCAGGGTCATGCACGAATCAAAGATCGCACACTCTCAGCACCGTGTGTTGTGGCATGTCCCAATTATGTACCTGCCCAGGGATACGTGATGGCCGTCGCAAAAAGAGATTTTCGAAAGGCGTATGATTTAATCACCACATCGAGCCCGTTGCAATCCGTTTGCGGGTATGCCTGCACTCATCCATGCGAAACCGACTGTATTCGAGGCAATGTTGATGACGCCATCAGAATAAAGGAAATCAAGCGATTTGTGATGGGATATGGAAGGCAAAAAGGGTGGACTCCCCATATGAACGTCCCTGAAAAAAACGGTCAAAAAATTGCGGTGATCGGTTCAGGCCCTGCCGGCCTGTCAGCAGCGTTCTATTTACGGCTTGCGGGATATGAAGTGACAATATTTGAAAAAGAAAAAAACGCCGGTGGCTTATTGCGTTACGGCATTCCGCGTTATCGATTGCCATTGGAAACGCTGGACCATGAAATTAAGATGATTGAAAAATTGGGGGTCACAATAAAGACGTCGCGCGAACTATCAAAGAATGTCACCATCTCTCAACTCAAAAATGATGGATATGGAGCAATTATTTTAGCAATCGGTGCGCAGGAAAGTCTATCGCTTAACGACCCTGGTGAGATGAACGATGGCTATTATACTGCACTCGAATTTCTTAATCGAATTCAAAAAGGTGAAAAAATACGCCTTGGTAAAAGAGTCGTCATTATTGGCGGTGGATTTAGTGCTGTGGATGCAGCAAGAACATGGTTGCGTCATGGAGCAGAGGATGTCTATATTGCTTACCGCCGCACAAAAGACGAGATGCCCGTCAGTCCTGAAGAAATTACGGAGGCTGAGGAAGAAGGCGTTAAAATCATAACCCTTGTATCACCGAAGGAAATTTTGGCGAGCGATAGAAAGATAAGAGGTGTCCGCTTCGTGAATGTCGTCCTGGGTGAAAAAGATGCTTCCGATCGGAGAAGACCTGTTGAAGTTGAAGGAACGGAATTCATTCTGAAAGTCGACACTGTCATTTCAGCCCTTGGGCAAAAGATTGAAGAATTGCAAGATCATGAATTGTCACAAATAACAACCAACGGTAAGATAGAAGTTGATCCCGACACTTTGAGAACGAACTTGACTGATATTTATGCAGTGGGAGATGCTGCCTTTGGTGCCAGCGATATCATTTCGGCCATCGCCAGTGGTAAACGGGCGGCAGTTGCTGTGGATAAATATTTGGCAAGGGAGAAAGCAGTACTCCGTCCCATACCAGAACTGAATCAGATCGAAAGAAATGTTGTGCTTGAAACAAAAGGAAATGTTAGAAGGATTCCATCCATAAAAAATGTTACAATAGAGGCTCAGGAGCGGATTAAGAATTTTAAGATGTATAGCCGTGTATTTACTGAGGAGGAAGCTGTTGCTGAAGCCAATCGATGTTTAAACTGCGGCTGTGGCGAAGGCTGTATGCTTTGCGCCGATCTTTGTAATTCGTTTGCGATTTCAAATGTTGATGGGAAGCCCGAAATAAATGAAGAAGAATGTGTCGGATGTGGCGTTTGTGTGTGGCGTTGTCCTAATGAAAATATAGGAATGATTCGAGTCGAACCTTGAGGAGCAAAAATGGAGGGTAATAGATTTGCTATTAATGCCTTTTCTAATGTTTACATCATGGAGTTTGAGTGCAGGCTATCATCCTGACATGATATTGGTCAACGGTAAGATTATTACCGTGGATAAATATTTTTCTATTGCAGAGGCTGTGGCTATTAAGAATGATAGATTCATTGCTGTCGGTTCGAACGATGACATTGAAAAATTAGCCGATAGTTCAACAATTAGAATAGATTTGAAAGGTAAAACAGTCATCCCCGGATTGATGGACGCTCATCTTCATCCTGAAAGTGCATCCCTCAGTGAATTGGTTGAAGAAATACCGGATGTGCATTCTATAAATCAACTTTTAACTTGGATTGAAACCCAGGCAGGTAAAAAAAAGAAAGGTGAATGGATCATTCACCCAAAATTTTTCCCGACACGACTTAAAGAAATGAGACAGCCAACATTAGAGGAGTTGGATAGAGTCGCACCACAAAATCCGGTCTTCTTAAACGGCAGTTATGGAGGCATGATAAATACGACTGCCATGCGTGTTTCGAATATCACTAAGGAAACAAAAATACCCGGCATAATTAGAAATACGGTTACCGGTCAGCCATCCGGTTTTATTAGCGCCTCTGCTTTTCATCTTCTCAAAATAGAACCATCACCCAGAATGACTTATGAAGAGACACTCGATGCTTTGGAAGAAATGATTAAACGCTATAATAGTGTGGGTATCACCGGTCTTTGCTCCGGACTCGGTGATTCGAGTAACCTTAAGATGTACTTTGACTTAAAAAAGAGAGGAAGATTAACCGCAAGAATTCTCCAGAATATAACTTTCCCTCTGGATATAAGTGCATCTGCGGAAGAAATCGAAAGAAAGTTGATAAGTTTAGGGTACTATACCGGATTTGGAGATGAATGGGTTAGAGTCGGTGCATTAAAAGTATCGATAGATGGAGGAATACTTACCGGCACTGCCTTTTTAAGGGAACCGTGGGGAACGAAGGCAAAGGAGATTTATGGAATAGACGATGCGAATTACCGTGGCGAGTTAAAAATCAGCAAAGAAGCACTCATCACGATTGGTACCGTGGCTAACAAAATCGGCTGGAAATTTACTGCTCATTGCACCGGCGGTGGCGGTGTCGATATGATGCTCGATGCCTTCGAAGAAGTGAATAAAATTCACCCCATAAAGAGCAGACGATTTTCCATTATTCATGGCAATTTTTATACGCCTGAAGCCATCCAAAGAATGAAAAAACTTGGCGTTTGTGCAGACATGCAACCCGCCTGGTTTTATAAAGATGCAGATGCAATGAAAACTATTCTTGGTGAAAGAAGAATTAAATCATTCCATCCTTACAAGTCTTTATTTGAGGCGGGTGTTATGGTGAATGGAGGTTCAGACCACATGGTGAAATTTGATTCTGATTCAGCTATCAATCCTTATAATCCTTTTCATGCCATGTGGTCAATTATCACTCGAGAAACGGAGAGAGGATCAATTATTTTTCCTGAAGAGGCCATTACGAGAGAGCAGGCATTAAGAATGGTTACGATCAACAATGCCTATGCATCATTTGAGGAGAATAGTAAAGGTTCAATAGAACCTGATAAGCTCGCAGATTTAGTTGTACTGTCTGAGGATTTTATGAGCTGTACTTTAGATAAAATTAAAACAATTGAAGTGGAGATGACGATGGTCGGTGGAACAGTCGTCTACAAATCAGAGTCTTTCTAAGTTTAAATGAGGCGAAAATGTTGGGTAGTTTCAAAAGTTATATGAAAAAGGAGAGAAAAATATGAAACCACACCTGCCTGCCGCAGGCAGGGAGGCCACAGAGAAAAAGAAAGATACTCTGTGTTCTCGACAGGTGAACGCATCTAATACATAGCCTCTTGTGATATCATGTTAAAGATGAATAACCTAATAAAGATATTTCCGGAGTAATCATTTCTAATGTGTTGGTGTAAATCGGAGACAACTGTTTTAAGATAAATTCGGAATGGTTGGTATGAATTTAAAGAGTAACAAAATTGGTAAACAGCGAATAGATTTGCTGAGAGAAAATGAGGTGATTGTAGGGCTGATAGCATTTGATGTGGTATAAGCCTTTATATGGTTCAGATGCATATTTAACTAAGAGCGATGGGTAAAAGATTTGGGAATCTACTTAATATCGGAGTTGAAAAGTTAAATATCATATCACACGATACGATATTTGAGAGGACACAGAGGGGATAGAGAATTAAGACTGTGTAATTTTAATAATATCATTAATTTCTCTGTGACCTCTGTGGTTAGTTTTTGACAATACCAAATGTTGGGTGAGGAGCAAGAATGGAAAAAATACGAATAGGGTTGGTAGGCTCAAAGTTTGCCGCCATGCTTCATGCAGAATCATATAAAAGATGTCCTTCCGTTGTCATGCATTCCGTTGCAGCGATTGACAATTTGGATGAATTTGCAGACACATATCGCATACCCAATCGCCATAGTGATTACCGTGAGATGTTCGAAAAAGAAGACATCGATCTTATCAGCGTCTGCGTTCCCAATTTCCTGCACAAAGAGGTTGTAACGGCTGCTGCTGAGGCAGGCAAAAAAGCGATCATCTGTGAAAAACCATTAGCAACATCGATTGAAGACGGAATTGAAATGGTAAGAATTTGCCATGAAAAACAGGTCAAATTGATGTATGCCGAAGATTGGATATTTGCTCCTGCATTAGTCAGAGCTAAAGAGATTTGCCAGGAAGGCGGTATCGGGGACATTTTATATGTGAAAGCCAAAGAAACGCATAACGGTTCTCATTCTATTTATGCCCAAAAAAAAGAGTATTGCGGGGGTGGCTCGATGATTCATTTGGGCATTCATCCGATTGGTTTTCTTCAATGGTTTTTGGAACAGGATATCACTCATGTCATGGGAATGAAGACAGAAGGTGCGGAAAAAAATCTTCACCATAAAAATTACACCGGCGAAGACTGGGCTGCGGCGTTAGTCACTTTTGATAATGATACAAGGGGATTTGTGGAAGGCAATTATATTACCTGCGGCGGCATGGACGATAAAATAGAAATATATGGCATGGAAGGTAACATCCATATCGACCTTACAAAAGGGTCGCCTCTTTCGGTATACAGCCGTTCCGGTTATGAATATGCCATTGAAAAAGCGGATTTTACCCACGGCTGGACAAAACCGGCTGTGGATGAGTTCATGTCCCTGGGATATGTCGATGAGATCGCTCATTTTGTGGATTGTGTTCGAAATGATGTGAAGCCTCAGAGAGGAACCACCGGTGATGATGGACTCAAGGCCCTCGCAGTGGCTTTTGCCATTTATGAATCAGCAGAAGCGGAGCGTCTCATCAAAATAAATGATTTTATTCCGGAATTAAAAGGTGAGTAAAATGATCAAGAGCGGCATTGTGTCAGTTACATTTCGTCAACTCTCGCCGGATGAGATCATCACGCTGGTCACTGAGGCGAGGTTGACTGCAATCGAATGGGGAGGCGACATCCACGTTCCCCACGGCAAACCGGACACTGCCCGGAGAGTGGGGGCGAGGACTCGCGATGCCGGGCTAGAAATCGCCTCGTATGGTTCGTACTACCGGGTTGGCGAAAGTGAACAAGCCGGACTCAATTTTGAAAATGGTCTCGAGACCGCAATGGCTCTTGGTGCCCCTCTCATCCGTATATGGGCGGGCAGGAGGGGTCCGAAGGATGCGGACGAGCGATATCGAGAGATGATCGCTTCGGAAACTCGTCGCATTGCGGAGCTTGCATCGGAAGCAGGGTTACGGATTGCCTACGAGTATCATGGCAACACCCTGACGGAAACTCCGGAGTCGACATGTGCATTGTTGCAAGCTGTGGGCCATGCCAATGTATTCACCTGCTGGCAGGTGCCGAACAATAACTCGCCTGAGCAACGGGATGCGAGCCTTGAGGCTGTTCTGCCATATCTTGCGAACATCCATGTTTTTCACTTACGATTAGAGAATGGAGAAAGGCGTCGGTGTCCGTTGATTGAAGGAGAGATTGATTGGATCCGTTACCTGCACATGATCAGTAGCACGGGTAGGCCGCACTACGCTCTGATCGAGTTCGTTCAAGGAGATGATCCCGCCAGTTTCTTGAGGGATGCAGCAACCCTGCGCGAGTGGCTTGACTCAAAATTCAAGATTTCGTATTGATAAAAGGTTTAATGACTTTAGAGATTAAATGCAAACCAAATATTTACCCAAATACCCCTCCCCAAAGAATCAAATTAATAATTCTTGACAATTCAATAATTATATCTTAATTTTTGGTATCAAAAGTCTAAATTATTGTTACGAGGTACACATTTCATATGGGAGATATAAGAGCAGGATTTCTTGAAATGGGATAAGTATTCATTAATTGTGAGTGTTCCTATGAAGAAGAATCGCATTATTATAGCAATACTGGTGGGCATCGGTATTACATTTGGTGCCAAGGGTAGAAGTCAACAGATCAATATTCAACGAATCGACCGAATGCCCAACAAACCAAGTCCATACCTGATGCGAGACTGGAAACGGGTCGCCCTGGGATACGACAGCCTTATTTTCGACCTTTTTCAAACGGGCGATCATCTGCCATTGGTGTGGACGGACGGTTTCGGTATTAACTATCCGAATCATGATCGATTCGGACTCGATTCCTATGTCGGCACACCGCATTCCAAGCAAGCCGAGGCTATTAATGTAATACCGGCAGTCGTAGGTGCAACCCTGGTGGATATCGATAAGAGCAATCAAAACGGAATCAACTGGGTTCTGATGTGTGAGGAATTTTTCAATCGCCGGCCGGCCGAAAATGTCTACCTGAATGGATTTACCGCAAGCAGCGGGAGTGATTGGTGGTACGAAACAATGCCAAATATTTTTTTCTATCAATTGGCTCATTTATACCCCCACACGGGAGGATTTGATTATCAGTTCACGATGGTGGCGGATCGCTGGCTGGAGGCCGTGCAAGCTATGGGTGGAGAAGCCACACCCTGGCGTCATGCGTACATGGATTATCGGGCGTGGGCGCTCTCCACGATGACGCCTCTGGATGTGGGCGTGAAGGAGCCGGAAGCCGCGGGTGCCATAGGATGGATCCTCTTCAATGCTTACAGGGAGACCGGTGATGAGAAATACCGGATGGGTGCCGAGTGGTGTCTGGAGTATCTCGACATAAGAAACCAGAATCCATCCTATGAATTGCAACTGCCCTACGGTGTTACCATTGCCGCTCGAATGAATGCGGAACTCGGAACAGACTACGATGTGGAGAAGATGGTGAACTGGTGTTTTGATCCCGGTCAGAACGTCCGGAACTGGGGAGCAACCCTGGGGAAATGGGGGGACTATGACTGTGACGGACTCATCGGAGAGGCAAAATATACGGGGTATGCATTTGCCATGAACGGATTCGAACAGGTGGGTGCACTCGTTCCTATGGTGCGGTATGATGACCGGTTTGCCAGAGCTATCGGAAAGTGGGTACTGAATTGTGCCAATGCATCTCGTCTCTTTTATACGAACTATCTACCCGACGAACATCAGGACAGCGAATCCTGGTCGCATCAGTATGACCCTAATTCAACCATTGCCCACGAGGCGTTGCGGGAGTACGATTCCAGCACCGGGGAAGTGATCAGCCCCTATGCTACGGGAGATGCCATTCGGGGAGGTTGGGCAGCGACGAACCTTGCCCTATACGGTGCATCCCATGTTGGTATTTTCGGAGGGACTATCGAAACAACCAATGTGGATATGATCCTGCAGTTGGATGTATTGAAGACGGATTATTACGGGAATGTCGCCTATCCTACGTATCTCTATTATAATCCTCATGTGTCTGCCCAGACCGTTGAGATTTTTGTGGGCGAAGGATTCCATGATCTGTACGATGCTGTGTCGAATACTTTTCTGGAAACAGGAGTGGCAGGCACGGCGTCGTTTACGGTCACGGCGGATGCCGCGGTCCTGCTGGTGGTCGTTCCCTCGGGGGGAACGATAACGTATGATTTGGACATGATGTTTATTGATGGTATCGTCGTGGATTATCGTTCCGGACAGGTCGTTCCCAACTATCCCCCTCGTATTAAAGGGCTGGCACCGGGAGATGCTGCTGTTGTGAAAGGGAATTCGATGATTGTTTACTGTACGGCCGAAGACCGGGACGAAGATCCATTGACATACGAATGGAATGGGACGGGTGGATCGTTCAGCGGTACGGGAGATGAAGGGATTTGGGACGCGCCTGAAGAGACGGGACCTTATATCCTTTCTTGTGTCGTTCATGACGGAAATGGAGGACAAGACTCGGCCTTGGTTACTGTCGAGGTTGTGGATTTTATTAACAACGCACCGGCCATCGATAGTCTCGTGACGGGATCGAGGCGTCTTCATCCGGGGGCTTCGACGGATCTTCGGTGTTATGCCTCGGATCCGGATGGAGATGTTTTGTCGTATGCCTGGGATGCTGAGGCAGGCTCACTGGAGAGTGAGGATTCGGTAGCCGTATGG
>Ga0114922_10001862_pt1 | contig 19969 bp, 15 predicted proteins | sample AartaG_FD_100975 | JGI IMG/M metagenome (GOLD analysis project Ga0114922, IMG submission 100975) | Deep subsurface microbial communities from Aarhus Bay to uncover new lineages of life (NeLLi) - Aarhus_00045 metaG | ecosystem: Environmental > Aquatic > Marine > Oceanic > Sediment | place...
CACCGTCCGGTGAAACCAGCGAACGCGCGCCCCGGCGCCCTTTTTGTGCGCCCGCGGCGATGCCCTGGCCGCCGTCACAGCACTGAAAACTGCCCACGTGCCATTCAACCTGACCCCTTTTCTTCGAGGATTTGATAAACGCTCACGGTGGTGCCGGACGTCGGGTGTGATTCAAGCAGCTCTACACGCCAGGTGTCGCCCCAGACGCTGGTGGCGATCAGCCTGCCGGCGTCGTCCGGTTCGACTTGCGTGAACTTAGACCCGAATGTGATGTAGTAGATCGGCGTCAGCCCGCGGCGTTTTGCGTAGCGCAGGGCGGTTGGCGCATCGGGCAGTGACCGATAGTGAATCGCGGGCGTATAGAAGCAGTAATCGCGAACCTGCATGAAGTGGGCGGCATCGGCGTTCTGACCCCAGTAGTCGGTCATGATGAACTCGTTGGAGGTGAGTCGAGGAGTCAGCCGCTTGGTGATCTGATCTATGGTTACGCACCGGTTGTGGTTGTCCCACGCCGCAAGCTGGGCGGATGCGATCGGTGTGATTGTCAGGGCGATGATTCCCACGATCCGCCAGCGTGGACCAAGCATCGATAGGGAAGCGGTCCCGAGCTGCCGACTCACCGGTTGACAACCGGCGCCACACGTGTCGGTACCGCACAGGCTCAGCACCAGTGGGATTGCCAGCGCCAGGGCGGGGCCGTAGTGGTGGGGCGAGGGGTGCACGACACCTCGCATCGTGGCCAGGGCGAACATGGAGCCCGCCGCAATAAGCCAGTAGAGCATCGCCGTGTCGCGCCGTCGCACCGCTCGCCACGCTCCCAAAGCCGCCAGGGCAACGATCGGAAGCAGGGGACACAGGGCCGAACCGCTCCACTGCAAGGCGAGGCTTGTCGGCACGCTGGAAAGTTCAAACCCGGCGTTGTGTCCTTGGCCGGTGATCGACCACCACATGACACGCAGCATCGGCACCAGTTCGTCAATGAAGAACAGGTTGGGAATCAGCATCCCCGCCAGGCCGACCAGCGCCGCAATGGACCACATCGGGTTGACAATCCATCGCCGGCGCCGATTCGTCGAGCCTGCCTGCCAATAGCGACAGGTAACGACCAGAGACCCCACAAGTGCCGCGATGCCCACAGGGACCCGCACATCAACGTCGGTCCAGTTGCGTGACCGGTTTGTGGCCGCCACGCCCGCAACGAAACATATCGCCGTCAGCGCAATCCCACGCCGATGCCTCCGCCAGGTTGTCAGCATCCGGCGCTTCGCTTCGGCAGGCCAATCGCAGTCTCGCACGAACCACAGGCCGACCAGCACCGGCAGAAACATCCCCACCGCGTGAACCTTCACCGTCATAGCAAACCCCAGCAGCGCCACGGCTGCCAGATGAAAACCGATCGATCCCTTCCGGTGCCCAAGCGTGAGCCAGTATGTAATTAACATGCACAACGGCGACAACACGTTCGCGGGCCTGAACGTGGCTGCGTGCGTCACGTGCCCGGGCGCCGCGCCATAGAGCATGGCCGCCGCCGCCCCCCACATCCAATGTCCGCCCAGGCGACGTCCGATCTCGAAGGCGATGCCGACGCCGAACAGGAAAAACGCAACACCCCATCCGCGAACCATCCACGTACCACGCGACATGTCAGTGAAAACGGCGTCCACGTATTGGAGCGTCGATTCGCGGGCCAACACACGGCGCGCAGCGTGGTCGGCGGCCACGGTCAGGGTCAGCAGCACCTGCAAGGGCATGCCGGGGTGATCGAATTTCTCCGTCGGATACCCGGCGTAAAGATTCAACGCCGATCCGAGGTATGTCGCGTCGCAATCGGCCGTGAGCCACCAGGGGTTGAGCGGCCTGGTCAAGACCAGCGCTGCCGCCACCGCCAGGACGCCAACCAGCACGATTCGGTCGCTACGAACGCGAACGGCCAGGCGCGATGCCTGCAACCCGGTGTGCCACCGGCGCCTCGTGTGGCACCGGCGACTCGCCGGTGACGACTGATCAGCGGGATGGGCGGGTAGTGTGGTCATTGCAGAAAAGCCATCAGCTATCAGCCGTCAGCTATCAGCCAGAGGAGGCCGCACGCCTTCCCGGGCGGAGCCAAGCCGGGTAGGGCAGGACGAGCGCAGCGAGACCTGCCGATCCTCCTATCAGCGGGAGTGAGTAGGGTGCGTCCCGGACGCACCTGCTTGAACTGTTATCGGACAAGCTGAATGTTGGCCTTAGCACCGGGGGACGGAGTAGGACGATTCCGCCGCCCTGAGACTCGCATCAACGTCGGGCGCGACATCCGGGTAGGGCAGGACGAGCGAAGCGAGACCTGCCGATCCTCCTATCAGCGGGAGTGAGTAGGGTGCGTCCGCGACGCACCCTACTTGACTGCCCTGATCAGATCGCAGGAAGGCCGACGGAGGTCAGCGCCATGACTGTTCGCGAGCTTCACCGACCCTCACGAGGTCTTCGTCCTTTGACAAGCCGCGATCTTCTGCTTCCAATAAGCTTAGGGGTCCGGCGTTTCCCAAGCGGCCGGCATCCGAGGCGCGTGTTGAAACGGCCACATCCGAGGCGGGTGTTGAACGTGCTGGCAACGGAGGCTCGGTTTGAGGCAGGCGGCCGCCGATGACCACACCTGAGCAGGACAGATTGGACGAACCCGACGTCGGGGATGCGGACGACGGCGACCAGGCGGTGTGTCCGAACTGCCTGACGCCGGTGGTCGGCCGGGCCCAGTTTTGTGCCAAGTGCAACATGCCGGTGGGTGCGTTCGCGACCCTGGATCCCATCAAGTCCATTTACGCCCAGGGGTGGGGCTATCGCCGTGCCATTTCCAGCCCACCGTCAACGATCGTCCTCATGGGCATGTGGCTGATCTTCGCGCCCTGTACGCTGTACACTGTTGTTCAACTAGTCGAGTTCAGTCTGATCAGTCGGGACGACCTCGTTTATGTGAGCCCGATGTACCTGGTCGAAATGGCCCTGGTCCTCGCAATAGATGCCGTCTTCGCGATCATCCTCTGGCGGGCTACCGGGAACTACTTTCGCCGCCGCAGTATTAAGCCTGGCGACTGCGAGGAGTGTGGTCACAGTGTGCAAGGACTCACCGAACACCGGTGCCCCGATTGTGGCACACCCTTCGACCCGGAGTATTGGGAACCGAATACAGTGCCCGACCGGAGAACGTGGCGGCTGCCGGCCCTGTCCACGACCGATGCGGTCTACTGGCTTCTCACGGTTCTCTGGCCAGTCGTGGGCGGTGTCGCGGGCTGGATCGAGGCCGGCGCATGGCGATACCGAGTGCAGGACATTTCTTTCCTGACGGAGGCAGGAGCGGTGATCGTGGGCCTGGGATTGGTCGTGCTGGGTATAGCAGGTCTCGCGCTCGACGCGCGCTTTAGGGCGAATTCATCCTTGAAAGTCACGCTCGCTCTGAATTGCGTCCTGGTGCTCGTGTTTATCGCTATATTTGCGGCAACAACCTGAACGTGGGGCGTTTCCCACGTGCCGGGACGCGGACGCTCCGCGACACGGCCCGCGACCGAGTGTATAACAACAGGTCGCGAACAGCCGGGTAGGGCAGGACGAGCGAAGCGAGACCTGCCGATCCTCCTGACGGCTTCTGGTCGCCGCTTGATTACACACGAACGTCCGATCATAATCGCCGCCGCGTTCGACGGATTCACGTTCACAAGACCCAATCGAAGACGAACTCATGCCTGAAGCAGTTCCCCTCAACACGACGGTTTTCGCGATCTCGTTCGCACTCTACACAGTCGTCATCGTCGCTGTGGGGCTGTATTCCGCCCGGTTCGCCCGCCGTAGCGACGAGGACTACTTCCTGGCGGGGCGATCGCTGGGCGGGTGGGTGGCGGCCTTGTCGGCCTCGGCGTCGAGCGAGTCAGGCTGGGTGACGCTGGGGCTGGTCGGCTGGGCGTTCGTCTCAGGCATGTCTGCGTACTGGATCATCCCCGGATGCGTGCTGGGGTTTTTGTTCAACTGGTTCGTCGTGGCCGGGCGCATGCACGACCACGTGGTCGCTTCCGGCGCGCTGACCCTGCCCGATTTCTTCGCGTATCGGTTCACGGAGCGCATCCCGATCCTTCGCGTCATGTCGGTGCTCGTGATCCTGGTGGCCATGTTGCTCTACGTGGCCGCCCAGTTGGCGGCAGCCGGCAAGGCGTTCTCGGTCAGCTTTCAGGGGCTGGACTACACTTACGGCGTCCTCATCGGGGCTGCGATCGTGCTGGTTTACACGGTGCTGGGCGGTTTCCGGGCCGTCTGCTGGACTGATTTTTTGCAGGCGCTGCTGATGGTGGGCACGCTGGTGGTCTTCCCCATTTATCTGTTGATAGTCCACGGGGGCTTCGGCTTTATCAGCAGCGAGCTTCAGCGCGTCGATCCTGCGATGCTCGATTTCCTTCCGCACAAAGGTGGTGCGATGCTGATCGGGTTCCTGTTGGGCCACGGGGCGCTTGGGATAAACCTCGGCTATCCGGGTCAACCGCACGTGCTCGTGCGTTTCATGGCGCTAAAGGACCGGCGGACGGCTCGCATGGCGGGCGTCATTGCGGCGATCTGGGCGACTCTTGTCTACTTCGGCGCGGTGACGGTGGGGCTGATGGCACGCGCGATGACCGAGGGTGGAGCGGCCTGGGGCCGGGTCATGCTCGACGAGGCCACCAAGGACCAGTATGGCGAATTGGGATTGGTCTTGTCGGCCATGAACCTGCTGCCGGGCGTAATGGCCGGGCTGATCTTAGCGGCCGTACTGGCGGCGATTTGCTCGACGGCGGACAGCCAACTCGTGGTGGCTGCCAGCTCGGGCGCCAACGATCTGTACGCACGCCTTTTCTCTAAAAACCCCAAGGGATCGCATCTGCTGGTCAACCGGCTGATGGTGTTCGCCCTTGGAATCAGCGCGGTCCTGTTGGTGATCGACAAGGAGATCAAGGTCTACGAATACGTACTGAGTTACGGATGGGCGATTCTGGGCGCGTCATTCGGTCCGCAGGTGATCCTTGCCCTTCTTTGGAGGCGGGCTTCCTACGCCGGATGTGTGGCTGGAATGCTTGTCGGCTTCGCGACGGCGGTCGTTTGGAAGTCCGTGTTCGACAACAAAATCGGTGACGTGGAGGTCTATAACCTCACGCTCGGATTTGCTGCGGCGCTGATCGTTAATATAGTGGTCAGCTTGGTTCTGCCGTCCAAGGAACCCGCTACGGAAGATACCCAACACCACAACGCCGCCTAGATGTTCGCGCGAACGAGCGAGGTCTGTCAGATCGAAGAGTATGTTCGCTGACGAGCAGCTTATGCTGTGCGCACGCCGGTCTGCGGTGGGTGGCCCATCTCCTTTGGGGTTTGTCGATTTAGTCCAAATCGGGCGCCGAAAACAGGATAATCGATGGTCAAGACTATGGTTTTCATTCTTGACAGACGCTTCGTGAGCGCGCGAAGGCACTAAATCGACAGCCCCTTTGGAGATGGGGGACGCGATGATCGAGCATCAATGGTGCCCTGTGCTTTACGATCTTGCTCGTGCATCTCGTGCAATCATCGACTTCCCCATGTCTGAAGACATGGGCCACTACGACGGCTGCGGCTCGGTGGCGCTGCAGTGTCGCGCACGATCATTTAGCACTTTTCTTCCAAGTCACACACGGTTACGGTGTGGCCGCCGGGCACTTGCTTCGTCCACTTGGCCTTGGCCTTGCCCTTGTTGTTAGTGACTCCCTGGACTGGCTGGCCGCCGTCGAGCTTGAAAGTGACTTGGATGTTCGGCGTGGCCTTTCTGAGCTTGCCTTTGACCTTGGCGCCGTTCTTGGGGCACTTGGCTTTGAGCTTAGCCTTCTCACCGCAGCCTCCTCCGCCGAACTGGAACTCGCCGCTGAAGAAGGAACTTGCGTTCATACCGGGAACCTCGATGGTCCCTAGATGCGTTCCGTCCTTGGCGTAGTTGTGCAGGCGGTTGGTGCGGTACGTGGACACCCAGAGAGTACCGCTGGACGGCTCCAGAGCCAGGTTCCAGTCAAGGTTCGGCTCGGTGGGGAACTCGCCGAGCAGGTTCCCGTTGCGATCGTAGTGGCGCATCCCGGCAGCCCGATCCGCTGAAACCCAGAAGGTGTCATCGGTGGCGTCATAGGCAATCCCGCCCCAACGCCCGCCCGCGCTGAACAACAACTGCCCATTGGCCCACTCCTCGTCGTACACCCACACGTGGCCGCCGTTGAACGTGATCGCGTAGTTGAACTCGCCGTCGGTCGTACCGTCGCTCATGCCGCCTTCCGGCTCCATCAACTTATACACTGCTCCAGTCGGCGTTCCGTCCAATTCGTACTCACCCCCGCTCTCACCTGGCCAATAGCCGGTGGTACGGACGGTCTCCACGATGGCGATGGGAAACGCCCGCTCCTGGGGGGAAGCGGGAAAGCTGTCGACGATGGTTCCGCTCTGGACCACGATGATCTTGCGGGCATCGCCGTCCGACATGTACAACGGATCGGTCTGAGCCCAGGCCGATCCCGCGATAAAGGTCACCACAAGGCCGGCACACACACACTTAAACAGATTCTTCGCATTCATTTTCTACCTCTCCTAACTAAACCAGAAGATCCCAATTACCGCCTCACAAACCGCTATTCTACTCGCTGGGCCAGGCCATTACAAGGGGACACGGGAAGTCTGTTGGTCAGCGGATGCGTGACAGATTCGGCTTGGTCGTACGGCCCCATATCGCGTTATGCCATGACGCTCATCTACCGGCGTATGACGCGAAAGCGGTTTATTGGTGTTTTTCCAGCCTGCGCGGAATTCGCGGCGAAGCTTGCGCATCCGTTGCTGGATAACATCGATGCTGTCCACTGGTCGCAGACTGCTCGCGTTTTGCGGATCGGTGGGTTGTACGCCGAGCGCTTGCTGGAGGGGACTTACGGAGAGGGGGCAGAGAGAATTGCCCACGCTCTTGTCGAAGATTATCCGGACCACAATTACTTCCTCGATATTGAGGAAGCACAACGGGACGGGCTCAGAGTAGAAGAGCTTCCTAACGATACCTAATAATTTGGCCGCGGAACGCCGCCGGACAACCATCCGGTCCGGGGCAATCCTAGGCCTCGAGCGGCTCCCAACTCTAAAACGTTCTTAACGCGTAGCTGAAGCTGATGCCCGGTCGCCCGGATGCCGGCTGCCATGCAACGCCCCCGTCCACCTTGGACGGCGGGCTGTACACGGAATCACGCAACCTCAATACGTGCAAGCTGTTACGAGCAGTTCTGCGCTGCGGCCATGGGGCCGTCGTGCAGGAAAAGCGCGCCAGGCGCCGGCGGCTCCAACTCGCGTCCACACGTTTTCCCTGACATCAGCATCCGCCGCGGAGATATTTTCCGTCGAGACCGGTTGCAGCTCTGGAGGCGTAAGCCTACCATGCGGCCTGTTTCTGCAGTGCTTTTATGTGCGCACTGAACTGACCGTTAGCTTTAGCTTTTTCGGAGGATATCATCATGAAGCTTCGACTGGTCGCCGCTGTGACGGTGGTATGCTGTGGTGTCGGCCTCTCGCTGTGGTTGGGCTCTTTGCCGGCGGTTGCGGGCAGTCCACAACTGGTCGCGGCGGGGACGGCCTTTGCGCCGGTGGGCATGCAAGAAGCAGAGCCGGACAAGCCCGACGAGAAGTATTCATACATCGGCTCCAAGTCCTGCAAGATGTGCCACATCACCCAGTACAAGACTTGGGAGAAGACGAAGATGGCCGGGGCTCTCGAGTCGCTCAAGCCGGACGTGGACGTTGAGATGAAGAAGAAACACGACCTGGACCCCAAGAAGGACTACACAAAGGACGAGTCGTGCCTGAAGTGCCATGTGACCGGTTTTGGGGAGAAGGGCGGCTATGCCGTTCCGGACGATCCGGCCGACAAGAAAGCCGCGGCCCTTGCGGGTATCGGCTGCGAGGCGTGCCACGGCCCGGGCAGCGATTACTCCAAGTTCCACAAGGAGATCAAGAAGTCAAAGGCCAAATACAAGGTCGAGCAGATGCTCGCCATGGGGCTTAAGAAGTTTGACAAGGACATGTGCGTCAACTGCCACAATGACAAGAGCCCAACCGCCGACAAGGAAAACCCGTTCGAGTTCGAAAAGGACAAAAACGAAGACACCCACGAGCACAAGGCTCTCAAGCAGCGCGAGGAGTAGGAACCTATATCAAACGTCTGTGGGACCGGCTTTCCAGCCGGTCAAACGATAGGTTGGAAGACCTGTCCCACATTGCTGAGACAGTCTCTAAGAACCCATCCCAAAGCTGTGGCACAGGCATCTTGCCTGTGCATTCCACAGATCGCGCGAGACAAGCGTGGAGATACACCGGCAAAGTTGTCGTTGCGGGTGGGCCGCTTCGAGATCGCGCTGCCGGTTGTCTGATTCAAGAGGCTATCAGCTTTGAGCCTCTGGCGGGAATGCTGCGGGCTGCCCATGAGCAGCCCACTTTCTATGCGCCATGTTCAACAGCTTGGAACACTCCCCGGAACTTCTGTGGGACCGGCTTTCCAACCGGTCAAACGATAGGTTAGAAAACCTGTCCCAAAGTTTTGGGATAGACACTTATCGTGTCGGCCTGACCCGGCGCTTACAGCGTGGTTCATAACGTGAAGCGGGGACGGCGCAGGGTGTGATCGGACCACGGAGCGACGGTGCAATGGTCGCGCCGTGGAACGTAGACCGAACCGCACGTCCAGCCGGCGGCACTTGTGTCCCTGCAAGAACGTCTCCGAGTTGTTTCTCCTAAAGCCCCGTGATATAATTGTCAGTTTGGCAGGAGCTGTGTTGCCGCACGACGCACACGAGAACGTGGCCGAGTTGCGGGCGGGCTTTGGGTTTGCTCGCTCGTGCTCCGGTTGCTCTGTCAAAACGGGGGAATCCGAAGGAACTCTAACAAAACAGGTGCGGGACAGGTTTTCTAACCTGTCAGAACTGTGGGACAGGTTTTCTAACCTGTCAGAACTGTGGGACGGGTTTTCTAACCTGTCAGAACTGTGGGACGGGTTTTCTAACCTGTCAGAACTATGGGACGGGTTTTCTAACCTGTCAGAACTGTGGGACAGGTTTTCTAACCTGTCATTTGACCGGCTGGAAAGCCGGTCCCACAGGTATTGTTAGAGTTTCCAAGCACCATCCCGCAGAAGGAGTAGGTCGTGTCCCATCGGATCCACACCATGTTGTCTGTTTTGCTGCCCGCCGCCCTGGCCGTGGCCGGCGCGTCCGCTACGGGCCAGACCATCTGGTACGTAGACGATGACGCTCCCATCGGGGGCGACGGCGGAAGTTGGCAGACGGGTTATCGGTATCTTCAGGACGGTCTGGCGGCGGCGAACCCAGGTGACGAAATCCGCGTCGCTCAGGGTGTTTACAGACCTGACCGGGACGAAGGTGGGAATGTCAACCCCGGTGACCGTGAGGCCTCCTTCCAACTTACCAGCGGTCTCGCCCTGTACGGCGGGTACGCCGGCATCACCGCGCCCGACCCCGATGAGCGCGACATCAGTGGATACCAGACGATCCTCAGCGGGGACTTGGCCGGCGACGACGGCCCCAACTTCCGGGACTACGCCGAGAACGCCTATCACGTGGTTACGGGCAGCGGCACCGAGGTAACCGCCGTTTTGGACGGCTTTACGATCACGAGTGGGAACGCCAACGGCGGCGATCAGCACATTGACGGGGGGGGGATGTACAACAGCGGCGGCAGCCCGACGGTGGTCAACTGCAACTTCAGGGGCAACGCGGCCGAGAACGACGGCGGCGGCATGGGCAACTGGTATGGCAGCAGCCCGAGCCTTACCAATTGCGCATTTGGCGGCAACTCGACCCAGGATGACGGCGGCGGGATGGGCAATCACGAGAACAGCAACCCGACGGTGACCGACTGCAGCTTCACCGGCAACTCTGCCAAGGATGACGGCGGTGGGATGGACAACGACGGCAGCAGCCCGAGCCTGACCAATTGCACCTTCACCGGCAACTCAGCTCAGGACGACGGCGGCGGGATGGCCAACCACCAGAGCAGCAGCCCCACGTTGACCCACTGCATCTTCAAGGACAACTCGGCCGGCCAGGACGGCGGCGGAATGGACAACCGTAGCGGCAGCAACCCCGCGTTGACCAACTGCAGCTTCAGCGGCAACTCGGCCTCGGATGACGGCGGCGGGATGCACAACATCCAGAGCAGCCCGACGCTCTCCAACTGCACCTTCAGCGACAACTCGGCCGCGGACAACGGCGGCGGGATGTACGACGACGATACCGGCAGGGCAACAGTGACCAACTGCGTTCTCTGGGGCAACAGCGACAGCAGCGGAACGGGTGAAGCGGCCCAGGTTTACGGTGCGGCAGCGGTCGTCAGCCATTCCTGCATCCAGGGCTGCAATGACCATTGTCTCGACCCCGGCGACCACAACATCGGCGACGACCCGCTGCATGTCATCGGGCCGCTGGGGGATTACTACTTGAGTCAGATCGCAGCCGGGCAAGAGCACGACAGCCCTTGTGTTGACGCCGGTGGTGACACCGCCGTAAACCTGGGGCTTGACCTGCTGTCCACCCGAACGGACGCAGTCGGTGACGCGGAAATTGTGGATATGGGTTACCACTACGTGATGGATTGCAACGGGAATGACATTCCCGATCAATGCGATCTTTGTTGCGGATCGCCGGGCGGCCCCTGCGATGTGCCGGGCTGCGGCGGCAGTTGGGACTGCAACGGTAACAACGTCCCCGATGAGTGTGACATTGCCAACGGAACCAGCCGGGACTGTCAACCCAACGGCATCCCCGATGAGTGCGACGGCGGTTGCCTCGAACAGGTTTTGCGCCAACTGTCAATCAGGCCGACCGAGTTCACATTGGATGAAATCGGGGCCACGTTGCAATTGACGGTCACCGGCACGTTCTCCGATGGATCAAAGAAAGACCTGACGCCCGGCACCAGCGGCACCGAGTACACATCCTCCGATGAAAGCGTCCTGGTGGTCGATATGGACGGCCTGGTGACCGCCTCCGGTAAGGGATCCGCCACGATCACAGCCACCAATGACGGGTTCCAGGCGGAGGCGGTTGGCGCCGTCACCGTGGAGGGCGAGGAAGAACCGGTGCTGGAGTCGATCGATGTGACGCCCGCATCGCTGACGATCACCGTTGCGGGCGGCGGTCAGCAGTTGACCGTTGTGGGAACGTTGTCCGACGGCGAGACGGTCGACCTGACCCTCGCCACGACTGGGACGATCTATCGCTCCAGCGACAACGGCGTGGCAACGGTCTCGGTCGACGGGCTGGTGGTGGAAGGCGGCGGCAACAGTAACGCCACCATCACCGTCACCAACAGCGGGTTCGAAGCCTTGGTCGCGGTGACGGTCAACGTGGATCGCGAGCAGGAGCCGCCTGGTCCCAGTCCGGGCCCGGACAATCCCGCGCTGGACCGGATTGAATTCACCGTCGACGAGGTGGAAATCGACGAGGGTAGCGAGTTGCATCTGATTGTCCGGGGCATTCTATGCGATGGCAGTGAGGTTGCCGATTTGGAGGGGTCCGACCAGACCACGTTCGAATCTTCCGACCCGGCGGTGGCCACGGTCACCAACGAAGGGCTGCTGACGGGGGTGGCCCAAGGGAAGACCGTCATCACCGTGGCGTTCGAGGGATTGACCGATGAGCTGAACGTTACCGTGCGTCCGGCCGAAGAGGGCCCTGCTCAGCCGGTTCCCAACGACGGCAAAGATATGACGCAGGTGGGTTGTGGCCACCTGTGCGGCGCGCTAGGCTTTGCCGAACTGCTGCTGATCGGTCTGGCCCTTTGCGGACTGCGCCGCGGCCGTTGAAGGCGCGAGGCACTCGCTGCCACAAGGCCATCGCTCGGTGAAAAGCGAGTGCCTTCGTCCCGGCGCGCCTCTGTAAGGACCTCTGTGGGACCGCTTTTCGAGCCGGTCAAAGACAGGTTGGAAGGCCTGTCCCACAGCTTTGGGATAGGCTCCGGCGTTCTGTCATACTCGAAGCTGCGGGTAAGGGCTTGGGCGGCACGCGCTGAGCGAAATCAAGCCAGTCGATATCAGACAGCTTCATGTCGCACTCATAGAACGAAGAACAGCCCTGAAGGCTGCGTGTGTACGCGTTGTGTGAGTCCAAACACCCCCTCGTAACGACTACAACCGCCGGAACCACTCTGTAATGATGCTTCAGTCTCGGAATTCGTGTCTTTTTTCGGTGCAACTCAGTGTGTCACTCGGACAAATCCTTATCCGGCTGGGAACCTGGTCCCACAATGATTTTCGGGATAGACTGTGAGCATTCCGTGGGCGGACTGTGTTGGAGGATCGACTATTGGACTTTGTTGAACGCTTGATGGGCGAGGCGATCGCGGTATGTGAGCGTGGCATCCAGGCCGGGGAGAGCCCGTTTGGGGCGGCTATCGCGACGCCTGACGGGCGGGTGATTTGCGCGGCGCACAACACGGTGCGGGCGGATTGCGACCCGACCGCGCACGCTGAGGTGAATGCGATTAGGCAGGCGTGCCGGCGTCTGGGCGTGATCGACTTATCGGGCCACCTGCTGGCCAGCACGTGCGAGCCGTGTCCGATGTGTGCAGCCGCTATTCACTGGGCCAGACTCGACGCGTTGTACTACGGGGCCGGGATCGACGAGGCCGGGGCGGCGGGGTTCAACGAACTGGGCGTGAGTTGTCGTGTGCTCTACGACTACGGCGGAAGCACCGTCAAGGTCTTCGGTGGCGTCCTGCGCGATGAGTGTGTTGCGTTGTTCCGGCGATGGCTTGACGGGCCTCACCCGGTGCCTTACTGAGGAACACTAACAAAACACGTGTGGCACGGGTCTTCAACTCGTGTTATTCACCTGTTGGAAACCGGTGCCATAGGTATTGCCGATGCCACGGGTGTTGTTGGAGTTCCTGAAGCAAGAACACGGAACGGAGCCGATTGACCCTGCCCTGGGAACGGAGGAGAAGAAGACGGGACACAAGAGATTGATGCAGAGAATCGGATTTGTCCCGTTTTAACACGCGTTTGTTGATGGTCCGATGGGCGTGCGTCCGTGATGTCTCGTTTTTTATAGTACCGGCGTCCACGTCATATTGCCGACAAAAGATCAGATCCGTGGTGGCCTGGCAAGCCATTCGCTAGTGTGGTGATTGATGAATGGTGCATCATAGTCCGATGCCGTTCTTCGTGCTTACCAGCTACATAGAGCGTTTCGCTCCCTCACGGTCGCGGCTCGGATAAGATGCGAACGGCGTGAATCACTACACCAGTTGGGCCGCGTGGCTTTGACAGTGGCAGACGATTGTAGTGGAACGACTGCTGGACAGGTGCCTTGCGGCGGCGATCGAGACGCGGAGAGAGGACTAGTGATGGCTGAAGTCAGAGACAAGAAGGACAAGCGGTCTGAGACACGGCGTCCGGTTGGGGGTCGGATCTTCTGGAAGAAACCCGGCAGGAACGCCAGACACATGGGTTGGCTCAACAACACTTCGGTGTCGAGCGCGTCCTTCATTACCGAGGCCAGTGTGCAACCGCAGGTCGGCGACCAAGTTGAACTGACGGACTTCTACAACTCGACGAAGCGGTGCAAAGTCACCAGGACCGCACCGTACGGTGGCCAGCTTTCCCTCGTGGCTTGTGATAGTGTAGCGCCCGATACTTCGGGCTAGTGTAGTGATTCATAGATTGTGCATAAGGGTCCGATACCGTTCTTCGTGCTTACCAGCTACATAGGGTGTTACGCTCCCTCACGGTCGCGGCTCGGATAAGATGCAGCGGGTGCCCCGTCCTTCGCCCTGGGCGAAGGGCGGGGGACGGAACGCACGGAGGGATGAAGGATGAAGGATGAAGAATGGCAGATGAACCTCACGAGGGGGTGGTCAGCTCATTCTGAATTGGCTATTCGCTATTCGCTATTCCCACATCCGTCCCCCACCCATCGCTACGCGATGAACGGGGCACCCGCCCGCTATTCCCACATCCGTCCCCCACCCATCGCTACGCGATGAACGGGGCACCCGCGCGCGACGTTCACTCGCTCCCCGTTTTCTGGGCACACTCAGCCCGGCTCATCAAACCGCCCCCACAGAGGAACGGCGGAAACGGCGATGCCTCCGCCACGTATGACGCTGTAGTCCGTGTTGTCAGACGTTATGCGATCCCAGTAGCCGGTGCGGTATCGGTACTCGACACTGCCGTCCGAGTGCTCGGTGCGCTCGAACTTAGTCGGTCCAGGCCCGGGGGCGACCGGTACGCGGAAAATGTGCTCGGTGGGATTGGGGGGGATCGGAGCCGGCAGGTTAACGTTCCAGAAGCCCTGGCCTGGCAGCAGCTCGTGGGCCAAGTCGTGTATGAGATGGCGCGTGATGCCGGCGGCGGCCTGCCAGTTCACCTCAACGCCGTCACGAAGCGCCTGCGAGACGCTGATCGAGTGGACGCCCAGAATAGCGCCCTCGCGTGCCCCGGCGACGGTGCCGGAGTAGTACACATCCACGCCGGAATTCGCCCCCCGGTTAATGCCCGATACGACAAGATCAACCGCCACATCCAGCAACTCACTGCACGCGAGGCGGACGCAATCCGCCGGGGTGCCGTCCACGGCGTACACGGTTCCGAAGGTCGCCAGATGGACGCGCTCGACTCCAACAGGCCCATAAAGCGTCAATGTGTGGCTGCAAGCCGATTGTCCGGTCCTCGGGGCTACGATATGCACCGTGCCCATATCGCGAACCGCGTTGAACATGGCCAACATGCCCGGCGCGTCGATGCCGTCGTCGTTGGTCATGAGGATGTTCAAGGGTCTTTCTCCTACGCCGTTTTGCACGGTCGTGACCAGATCGGACCTGCCCGCCGGATCGAGGTTTGCCCGATGATTGCCTGAATCGTACTGTCAAGGATAGCAGATACCACGATTTGCCCATAGCGCGCGACGGGGATCGTCCCACCATGCCCCACGAGCGGCGTGTCGGCTGGTTATCGGTCCGTCGGTGGCAGTGAGGCAGTCGTCGCCGGATCGTTGTCTCAACGGAGAAGACGGATCAGCCATGTCTGAGCCGGAGCTTGAAACACAACAGACCACCTTCTCGATGCCGGCGTATGCGCCTGCGATCCGCCTGATCGTGGGATTCGCAAGTCCCAACCAGAAGACGTGGGCGCTGAAGCGCCCGGCCACCATCATCGGCTCTCGACGCCCCGCCCACATTGTCGTTCACCACCACGCCGTCAGTGAATCGCACTGCGCCATCGTCAACACCGGCCGTGACGTCATCCTCGCGGACCTGCACACGCCTGGTGGGACCCTCCGTAACGGGCAAGCCGTTGACACGGTCGTGCTCAACCACCGTGATGTGGTGACCGTCGGGGACACCAAGCTTACGGTTGAGATTGACCGGCGGGCAGGCCCCGCCTGTCCCCGCGTACAGCCGCGAATGACGGCAGCCGGCGTTGGCGGCAAACCAGTGGATCGGTTCGAGCCGCTACTTCTGCGTGACCAGAAAAGCCAAGACGGATGGCGGGTGAAGCGCCGGGTTGCGTTGGTCGGACGGCGATCGGGAGCAACCGTCCATCTGGATGCCGATCAAGTGTGTGACGCCCACGCGCTGCTGTTTTGCTGCGGTGATACCTGGATGGTCCTGGACCTGGGCAGCCGTGCTGGCGTCGTTCTCAACCATTGGCCCGTCCGGCTGGCACGGCTCCAAGAGGGCGACCTCTGCCAGATTGGCTCGGTGACGCTCGCAGTCGGGGGGAGGGAATCGGAGGCGTCGGAGCCGGAACCACCAAACGAGCCCCGGACTAAGACGCCAAACGCGGCAGATATCCAGAAGAAACCAAGCATGTCGAGGCCTGACCGAACCGCCCCGAAGCCCGTCGGCAACTCCCGTCCGGCTGCGCCGGCACCTTGTGCGGCGATGCGGCGTGGTCATCGTGGCAAACCCGGCACTGAGCCGGGTTCCCAACTCGCAACGATCAAGGCCGAACTGGAGTTGGCCTGGGCCCGGCTGAACAAATGGAAGCTCGAGGTGGCGGATCACTCAGACCTGCTGACCGAGTGCTCCGGCGATCTTTCTCGCCGGATTGCCCAGTTGGATGCTCGCGACGCCGCCATGCGAGGCCTGCTGCACGATCTGACCCGTTACCATGATCATCTGGTCGAATGCCAGGCGAAGCTGACCGGCCTGCTCGACGAGCGCGCAAGCGAATGCGCGAGTGAACGAGAATAACCGTTTAGCGGTCGGGCAACGCCCAACGCGCATATGACACACGCGGACAACGCGTCGGGCGTTGCCCGACCGCTAAACATGTAGTCCGTACTCCGTCACAAAACTCCATTTTTGCCGTGGTTCTCCTTCCTTTGTGGGTTACCCTCGGCATATTCGATGGCCCGTTGGACGGCCTCCGGCGTGGACAGAAATACCTTCCAACACGATATCGACCACGGACTGGGTAATTCCCGATCCGCGTTTGGCCTGGCTCGCATCGGATGAATCCCCTCGGTCAGTAGTTGCTTGGTGGCTTCACCCTTAAGTTGGGCGACGATCCGCTCAACGCGGTAACTATGCCGTCCGACGACTACATGGACATGTTCCGGCAGAATCGAACAGGCATGGATGACATACCCTGATCGCTCCACCGCATGGGCGAATCCGTGTCCGATGGCCCTGGCCTGTACTCCACTGAAGATCACCGGCGGATAACGCAAGGCCTGCTTGGCCGCCAATCGCCGTTCTCGATCATGTGGCATGTGCGCGACACTCGCCCGTGTGTCCACTTTGGTGGCCGGACCGAACTTGTACAACTCCCACGACCGGACAAAGTCGGACCACGACCCACGCGGATCGTTGGGCAGCCAAAACCCGTAAGCGCAGAATATGGCATGGTATGCCAATACCATCATCCACCGTTAGCGTATGTAACACCATCGCCAATCATGTTTAGCGATCGAGCAACGCTCGATGCGTTCGACTCACGTTTAGCGATCGAGCAACGCTCGATGCGTTCGACGCCGGCGAACCGCTCCTGAAGGTCCTACTTGCCGTCGCCCTTGGTGTCCGAGATGACGCGGCCGTCGCGCAGGGTGATGATCCGGTCGCAGCGACGGGCGACGTATTGTTCGTGGGTGACCATGATGATCGTCATGCCCTGCTCGTGCATGTGGTCGAAGATGTTGAGGATTATGTCGCCGGTGGCGCTGTCCAGATTGCCGGTGGGCTCGTCGGCCAGGATGAACGACGGGTCGTTGACCAGGGATCGGGCGATGGCGACCCTCTGCTGCTCTCCCCCGGAAAGCTCCATGGGCCGATGGTGACCCCGGTCCGGCAGGTCGACCAGTTCGATCAGCTCCTGCGCCTTCTTGCGGCGATCGGCGGCGTGCACACCCTGATAGAACAAGGGTACCTCGAGATTCTCCAACACGGTCAGTTGGGGAATGAGATTGAAGTTCTGAAAGACAAACCCGATCTTCCGACCTCTGACGTCGGAAAGCTCATCGTCGCTGAGCTGTGACACATCGGTGTCACCCAGAGAGTACCGCCCGGAGGTGGGCCTGTCCAGACACCCCAGAACGTTCATCATCGTGCTTTTGCCGGACCCGCTCGGACCGCGGATCGCCACGGACCGGCCTTCCTCGAAATCAATCGAGACGCCGCGCAGGGCTTCAACGCGCACGTCGGAGCCGGGCACGGAGTACACCTTGGTCAGTTCCACAATAGAGGCGATCTTCAAAGCTGATTACCCCGTTTGCAGACGGTCGTCTGCATTTGCCGTTATTCGGAGCCGCGGCGTGGCGCGCCCTTGGGCGGCTTTGGGGCGTCGCCCGACGGGCTTGTGCTCGGTTTGGCCTTGCCGGCGCCGTGCGGAGGCATGACCGTTTTCCCACCGCCTCCCCTCTGGAAATTCGCGGGCAGTTTCATGGGACGACCCTGCATCCCCGGCGGTGGTGTCCTGCGAGTCTGGGGCACGACGGTGCGACGAACGGGCGGCAGGTCAGGCAGCAAGCGCATCAGGTTGTCGTTAACCGCCAGAAGCACGTGGTCGCCGGCAACTAATCCCTCCTTAATCTCCACCCATTCGGTACTTGCCACGCCGGTTTCCACCTTCACAGGCTCAATGTCCGACTGGCCGGACCTGAAAACGAAGGTGTGCCCGTTTTTGCTGAAGATCGCCTGCACCGGCGCGGCCAACACCTCCTCCACCCGTTTCACCAGAATCTCGGCGACAGCCGTGACGCCGGGTTTGAGCGGGTGATCGGTATCATCCAACTCGATTTCGACTTCGTACTCCTTCAGATCCGGGTTGATCCACCGGTTCTGCGACTCGGCCAGCACTCCGATCTTGGTGATGGTCCCGTGGAACACTTTCCCTGGGATCCCCTCAACCTGAACGCTGACGTCCTGCCCCAGCGCGATCTTGTCGGTCTTGGATTCGTGAATCCTGGCCGCCACGTTCATCTTTGACGTGTTGACCAGGGTGACGATCGTCTGGCGCTCATAAACGGTAGCCCCCTCTTTGATCTGACTGTCGCTTGAGAAGAATCGGCCTCCGCCGCCGGTGTAGTAGACCACCAGTCCCGGACCAGGGGCGGTCATCCGGCATTGTTCCTTCTGTTTGCGAAGCTTGGCCAGCTTCTGGTGAGTGATGTTGAGTTCTTTCTCCTTGCTTGTCAGAGCCGCTCGCTTCCTGGCTTCCTCTGCAGTGGCGCCCTTCTTGACGCGTTCAAGTTCCTTCTGGGCCTCCTCGACGTCGGATTTTTTCTGGCGGAGGTCCTTGACGTATGTGTATTCGTACAGAACCTCTTTGGCGAGCTTTGCCTTCTCCAAATCCCACTGGGCTTTTGTCGCGTTGAACTCATCCTCCTCCAACTGCGTTTTGGTGATGTAAGTCTGTTCAAAAAGATCCTTGGAAGCCTTGTAGTCTTCTGTGCGCCGCCTGAGCATGATCTTGGCCCGCTCGATCTCGACCTCGGCGTCCTTGACCGCCTGCACCCAATCGCCTTCCTCGTATTTCTTCAACGCAAGTTCAGCGAGCTCAAGCTTCAGCTTGGCCTTGCGGATGTCACTGGCGTTCCTGTCGATCTGGATCTCCAGCTCCGTTTTGGCCGCCTCGAAATTCGCGAGGGAAGAAGCCTCCCTGAGCTCCTCACTGCGAATCTTGTCGTCGATCTCGTTACTGGCGAGTTCGACAAGCAGGTCGCCCTCCTTGGCCGCCGTTCCCTCGGGGATAAGCGAGATGATCGTCGAACGGCCCTCCACGCCGGACTTGATATCCGTTGATTCAGCCGCCTTGAGTTCACCCTTCTCCTTGAGCACGACAGAGAAACTGCGAGTCTGCACCGAATGCGCGGTGAGATGCCGATCGTCAATTGTGCCGGCCAAAACGTACGTCCAGCCCGCCCACGCCAGCGCGACGACCACGACCGCCGCCCCGGCCGTCCACACCACCGCAGCGGCCCGGTGCCTCGCACAAGCCGGCGGAGCTTCCTGGTCACCTGAAATTCTACGCGAGGCTGGTTGTGTTTCTGTGAATTCTCGCATGGCTGCATCCTCAAGTCGCTGGAGCACGAACGCCCCTGACACGGCGGGATGGAATTCGCGTCCTACAACGTCGCTGTTTCCGTGGGACCGGGCCGGCGCACCTATTCCCTCGCGGTGCCATTCTACTCAATAAAACGATCAATTGCGCCGCCCGGGTTCAGACAATCTTGTAAAGTTCTATCAGTTCGACGAATATCTCGTCTCGAAGCGTGCCCTGACATACACCTAACTGAGCCTGAAAGCCTCCCAAAACCCCGTGTGGACCGGATTCCGGCCCGGGGAATCCACAGGCTAGTGTCGCGTCACTCGTAAATCTGCGGGTTGCCGATCAGGCCTGCAAGACAGAACCGCGACCGTGAGGGAGCGGAGATACGCCGGACGGTGTCCAGACGGGTAACCGCTTCCTAAC
>Ga0114922_10001863_pt1 | contig 19968 bp, 16 predicted proteins | sample AartaG_FD_100975 | JGI IMG/M metagenome (GOLD analysis project Ga0114922, IMG submission 100975) | Deep subsurface microbial communities from Aarhus Bay to uncover new lineages of life (NeLLi) - Aarhus_00045 metaG | ecosystem: Environmental > Aquatic > Marine > Oceanic > Sediment | place...
CCGTTGCAGCCCATATTCGTTTGCTTCGTTCCGTCATCACCGGGATCAGCCTCATGTATTTCTCTTTTATAATCTTTTCATCTGCCATATCTCATATATCGGCAGAAAACAAGTTTCGCTGAATTTATTTCTTTACAGGCCCTTAGTGGCCAAAAATGATGTAAGAAAATCTGCGTCCATCTGCAAAATCTGCGCATATAAAAAAGTGGATAGTTGTCTGTTGTTAGAAAGAGAATATTGGATGGGATGACTCGATAACTCGCCGCCGCGACTCGCCGCCGCGAAACGCTTTTGCCGGAACGCCGGAACGCTCTGCCGTAGCGGGGATGGAAACAACCGTGACTGCCTTGAAACGAATACCAAAAATACCAATGATGGGTGAAACGGGTTTGACCGATTCACCCTGAACCGCTACCTTCTCAGAAATCCAAAAAAATAAGGCAGGTTTTACACCTGCCTTATATCAAGGAAAAGGGGCTTAACCAGCAGGAACACCTTATCCCTGCCAATATTCATCTAACAGTTCATCCACGGCGACGCTGAGTTTCTCCTCGCTTTCATACCTACCCTCGGCCAGGGCCTGTTTTACCGGAAGAACCTTTTCGGTGCGGATTTCCGGTAACTGCGCGATTTTATGCATCAGACGGGCTACGTCGGATATTTCGACCTGATCCGCTTTCTCGCCCACCGCCGCTTTCGGCTCCGATCGACCGGATTTCGCCGCCGTTTGCGCCCGCAGCGGGTGAGGCCCGCCAGCTCCGTTTATGCCGTAGATGTTGTTCATATATGATTCCTCGTCTATTCTGCTATGATTTGTCGTCTATTCTGCGATTTTTTCTCCAACCATCCGTGATTTTACCCCGATAAGGCTTCCCTGCCCTCACAATATATTGTAAAAACTGCTCAAAGGTGTCGAATTTGCCGGCTTTTTTAATCTTCTGCAATCTTTTTCGCCAGCCACTGGATTTATCGACGAAGGCCGAAAAGAAACTTGAGAAATTGCGGCTTTCTCTATCAGTAAATTATCGTTTGACCCATGAGGGCAAAATCGCGGTTTTTAGTGTTACGAGAGGCGATTTTGAGGATTTCCAGATATGGGACCAAGTCGAATCGCTCAGGGTTTCCGGATGGTTTGGAGTGGACCGACCAGGTCGGAGAAGGATGACCTATTTTTGCAAGATTACCTATCTTGACACTGATACGCTCTAACAAAATGGTTCTACGCAGCATTAAAATGCCCTAGCTTGGCTATTTGACATCATTTTGTTATATACCCTAAGTTGGGGCCTATAATTTTCGCTACTATATATTGATTGGTGAGGATTGTTTGTAAGTGTTTCAAGAAACTATGGTTATAAGAGATGACAGATTGCTCCGGTTTGATTACGATATAGTGATTAAGCGTATATAGACCGGATGGGAGCAGAGGATATAGATAAGAATGGCAAAACGTGATTATTATGAAGTGTTGGGGGTCTCGCGGGGTGCGTCGAAGGAAGAGATCAAAAAATCCTATCGGCGGCTGGCGAAGAAGTATCACCCGGACCATGCCGGTAAAGATAAGAGTGCGGAAGAGAAATTCAAGGAGGTCACCGAGGCGTATGATGTTTTGAGTGATGCGAAAAAAAAAGAGGCGTACGATCGATTCGGCCATGCGGGGGTAAAAATGGACGCTGCGGGCGCCGGTTGGCCGGGCGGGGGGACCTATCAGGGCGGTCCCGGCGGTGGGGGTGTGCATTTTGACTTTTCCGAGGTCTTCGGCGGCGGTGGGGGAAGAGGCAAAGGGCAGAATGTCTCGGACTTTTTTGGATTCGGCGGGTCCGGCGGTATGGAGGATATCTTCGAGCAGTTGCGGCAGCAGCAGGGACCGCGGCGTCGCCGATCGGCGGTGCCGCAACGCGGCAGGGATATTGAGCATAACTTGACGATCAGTTTCGACGAAGCGATCAACGGGACCAGCCGGGATATTGAAGCGACGGTGGTCCAATCGGATGGAGCACGACGTAAAGAACGGATCAGCATCAAGATACCGACGGGCGTGGATACCGGCAGCAAGGTACGCGTGCGTGGCAAAGGGCAGCCCGGACCCGGCGGCGAAGGCGATCTGATTATTAAGATTCAGGTCGCGGATCATAAATATTTCCGACGAGATGCTAACGATCTCTATCTGGATGTTCCTTTGACCTTTGCCGAGGCGTCGCTGGGGACCAAGATCGACGTACCCACCCTGTCGGGAACGACAACGGTAACCATACCTCCCGGCAGCAGCAGCGGGCGTAAATTGCGCCTCAAAGGCAAAGGCGTCAAGTCGTCTAAAGGCAGCGAAATAGGAGACATGTATCTGGATTTAAAGATCGTCCCGCCGGAAAAGCTGCAAGAGGAATCGAAAAAACTCTTGGAAGAATTTACGCGTTTGAATCCGCAGGATGATTTACGTAAGCATTGGTGAAGACAATGAGCAATGTAAAATATTTTGACAGGATAACAGGATTGAATAGCAATAAAATTATATAATATATTTTACCACGAATTACACGAATCAAAACGAATTAGCACGAATAAAATAGCCAGAAAATATTTTACCACGAAGCTCACGAAGCTCACGAAGGACACGAAGATAAAGAGAATTTTATCCATATATTAAGAGAAAAAGCCCGGCGTCGATAAAGCTATGCCGCGGCAGGCCCTGCTTCGCAAGCGCTTCGCCGCGGGAACCATGGCACGAGCTACTTTCGACTGGGCTACGCTTGCTGGGAATCCACCGGAACGATAAAGATCAGTTGATTGTTAGCTGTATTTGAATCGGGAATTTGAGGGATTTTATCCGGGGGGATAAGTAGTTTTATTTTCTTCGTTTTCTTTTAAGCAGAGCAATGGTTCCTAATGTAATGAGGGAGAGGGTGCATGGTTCGGGAACGAGCAAATACCCATGCTCGAATCCATCAGAGTTTATTCCTAAGCCAACTATCCAACCACTGTCATTGATACTGGTTGCTGTGTTCAATGTCCAACCACTAGAGGGGTCTATTAGAGTATTCAAGTCAGTATTAATACCACTCCCTGTATCATTAAATAAAGTTGCATGTCTTTCTCCTGACGCAGTTACTGCATAGCCAACAATCTGCCCAAGATTATTAATATCGCTAGCGTAACTTATAATGCCAGTATAACCATAATCGCCGCCGAGTGAACCAAGGTTGACATTTTGCTCGTCACCTATAACATCAAATAATGTGGCATATTCATTTCCTGATGCATCATTGGAATGACCAACAATTTGTCCTAAATCGTTGATTGAGCGAGCATAACTCTCGGTTCCCCCAACTAATGTACCAAGATCAATATCTGAATACTCGTCATCTATCTCAAAGACCATAGCATGATAACTTGGATTTAAAGCAAATCCCACAATTTCTCCATTATTGTTAATATCTGTGGCACGGCTTCCCTCGATACCAATATTTGCATTTTCCTGATTACCTGTTGAATCAAATAGAGTCGCGTAAAAACTTGAGCTACCTGTTGTTTTAGATATTCCAACAATTTGTCCACTATTGTTATTACCTAATGCAGTACTTCCCACACCACCAAGAGTACCCAAATCAACATTGGCTCCATTTCCGGAGGAGTCAAATAGTACAGCACGTCGGTCATAAACGGGGCCTAACGTGTCGGCATCGCCGACAATTTGTTCCATATCATTTATACCAAGTGCACGGCTTTGACTTCTTCCGGGCAATCCACCCAAGTTCGTAATTGTGTAATCTTGCCAAATAAACGCTTGCGTAGTCTCATCAATGAAACCACAGAAACCAACTACTTGACCATTGTTATTTATGGCACTTGGATATGAGCTAACAGCCCCAGACAGTGTACCAATATCGATTATTTGATAATATTGAGTTGCGAGAACGTTTTCCCCAATAATGCCTACGGCTAATATTGAGAGGAAAATAGTGAGGATTATTTTTTTCCACATTTTGCACTCGCCTTTCTGCCTATGGCTACAGGTCCATGAGGTCCGCTAATAGTACAAATAGGAAATTCCGTCTGTGTGCTCAAGTCATATCCATAGATATCAGAATTTCCATTGCGGTTATCTACCCAAACAACAATATCATCACTGATGTCAGAATTTGAACTGTCATTGCTGCAAGTACATATGGAAAACTCGCTTTGGGAAGAAAGGTCGTATCCATAGATATCATAGTTTCCTGCTCGACTGTCAGTCCAAACTACAATGTCTCCATCGACAGCAGGTGTTCCCTGAGTTGCAGAGGATGGGGAGATTGGGAGCTTTGTCTGTGTCGATAGGTCATATCCGGATATGTTGTAGTTTACTGCTGGACCAGTATCTGTATAAACGACAATATTACCACTTACATCAATACCAGGTCTCTGTTCACCGTTCATAGCTATTGGGAACTCTGTGTGCGTTGAAATGTCATATCCATAGATGTCGAAATCATTTGGGTTTTGTGGACCAGTATTCCGTCTATCTGCCCAAGCTATGATATTGCCATCAATCGCTGGCCTCCAACCCAACCAAGAATCAGTACGACTGGTATCAATAGAAAAATCATTTCCCGATGTTAGGTTTTTAACGTGAACATTTCCTGTTGATTCAAAATCAGAATCTATCCAAATAACATTTTCACCGCTTATATTTGGAAAGGCTTGATCTCCGCTATCTGTACAAATTGGAAAACTTGCAAAATCAGCCTTAGATTTCTCGACATATGACAGACAAAATGCAATCCCGACGAGTAGATAGAAAAATATCTTTCCCATTTTCCTTACCTCCAACTAAACATTTTCCTCAAACAACAAAAAAAACGCTCAAGACAGAAAAATCCCTCTTTCTCTCTCAAGCGTCTATATTTTCTATTTGCCCTAGCTATCCCTTAAAAGGGCGATATTCATATTACCAATTTTATCTTACATATGTCAACAATATTTACTATTTTTTAATCAATTGGGTGTAACCCGCTGGGCGCGCCAGTATAACCTGTTGTAAATACTTGATTTATATGCTCATAAATCATTAGCAATAAACAGATTGGGATAAGGCGAATTGAAAAGGGTGGATAAATAACAAAAGGCTCTGTTCAGAAAAAGTTGGTAGATTATAACTGCATCGACAGCCTCTAACGAGGCTGGAATTTTTCGCTTTGAAGCCACCGGCATAGTCATAAAGGGTAGGTATCCAAAGAGATACCAACCCCATGCCGCCCGCAACGCGGGCAAAGTAAAAGCGGCAATGCCGCTGGCGCCGCCATGGTGCTCGGGTCGCACTCCTGCGTTGCCCTATCCCCCATGACGGTACCGATATTATACACAAACATGCCGGAGGCCTAAAGCGTTAAACTCAAAGGGTTTGCACAACAAAACCATGTAATGATTACCAACTTTTTCCGATGAGAGCCTAACAAAAAATAGAAGTATTGTATTACAGAGGAATAGGATCTCGTGACCGGGGTATAAGAAAAATGCAGGATTGACGGGGGAGAGAGTGGGGGATATAATGCGGGGAATATTGCACCCAGGTCGAGTGGTCTGAAAAGAGGCCAATGGAGAGAAAGAAGTTCACGGTTCGCGGTTCACAGTTGACGGCAAGAGAAATATGAATTAAGAGATACTTTTCACGCTAAGGCGCGAAGAAGAAATGGAACCACAGATCCGCCTTTGCGTTAAGCTACGGCGAGACAGGTTTCACAGATTGAATAGCCACGACAAAGCATAAAAGAATTAGACACTGATTTACCCAGCGCGGCCTAAAGGCCGCAACCAAAAAGATAGATTTGCTTATGAATGTTATTCTGCTTTCTGAGATTCATCTTGATTCAAAGGGTGCGTTTTTCGCATTTTCGGCTACCAGCAGGCAGAACAGATGCCCGGTCAACATCCTGCTGGAAGCCCGAAAGCGTTAAACGCAGCGAACATTCATCGTTTGGCAAAAACGATATAACTGCCGTAATCTTAGTAGGTTAGAAGTGCCGGATATTAAAACCGCGCATAAAAAACAAAGAATCGAAGTATTGTATTACTGATAAACTGATTAATAAATTCGGGATATAAAACATATAGCCACCAAAAACAAAGTTATGCGATACAGGAAATATATTTTTGGTTTGCTATTATTTGTATGTTGTCCGGCCCTCGGGTCGAGTCGGGCGGCCCCCGGGTGGCATGGCTACGCAAACGTGGGCATGTTCACTGCATATAGAGAACCTCTAAAAATCAGTTTCCAAAGACAAAAAACATCGTTTTCGGTCCCCTCCCTCACCCCGCTTCACCAAGGCTACGCAGGGCAGGCGGTCGGGACTTTGAAAAATCAATTTTTAGAGGTTGCGTATAGTTATACATGGCCACTAAGAAGTGGCCATGGCACCCAAGCTCTTGCTACTCGCGAGGTGAATATTCAAAGCGACGCTGAATCGGACCAGTTAGAGTACGGATCGGAAGAATGGCATCAGGAGAAGAAGAAATTAGATGCGATGCTTTGGGCCAGTATCGTCATTGTGACGATACTGTTTACCGGAATCATTCTTGTGACTATTATTCGCATGGGCCGGCATTATCGTAAGCGGGTAACGGGAGATACAAAGCCCGAACCCACCGAATACGTGGACGCCTGGAGTCAATATCGTTTGCCGGAAGAGGATAATGATGAATGACAAAGCGAGGTAGCGGGTAGCGGATAGGAAGAGAGATTCTTCGCTTCGCTCAGAATGACAAACGAGTGGCGAATCAATGACGAAATCCGAATGACAAATATATAATATGTGGCAGGGTGGCAGCTTCAAGCGAAGCTTGGGGCTGGTTGCAGGATAATGCGAAAATGATGCAAATAGAAAATAAAATCCGTATTGGTCTTTTTTTAATTCTGGTTATGGTTTTCTTACGCTGTGATCGATCTTCAGATAATAGTTCTTCCGAAAAGGCTGACCAGGACAGACAGCTATACTCGGATATATCTTCAAAAGAAGCGAGAAATCGATTACTTACTCGTATCAACCGTAACGGCGACATAAATGATTCCAACGTTCCCAGGCCCTTGGTTACACTTGAGGAATTTTTTAAAGGAAATAATGACTATGGATCGATCGGTTATAATTTTTACCCAGATCAACCCGATCCAGCAGATTTCTTTCGTCTGTTCAAAACCATTCGCAACAAATCGGAGGTCGTGGATGTTCTCGTTGAAGTGAAAGATATAGAAGATCCTGAAGGATGGCCTTCCGCTGATACGATTTGGATTATAACAAGCGCGTCTGTTGATGACGTCGGGAAGTGGTTGGGTCAACGTTTTCGTGCAGATGATATTTTGATAGGTTTTTCTAATGTATCATATAAAATTGAAAATTATAAGGTTCCTGGAGGTATGGAGGCCCTTGGTGTCTGGTGGGACTGACAAATTATAACCAGCGATTTAAAACGGACCGCGTGTAGAAATACAATATTGTAATCGTTCATGTGATTTTAAGGTATTCGAACTTGTTCATAATCTATGCCGCCCCTTTAGGGCTTAACAATAAATGTTATGCTCTTCTAACCCAGGGCGTTGCCCCGGGCTATACTATTAAGCTCTTTCAGAGCAAAATGATAGTGTATGATGAACAATATAATGGCGTATGTCTCCGGGCTAAAGTGACGAAATAGAATAACATCTACAAAAGCCGTGAACGGTTGCCATGCAATAATCGGAGTTTCTATTCTATTGAAAAAATTGGACATGCAAAGCTCAGCCGATTCTACACCAGAGAATTTTCGCTTGCGGAAAGAGCAGCGGTTGAAAAAGACGGTCCAGTTTCAGCGAGTATATGAACAGGGCGTCAGTGCGGCCGATGACCGGTTGATCGTCTATGCTCTGGCGAACGGCCTGGATTTTTCGCGGTTAGGTCTATCGGTCGGCAAGAAGCTGGGTTCGGCGGTGACGCGGAATCGGTATAAGCGTACGCTGCGAGAAGCGTTTCGGTTACAGCAGCATGAGCTGCCTGTGGGATACGATTATGTATTGATCCCGCGGGGGCACCTGGAGGCGTCCACGGGGGCATTTGAACAATCACTGCTGCAATTGTGCCGCCAGTGCGAACGGCGGTTGGGAAAACAAGAAACCCCGCGCTAGCGTTTGGGGCTCTTTGGTGATACGTTATCACAGGGTGTTCGGCCCCCGGCACAGGTCCGGGGGCTAATTGAGTATGCCACCCCGCCATGTGGATTACCAACGACCGCATGCCCACGCAAGCGTGGGCATGGCACCCACCGGTGAAATAAAAGGATTGAAATTTTGAATCGTCAGAGGCTAAGGTTAGAACCAGGGAATTGGCCGGCGGTTTTGGCCCGGGTGCTGGTACGGTTTTATCAGTTGGCGATCTCTCCCTATCTGCCGCGGACCTGCCGGTTCCTGCCGACGTGCAGCGATTATGCCCTGGAAGCTCTGGAGCGCCATGGGTTCTGGAAAGGTTCGTATTTGACGTTACGGCGGCTGTTGCGCTGTCATCCCTGGGGAGGCAGTGGGTACGATCCGGTTCCTTGATAATACTAGCGGTTTTCGCTATTATTTCCTTTCGTGTAAGTATTGACAGTACATAAGATCCAAAAGGCGGACCGAATGAGTGATAAGACCAGCATGTCGGAAGAGGCGCGCAAGCAACTGCTCGAACGCATAGAGCAGTTGATAGAGAAGCAGCATTTTGAAGAGCTGCGCCGCTTGCTGTCCGATTCGCGGTCCTCGGACGTCGCCGAAGTGGTCGAGGTCGTCGATGAGATCGCCCGTCAGATCCTCTTTGATTTGCTGGATCCCGATGACGCCGGCGAGGTGCTGGAAAAAATCGACGATGCCACCCGCAGCGAAGTCGTCGAGGACATGTCCAGCGATGAGCTGACCGACATCGTGGCGACGTTGCCTCCCGACGAAGCCGCCGACGTGATAGCCGATTTCAGCGCCGAGCAGACCGAGGAAGTGCTCGATCAAATCCCCAAGGCCGATGCCGATCAGATTGAAAAACTGCTCACCTATGATGAAGAATCCGCCGGCGGAATCATGAATCCCGAACTGGTGCGCGTAGGGATCGAGGATACGGTTCGGGATGCGATTCACAATTATCGGCAAAGCGATCCGGAAGAAGAATTTTACTACGTGTTTGTAGTGGATAAGAATAGGGTGTATAGAGGAGTCGTTGGCTTGCCGGATTTGTTACGTCATCCCCGTCGAACCTGCATTGCCGAAATCCTGGAAACCGATATGCCCACCGTCAATGTTTCTGCCGATCAGGAAGAGATTGCCAATATTTTTCGTAAAAACGATCTTATCATAATTCCCGTTGTGGATGAGAAGGGCGTGCTTCTCGGTCGAATTACGGTGGATGACATCGTGGATGTGATGGACGAAGAGGCGGAAGAGGACGTTCTGTTGATGGCCGGCACCCACCCGACGGAACTGGATACCACGAACGTATTTCGAGCCGCCTGGGTCCGACTGCCCTGGTTGATCGCGTGTATGTGCGTAGCCATGGCGGGTGGAATATTCCTCGTCTCTCTGTTTCAACCCCGATTTGATCCTACTCTGTTTGCCTGTATTATCATGTTTCTGCCGGCGATGCTGGCTATGGGCGGTAACAGCGGCCTGCAGACCTCTACCATCGTCGTACGCGGATTGGCGACGGGAGATCTGGCCGCCCTGGATTTCCTCCAGGTCTTTCTGCCGGAAGTCCGCGTGGCCCTGGTCGTGGCGTCCGTCTGTGCCTTGATTGCCGGTATAGTTGCCTGTCTGATGTTGAGTATATTTACCGATAATCTGAATCTGGAGCAGGTAAGGATAATGGGATTGGCTATCGGAATAGCGATGCTCTGCGGGATCATGCTTTCGACCACGCTGGGCTTGTTATTGCCGTTTGTATTTAGGCGAATTGGAATCGATCCGGCCATCAGTTCCGGGCCTCTGATTACCACCTCCAACGATGTGATTGGCTGTATGACCTACTTCAGCCTGGCGCTAATTTTGCTGAGGGCCTTTGGGGTATGATTACATAAATTGCTGTAATATAGCAAGTTACGGCGTATGTTGTGGCCGGGTCTCATCAAGCGTGACAATTGCGTTGTTTCACAAAAGATTGTAATAAAAAGCATTTGACACTTCCGTGTATCCAATTATAATACGATGTTCCCAGGCCCCGACCGTGAGGGAGGGGATCGAATGAAATGACGAATGACGAAGCACGAATGACGAAACAATGACAATGGGAGGCTGCCGCCCATCGACAATGTAGTTTTTGAACCGCTTACTTACGTGCGCGGCTTGGAAATGGGGGATAGATATTCCCAAGCCCCGACTGTGAGGGAGGGATTTTAGAAACCCTCCAATAACCGAAAGTGATTGATAGAATGGCAAATGTAAAAGCGAAAATGCAGAAGAGCACGTTGGCCAGGAAAGGCCGGGTCGATCCTTCCTGGTTTGTCGTCGATGCCGACAGTCAGATCCTCGGACGGCTGGCCGGTAAAATCGCCACGATCCTCATGGGAAAACATAAACCCGAATATACGCCGCATGTGGATACGGGCGATTTTGTGATCGTCACGAATTGCCAGAAGATTCGCCTTACCGGCCGAAAGGCGCAAACCAAGGAATATGCCCATTATACCTATCACATGGGCGGTCGAAAGGTGATTCCCTATGCTCGCATGATCCAGAATAAGCCGGAAAAAGTTATAACCGAAGCCGTCCGGCGCATGTTGCCCAAGACCAAAATGGGACGACACATGCTCACTAAACTGAAAGTATATCGCGGGGATGAGCATCCCCACGCCGCCCAGCAACCAGAAAAACTGGAGATAAATTAGCTCCGCCGGTTAAGCCCCCGCCGCGAGGCGCGGGATACATACTATACCAAGAATGAGGATTGCAGATGACCGAAGAACAGTCAGAAGGATCTCCTTTAATCGACCCGGAAAAAGTCCAAAGTGTTGTACAGGAAAGCGTCCCCCAGCCGCCTTTGCCCCAATCCCAGCCGGACAAACCGACGGGCTCAACGCTGGGAGAGAAGGAATATATCTGGGGTTTGGGACGCCGGAAAAAATCCATCGCCCGGGTGCGGATTCGACCCGGCAGCGGAAAAATTCTTATTAATAAACGCGAGGTGGATAAGTACTTCACCAACCCGAGAGATCAGAAAGATGTCCGCTCTCCTCTGGTCGCCACCGACAATGCAGAGCGGTACGACGTATGGGCGAATGTCTATGGCGGCGGTTCGACCGGCCAGGCCGGCGCCGTCGTACTGGGGATTGCCCGTGCGTTAGCCAAGGCCGATTCCGATACCTACGGCACTCTGAAGGGAAAAGGCTATCTCACCCGCGACAGCCGTATCAAAGAGCGTAAAAAATATGGCCAACGTGGAGCACGCAGGAGTTTTCAGTTCTCCAAGCGCTAGCCGCTTAGATGCGTTGTTGATAATCTTGAACTCCTGCCCTCTTCGGTCAGGAGTTCTTTTATATGCAGATAATTAGGCAATATCCAAGCCCCGACCGTTTACAAGCCCCCGCCGCTAGGCGGGGGATCGAATGCAATGACGAATGACAGGGGAAAAGTGGTTAGTGATTAGTGGATAGTGGATAGCAAGAGAGAGATTCTTCGCTGCGCTCAGAATGACAAGACAGAATGACGAATCAATGACGAATACCGAATGACGAAGAGTGAAGAGCAAAAAGCGAAACGATATACCTGGAACCCTAGCCCCTGACCTCTTAGCCCTAGACCCTAATTCACGTGCGCGTCTTTGGAGATTTGATCATGGTGAAAGTGGCAATCATTGGCGCTACGGGATATACCGCCGCCGAGTCGATCCATATCCTCTTGCGGCACGAACAGGTCCGGATTACGTATCTAACCGCCCTGCCGGAAGAATGCGGGCCTATCGCCCGGATGTTCCCCGCCCTCAAGGGACGATTGGATCTGCCGGTCGAGCCGGTGGACCTGAATAAGTTATCGGAAACGGCCGAGGTAGCCTTGTGCTGTCTGCCTCACAAGGTCTCCATGCAGTATGTCGGGCAACTGTTATCGACCGGCGTCAAGGTCGTCGATTTCAGTGCCGACTATCGAATCCATGATGCCGCTGTCTATGAACAGGTATATCAGGTCGAGCACATCGATAAGGAAAACCTCTCTCGTGCGGCCTTTGGGCTGCCGGAGTTGTTCCGCCAAACGATTCCCGGCGCCGACCTGGTGGCCAATCCCGGCTGTTATCCCACCGCCGCGGCCTTAGCGATAGCACCGCTGGTCAAAGAAAACCTCATCGATCCGGCGGATATCGTGGTGAATGCCGTTTCCGGCGCCTCCGGCGCAGGGCGCAAAGCCGCCCTGGCATTTCACTTCCCGGAGATGAACGAGAATCTCTTCGCCTATGCCGTCGGAACCCATCGTCACATGCCCGAAATCGAACAAATTGTAACCGATTACACGCAAACGCCCGTGCAGGTACTTTTCCAGCCGCATGCGGTCAGTATGGATCGTGGGATTTTTGAAAGTATCTACTGTCGGCCCACCGCAGATACCTCCCCGCAAAAACTGATGCAGTTATATCAAACATTTTATGCCGACGAACCGTTTGTCCGGATATTGCCGGAGCCGCCTAAGACGAAAAATGTGTCGTACACGAATTTCTGCGATATCTTTCCCACCATCGCCAAGGGGAAAATCATAGTGTTCAGTGCGATCGACAATCTGATCAAAGGCGCCGCCGGCCAGGCCGTCCAGAATATGAACCTGATTTGCCAACTCCCCGAAACGATGGGATTACTATAAAGGCAACCTCTAGAAATTGAATTATCAAAGCCCCGATCCTTGACAAGCCCCGACCCTTGACAAGCCCCGACCGGTAGGGAGGGGACCGAACAAAATGACGAATGACGAAACCCGACGGGTGGCACCGCCAAGCGAGTCTTCGAGCTTGGGGGTGGTCAGCAGAACTATCCACCCCCAAGCTCCCGTTGGTCGCTTGGCGGTGCCACCCAGGTCGTTTAACGTTTTATAGCAGATAGCCGAAATGGGTTGCATGCTTAAGTTATTGCTATCACAGGCATGGCCCGTTTTGAGCATGTTGCGCACGGTTCTGTAAAGGATATGATCAATGAGCAAAGCATTCCTCACTAAACCAAAAGGCTTTCGAGTCGCGGCTGTCAAGGCGGGTATCAAGGCGAGCGGCAAATTAGATCTGGGTCTGATAGTCGCCGATCAGCCCTGCACCGCCGCTGCGACCTTTAGCAAAAATAAAATTGTCGGCCCGGCGGTAGTGATCGATCGCGAAAAAATCCAATCCGGCCGCGCCCAGGCCGTGTTTGTCAACGCCGGCATTTCCAATACCTGTACCGGAAATCGCGGTGAACGGGACGTCCATACCATCTGCCGTGAAGTCGGAAAATGCCTGGATATCGATTCCGACGACATTCTAGTTTGCTCCACCGGGATTATTGGTGAGTTTCTGCCTATGGGCAAGGTATGTAAAGGGATCAAAAAAGCCGCCGATTCCCTGAGCCGCACCGCCCTGGCCGACCGAAATTTGGCCCAGGCGATTCTTACTACGGACCTCTGTATAAAAAGCTCGCTACAAAAAATTTCTTTGGGCGGCAAAACCGCCTGCATCGCTGGTATCGCCAAAGGGTCCGGCATGATCGCACCCAACATGGCCACCATGTTAGCGTTTTTGACTACCGATGTGAATATTAGCGCTACCTTAGTACGCCGTGCCCTGAAACATCAGGTCAAACTATCGTTCAATAAAGTCAACGTGGATAATCATATGAGTACCAGCGATACCGTGATTATCCTGGCCTCCGGACAGGCGCAAAATAAGCGAATCACCAAAGCGGATGCAAAGTATAAAAAATTCGAAAAGGCCCTGGGCTTGGTTTGCGACGATCTCGCACGGCAAATTGCTGCCGACGGCGAAGGCGCCACCTGTATGGTTACTGTTCGCGTACGGGGCGCCGCCAGTTCGTCGGATGCCTATGCCGCCGTGCGCAAGATTGTCGAAAGTCCACTCGTTCGCTGTGCTTTTAACGGTGCCGATCCCAACTGGGGCCGTATCGTAAGTGCCGTCGGCTATAGCGGTGCAAAATTCGACCCCCGAAAACTCACCTGTTCTATCGCCGGCGTCCCGGTGTTTCGCGCCGGTACTCCTTGTCGATTTAACGCCGCCGCGTTGAGCCGAAAAATGAAGAACAAACAATGGGACGTTCTGGTCGATCTGGGAGCTGGACGCTACCAAGACTTTTGCTATACCTGTGACCTGTCCAGAGGCTATGTTCGCATCAATGCCGATTACCATACCTAAGGGACGCTCGTAAGGGTACATTACACTCCTTTTATTTCTATACGCTAACCGCTAACACCCAAATGGCAAGACCGATAACTCCACAACTACTACGGGAATTCCCCGATAAAGGTCCTATACCAGACAGGAGGGTACTCCTGAACCATTCCTGACGAATAATATTCTCTCAATGGTATTAACCGCTAATTTCGCCTGGAATTAAGGCCGATGAAGGCTATGGAGAAAGAGAATGACAATGAAGTAAGTATAGAAAGGCATACGCCTTATGTTTTGTGGATAATATAGTAAGGGCATAATGGTCAGGGAATACTGACGTCAGAACATGAAACAACGTCTCAGCATACAATGGTTCATAAAGACGTAAAAAAACTCCTGGATAAAACCAAGATGCCGACCCTGCCGGTTGTCGCGCAGAAGTTGGTAGCACTGTGCCGAGACGAAAGAGCCGTCTTCGCCGATTTCGCTCGCGTTATCGAATCCGATCCCGGACTCGCTTCCGGGATCCTTCGGGTCACCAATTCCGCCTATTACGGCCTTCGGCATAAAGTTACCACGCTCGAACGGGCTATAAGCATTCTCGGATTGAAATACGTCAAGATGAACTCTCTCGGATTTCATTTGGCCACGGCGCTCAATTCGTTCACCGAGAAAGGCTTCGATATGGCCTCCTTCTGGCAGCAGAACTTACTACGCGGCGTCATCGCCCGACAATTGGCACGATCCTACTGCCCCGAAAGACCCGATGAAGCCTTTCTCATCGGTCTGCTTCAGAATTGCGGCATCCCCTTGCTTATCGAAGCCTATGGCGATGAATACGCGCAGATGTGGAAAGAATCGCGCGGCTCGCAGGCCTCCCTGTTCAAACTCGAGCAGGAAGTGTTCGAATTCGATCATCTGCATGCCGCAGAGGCGCTCGCCCAGAAGTGGGCTCTGCCTGAGATCCTGTCGAAACCCATTAGTACACATCACCTCAGGCCCGCCGATGAGCCGACGTCCGATGAAATGCTGAGACTGTGTCAGATCAGCTATTTTATTGGCACCTTGTCTCTCAATAATCCCGCCGTCATCAGCGATGAGGATGTAATCCTTCCTGATTTCGCCCGCAAGGTGTTTAGTCTCGATGAAAACGGATTGAACCTGCTGATCCGTAACGCCCATCAGGAATTCTCCAATATCTCACAGCTCTACACCGACATCCTGCCCGAACGCATCGAAGTCGCCCAACTCGTCTTTCAGGCTCACGCCTTATTAAGCGACCTGTCCGCCGAGGCCACACGCGAAATCTTTATCCTCGAAGATGAAGTCAAGAATCTGCGACAGCGTTGCACCGGGTTGTCCAACTCCGTGGACGAATACGAGCAAAAAGCCGAAACCGACGACCTCACCGGACTGAGCGGACGAGATCCGTTATGCCGATACCTCGATAATGCCTGCTGGAAAGTCAAAAATAGTGAAACCTCGCTCACGGTTATCTTCCTCGATATCGATAACTTCAGCGACGTCAATAACTATCACACCCATGCCGCCGGCGACCGGTTACTCCAGGAATTGGCCGGACAACTGAATAGCCTCTTCGGCGACCGTGGATGTGTCGCACGCTATGGCGGCGATGAGTTCGTCGTCGCTCTAATGGGGTTGAAACTCAAACTTGCCGTCAAACTCACCCGCGTCTTGTTGGATAAAATTCGCAAGATCCGCATTGCCGTACGCGGAGAGAACAAAACGAGTAATATCAATATCTCCTGTTCCGTGGGCATGCTCTTTTGTGCCGAGGGCGCAAAGCCCGGAAACAGCACCCGCGTTCTGGAATTAACCGATGAGCAGATGTATCAGGTCAAAAAGCGTGGAAAAAACGACATGCGCTATCAATTCATACCCCCCGAACAGACCGATCCCGCCCCCGCCCATGCAACCGACGAATTCTCCTCAATCGAGTCCAAAGAGCCGGGAGCGCCAGCGACCGAGCGCCGTAAACCGTAAACCGACGTCTGGTTGGCCTTAAAGCCCCCTCCGCCAGGAGGGGGATCGATCTCCGAACGTTTTCCAGCCACGCATCAAAGCCGCGTACGTAAGTAAGCAGTTTTTTCCCCCGACGCCTGGCATTGCTCATTGTTTATTTAGGCACTCTAACAAGACCTCTATTATGTCACCCTGAGCCCTTCGCTTTGCTCGAGGACAGGCTGCGCGAAGGGCCTCCAATCGACATTAAGAACGAGATTCTTCGCTTCGCTCAGAATGACAAACCTTCGACACTATATTTTGCTAAGAGTGCCTTATTCATTTTTCATTGCTTCCCGACCTGTCACTTTCTATAATAAATTTATGCTGCGCGTCAACCCGCAACAATACGGATTGTTGATAAATACTATCTCCTGTAATCCTGGATTGCTACGTGTGATAGTTATATGTATGGGTGCATTAACTCTATATGTAACCCCATGTTTTACGTGGGGTTCCACGCCTGACGCACACGATCCAAAACCTAATTTCAAGTGGGAGTTCATCAAAGCGGCGCGCCTGCCCGGCGCCACCGTCGCCCACTCCGCCACTGTCCTGCAAAACGGCGACGTCCTCGTCCTCGGCGGTTACGGCAAACTCTTCGGACGACTGCCTATGGCCGCCACCCTCGCTCGTATCTACGAGCCGAAAAATAATACCTGGCGGGTCCTGAAATCCTCTCTGCACACCGGACGACTCGAACACGCCGCCCTGGGCTTGCCCGACGGCAGAGTACTCATTGTCGGAGGCCGAGGGCAAAACTCCCTGCCTTTATACTCCATCGAAATCTTCGATCCGAACAGCGAACAGTTCCAGCCCATTGCCTCGCTCCGGTACAGGCGAACCCGGCCCCGATTGAACCTGCTCGACGACTACCGCGTCCTGATCACCGGACATAATCGCCGACCGGAAATCTTCCAGCCCGATCCCAACTCCCCGACCGGTTTCACCTCACGCCTTCTTAAACAATCCAGCAGAAATTCTCACTCCAACCACAACGCCCTGAATTTGCCCGACGGCTCGATCCTACTGGCCGCCGGAGGCTACGGCGCCTTCGAGCGGTTCCACCCTGACTCGGAAACCTTCTCTCTCTGCCGGGCGAGATTCCGCAACGCCATCGACGATCAAGCTTCCGCCACCCTCTATAACGGCAAAATCCTACTGGCCGGGGGGCAGGAAATTGGCCTTATGGGATCCATTAACGGAAGCTGGCTCTATGATCCGCAAATCGATCAACTCCAGTCAGGACCGACACTTACAGTAAAATTACAAAACAAACCCACTTGCGAACCGGTTTTTCTCAACGGCGTTTCCGACCTGCAGGCCATCGACCTGTTCGACCGCGATCCCAGGCGGCGCGGTCGCTACATTTTCCTCTGTGGCGGAGAATATGACTCCGGCAAAAACGGCCAACAGGATATCGTCCTGGATTGTGCCTGGCTCTATGACGCCGTCCGCAATCGTATGATCGACGTAGGGCCGATGTTGTATCCGCATGACGAGTTTGCCCTGGCGTCCCTGCCGGCGCCGGAGGGACAGGCGAAGGTCTTGATTATAGGCGGGCACGGCGCCGACGATTCGTTTCAATCCCACTGCGAAATCTTCTCCTTTCAACTAGTGGAGATGGAATAAATAATTAACCGTCAAAATGATGTAACTATTGGAGTATAAAGATGTTAAAGAAAAAATTGCCTAAATGGGATCATCCCGGACACGATAAGCACCTTTGTTACCTGGTTAATATGCGTTATCTGGAAAGCGATCTTAAGAAATTCAAGGAACTGGTCCGGGATCCGCAATATATCTGTCAACACTGCGGACGATTGGCAGGGAGCAAAAATAGTCTTTGTCAGCCTGTAAAATTGTAATCCTTTTATTTACATAAAGTTGCGCTTCAAATTAAATTTTGCTGGTTATTTTGCGGGTCGAATTTTCGCCCTCAAATCCTACTTTTTCGATAGAAATGATTTGACTTTACCCATAGTAGGACTAAACTAATCCTAGATGATTGGGGTATTGAGATTTCTGAGAGATGCTGGAGGATGTAATCGTGAGCTTGTTACGACAGAATACGGATTACGCCTTGCGAGTAATGGTGCATTTGGCTGACAGCGAGGTGAATGGCTGTATTTCCGCCCGGACGTTAGCCCAAGAGCAGGAGATCTCTTATCAATTTGCCTGCAAGATTTTACAGCAATTGCATGAGGCAAAGCTGGTGGACAGCACTATGGGGTCCAAAGGGGGATATCGACTCAGTCGGTCGGCGGAAGAGATTAGCATGCGAGATGTGATCGAAGCGGTTCAGGGACCGGTCGATTTGAATCGGTGCATGAGAGGTCTGGCCACCTGTCCCCGTCAACCCACCTGCCCCGTTATGGAAAAACTAGCTGTTTTGCAGGGACAGATTGAAGACTATTTAGAGCAAATTACGCTGGCCCAACTTACCGGTAACGGTCAGCCTGGGAACAAGTCAATAAACAGGTAGGCACAGCCTACCCTACTGATTATGATTCAACAAGGGTGATATTTATTTTTTCAGTAAAGATATCTGTAGGAACTTTGGTTTATGAGCGTACAAACCATAGAATGAAAGGAATAGAATTATGAGTATGTTCTGTTATCAATGTGAACAGACGGCCCAGGGAACGGGGTGTACGGCGCATGGGGTGTGCGGGAAGGATCCGGAAACGGCGGCGTTGCAGGATCTGCTGCTCCATGTGCTCAAGGGGATTTCGATGTATGCCCATCGAGCGCGGCAGTTGCAAAGCAGCGCTAATGAAATCGACGTGTTTACGATCAAAGCGCTCTTTTCCACCCTGACCAATGTGAATTTCTCGCCGGAACGATTCCGTCGCTACATTCGCGAAGCGTCCAAAATGCGGGATAAGGCGAAAGCGTTATACGAATCGGCCTGCAAACAAGCCGGGCAGGGACCGGAGACGCTGGCGGGGCCGGCGGCCTGGGAACCGGCGGACGATATGGACGGTCTGATCCGGCAGGGCGAAAACGTGCGGATTGATAATCGTTTCGCGGCAGAAGGGGAGGATGTGGTTGGATTGGAGGAACTGATTACATACGGATTGAAGGGTGTGGCGGCGTATGCGGACCATGCCCAGATTCTTGGCCAGGAAGATGACACCGTGTATTCGTTTATCCATGAGACGCTGAACACGCTGGCACAGGGGAATCATACGGCGGAAGCACTGTTACCGCTGGCCTTGAAGGTGGGCGAGGTGAACCTGAAGGTGATGGAGATGCTGGACAGGGCACACACGAGTACCTACGGAGATCCGGAGCCGACGCCGGTGCGGATCACGCCGGTCAAAGGCAAGGCGATTCTGGTGTCGGGCCATGATTTGAAAGACCTGGAAGAACTCCTCAAACAAACGGAGGGCAAAGGGATCCATATTTACACGCATGGCGAGATGTTGCCGGCGCACGGGTATCCCAAATTGAAGAAATACAAGCATCTGATCGGTAATTACGGCGGGGCGTGGCAGGATCAGCGGCGGGAATTCGACGAATTCCCCGGTGCGATTTTAATGACAACCAACTGTATTCAAAAACCGAAGGGCAGTTACGAACGTCGTATCTTTACGTGCGGGGAGGCGGGCTGGCCTGGGGTCAAGCATATTGAGGATCG
>Ga0114922_10001864_pt1 | contig 19965 bp, 35 predicted proteins | sample AartaG_FD_100975 | JGI IMG/M metagenome (GOLD analysis project Ga0114922, IMG submission 100975) | Deep subsurface microbial communities from Aarhus Bay to uncover new lineages of life (NeLLi) - Aarhus_00045 metaG | ecosystem: Environmental > Aquatic > Marine > Oceanic > Sediment | place...
CACATTCATATTCATGAGCATCCGGCTCAACGCCATACGCTTCAGCGCCACAATGTCGACAAAAACCCAAATTATTACCAACAGCCGTCATTATTGCGCTTAATGCTATTTTCATGATATTTCCTTTACAAAAAGGTAACCGTCAGTAGAATCAGGAAACAATTCACCTGAAACTGAAACTGCTCGCCATCCGCGCCTGATTATAAAATTACGATATTCATTATCTTGATGTAACATCATCACAATTTTCTTCTTATTGTACTTCTTAGCCATTCTAATTAAATCATTATACAATTTACTACCTACACCTTGTTCTCTGTAATCAGGATGTACGCACAATTTACTAATCCTAATACTATTCTCTTCAGGCCGAAAACTGCAAAAACCAATAACTCTATCTTCTTTTATGAATACTCTGATAATGTAACCCTGAATTTTTCCCCAACCTTCATCGAGCCAAGGCCAAAGATACGATTTTATATCAATATCTTTACAGGCCAATAAATGACGCGTATTGAAATTAACTATAGACATGGCTCTATCCTGTAGTAACTTAGTCCAAGTGTCACAGTGTTTTTCAATTGTCCCTCCCAAAGAATTCTTGAACAGTCAGCACAAAACTTGACTGTGTGTGTAAATCGTAACCAAATAAACCGTAAGTAATCTCTTGTGTGGCCTCATTTGTGCAATTTTCACAGGTCACAGACATGCTTCAAAATCCTCATCATACGTATTATCGTCAAGCAATTTACACCTTGCTTGACTGTCCTCTTTAGTTAAATCATCAAAAATATGATCTTTAGTAATACATTTCCAAGCATTTTCTACTAACATTATAAGATCAAATTGATGTTCCGGACTAATTCTCAAACGGTGAGTAGCAAATCGTAATCTATCTCTGGGCCCACAAATTTGATCAATACCAACAATCATTTCACTACTTCCCACACCCTCACCAAGTAACCAAGAATAAATACTCAATTGATCGGCCCAATCCTTATTACCGTCCTCCAAAAACATACCTATATTTATCATTAAGCCATTTACCATCATCAATGTACAATCCCTATGCACTTTATTTCCTGGCATCAATCTAACGTATCCTTTCATTGGGCTCTTTAGTCTCGTGCCATAGTATCCATTAACTTTCCAATCCAAAATTACTCGCGCGCCATAGCTATTGATAAAGAAAATATCCGGTTTACCCAAGAGCGGCACACCTTGGATGTCATCATTGATTGTAAACTCAAAACGTGGTTCTCCGACCGCCTGTCCTAAATCTAACATCATTGAAGCTAGACAACCAGCTTCTCTGTACTCTTCAAAAATGTGACTACCGTCTTTCAAAGCCACATCCCTATTGTGTGGTTCAACTTGATCTTGAAAGAGAGTATCAAAACTGTATCTCGGATCAGCACCCTTACCAAAGAGTTTTTCGTGTAGATAACTTTTACAAAAAGCATCAAAACTACTTCCTATGGCCATGTGATGATTTTGTGGTTCTCTTGGTGCTCGCTCATCGGCTAAATATCTTGAATAAAACGCCTCTCTATCATTATAAAACAATTTAATGGAAGTTGGCGAAAGATAATTAGGTATTCTCATAGTGGATCACCGTAGTAATTAATTTCTAATACTCCCAAACAATCAGTTATTGCAACATGCCCACCCTCCACATCCCAGACTCCTACTTCCAATTTATCAATATTTCTTATCATTAAAAGATCGCGTTGAGCAACCAAATTGTTATACACTCCTTGAGCCGATATACAATCAACACGCGCACTATTCATACGCTTTGAAAGTGATGCAAACGCAGCAATAAAATTATTCATGTCATTTTCTCTGCTTCGGCTTGTGATTCTAAAAGTCGGTAAACAACCAAACCAGTCAAACCAACAATTTCGCCATGTTGCTCACTATTCAATTTCAAATATTCAAAAATAATAGGCTGATTAAACTGAGTAGAGTGGATTGATTTTCAAACCAATTCCCACTCAATAAATCTTTCTCCAAAGCAAATAACACTTCACTTCTTACTTCAGGAAGAACGGATCCATGATAATTAACAACCCTCATCGTTATTTTGCCCACTTCATTGCCAGTTTCATCATGAAACACTTTTAACACCGCATTATCACCTAATTCACTATCAAACACACCGTACCAAGGCAGTCCATGTATTGGTACTATAATATAGAGATAAGCTCTAGTTTTCAAAATATCTCTCCCTAATCCAACCAACAATCACAAAAGGAAAAATAATAATACAAATGAAAATAGTAAAAACACGCTTCAGTATTGCCATTATCCATAGAAACAAAAACATAAATCCGCGGTATCCAAGTTCGTCATATCTTTCCATAACGTCTTTTCTCCTTAGGTAAGTTTCACACTCTAATTTTGAAATTTTCTCAAATACCTTGCTTCTTTCGGAATTCCATCATCACTAAGTTCACGGTACTTGAATGTCACCACATCACCAATCTTAAAGTATTTATTATCAAATTGTCTTTCTCGATCCGTCAATCCAGATAATTCTAATTGTTTACCATTAAAATCAAGAACTAAAGCACCAATCATCCCAATATATTTTCCTTTACCTTCTGTAAAACCAGTTACGATGCCTTCGGCGTCATTACTCGGCTTATACTTCAATAAATCATGACTACGCTCCGGAGTCCAGACGCAAGACGGCTTACGCAACATCACACCCTCTCCGCCTTTGGCTACAATCGAATTCAACTTTTTATCAATAACCTCCCCGTAATATTTTCCAGGTAGTTTGATTTGTTTCAGTGGCTTACAACAATCATGACACCTTGAGTCAAGATATTCTAATATACAATCGAATGGCAAATTTGGACTAATCTGTATCGACGACACTCGATTTTGGATCCAAAGGAACACATCATTAACAGAAAAACTATACTCATTTCTGATTTTAATATCCCTGGGTCGTCCAAAAGCGTGCCATGATGGAGAGTCAAAAACGTAGTACGTAACTTTACTCCAATCACCATCCGCTTTACCTATTATTGTTCGTAGTTTTTGGAAACATTTCAACTTCAAGTACAACTCACCATCTAAAGGAAATCGCGGTAATTGATCAAGCCACCAATCAGGAGCCTGAATCACTTTCCCCGACCGACTCCATAATCCCGTGGCTATTGGCGGTGCCTTGAGACGATAATCTTTTATACAATTTGCGTAGGGTACATCACTAGCCATCTCACCTCTTGAAATCCCACCATCCCAAAACGCTCTACAACCATCCAGTTTCTCTGAAATATACCAATGACCTACAAACTGATCTTTGTATGTTTGAGCCAACATTAAATATTCATTTTTCATTGGACACACTCCGCAATATCAGTTTGTTCAGTGACTTCACAATCATCCAAACAACCATGAATACCAGTACATTCACCCATAAATAGTTCACAATTACCAGCCAAACCGCCAACATCACCCATCAAATTACCTACTGGACCCCAAAGATTCGTAACATTACCACTAAGTTCACGGCAATCACCAATTATCCCCGAACAGTTTCCCCAGATATTGTCACAATTGTACACTCTTGCGTGTGGACCTAAAACTTTTTTGCTACCTCTATAGTGATATAATACGTTTTTTGTTTTACTCAGTTTCTTCTTCATCGCCACTCCTTAATTTCGGGTATATCTCTGTACATTCTGAACATTTGTTCAGAAGTAAAATACTTGAACCATTGCTTCTTATTAGGCGTTACTCCAATTTGTGTAAGTGGCGGTATATTTACTACATCAGCCCATCGCAAAAGTTCGTTCAAGTCATCCCATCTCGAATATCTGATTGTAAAATCGCAATTATTATGCAAAAAGAAATTCTCTTGTTCACAGGCCCACTTTACGTGTCTCGCCACTACGACTTTTTCAGATAGTGGTGGTCTGGAACTTTCGGCAGCGCGGTTTTGCGCATTCAAAAATAAAGCGATCTTTGTCGCAATAATCTCTCGTGGATCACGAACCACCCTAAAAGAAAAGCACCCTCCGGGGATCAAATTGCGTTCCAAACCATACTCACGTGTCATATGATGATGACCCACATCTTCACTACCGGGTATCTCCATAAGCATTGCAGAAATAGCCCTAGATCCAGTGTGTACTTCTGCGTAAAATTGAAAATTGTATTTATGATTGATTATCATCCCCAACTCCTAAAAAGGTCAATTTCCGGGATATTTGCGTGCATTCTGCGTATTTGTTCAGGTGTAAAATACTTGAACCATGGCTTTTTACCTTTGGTTACACCTACCAACGGTAGTGTAATAGGATTTTCTACACCTAACCACCTCAAGAGACCATTCAAATCATTCCATCTTGGGTATCTGATTGTATAATCGCAATCATTGTGTCTAAAGAACTTTTCTTGTTTACAACCCCATTTCACAAAACGTTCTACAATCCTCCCTTGATCGTACTTTTGAGCAAAACGCAATTCATTGATTTTACATGCGATCATTGTTGCAATAATCTCACGTGGATCACGAATCACACTGAAAGAAACATATCCGGCTGTAGACAATTCAGACTTCTCTAAAGTCAAGTGTTGATGATCACCAACTATCTCACTGTTTCTGAGTGTTTTAAGTGCCTTAGTAACAGCACGTGAAGCCGTATGTGGTTCGGCACAAAAAATGAATTTATACTGTGTGTTTTTTAACATACTCTTCCAATTCTTCGAGGGTCGTTGCGTGTGCTACTCGTTCCGTATCAATACACATACTATTATATTCTGCTTCCCAATATTCACTGATACGTTCAGCAACCTTATAAAATAATTCATAATAATCAATATCTACAGATAACTCGATATCAAAATGTTTTTCTAATTCGTTGATATAGTCATCACGAACATAATTTTCCCAAGCATCATCTGCCAATTCTATTTCGATTACACTTAAAATGTCGTCATCAATCAAAAATAGTCCTCTAGTGCTATTAGTAATTCCATTACTTCTTGTGCCATTTTGCTATTTTTCATCAACCAATTAACAGAAATTGCAATACCATAACTATTGTATATACCACTTAGTATTACGCAATAATCTTCAAATTCTTCAACAAAAACACGATAATTTGCCATTGCCGCTGTGCTACCACCATAATCACTTCCTTGCATATAATTTAAAACAATGTAGCAATTGTCTTGCTCCCAATCCTTTGTCGGTGACAAATCAGAAAAATGAGCAGAATCATCTAATTCATGATCAGCGACATAAAGATCAATAGATCGAAGCGTCTTGATTTTGTCAATCATTTATTTCTCCTTTTGTGATTTTAACATCATAAAATTTGAGGACAACCAGAAATCTGAGCATTATCAGAAATTTCAACATAATCAAAGATCTGAGCATAACCAGAAATCTGAGCATGATCAAAAATCCGAGCATCACCAGAAATCTGAACATGACCAAAAATCCGAGCATCACCAGAAATCTGAACATAATCAAAAATCCGAGCATTCTTGCCAATATAGACAGTCTCTGCGACTGTTGCTGTGTCCGCAACCCAACCGCCCTCAGTACCCTCCAGGTTAATGTGACGATGTGCTGGTTCTAGACCGTTGCCAAAATCAAACTTCATTTGTTTTTCCTTTTGTGATTTTAACATCAGAAATCCGAACACGATCAGAAATCCGAGCATGACCAGAAATCCGAGCATGACCAGAAATCTGAGTATCACCAGAAATCAGAACATAATCAGAAATTCGAGCATGATCAGAAATCTGAGCAAAATCAAAAATCCAAACATGATCAGAAATCCAAACATGATCAGAAATCTGAGCAAAATCAAAAACCTTAACATTTCTACCGATATGCACAGTCTCTGCGACCGTTGCTGTGTCCGCAACCCAACCACCACCAATAATATGTCGATGTGCTGGCACTGGACCGTTACCGAAATCAAACGTCATTTGTCTCTCCTTTTATACAAGCCAACGATGCCTGCGTCACGTAACTCTTTCTCTGTTGCACCTTTGCACGCTTTTGGTTTGCCCATACAAACATCATCAAATACTTTCACAATAACAATTGCATCTATCTCCGATGTATTACTCAGAAAAGTAGATTCCTCTTTTGTCATTTTCTTCTCCAGTTAAAAAGAAAAGGACACTTAGCCAATTATTGACTAAGTGTCCTAAAATCAACCTTCATCGTTTTCCGGCGCATCCTCCTCCGGCGCATCCTCCTCCGGCGCATCTACATACTCGTGGACTTCACACAAAATACTGTTTCCAGAGTACGAATATTTAATGATCTTCAGCGATTTAACGAGAACATAACTCGTATTATCCACGATATCACCGAGACCGGTTTTCTGGATAAGTTGAGTCCGTGCTCGCGGAAGCAAGACGCACTTGAATCCGTGGTGCGAATCATTTTCTTCATCCTGAAGAAACCAACCAAGTTCTTCACCGAACAAATCAGGGACGTACGCGCGGCCAAAAATAAATGGCGACGCACCCTTTTTGACTTCGATTGTGAGTTTGGCTGGCGAACCATCAAAAGTCGAGAGAATCGTACCGACTTCAGGTTGCGTTGAAGAAATTCTGGCGTAATCAGCGGCCCATTCAGTTGACATGGTTCACAAACCTTTTGTAGAGAGTTAAACGAGTACGAGAAACTTTTGAACGACTCACATCTAAAATTGCAGCAATCTCCGCATCAGTATTACCAGCTCTTCGGTATAAATACACCTCGCTTTCAAATTCTGAATCAACAATCTTATCCATAATCTCGTCGAATTCAATGATGTCAAAATCAGCATCTCCGTCTAATGCGTCTACTATAGTACACGTGAGAATTTTCTTTTTGGCGTATCGTGGTACGGGGATTAGGGTATTATTTTGTAGTGCTTCAAAACAATGCTGATGAATAAATGACATAATGTAACCACGTGGGTTGTGATTATTAAAATCACCACTCTTCATTTTATCAACAGCCACACAAATACCCAACATCGCGGCACTCACCATTTCCTCAACATCACAACCTCTTTGGATATAATACCCAGCAATCAAAAGACCACAACGCCCCGATCTCAAAATCAATTCTTCCCACTTTTCAGCTTTGACTAGCTCTTTAGCTTCTTCAACGGTCAAAGGACCGGATGGAAAATTACTCCAAAGCGGATGTTTGTACGCGTTCCTTTGATGCACGAAATCACGTTTGAACATTCTGCTCTACCCACTTAATTTGTGCAATAAGATCGTCCTTGTCTGCCCGTCGAACATCTTGTCGAATTGACCTTCTTGCGTTTGGACGATGCGATGTGTAACTTTTCCGCATAGATATTGCCCGTCCTTCACGTTCGGCTTGTAAATCGATTTCATCCATTGTTTTCTCCTTGGGTGAAACTTGTGATTGCAAAATCAAAATCAAAATCAAATCATTGTGAATAGGGGCACAACTTTATTATAGCATGAATCTAACGAAAATACAAGCGAAAAACTAATTATTTTGCTAGTGATTTGATTTTAAAAATAATAATCAAAACGCCAGAACGTGGCGATGTTGATTTTACAATCATCGTAATTATAGATTTGTCCCCTGGGGTCATATATCTTTGAACCGTTCCAAGCGACGGCGTGCCAGTACCGATTTAACTTACCCATCAAAATACCTCTACCCAGAATCAGGTGATGTTGCAATCTATTTTCGGAGGAATAATATTTTTTGATTTTAACATCATACTCATCATCACCCAAAGCAGTCTGTACCGGCATTGCTTCAATCGGCGTGACAGCGTAACCAAGTTCTAAAGCAACTTCTATTAACTCTTGCATATGAAAACCTTTATAGCAACCTGGCGATCGCAATTCAGGATTAATCTTTTCAGAACCATCATGGTCAATCATTTTTATTACGTCATCAAAATCTATTTTCAGAACCATTGCCAAAGCGGCCGCACTACAAGACCATGCGTTAGGCGATGTGATCAATTTCATCTTCTTCCTCCTCAAAAAGGGTATCTGAAATTTCAATAACTTTGTCTGCGATCTTACTCAAAACCTTAGGCACACGCACGGCAAAAATAACAACCCTCACACCAAAACTCCGGAGATAAGAAATCAATGGAATATAGTCTGTATTAGAGATACCGAGAATAATAGTATCGCCAGCTTTAATAGTACGAAGAACATCAATACTAATTTCTATACCCCACTCACACCGTTTGATTTCACGATCACCAATCTTAAAAATATGCGGTCTCTTATATTTAGTCTCGAATCCAATGCTCTGCAAACACGTGATGAAACCTGTTGCTTCACCTTTGGACTGCGAACCGTAAGCAGTAGCTTTGTCAATTTCTCCAAACAGTTCTTCAATACGATCGAGATAAAGACCATAGTCCAATTTTGTATCGTAATAACGTTGCATCTTGTGGTAAATATCTCCAGTATCTACATACACTCTAAGACTCATGATCCTCTCCTTTTATTCCTTGAATTACACCAAGCGCACTGATTAAACCTAATTTAGCGGCTTCAATAGAATTAAGCTGTACAATCATTATAAAATTTACGTCGATGGGCTTTTCCATCTTTTGTTCACATAAAACCTTTGTACTCGATAACCAACGTACCGTTAAATGAAAAAATTTTATTGATTTTTCTAGTGACTGTGATTTCAAAATCTTCATTGCATTTGACCTGCAAATAATCCAAATGCTGATTCCATTTTCAATGCTCTTGCTTCCTCTTCCGTGTATTCAACAAAAACAGAATAATCACAAATCTGTTTCTCACGTATAGTTGCTCGCAAATATATTAATTTTTTATTGTCACGGTAGTAAGTTACTATTAATGTATCACCCGGATCCACAGATATAGGAGAATTGAATCTCTTTTTTGTAATTTTAATAATTTTCTCCAAAGAAAAGTGCAATTTCTTTATTAACAGCCACTTCGCTATCTGATGCGTGTATACAATTAAATCGCGTTGGGCACATACCGTAATCACCCCGTATTGTACCAGGATTAGCTAAAGCACTAACTGTATTTCCTATCATTCTCCGTGTTCGATCAATTGCACGAACACCTTTAATAACTATACCAATAATAGGGGCGGATAACATAAATTTCTCATTTTGTTCGTATGGAATACGGGATAAGTGACAGTACATTCTGTTATACCAAATTTCATCCATTTGTTTCATTTCTATTTTTACAATACTAAATTCAATATTCTCGAATCTCGAAATGATTTTACCAATCAATCCTCTTTGTATTGCGTCAGGCTTGATGATTACGAATGTTTTCTGCATTAGGTAACTCCTTTGATACATTCATGGCAGAATAGACCGTTAATTACCCCTGTTCTGTCATCGCGGTCGATATAAATTACAGCACCAAGTTTTTCACCACATGATTTGCACTTATAATTTTGCGATTGCAGTATCCTTTCCCATGATGCACAATTTCCTGCGACAAAACACTCCTCGCAGGTATAGCAATAATAACATCTGCCATGAAGAACGTCAAGATACATTTCAAAATCCCAATCGGGTTTCTCTTCGCCACAGACTTTACAAACTCTCATCATGCCCTCGCTACAGAAAGGTACTGCCACCAATTTGCAGGCTTAAAGAGCTTCTGATATTCCAAATCCGTCGCAGCAACCATTATCCAGACGCCAACACCCTCAGCAGTCAAACGTGGGAAACACTCTATTTGAGCTGGTGTAAAGTGATAACTCTTTGGATTTTTAATCTCAATCCATCGAGACCCGTAGCGGCGCTTACAAGCGAAAAGATCAGGCCAACCTCGACTATAGAGATTACCGTGTGTACGCATCACATACCACCCACGCTCTTCGAGATATTTGACTACAGCTTTTTGTATTATCGCTTCGGGTCCGCGGCCTTTGATATTACTCGTGATCATTGTAAATAATCGCAAGAGTCATAAGTTTGATGATCAAATTGACGTAGATAGCACGCTGTTCTTTTGTTGCGCAATGCTCTAAATGTGCCAAATATTCTTGTGCGCGTTTAACGTAATAAAGCCAATCACCATTACCAACATCCATAATAATACTCATAGTTGGATCAACAGTCGAAAGAGCCGCATCACGCAATACTTTGTTGACTTGTCTTTTAGTAACCTTCATTTTCTATTCCTTGTGCCAAAAATTGGGGGTCGTTTTGTTTTCCAAAGTGCGCGTACCGTTTGCGATGATTCCTTTAACATTACCTGTTCGCGCAAACCTGTAATATGCATTGTAGTATAACGTTCCCATATTTTTGGCGGTCGAAGATTATATACATAGACATGATTCTTATAATCAAAATGCATATACAGATCATGTAGCCAATCAAATGCTTTGGCAAAAGTGCCTACCTTATGATTACCACCTCTGATACGTATTTGATTTTTTGGAATACCGGCGGCTACTAAATAAAATCGCATTTCATCCAATAAGTTGTTTAATTCGTCCATTTATAAGACCTCTTGATACTAGAGTTTGAAGTAATTCATCTTTACTTAGATTGGAATAATTTCTAACGCAATGATTACTTGCTATTCGTCTTAAAACCATAATACTCTGCGTATTAGTCAATTTAGCAACCCATATCTTCAGTTCTTTTACTTTCAATTTTCTTAATAATTTATAACATTCTCTTTTCTGTTTATCATTAGCATTATTCCAAGCCTCAATAAAATCGTCACTCGCTACAATTCTGTCTTGACAACGCATTTTCAATAATGCTAAATGATGTTGATGTTGTATGTCCATTATTTTTCTGCCCAACTTTTAGCACTTTGGTTCCATTCTATTTTAATGAGAGGAATCTTCTCTCGAAATTCTTCTGTCGCTGCCATTACAACATCCTCCACTTTCTGTGCTAATTCAGGGACGCACGGTACAATAATTTCATCATGTACGTTCATGCATGAAACTCTCCAAGAATGTACGCCACACGGTTGCAATTCCCATATCTTTTTCTGAACATATTTTGTTATATCAGCGCCAGTAGATTGAATTTCATGATTTGCGGCTGCTCGCATATTATTACCTTGAATACCAAATGCCGCACCAAATAAAGCACTTTGAACAGCACCTGACATCGTTTGCATTCGATCACGTCTTTTTACTTTTAGTCTTAATCTCTTCCAAATTTCGGGTGGATTTTCAGCAAGATCAAATAATGTTTTGCAAATCCTATTCTCCAAAGTGAAGTAACGTTTGAAACCCAGTAATGATTCAATATAATCTGCTGGCTCTTTCCAAATAACTTGCGTTCCAATACCGGCCGGTTGCGTCATCGAACAAAACTTATCAATAATTCTTTTTCTAGCTTTTGCGATACCAGGATAACGCTTTCCGAAAGAGGTGTATGCTTTTTCCGCGGTCTCTTTATCAATACCAAGTCTACTGACTAAGGTATCAGCATCACCACCATAATTCATACCAAAAACACCACGTTTACCGTCTGTATAATAATCCCGTACTTTTGAATCCTTTGATGCCATAACATCGTCATAAGACATATCAAAAAGTTCCATTGCAAATAAAGCATGAATCTTTTTACCCGCCAAAAGATCAGCCCTAAGTTTTGGATCTTTGTAAACCGCTTCCGAAATGCAAACCTCAAAAGCGTCGAAATCTCCTACGCCTAAAACAAAACCATCTTCGGTGAACGGAAAACAACTTCTCACTTCAGTAGTTTTTCTAATACCTTGTGGATTAAGACCGTCTGCTCCAGACATTCGAGAACTTTTTGTACCAATTATCTTGAAGGAAGCATGAAATCTTCCCGCAAGAAGCAACTTATCAAAGAGTTCAATTTCCTTTATCGCTTTGCGTGCATCAATTACTGCTTGTGCGCGTATTGCGGCTGGATGCGGTTCATTGTCTTTCATCCAACCCTCTTCACCCGGCGCACCACAAATTGATTCTAAAATCAGTTTACCTGTGCCCTTCATTAAGATAATACTTTCTTTTGAAGACATTACTTCATGTAAATATCCCTTTACACCATTTGGTGAAACGGGAGTATCTTCTTTAGTGACAATGGCTAAATCTCTTTGCACTTTCAATGCTTCTCTATCAATACGAAAACCTCGCCATCTTACAGCACCAACCATACACGCTAGTTCTGAGTCCACATCACCCGGCTCAGGATCATCGAAATGGTGATATAGTGCTCTGGTGTAGTGAACGTCCTTCTCGGCATATTTTCTTGCTAATTTATTATAAGCCCAGTGCAGAATATGGTGATGAATCACCTCGGGCCATGCGCCATTCCATCTTTCTGGGCGACCAACAGCTAATGCGTAGGGCGCGTAACCTAATTCCCTAGGAAATACCTTTTTATCGATTTCAATATCATGAAACTTCAAAATCTCTTTTTCACCTAAAACGTGTTCGGCAAGTGTTTTCAACGCACCACTGGGAGCAAAACTTAAAACTATGTCCTTGAAGGCGGGATCAATCTCACCTTCCTTATTCTTATTGTCGTGAATACCCCACTGTGGACGATTCTTATCTTTTCTTCGTGCGAAATAAATACCATTTAATTCTATACGCTTCTCAAGTTCCTCTTGGAGTAATTGAGCTAATTGATTTGGCACTCTTCTTATTCTGATGTCTTTTCGATTCATAAGACTCTGATAAGGCCCCTTTTTACTGTGTAACATCAGATCAATTACCGCTTTCGGCTTCAAACAAAGTGGACAAAGACGCGCTTTCTCTTCTGCTACCGCTATTTCTTCAATATGGTCTTCAGGAATCCAATCAAGAGGAAGATTTACAAAGATAGAGTATAGTTTAAAAATGTGGAACCAGTCGAAAGCTGCATTAAAAAAGCAAAGTTCATTATTTGCAAACCATTCCAATAATTCTACCGTCTCACTGACAGGTTCTTTCCACACGTCAAACAATTTGATTTCACCGTCATCTTCTGCGTATTGTATCAATACAGCTACACCGTGCAAACCTACTGATTCTACGTCGATGAAGATCATGCTTCATATCCCCTAAAATGGTTAATAATCCGATTTATAGTTACTTGACTGACACCATATTCTTCAGCTAATTGACTTTGGGGATAAGCAAAAGGTACATATTTTCTACGAATTTCGTCTACCTGTTCTTGTGGTAATACTTTTGGATTAGGCGTTAATCGTGCTGATCGATCTTTTTGACATCTGTCAATTATATTGTCTAAATTAGTTCCAAGAAAAAGATGATTCGGATTAACACACGAGGGACAATCACAATGATGACATACGCATAAATCATTTGGTACTGGGCCCGTATGAAGCTCATAAGAATACCTATGTACGCGTAATTGCTGATAATTTATTTGCAATCTACCGTACCCATCCCCGTCTAAAGCCCCTAACCAAAACCAACAGTCCGGAGTAATTTCTACCCGTGACCAAAATCTTATTTCAATTTCTTTGGGGGTGTATCTACCACTCATCGGTACAACCAACTATACTCTTTTGCCAACTCCGGAAAAGATTTTTTAATAGCATCAAGAAGAAAATCAATGTTTCCTCTCTTATCCAAACTATAACAAAAATCTTCTGATATCAATAATTCTTTAGCTTGTTTTTCACTTTCAATAATCATATAATATCTTTGACCGGATTGTTATATTCCAAATCATGTTCTCTTGCGTAGATTTCAATATCACAAAACAATTCTGCACTATTTATTACTCCATTAGCCCACGCTAATACTCTCGTGTGCAAACCAAAGCCGATAGTATTAGCCATGTGGTCTATCGCATCCTGAACAGCAGTTGTCGTTTGCCGCTTTTTTCTGTAAAGATCATCTTCTGGCTTCTTTCCGACGGAAATACTTTTTTCGCCTCGTAGACGTGCATCTTTGATTTTACGAACAGCAGCATAACGCTTCTCATCACTATCAATTGCAAATAGCTCTCTAATTTGATATTGGTTCAACATTCCCGCCGCAGCTTCAGCCTGAATGTCTTTCGGCAATCTGAGAAGATGAAGTCGAATCTGTACCCATGTTCTGGATTTACTCAGTTCCGTAGCAATTGATTCTTGCGTCATCCCCAATAATCTCAGGGCATTAACTGCATCAGCCTCTTGAACGATATTAAGTTCTTCTCGCTTCAAGTTTTCACTCAGATTTACTAATCTCGCCCTCAATTCAGTCAATCCAGATTTTACCATAGCTGGAATCACGGTTTCTTTATTTACCTTAAAAGCAATAAATCTGCGATGGCCAGCAACAATTCGATATTTCTTATCATCGGGCAAACGCTCACTGACATCACAAACAGGCTGTACCGCGATGGGAAATTGAAGTCCATTTGACGCAATATCTTTTGCAAGATCAACGACATCAAGAGGTAAAATCTTACCACGACAATTGAATTCATTATCTAAATAAATCTCATCCATCACGATATTTTTGACTTCATATTCACTCATTGTAGTGCTCCTAGAATATGTGAATATCGCTTAGGGCCAAGATGCTCACGCTCAGACCGCAGTTTAATATTCAATCGCCAAGAGACGCCGTGCCTGTGATGAACACCATGTATCCACTGGCTCGGCTCAGTGAACGCCGTGAGGCTATTAAAAACGTACGGATCGCAAGCGACCCATGCTCCATTAAGAATAATTTCCCCATTCAAGGCGGCCTGTGTAGCCGCTTGATGAAAATGGCCGAAACAATAATAATTGATTTTACGATCAACAGCGGCATTAAGTGCTGCCCATCTTCGCGTCTTGCGCTCAATGCCATACCAAGGAATCCCGTTCCAAGACCTAATGTCATCACCGTGTGATACGGCAAAACCATAACCATCAATATCAAGACAAGCACTGTAAGAATCTGGAATATTAAAATCAACATTACTAAGATCAGCACAATGAAGTCTTGCTACTTCAGCAACCAAATAATCCCAGTTGTTATGTGGTTGATGGTAGTCCTTTTTCACTGAGCGTCGGCCGTGATTACCAGAAAGATACAACACGTGTACTCGCGGAAAATAAGCGCATAAATCTCGAAACATAAAAGCATGCATTTGGCCAACTATTAAAGCATTTTTGAAAGAATTTCGATAAAAACTGTGATCAGTTGCTTGATGAATTTCTCCAGAAATGTGATCTCCATGCGCCAAGATATACAAATCGTTAAAAACATATTCGGAGAGGGTTTCTTGTGTGAATCGCAAAATTGTTTCTACGTACACTTCCGCACGACGCAGTGCTATTCGCAAATCATACCGCTCCAATCCACCAACTTGATGCGGCAATACTACAGAATCAGCGTGCTCATCCGATAGATGCATAACTAATGATTCTCTAATCTTTTGGGAGTCCTTTTGCACCTTCGGCAATCTCGAAAACGGTTTAATCGGGTGAATAGTATTTTTCATCTCATCAACTAGGGCCTCAAAAACACCGTTTTCGCGTTGTGCGGCCTTGTATGCTTGTTGACTTCTCCTTGTTTCGTCTTGAAGGGAAATGACTTGGGCTTCTAATTTCAAAATCTTTTCATTAGTTGGATCAGCCTTCGGTTGGATGTTTTTAGGATCATTAATTAGAGCTTTAGCAACACCCCTTTTGACACTGCTGACAAAATCTCGACCAACATTATGTTTCAATGCGATTTTACGTTGTGACAACTTACCGTCATCCAAATCTTTCTGTATGGCATCAATTACGCGCTGTGTCTTTTGTGTGTTACTCATTGTAGACAAAAGTACACAAAGAGGATTAGTATTGGTATAATCGTCAAGCCCAAAGCAAAATAAAACTCTTGGTTCGTAGGGCGGTTTTTCATGGCTTTTCCTTGAGGAGTTTGAGGAGCAATAAAATAAGAAGAATTAGCATAGACAATAACATGCTGATTTCGTAAGCATAAAGATTAAAAACATTCATTCGCCTATACTGTTTAGATACTTCATAGCTTTCAGCAAGCGTGAATCTTCTTCTCGCATAACGGCAACTGCTCTTGCACATTTAGAACAAAAGACACCTGTTAATTTTCCGTTAAAATTATCAACAAAACCTTGATCGGGTATGAATTGCCCACAAACAGTACAAACGAAAAGAGTGTCGTGTGTTTCACACTTCAAAGCATCTCTCCACTTCTCCAAGTGTTAGTGATTGTAGTCTTCTTTTCTGTTGAAGATTCTTTAGAACTAGGTCATCCGTCGGAAGATGAATCAAATCTATAATCGTTGCACCACGATTAAGATCTAGCCCCGGTCGATGTATTCTATCTTCTGATTGAATCCTACTCGCCGCATTAAAATCATTACTGTAGTACACAATCGTTGGTGAAGCAGTTAGAGTCAAACCAATACCACCGGATTCAGGATGCGCAATAAAAGCAACTTTCGGATGTTCTATTAATTGGTCCTGGAACAGGGATAATGGATCACATTCATCAATAGAGCAGTTCCATCCACGACCATCAACCCGAATTGTTGCCCACCCATGGTCGTGACAAATCTGGACGATTCGATCCACACTCCCGGTGAAACTAGCGTATACCACGATGCGACCACAATCGTCGTGCGCATCAAGCAAGTCCAATAATGCGGCGTCTTTCGGTGATCCAACATCTTCAATAGTCCTCTTGTACTTAGTGCATTGCCCACTACCACCACAACCATCACAATCACATTTTTCTTCCGGTTCGATAGGATTAATCATTCGCCCAAGGCCACCACATACCTTACACGTCATTGTACCATCTTTGACTTCTTGATATTGAAATCCGTCTGATAATTCACGAACCAATGTCAAACCACCAATTACAGTGGGTGACGTTTGAACCAATGATTTCGCAATCTGAAGTGTCTCTTGATCTGGTTTCAATACAATACGACGATAGATTTTATCTGGAAGATCGAGATGATCTTTTTTGAGTTGCACTAAAACCAAACCGTCCATTCGTCTGTAGAGTCGTGCAACTTCATTTTTTGATTCTATAAATGCATGATAATTATCAGCACACATATCTTTATCATGTACATCATCATGTTCAAGTTCGCCACAAACAGCACATTTACATTCATCGTCTAACCATGTTTGAAGATGTGGATAGACACCACCACCTTGGAAAGTTTCGCGTTGAATAACAACAGCAAGACTTCTTTTGAACTTATGGATGTCACCCTCTTTTAGAAAACCTGGACAACCTACTTCGCAATTATGTGCTAAAAAACCATTAGCAGCAAAAGCATGTACCTTGGGTACGTTGATATCAAAGACGTCATCTGTTTTTGAATAAGTAATATCTTTTACAGTTACAAATCTTCTTAGCCAGTTGTGTCTATTTTCAATACGCTTGTGTAGCGTTTTAATTTTCTTTTGATGATGAAAACCTATTCGCTCCTCAAAGTGAATAGCGTCTATATTTGTGACGAAAAGAATATAATTGATTTCAGCACTATTTATTTTACGCCCTTCGATACAAGAAGAACTTTTCTTTTTAACACAGATGTTAGATTGAATACCAAAATAAGTTAACATTCTTTGTACAGTGTAAATGCGATTTCTATCAGTTTGACTTAATGTTATACGCAAACGACTCTTTTCAGCGTGGCCATCAGCGTCAAAAAATCCTCTTAAAAATCCCCGCATACAATCACTTGAAATCGAAGATTCGAAAAATGGAGTTATTTTCTTTTTATTATCAAAACCAAATTCACGAACAAGTTCTGTTATGTAATTGTCGTGTATTTGCCACGGATTATTACCAGTGATATTAAAGTCAGAAGGAAAATAATCTTTCAAAATTTCGATTAAATGATAATCTTCTTCAAAAAATTGTAACCTTCCGTAATAATTATTTCCTTTTTTGTAAATGTTACCGTCACCAAATAATAATCCAAGAATATAACCGTCCCCAAAAGTACCACAACCGTCCCAATTAAAGTCACTGTAATTAGCTAACTGTAATGAATCTCCGAGTTTCAAATCTTTCAATTCACACCATTCGCCATTAGATTTTCGAAATTTATGGTCCGAAGTTGCTTCTACAGAGTATCCCTCTTTTGTTTTTAATTTGTATAGTTTTCTAGTTCCAGTTTTGAAAAATCCGTTCGTTTGATAGTTTTGACCTTGTACTCGAATACCAATTGGCTGTGAAATTAGTTCCCGAATTTGCTTCGGTCCATCTAAAGTAAGAGTCCAAGTGTCCTTAGAAAAACATTGATGCCACCAATCAGAGGGCGCTTTGGGAGCAGGTGAACCAGACATAAGAATCACAAACCCTGAATCACCCCAATCTTGACGTACCCCATTCGCTAGCATCATTGCAGCTTGACTTCGTTGAGTGGTAGGCGTCTTGATTTTTTGTGATTCATCGAAGACAACAAAATCAGGAGCTGTGTCACCGGCTTTCCAATTCTTTATTACATTAGTCATTTTCTCATAAGTCATCATTTTGATGTCTAAATCAAAGTTCCAAACATCAAACTCGCGTTCAACGGCTCTGATTCCAGATTTTGGTGCAACATACCAAATATCTTTACAACCAGAACGTTCCATTGTTTCGATAACACATAAAGTCTTTCCGACTCCCATTTCGCCCGCAAGAACACAATAATGACGACTCAACAAAAAGTCAGCAGCGTCCTTTTGATGTTCATAAAGAGGACGGACATATTGTTGCTTGATGATTTCTTTATCAAAAGGAGCATAGGGATCTTTACCTTGGAGATAATCAAGTTGAAAAGCATTATGTGCATTGTCAGTAATAGACCAAACCTTGCGCGGAGGATCTTCAAAGCCGTGCCATTTAGCACCCGACATAGCTTTGATTTCTGCAATCAAAGCTCTCGAGAATTTGAACTGTACAAAGATGCGGCCATCTTTATAAGTAAGAGAAGCAGGCAAACGATATTTGCCCGCACGTAGCTTGACTTCCATTTTTACTCCTCAATAAAACAGGTTACTGTGTCTTTTGCTGTCGCCGGTTATTTCTCCGCTACTAAACACACCCGTGGAATTATCCCGCCTTGGAGGAAGCTACCGAAATACCGCCTCCGCCCTCACCTGTTTGTACTTCAGCTTCCAAAATCCAGCTTCCATTGTATAGGATTATTACCGCGAGATGACAAAAAGACGATTATATTATTTTTTTGACCGACATCAAGTCGATAAAATTCACCCTTGTCTTCTTCAGCTATGCTTTTTATTAAAGCTGCTATCGTCGGTTCAAAAAACATACAATCAAAATCCTTTTTATTGTCAACATCCTGGATTTCAAAAGCACAATACAATACTGCATCAGTATCAATTGGTTCATTCAATTCTGTAAAACCAGCCGCAAGACATCGCTCTCTGAATTTGGTTCGATACTTACCAAGGTCGATCATGTTTGTACTCCTTTTCTTATGCTTTGTACTCTAATAGTAATGTGCCGTCTTCTCTGATTTTACGATCATAATTCGCAAAAATATTTTTCAAACCCAATTGAAAAAAGAACTCCAGGAGAGTTTTTCCAATCCAACGTAGTTCTGCGTTCTTAAAACGGCAGATGTCTATCGTTGCAAGTTTCCACTCACCTAGAGTTCCTGTAAGTAAAACAACACGACCCACTTTTGCTTTTGCCGATACACCGTGTAAGTTCGTTGATTCCAGTAACTTAAAAATAGTCACAGCCGTACTTTTTACTAAAAAGCCAAACGTCAAGTGATTGAGTAACAAATTTGCATCACGCAATACGTCAATGGGATTGGCGGTATCATTGGTATGAAACTCCTGTACAGTAGTCAAGAATCTTGCATAAATACTCAATTTTTGACCGCTCTCATCAATACTACGTGTAAAATTATGTCCAATGTAATCTGAGGCGTCTTTAAGAAAAACATCCCACGCTATGTGCGGAATTATCACTGGTGTCACGCTAGATTTATTGGACATGAAGTTAGACGTAGTAAGAGTAGGAGTTTCTACTTGCTCATTTAA
>Ga0114922_10001865_pt1 | contig 19962 bp, 23 predicted proteins | sample AartaG_FD_100975 | JGI IMG/M metagenome (GOLD analysis project Ga0114922, IMG submission 100975) | Deep subsurface microbial communities from Aarhus Bay to uncover new lineages of life (NeLLi) - Aarhus_00045 metaG | ecosystem: Environmental > Aquatic > Marine > Oceanic > Sediment | place...
CATTTCAAACATCACTAGAAGCAGTAGATGAAGCTAATGAGTGGTACACAAATGTATGGGATGAAATTACCGATGACGTCAAACTCTCCTATAAGGCAAATGTTGTCTTTACAGAATTATTAATGAATGCCTACGAACATGGAAATCTAGGAATTAATACCGATACAAAACACAACTTATTAGAAGATGATATCTATTACGATACTCTTTTAGAAAAAGAAAAAGATTGTCAAAAAACAATAAATGTCAAAGTTGAAAAGATCACAAATGGGTCATTAAACTATATATTGACAAATATTACAGATGAAGGAGCTGGGTTTGATACGCAGATTCTAAGTGAAACATTTAGAAATTCATTAACATTTAATGGGCGTGGAGTTTTTGTTTCTAGAAAAAATTCTTCGGGGATTTACTACAACGGTAAGGGTAACTCTGTTTTATACTTAAATCAAATATAGGTATAACAAAAGATAAAGACCTAAAAGGCCTTTATACTTATTATTATGCTAATGCTGCTTTTGAAGCTGTTGCAACTGCAGTAAATGCTGCTGCATCATTCATCGCCATATCAGCAAGAATTTTACGGTCAAGTTCGATACCAGATTTGTGAACACCGTTCATAAATGTAGAGTAGTTCATTCCGTTTAAACGAGCTGCTGCATTGATACGAACAATCCACAGTTTACGGAAATCTCTTTTCTTTTGTTTACGATCTCTATGAGCATATACCCATGAGCGTTCTATTTGCTCTTTAGCTTTTCTAAAGTGTTTACGACGACCACTGTAGAAACCTTTTGCTAATTTTAATATCTTTTTGTGTCTTCTTCTACGAACTACACCTGTTTTTACTCTTGGCATTTCTTTCCTTTTTCTTGACCCAGACATTTTTTCATGTTCAGGGTGCCATATTTTATGGACTTGCCCAATTTATAAAATTAAATTGGAGATAAATGATTTAACTAATACTAGTTAATCATAGCCTTGATGTTTGCAGCATCAGCATCAGAGATGAAAGCTGGGCTGTTTTGATCACGACGAGTTCCCGCATCTTGTTTAGTTAAAATGTGGCTTCTAAACGCTTTACCACGCTTAATCTGACCATTTTTCTTAACCTTAAAACGCTTAGTAGCGCCTTTTACCGATTTCATTTTTGGCATCGATGGTTCCTTGTGTAAAATTCTCATAAATTGAGAATGGGATTATACCTAAATTATTATAAAATTCTGCTACAATTGTTTTATGAATTCAATAAAACATATAAATAATGCACTCAGTGATTTAGATAAAGAGGTGGAAACAATCTTATTAGATTGGAATATTCCACTGAATGAAAAAGATAATTTAATGCTTCCTATACTACAACAGAAGAGAGTTTTAAGCCAAACACTAGAAGATTTAACATATTTAAAAGAGAATCCACCAACCCAAAATCAAGCCTGTGGAATCTCTAAATATAGAGAAGATTAAAGAGTAAAATTACTTTTCATTTAATACTTTAATCTTAAGCAAGATATCATTTTCCTTTTTAAAATCTATATGAACAAGATAGAGTTCAGGAATCGTATTACCCACTTTTACTGAACTTTTATAGATTCTAAAACTATTTACCTCACCTAACTCATCAGCAATAAATTCACTATCTATACTTAGTGGATACTCTTTAAACATTTTCAAGGATTCTAATCTATAAAGTTTTTCATCTTTGACAATATAAGCGATATAAGGGTTGTAGTTTTTATGTAGGGAGTTTGCGCTTTGTAAGAAAACAACATCCTCTTTTTTGTCTTGATTTATTATTTTTGTGCTTTTAAAAAGAGCTAATGAGAAGTCTAAATAGATAACTTTTTTTCTGTTTTGTTGCTTCTTTATTTTTTCACTCTCGTATTTATAAGTCTCATTTGATTTGTTTAACGAAGCATAACTTTTATATAAAAAAACCATCATTATTGATAATATGCTTATTGCAACCATCAACTCTATTAGTGTAAATGCTCCTCTTAATTTTCTCATTGTATTTGTATCCTAAGGAGTGCAGTTGAGCTATCTTGAAGTTTTAAAGTGGTTCTTCCTATCTCTATAATAAGAGTAGAATTTGTATCTTTACTCTCATCTTCAGAGTTTTCTTCATCATATTCACCCTCTTGAGCCTCATCATCGCTATCCTCATACTCACTAAGATCAATCTGCTCTACTATTTTATATAGTAGCTCAACTTTTATCTCTTTGAGCTCTCTTCTGAGATCGTCCTCTACATTAAATTCACTCAGTAGATCATCCATCACAACACTATCGTCCTCTAAACCATAAGTGGGATTTGAGATAAAAAATGAGGCATATTGATTTATTTTACTTTGTTCTTTAAAACTTGAAAAAAGATGGGTATTATTTCCACCCATAGTTAAGAGTGCTAAAATAACTGTTGAGATAATCACAACAGAAACCATAACCTCTATGAGTGTAAAGGCATTTCTCAACCCTTTATGCATGCCCTAAACCGATACGAATCGCTTCATCAAGTGAAGTTTCACCACTTAGTAACATCTTATTGAGTTGAACTGAGATAGTTTTGAGCCCTTGTTCTTCAAGAGAAACTTTAATAGTATGCTCATCCGTTGTACTTTTGAGCAGGTCTTTTACAATATCATTCATCATAAGTAACTCCCCAATAGAGCGACGACCGGAGAAACCACTATAACCACAGTTTCTACAACCTGCAGCTTTATATATTTTTGCATCAGAAGGTAGATTATAATCTTTTGCAAACTCTTCAGCGATAGTATCTTCCTCTTTACAATCATCACATAAAACTCTTACAAGTCTTTGGGCTAAAATACCAAGTAAGGATGATGATATAAGAAATGGTTCTATCCCCATATATGCTAACCTAGAGATGGTAGCAGCTGCTGAGTTAGTATGCAGAGTTGAGAACACTAAGTGACCAGTTAAAGCTGCACGAACGGCTATAGCAGCTGTTTCCTCATCCCTAATTTCACCAATCATAATAATATCAGGATCTTGTCTTAAAATCGAGCGAAGAGCCGCTGCAAATGTAAGTCCAACTTTTTCATTTACTTGTATCTGAGCAATAGAATCTGATTTGTACTCCACAGGGTCTTCAACTGTTATAAGATTCTTCTCAGGAGATTCCACCTCTCTTAAAAATGAGTGAAGCGATGTTGTTTTACCAGAACCAGTTGGTCCAGTTACAAGGATAATCCCATGTGATGAGCGAAGAAGTTTTTTTACATCAGAGATAAGGTCATTATCAAAACCTAGCTCATTTATCTGAGGTATTTGTGAGCTTTGCATCAAAAGTCTCATAACAACTCTTTCACCATAAAAAGTTGGTAAAACAGAAACCCTAATATCAAGAACTTCTCCAGATATTTTTATCTGTGTTCTCCCATCTTGTGGGATTCTTTTCTCAGAGATATCAAGGTTAGAGATAACTTTTATACGGCTTATAATGAGGTTTACTACTTTTTTTTCTAGGTCTGCATTTTTACTAAGCATCCCATCTACACGAAAACGAACCTCACCTCTTTTCTCTTGTACCTCTATGTGAATATCAGAAGCTCTTTTTTTAACAGCCTGATAAAACAGAGCATTCACAAATTTGATAATAGGAGCAGATTCTTCACTTGTTAAAATATCTGATGAAGTTCTTAAAAAGTCTGTTAAAGATATATCCTCATCGGAGCTCTCTTCATCATTATCTTGTTTCATACTCTCTATAGCTTTATCTGTACGAAGCTCTAAAAAACGGTTATAAAGTCTGTCATAAGAATCTTCATCAAGCATAACAAGTGGATATCTATTTTCTAGCTTTGAATAGTAGTTACTCGCCTCAATGAGATATCTTTCACACATAAGTGCAGTTACTTCACCATCTATCTCAGAAAAAAGTAGATAGTTCTTTACACTCACCTCTGTTTGAATCTCATCTGGCTCATAAATATCTAACTTTAAGTTATGAAGAGGGTCTAAGTTTAGCATTATTCTATTTCTTCTTTTTCATCTGATTCTTTTTTCAATTTTTTTAATTTATTGAAAACATCTACATTATATTCTTTTTGTAGTTTTGCAAGTGTTCCCAAATCTTCTTGAAGTTGTGAGAGCTTCTCACTTTTATCAATCACATAAGGTGTTAAGATAACTACTAAATTATCCTCTTCAATAGTTGTAGAGGTTGAACCAAATAAAAATTCACCTATCCAAGGGATATCCCCTAAAAGAGGTACCTTACTTACTGAGTTTCTTTCTGAGATTTTCACAAGCCCACCGATGATTATATTTTCACCATGACGAAGAATAGCCTGAGTCATCACCTCTTGTTTTGAGGTAACGGGTTGCCCACTTGCATTGTTTGTCCCATCATCTATTACATTTTCTAAACTAACCTGAACATCAAGAGTCACTTTATCAGCTGAAGAAACACGAGGCTTAATTTTGAGTGTTAAACCAACATCCTCTCTTTTGATATTTTGAGTTGTTCCTGAGACTGCATTTGAAGTTGTACCATTTGATATGGAGATTGTTTTACCTACATAGATTGAAGATTCTTTATTGTTTACACAAAGTATTGATGGGTTAGAGAGTGCTTTTGAAGCACCATTTTCCTCTAAAAAATCGAGTGCTGCCCCAACAGCAAATCCACCTGCTAAATCTGATGGCATAGATATAAGTTGTGTTGCAGTTGATGTGATAGATGAACCACCAAAATTTGCAGACATTGAGTAAAGACCACCATTAGAACTGACAGTTGCACCATCAAATCCCCATTTTATCCCCAGATTCTCTGCATCGTTTTTGTTTATCTCTACAACTCTTGCTTGTACATATACTTGATATTTCTCTTTATCTAACTCATCAATAATATGTTTAATACCCTTAATGATAAGTGGTTCACCAATAGCAATTATTGCATTAATCTCTTCACTAGCACTTACATTTGGTTTCATTGATGGGTCTTTAAAAACTTGCTTAGAGATAATCGCTGTAAGTGAAGCCAAAACTGCTTTTGCATCAGAATTTTTAAGTTCAAATATCTGTACACCGTTACTAACATGAGATTCTACATCAAGTTGTTTTATAAGGGAATCAATTTTTTCTATATTTTTTACAGTTCCAACTACAATCAAACTATTTGTATTTTCATCTAAGACAATTTTTATTGCATCAGATGAAATTTTTGCATTAAAAAGTGATTTTGTAATATTTGTAAGTTTAGTTTGAAGTTTTTTTGCCTCTGTATTCTCAATTGCTATCACTTTTACAATCAGTTGATTATCTGTAATTACCTCTTTTATCACTTTTTTTATAGTTTCTATATTTTTTGGATAATCAGTTATCAGAATGGTGTTACTCTCTTTCATTGTCATCAGTTTTGCTGTTTTAGAGATAAGATATCTTACTTTTGCTGCAACGATGTCTACATTTTCACCCTCAACCACAATAGCTTGAGTTACCATCATTGAACCACGAACTTTTTTATTTTTTCTTACAACCTTTACATTGTTTTTTGCTGCATCAGTTGAGCGAATCACTTCAAAGAAAAAGCCCTGCTCTAAAAGTGTAAAACCCTTAGAATCTAGAACTGTTATTAAGATATCTATCAGCTCATCTTCATAAATAGGAGTTGTGCTTACAAAATCAACTGTACCTTTTATTTTATTATTTATTAAAATATTTTTATTGGTAATCTTAGAGATAAGTTTTATAAAATCTTTAATCTCTAAATTTGAAAAATTAACATTAACCTGCTCTCTTGCAGATAAACTAAAAACTAAAACACTCACTAGCAATATATGTCTAATTAATATCATAAACTAACTCCACTTCTTGATTATCTCTCATCACTACGATTTGAATCGTATCTAATTTATCTATGTTTTTGTAAATATCTATGGCATCTCTATAGGATTCTAATCTTACATTATTTGCTTTTGTTATAAGGTCACCTTTTTGTAAACCTAGTACTGCAAACTTTGAACCTTTTTTGATATTTCTCACTTTAAAGCCTATTATCTTTTTACCTTTTTTAACCTCTTTTATAGATATCTCTCTCCAAATCTGTTTTGGATTCTTTGCAAAATGTGCTATATCTTTTCGTGAAACTCCTACTGGATTCTCTTTGGTTCCAACATTTACAGAGGCATTAGATGAAGATTTTTTTACAGGTGTTACACTACTTACACTTTTTGAACCTTTTTTTGTTTTAGGTGTTTCAAGTTTTAAAACATAATCTTTTGAATCTTTTTCAAAGATTGCGCTATCTAAATTAATAGATTTAAGTGTATAGCCTTTAAACCCTTCGCCTATCCCAATAAGTTCAGTCTCTTTAGGTTTCAACTTCAATGCAACTATCACAAAACCTTTTGTTGAAGTCCCGTATAAACCTTTTAGAAGCATATTTGTAATGCTTATGCTATTAGAAGTATCTACAACTTTTTTTACTTCTTTCACCACTTTTTCTTTTTCAATCATATTGTTAAAATATACTCTTTGATATTTTGGTTGGTAATTATTTTTGACTTTCATCTCAATACCATCACTTGGAAGATACCACCATACAACTAATGACACCCCTTTTGCAATAACAAGTAGTACCAATACTCTTGATACCATTTTTATTAAATAAGAATTAGAAAGTTTTATCATAAATCAACTCCCCATTTTCAGATTTTTTAAAATTGCGAAGTGTATTTCTAAATCTTTTACTCATCAAAGATGATGGCGTAAGCTTTAAATGTAGTGTTCTATCAAGTAAATTAACCACTATCTCAGCTTCACCAAACTCACCAATTACATCTGCGTTAATATTGAGAGGATTAAAGATATGATGAGTAATATTTGCACTCTGTATTTTCAAGGGTATAAACGATTTTGCAGTTGATGAGAGTACCACACCACTTATATTTATTGAGTTATACAAAGCTAGTAGTTTTATATTTATATTTTCTATCTCAGCGCTTTCTATTGATTTTACAAAAACTTTAGCGTTATTTATATCTAAAGAGAATCCATTATCATTTAGATTTTCAGAACCTACAATAACATCAAAAGATTTTAGATTTGTTTCTAAAAGATAATAAGCACTTACCTTAGGTGCAAAATATATTAGAGCCAACATAAAGAAACTTAAATAAGCAAAGAAGATAGCTATTTTTTTTACCATTTTATCTCCATATCAAGAGTTGCTCTTATCTTGCTTAACTGTTTTATTTTTAGATTTTTAACCTGATAAGTTCCATTAAGAATCTTCCCCATCAAAAAGTTCAATGCTTTCATATCCATACTTGCACAACTCAGTTTAATTGTCGATTTTGTATTTTTTTGTTTAATTTCTACAGATTTTAAAGATGAATGATTGAGAATCTTTTGCAAAGATTTTTTTGCAATAGACTTGTTTGCATACACCTCTTTTAAGCCACTTAGTTCATTCACCAAAGTAAGTGTTTCTTTATAAGATTCTTTAGCATCATAATACTCATCACTCACACTAGAGAGCTTTAAAAACACAAATATCAATATTACAAAAAGAGATATACCAACATATAATGGATTTATACGATTCATAAGCGCACCTCTATCTTCATATTCTCTTTTACAAAACTTTTCTTAAATTGTAATTTTTTGGCTTTAAGAGTGTTAATAATTGCTCTCTCTTTTCCCTCTTTTACTCCAGAAAAACTAATAATTATTTTTTTACTTTTCATATCAATAAATGAAATTTTTTCATCAGACTTAAGTCTAAGAGAAAGTATTACTGACATTATATCTCTGAGATTTGTTTGAGACTGATGAATCGCTTTATATTTTTTAAGCATAGATTTGTTTTGAAAAGTTGTTGATTGTAAGCTGTTTTTTTCAAACAGTTCATCTTTAGCTGTTAGAATTGTTGATACTTTATCTGCTGTTATAAAGTACTCAGTAGTAATTAAAAGAATCAGAACCATTAAAATTGCACCAATTTTATACAGACTTTTTGTCTCAACTATATGTCCAAATTTTTCAAGTGCTATATTATGTTTAGAGAGATTTATCTTTGCTAGGTCTAACTCCCCTTTTTCCTCTATCCAACAACATGGAACTAAAATAAGAATCTCATCTTTTACATAGATACTTTGTGCCTCATTTATCTTTAGAGCACCCTCAATACCTGTAACCTCACTCTGAGCAAAGTATATATTTGCAACATTTGATAAAGGGATTCCCTTTTGTGCAAGGGTATCTATAATCAACTTATCACTATATGCAAAGATTATAAATTCATCGTCACTTTTATAGGCATAGTAGTTGTATTTTCCATCAGGTAAAATATCTTCAAATATTGATGGCAATAATTTTTTAGCATCTCTTGCATATTTCACAGGAAGTGAGACTTTTTTCACCCAATATAAAGAGGGTGAAAGAATAATATTTACACTAGAATCAATCGCTCCATACTCTGAGAGTGGATCAAGAAAGAGTGTTGGTAATTTTTTATTAAATTTATTAAATTTCATAACTAAAATTGGAACCTTTTTTCTGTTGTATATCATACTCAAAATGTATTTTTGCCATATTTGAGTTTTGAATTATCTCTATATTTACATCAAGATGTGGCTCAAAGTAACTTATTTTAAATCTACTGAGCATATCTTTTTCATCATCGTTTAACTCTATATCTTCTAAAGTTGTATAAGCTCCACCACCAGAGCTAAGTTCCTCAGCTCTTAGTTTATCTACCCCTAAAAGCAACTCCCAAACATCAGGTGTTGCATAGTTTAAATCTATCTTTGTATTTCTATCTCTGTTAAAATAAAATAAGTTCTCAAAATTTACATTTTTTAAATTATTATCATGATAAGTTTTCATATAAAAATCATTAGCTTCATCTAAATGGCTAGCTGATGTCACATAATCTCTAAAAAGATACGGTTTTTCATTAAAAATATCGGTATTATAGGACATATCTTCTTTAACTCCACCCAAAAGATCCAATAATATATCTCCATAAGCTAAGTTAATATTATAATTGTTTAGATAATACTTTAGAGAATCTATTCTTTGCATACTAATCTCTGTATTTGTAGTGTTTGAATCTACTAAAGCATTGAGATTGAGTTTTCCTCTCCCACTAAAAATTTCTAGTGATATTTTAACATCTGACGCCTCTAAAGGGATAAAAGCACTTTGAGATAAAAACATATTTAATATCTCCACTTTAGCATCACCAGATATCATATCTAACTCTTTTGATGTTTGTAAAAGTCTTAAAACATCATCTAAAATCATACTTGTCTGGAGCATAAAAGTTTCATTTTGTACTTCTGTAGAGGCAGATTTCACCTGTTTTAGTCCTATCCCAATACTTAGAGTAATCGCTATCACAAAAAGCAAGGTGATTAAGAGTGCTATCCCTTTTTTATGCAAGATTTACCCTATACTCATAGAGAAGATAGGAAGTAACATCGCAGCCACAATAAAACCTATACTTCCACCTACAAAAAGCATCAATGCAGGTTCTAGTAGTGTTAAAAGCATACTAATTTTATCTTTGTTCTCTTCAAAATAGAGTTCTGAAACATTCGTAAGTACATTTTCAATCTGTGAAGTCTCTTCACCTAAAGCGATTGACTGTATAAAAGCATAGTCGATTTTTATGTGGGAGTTGTTAAGTGCATTTGAGAGTAATTTCCCCTCTACAACCTGCGAAGCAGCTCCAGTAAAAAGCTCTTTTAAAACTAAGTTATTAAGTATGTTTGCACTAAGGTTTATTGTTTCTACAAATGTAACTCCTGAACGGGTCAATAATGAAGCGATATATGAGAATCTAGCTAATTCACTTTTTTGAATAATCTCTCCAAAATATGGGAGTTTTAACATAATCTTGTGAACAGTATAAGCAAAAGAGTGTGATTGCTTCATCAAGATTACAAAAGCTGTAGTAAAGGCAAATATAAGTCCTAAAATAGTTGTAAAATTATGGTTAAAAAAATCACCCATTGCAATAACAACTTGGGTAGGTTTTGGGAGTTCTTGATCCATGCTCTCAAAGATTCCAGTTATCTGAGGAACTACAAAAGCCAACATAAACGATATCATAAGTAAAGAGATAATAATCATAAAAGATGGGTAAGCAAAAGCACCTTTTATCTCTTTGTTGATTCTATCTTGCTCTTTTAAAAATCTTGATAACTCAAGTAAAACTTCATCTAAAATACCACCACTTTCACTCACCTTAATTGATTGTTTGAAAAAGTCTGGTAACACAACAATGGTTTGCGATTCTAAAGCATCATAAAAGTTTGAACCCTCATCAAGCTTTGTACTTACTGTGTTTAAAAAAAGTTTCATTTTTTTGTTGTTTTCATAGTGAGTTTGCACGATTTTTAGAGCTGATACTATACTAATACCTGAACGGATATACATAGAGAGTTCACGAGAGAGAGAAGAGAGTTCCTTTGAGGGAACCTTATATTTCATACTAAAATCAAAACCTTCAAATATTGATGGATTCTCTTCACTAATTGTTTGATAGATAATTTTTTTTGCTTTTATTTTCTGTTTTGCTTCACTGAGTGATATCGCTTCTACTTTTTCACTAACTTTTGAACCATCAGCAGAGATTCCTTTATATTTATAAATCATCTAAGTACCTCTGCATTTAAAATCTCTTTAGCCTCAGTAACTTCAGATAAAGAGTTATAAACAGGTGTTTCTCCAAAATAGCTTGAAAAATCATAAACTTTTTCATTAAACTCTACAAACACTTGCTCACCTATCCCTTTTTTATCTACTGTGTACGAGAAACAGACATCTTCCTCTATATCCTCTGAGTTAAAATAAACCTCATTTATACTCTCTTGCATCCCCTCGTAAAAGTGATGTTTATACACTTTTACACTAGAATCTAAAAAGTTATCAAAAGAGCCTTTCATCTCCTCTTGTATTTTTCCATCTACAAAAATATCACAACTCGAACAATCATCTAAACATAAAAACTTCACACTTTTTTCATATTGAAATGATTGTAAATACTCTTTTAGATTCTTTAGTGTAACTTGTGTAGAGGTATCTCCCATCTTAGTAAAACTACTTACAGCAAGCGTATAAACTACACCCACTATAACTATCACTATGAGTAGTTCTATAAGGGAGAATGCTTTTTTAAACAAGTTGCTATTTACACTCACTCATTTTAATATCAGAACCTTCATCTTTTCCACCCTCTTTTTTATCAGCACCTAAAGAGATAAGCTCTACAGAACCCTCTTCGTTAATGTAGATAAACTTGTTGCCCCATGAATCTTTTGGCATCTTAGAATCTTTAAAGTAGCCACTTGTTGAGTAGTTTGTATATAACTCTTCATCAGGATTACTAATAAGAGCTTCTAAACCCTCTTCTGTTGATGGATAAACACTGTTATTTATCTTAAACATATCTAATGCACCATTGTAAATACTTTTCATTTGAACACAGACTAAATTTCTTTTAGCCTCTTCACCTTTACCTGTAAGACTCGGCATAACCATAGCGGCTAAAAGTCCTAAAATAACTATAACTATCATCAATTCTATGAGTGAGAACGCTTTTCTTTGCATTAAAATACCTTTTTTATAATTGTTTCTTATTATAATAGAAAAAAATTACAATAAAGTTATAAAATTGATGAATTTGATTTTTTTGGGATTGTTGGGTTTAATTTTGATTGTTTAGTAAAAGGAGTACCCTTCTCCAGATACCTGCGGCACATGATAAATCAAGTTGTGCTGCTGTATTCCTACCCTGACACAGTATCTCGAAATACCATTGCACAGGTCTAAAGAAGAGCGATGAAATTATAACTTAAAAAGCTTAAATATCAATTAGGAATTGTAGAAATTGCCTTTGTTATAGCATCTAAATAGGATTTATAGTCAAAATTTTCATCCGCTGATTCACCAGCGAATTCCAGCTCTTTAGACATCTCATAGATCTCATTAAATTTTAAATTTCCTGCACTTCCCTTGATTGAGTGAGCAGAAGATTTTACCCCTGCATAGTCTTTACTCTCTATTGCATTCTCTAAACTACTCATTATTGTTTTAGATTCATCCAAAAAACTCCCTATCAGCAAAGGTATATGTTTTGGTTTTAACCCTATTGATGCTGACATCTCTTCATGATTTAGATTTGAATAATCTGGATTTAAAATTGGCATGTTAAACTTCCTAATATTTTTATATTTATAATATTAACATAAAAAAAGATATTTTTAAGCGACATACTAAGGATAATATAAATAATGATACATATATTCACAGCTTTAAAACCAGAAGCACAAGCTTTTGTAGATAAGTATAAACTCAAAAAAGAAAAAATTGATAACTACACAATTTATTCAAATGATACAATAATTCTCATCATCACAGGTGTTGGTATTCAAAATATGCAAAAAGGGTGTGAATTTATCATACAAAAGTACAAACCTCATCAAGATGATCTGTTTCTCAATATAGGAATCTGTGGCGCTAGAGAAAACCACCCTATAGGTTCACTTATAGAGATAGGAAAGCTTCATTATAAGAATCTAAATCTTCTAGTAGATGAGCGTTTTAAAAACACCCTTACTTGCCTTGAAACTGAAGCAATTGACGATACTTACGAACTAGTTGATATGGAATCTTATGGATTCTATAATGCAGTTTATAACAAATACAATAACATCTATATTTTTAAAGTTGTCTCAGACCATTTTGAACCAGAAAATGTGACTAAAGAGAAGACAAAATCACTTATATTTAATACTATTGAGCTTATTAACGAAAAAATCCAACAGTAATATCACCCTCTAAATACCCCTCTTTAAAAACAACATCTTTTACATCTAACTCTTTAGCAATACTCATAATTTTAGAAGTTGTGAGATAGTTATAGGTTTGAGATTCTTTATCTCCGTGGAGTATGTTAAATATAAAAGCAATTTTAGAAGATGTGTAGCAATTTTTTATAAAAAGGTATGTTTCAAACTCTTGGAGTACATTCATAGCACCACTACAAGTGTAGTAATCTGTACTAGGAAGTGGGTCTTTGCATATATCTGCTATAAGAATCTCACAAGCTGTTTGCTCACTCGCTATGGAGTACATATCTACTAAAGAATCTATCCCAATATACTCTTTTGGAAGATTCTTTCTCTTTTGCATATAAAGATAAAAATCACCAAATCCACATCCAGCATCTACAATACGAAAAGTCTCCAGCTTTTTGGGCAGTAGTTCAAGAATAACATCAAAGCGAATAAACTGAGATTCTTTTGAGTGCCAGTTTACACCTTTTGCAGTTGTACCATGTACCTCTATAGCCGATGTATAAAACTTTTCACTGTCTATTTTTGGCATAATCATCACTTTTTAATGAAAGTATATCTCATTTATGCAGCTAAAATAGTTTCCGGATATTTATCTATGTCAATCTTATCAGTTGATTTTAGAGCATATTTGAATTCATCTTCCATATGTTTATCTTTAAAAATATCTTTTATCTGATCATCAATTCCAAAAAGTTTTTGATAACTTAAAATAGTTTTTATAACATCGTACTCTTTGAAATTATTATTTTCAAGTTCACGGAGATAAGTGTGTTTAAATAGATTTGCAATTTTATCATTAAGATATGGTATAGAAAAATATTTTGAAAGTGTTTTTATAGCAAATTGCATATTATCTTTTTCTATTTGGTGTTGAGCATTTTTAAGATCTTTTTCAAAGTAAAGGTTATATTTCAAAAACATATCTTCGTATGCTAGATATGGATATTTCTCTATATGTTTATAAACAACTTTAGTATTATTAGATTCTATTAAGCCCTTCAATTCTATTTGAGTATCAATGTAGTTTAATTTCTTTTTCGCAAAAGCACTATATTCAGGAAATGTAAGAAGACGAGCATATAATTTTTTAGCCTCTTCAATATTATCATCACTAGACATTTCTAGTGCTTTTGATTTTAATGTAGAAGCTAATGTATCTATTTTTTTATGCAATATTGTATTTTGTAAAAAAGTAAACCTATTTATCAAAGCAAAATATTGTTCAAATTTTTGTTGTTTTACATATTGATCAGCTAAAACAAATTTATCACTATTGGATAGAAGTTGTTTTACAAGCTCACTTTTTTGATTTATTCTAGAATATGCATCTAAAATAATTTTTGCCTTATTTTTACCATGAAGATTATCACTTTCTATTACTTTTTTTGCTTGTCCAAATGCTTTCTCCCATCCTCTTTCTAAAGTTTGATAACTATCTAAAGTAAGGATTACTTGATATTTTTCTGCTAAAGAGTAGGCAACTTTAATATTGTTTTTGTTCACAGCCTCTACAAAATTTGCAATATTGTCTTGTTGTATAAAAAGAAGTTCTAGTGGGTTTTTGAACTTTTGATAATCCATAAAAGGTTTAACTATATTAAGTGCATCAAATACCTTTGATTGAGAGACAAGATCTTTTGCTTTAGCATGAACTGTAGTAAAACCTGATTCAAATTTTTCTATGCTTTTATCTGTATACAAAAAGAGATTCTGATCTAAAATATCTTTAGCTTCTTTATATTCGTGTAGATGAAGATGTGTCATGAAGTTTTCTTGTAGATGATTAAGGCTTATTATCTCAAAAGTAGAATCAGCAAAGGCAATAATAAGTTTTTCATTTTCAACATTAATGGAAGTGACACCATGGGAATCTAAATCTATAGTTGATATTATTTCATTTTCAAAAAGGTCTAAAATATGTATTTTATCCTTTCTTGTTCCTACTAATATATATTTTTCGTTGATGAGTGTTGTGCAACTTACCCACTCTTCAAATAAAATTTTTGTACTTATTATCTCTTCATCAATACAATCATAAATAATACTATTTCCAGCTCTATCAGCTAAAAAAAGTTTTGTGTCATCATCAAAGAAAGCTCCACTCTCTACAGGATTCTTAAGTTCAAACTCCATAAGTTTAAGATTTTTAAGATTTAGTATTTTATTTTCTAAATTAAAATATCCTATATATACAAAAATATTTTTACTAGAAAAAAAGGCACTTGAACAGTAATCAGGTTGGTTGTTAAAAGTATAATAGTAAGATTGAGATACAGTATTGAGTATAGAAGCTTTTCCATCTACAGAACAAGTTAGTAACATAGTTCCATTTTTATTTAATTCAGTACAAACTATATCATTTGAGTTGTGCTCTTTTTTATATACAACTTTCACTTTTTTATCGTGATATTTTACACACAAAACACTATGTGCTTTGGCAATGCTAATAATTCCATTGGAAAAACTATAATTATTTGAGTAGTGATGTAGATCATTATCATCTTTTATAAGCTTCATTTTTAATTGTAATTTGTAATCATTGTTTAAAATATAAAGAGTGTTTTGACAATCAATTACATAATATTGAGATTCATAATAATATGCTTTTATGATTGCTTGCTTAAATTTGAACTGGCGAAGTGTTGAGTATTCACTCATATTAGTACCTCTTTTTTATTTACTAAGCTATTGATAAGAGCATTATCTTTTTGCGTAATACCAACTGATCTTTATCTCTAACGATAGCATGGGGTTAACCTTTTAACTCTTCAAGGCTACATCATAAAATTATAACATATGATAATCTGTTAAAAATGACATTTATAGGGCACAAGGTTTTTTAGTGCTGCCCTATGTTTTGAGCTAATTACTTCTAAGTCTTTATGTTATAATTAAAGTATATAAGGTTGGTTCATGCTCTTGAAGAAAGGAATAAGTACTCTTAGAGTACTAAGGGTTGCAGTTGTAGGGCTTGGTGGTGTGGGTGCTTATATTTGTGCATCTTTAGCCAAAACAGAACATGATATTGTTGGGTTTGCTAGAGGTAAGCATCTTAAGGCAATTCAAGAGAACGGTTTAGAGATAGTTGAAGATTCTTTATCTTGGAATGTGAAGGTAGATGCTAGAGAACTTAGAGATGCTGATGGCTATTTTGATATAGTTTTGTTTTGTGTAAAGAGTTATGACTTAGTTGATAGTTATGAGAAAATAAGCTCCTACATAGATTCTAAAAGTATCATCTTAAGTTTTTCAAATGGTGTCAATAATGGAGATATTTTAAGAGAGATGAGTGATTCTATAGTTTTGGATGGGTGTATCTATATACTTTCACATCAAGAATCTGCTGGAGTTATACGAAAAAAAGGGAAGGTTTTTGCTGGGGTATTTGGTGGAGATGAATCGGCTACAAAAATACTCTCACAAGTTTTTGATGATGCAAAGCTAAGACATATCGCCCATAGGGTTAATCCCTTGCGGAAAACACCTAGTGAGATACAAATTGCTCTGTGGAAAAAATATATATTTATCTCTGCTTTTGCAACAGCTACATCTTATTATGACAATAGTATAGGCTTTGTGTATAAGAATCATAGAGATGAAGTGAAAACTCTTTTAGAGGAGATAGCAAGCGTTGCTGAGGCTAAGGGGATAAAGATTCATAGCGAGATTGAAAAAGCATTAGAAACTGCATCAAAAGTCCCTTACGATTCATCAACATCAATGCACTTAGATTTTGTAAATAATAAAAGAGTTGAGTTAGAGAGTTTGAGTAAGTATATAGTAAATGAGGGTGAAAAGTATGGAGTAAATACAACTCTCATGCAAAAAATGTATGAGAGTTTGAAGATAAGAATCTAACGAAAGATTCTATCGCAATCTTTTTCTATTGCCCCTGGGACTGTTGCAATTTTCATAAATTGTGAGAGTTTCAACATTGGGTACATTACTGCTATATAATATTGTGGTGCTAATATTTTAGCTTCACCATCCTCTATAAGAACTGGGTAAGGAAGTAAACCAGCATTTGTGTAACCTGTTTTTTTAATAAACTTACTTGTTCTTTTTCCTAGTTTTACACCCATAGTATAGCTACCATTTGCTAGCTTATGAGAGTAGATAATTTTTTTAGATTTTTTTGCTTTTTTCATCAGGGCATCATTAGTCCCTTTTCCAACAATCTTCATATCTTGATAATATGGCATATTCTCCATAAAGTGAAAACGCTCTAAGACTCTAAACTTCACAATCTCTTTAGAGTTTTTAAGCCCTTCAAAGTTATCTCTTAAACTTTTGAGTGTTGAAGTTGCTAACTTATTATCATACTCTTTTTGCATAAATGCTTTCATTACATAAATAGGATTTGAGATACTTGTGATTTTATTTTTAGTATCTACTACGGCTCTTAGTGTACTTGCAAAACCTCTCGATTTTTTAGATGCCATCGTTTGCATCGCCTTGTTTGTAAATACAATAGAAGTAGCTTTACCTTTTTTGTCTAGTTTGTAAGTTGCAACAATATCAAATCCAGCTTTTGTAAGATTTGCTTTTACATCTTCTACACTCATAAGAGCTGTGTGAAGATAAGCTGCTACTCTACCGTTTTCTATATCACCAGTTTGAGCTTTTTTTACCTCATTTTTGTCTTTATTGTTATACCCTGGTGGTACTCTGTTACTAAAAACCATTACAGTTTCATGAGTCTCTTCTGGTTCTTCAAACTCTTCTAATATTTTTTTACTAGATACCTCTTTACCATCTACAATCATTTTCACAACAGGAACAACTGCCATCACCTTTGGAACTTCTGGAACTTTTGGAAGTTTAATATTTATAATTTTTGTTTTTGGTGCTTCCACCACTTGTGACACTTTTGTTTCAGCATGAAGTAAATTAGAACTCAATAACATAAATGTTGATATACATATAGCTGTTGTTTTTTTCATTTTTTCTCTCTTTTTTTTATAAGTTTAATTAATAAGGGAATTATTATAGTATAAATTTTTTTTATTTATATAAAATCACCTTAATTTTTCAGAATAAAAAATTATATGTAAAAAAATAGAAGTATTTTTCGATAATATTTTTAAAAACGAGGATTTAATAATGAAAATAGAAAAATTAGTTTTAGGTGGTGGATGCTTTTGGTGTACAGAAGCCGTATTTACAAATGTAAAGGGTGTTGTTAAAGTTGTGAGTGGATATGCAGGAGGTGCAAGAGCTAATCCAACTTATGAAAATATCTGCACAGGAGCTACAGGTCATGCCGAAGTGATTGATATAAAGTATGATAGTGATATTGTTACCCTAGATGCACTCTTAGATATATTTTTTGCAGTACATAACCCAACAACACTTAATCAGCAAGGTGCAGATAAAGGAACGCAATACCGTTCAGTGGTTTATTATGAAAATGATGAGCAAAAAGAGGTGATTTTAGAATCTATTGAGGCAAATCAGAAAAATTTTAGAGATAAAATAGTAACAGAAGTAAGTGAATTACCTATTGTATACAAAGCTGAGGAGTATCATCAAAACTATTTTAAGAATAACCCATCGCAAGGGTATTGCCAAGCTGTTGTTGCCCCAAAGGTGCAAAAACTTATAAGTGGATTTCCAGACTTGATTGTTTAGAATCCCTTTAACATATTTGGAACATCATCTGAGTTTCTGATCTCTTCAAATTTATCCATTTCAGATTTCATCGTCTCAGTAAATGTTTCCATACTTTCATCTAGTTTAGCTCTAGCATCTTCAACAAGTTTTTTTTGAGTCTCTTCAACCCCTTTAAACTCTTTCATAATTTTTAAAAAATAGGCTTTACTATCAGTAAGAAGGATAATCTCCTCTTTTTTCACCCATTTTCTTGTAACTTTACCATTAACACTAAACTCTAAAATGACATGGTCATTATTCTTTGCTGCAATATATTTTGGTACTTGAAAACCTATAAATGATTGTTCTATTGAATCTGGTTGTTTTTTAATTACATAATACATACCCCAATTGTACTACAATAATTCCAAATAAAGAAAGTTTATAATTGATTTTCTAAAATTTCCAAAACATCTTTAAATTTATAGCTTTTTACTAAGTCGAGTAAATAAGAATCATCTTTATTTAACTCATATTTTTCTATCTCATTTACTATTGGTTTCATATTTTTTACTCGTTTTGTTAATACAGCATTTTTGAGAGAATCAAAGAGTTGATCTCTTTTTGAGTTATCAATTTTTAGAAGTTTTTGCTCTTTTTTTAATATTTTGAGTTCCTCTATTACTTTTAACAACTCTGTATCTAAACTCTCAAATAAACCTCTGTCTAAACTCTCTTCTAACTCTTTTGCAATACCTGATATTCTTGTTGAACCTATGTTTACTGAGAGACCTTTGAGGGTATGGGAAAATATTTCTAAATCCTCATTGCTAATAGAATCTAGCTCTAAATCATTATAGTTATCATAAAAACTATTGAGTACTTTGAGATAAAGTTTCTTATTTCCTGAAAGATGTTTTAACCCTAAGTTTACATCTATGCTCGTAAATGCAGGTATACTTATCTCATCTTCAGATTCCAAAGAAGCAGGTTTATTTTGATATTTTAGAGAAATATATTTTAAAAGAGTCGCATAAAGCTTTTCAACCTCTATGGGCTTATTTAGATGCTTATTCATAGTTGCTGCTTTTGTTTTTTCTATATCCTCTTTCATCGCGTTTGCTGTAAGGGCGATGATTGGAATCTCTTTATCTTGCTCTCTTATAAGTTTCGTCGCTTGATAACCATCCATAATTGGCATCTGTATATCCATAAGAATAAGCTCATATTTATTTGGGTTATGTTTATGAAACTCTACAGCTACTGCCCCATTATTTGCTATATCTATGTTAATTCCAGAGCTCTCTAAAAGCCCTGTAATTATCTCTTGGTTTATATCATTATCTTCTACTAAAAGTATGTTAGAACCTTTAAGCCCTTTTATATCATGAAGTGTCAATGAATCGCTTATCTCTTCTTCTATGATATTTTTAGCCTCTTGGAGTTCTAACACAAAAATAAACTTACTACCCACCTCCTCTTTACTCTCTACCCAAATTTTACCACCCATAAGCTCAACTAATTGTTTTGA
>Ga0114922_10001866_pt1 | contig 19955 bp, 17 predicted proteins | sample AartaG_FD_100975 | JGI IMG/M metagenome (GOLD analysis project Ga0114922, IMG submission 100975) | Deep subsurface microbial communities from Aarhus Bay to uncover new lineages of life (NeLLi) - Aarhus_00045 metaG | ecosystem: Environmental > Aquatic > Marine > Oceanic > Sediment | place...
CACGGACCTTGCGCCACGAAAGCTTGGGAAAGGAGGATGATTGCCATGGGTGAGTAGCATTCTGAAACCTTGATTCTCTCGTAGAAACCCCGTTTTCGGCGAAATCACCCCCTCTGGCGATAGCGCCAGGGGCGATTTCTGAGGCGATTTTGGGTTCTTACGAGAGAGTCAAACCTTTCGTTGGAACCCTGCGGGTACCGTCGCACAGCGAACCCGTGACTTGAGGAACCGTATGCGTCAATCGCGCACGTACGGGTCTGCGGGAGCCCTGGGTGGGCAACCACCCAGGGCCACCCAGCCCCGACGCCCTCGTCCTTGAAACCGTCGCGGGGCTGCTCTAAAGTCCCTGTCATGAGCACGACGACGACCATTTCGCAACTGCCGAACCACGTGGGGCAGTCCGTTACGCTTCGCGGCTGGGTCTACAACACCAGGTCCAGCGGCAGGATCGCGTTCATCATCGTTCGGGACGGCACCGGTTTGTGCCAGTGTGTGCTCGAAAAAAACGAACAGACCGAGTCGTTTTTCGACGAGGCCAAGAAGCTAGCCCAGGAGTCGTCGCTCGAGCTGACCGGCACCGTGACTGCGGAGGATCGGTCGGTGGGCGGGTACGAATTGAGGGTGACCGGGTTGAAGCCCGTTCAAGCCGTCAAAGACTACCCCATCACGCCAAAAGCGCACGGCACCGACTTCTTGATGAAGCGGCGGCACCTGTGGTTTCGCTCGCAGAGGCAGTGGCACATCCTGCGGATTCGCGCGACGATCATCGACGCCATCCGCCGGTTCTTCAACGACGACGGTTACGTGCTCATCGATACGCCCATCTTCGCCCCGGCGGTGGGTGAAGGAGCCCAGACGCTTTTTGAGGTCGATTACTACGGCGATCCGGTTTACCTCGCCCAGACGGGTCAACTCTACGTCGAAGCCGCCTGCATGGCCCATCGCAAGGTCTACTGCTTCGGGCCGACGTTTCGCGCTGAAAAATCCAAGACACGCCGGCATCTGACCGAGTTCTGGATGGTCGAGCCGGAGATCGCTTACGCCGACCTGGACGACGTCATCGACATGGCGGAGGACTTCACCTGTGCGATCGTCGAGCGCGTGCTGCGCGACCACCGCGACGATTTGATCAAACTGGGACGGGATGTGTCGGAGTTGGAGGACGTCAAGAAGCCATTCTACCGCCTGCGGTATGACGAGGCGGTCGAGCTGCTACGAGGTCCGAAGGCCAACGAACTGCTCGAAGAGGACCTGGCGGACAAGACGGCGCGGATGGCCGAGTTGGATAAGCGTATCGAAGAACTGGACGAACTTCAAGAAAAGCCCGGCGTGAAACAATGGCAAAAGGACAAAGCCGCCGCCGAGGTGCTCGAGGCTCGCGAACAGCGCTCTGAACTCCAGGAGCAGATCAGCAACATCCCCAATCACATGAAGCTGGCCGCACAGTTCAAATGGGGGGCCGACCTGGGCGGCTCGGACGAGACCATCATCTCGCGCCTGCACGACAGGCCTGTGTTCGTCACGCACTATCCAAAAGGCGTCAAGGCCTTCTACATGCGCGCCGACCGCGACGACAACCGCCTCGTCGAGAATTTCGACCTGTTTGCCCCCCAGGGCTACGGCGAGATCATCGGCGGCTCGGCCCGCGAGGAAGACTATGACATTCTTGTTTCGCGCATCCAGGAGGAAAGGCTGCCGCAGCACGAATACGAGTGGTACCTGGACCTGCGGCGCTTCGGCAGCGTGCCGCACGGGGGCTTTGGCCTGGGCGTCGAACGTACCGTCGCCTGGATATGCGCCCTCAAGCACATCCGCGAGACGATCCCCTTCCCCAGGATGATGGGAAAGATCTACCCCTAAGCGACGCACCCGTAAGCGGGCAGGATTGCCAGAAGATGTCAGTTTTGAGAGTCTGCGGGACGGAGCACTTGGCATTGCAGACGACATTGACCCGCATCATGCCAAAATGCTCGCTGGCCACAAGACCGGAATGTCAGATAAGTATGTCTTGCGACATCCGGAAAAAGTTGCCGAGATTTGCCGAGCAATCGAAGACCATTATTTTGGGTTCATCCGGGAATTTCGGGTAGCGGATTCTCGCTGCCCCCTGGTTCTGGAAGGGGGTTTTGCGGTTTTTCGCGGGATCGTTCTTGCTCGAAAGGACGGCAGCCAGCCGCGGCTCTTCCGCCCAAGCGGTGGGCCGGTGGCAGACCCTCCGTTGGACGCAAATCCCTTTGTTTCAAGCATTTACGGCTTTGCCGAGCCCATCGCTCCACGGCCCCGGAGCCGTTTTCGCTATCCCGGAATTCCCGGATGAACCGAAAAAAAGTCTTCCCGCGCGGCACGTGTACACTTGACGGGAGAATGCCTTTCATGGAAAGGATGTGGGACCGACGCGCTCCCACGACGCGTCTGGTTCCGAGCGATCACCGCCCGCGACCCTCTGCCAGTACGGAAACCATAGACCATACGACCAGCGGGCAACCGTCGCAAGCGAGTATCCCTGCGTGATGCAGTTGAGCTCGAACTCGCGGGTTTACGCGATCCGGCTAGTGCGACAGGTGAAGTCGATGCGGAATCGCTTCCGGGGGTCTGCGGCCCGATATATACTGACGCCTGGGAGTGCCGGCGGCGGGTCGGCGACCCTTGGAGGATCGCGAGGGACAGGTGCGCCAACGGTGCGGGATACGATGACAACGTTGAAGACCAGAATCGCGGACGGGATGGTCGTCGCCATGGCGGCCTACGGGTGCTTAGGACCGACGGGGTGCGACGTCGATGTCTGCTTTCTTGACGGTCCCGAAAGTTGCTATCAGCTCGGGCCCGATGATCGGGCCGTAGCGTTCGTCGATCCGCAGTCTTACACCCGCCTCCTTCACTGGCGCGACCTCGGGCGACCCAGATTCGGTTGCGTCGTCGATGAATTCACCCGGCTCTTTGAGAACCGTCCGGATTGCCTGGTCATTGTGCTTGATTTCGAGGCTTCCTTCGTAACCCACCAGCGCTTGTTCTTCGAGCGGGGTTACGATCTTTGCAACCCTGAAGGTACGAGGATCGTTCCCACGGAAACCTTGACCGAGGTTCTTGACGTCTTCTTTGCCCTTCCCAGCGCGCCGAGTGGGGCGTTTAACTGGTCGTACCGCCGTTTTGAGCGCGGCGTGGGAATCTCACTGCTGGACCCATTCCCCCGGGGCCCGTCCACCCTTCGCGGTTATGTGTTTCTGCCGAGAAAAGAGGATCTTGTCGCGGGCAGGTTCCTGCACGAGTTCTGCCACTTTTGGGCGGCCCACCTGGACGGTCCTAGGGATTTGGCGACGCAGGTGAACCATTCCCGCTCTCATTGGGGTTATACGTCGGTCGGCGGCATGCTGGGCGGCTGGGCACCGGGGTCGTTGGTACGTGTCGATGAGGGCGTTTACCAGGCCGACGTGGCGCCGGCGGGCAAGGCCGTCAACAAACGCCCCTTCGCGCCGCTCGAACTGTACCTGATGGGTCTGATCGGCCCCGAAGAGGTCCCCCCCATTGACGTGGCCGTCGATGTCAAGAGACTGGGCAAGACCGAAGACCGTCAAGACTTGTTCTCCGCCTCCGCCATCAAGACCGTGACCATCGAGCAGATCGTTGCTGCCAACGGCCCGCGCGAGCCCTCCGTCGAGCACTCGCGCAAGAATTTCAAACTCGCGCTGGTTATTTTGACAGATCATCCTCTGACCTGCGAGGAGTGGGGTTTCTATATGCGGGCCGTCGAGTTCATGTCCGCGCCGGAAGAAAGGTCCTTGAACGAAGCCTTTCCCGAAGAGATGTACCCCGCACACAACATCTCTTGGAAGATTTCGTCCGACCTGTGCCAAAACGAGATGGGTGACGAGCAAAACGCCGACCTGCCCTTCGTGAATTTCTTCACGGCCACAGGGGGCAAAGGGACGATCGAGTTTGTTGAACTCGTTCAAAGAGCGGGTGAATAATAGCGGAGGGAGCTGGCAGATCCGCGTCTTCCGATAGGGTGAGAACCAAGACACGCGACCGGGCAGAGGATAACTGGGAAAGCTCGCGTCGGGCGATCTGCCAATCGGTAAGCCGTCATGGTCGGACACACGCCGCAATCTGAAGACTCCAAATCGCCACCTCCGTGGTTCTACGCGGCGGTAGCCGTGTATCCGGATGGCCACGATCGGGTGGTCAGGGTGAAGGCGGCCCGGCTCGCCGAGCAACTCGCCCTTCCGCTGACCCTCGCGCCCGACACCGCGTATGACATGTTGCTCACCGTCACCAATGAGCGCCTCGAGTTGCGTTCTCCGCATCGCCGCGCCCCTGGGCCCGTGTATGTCGATTTCGTCCGCGGCCCGCTGGGCTATAGCCGCCGCGTCAACCGCTTCGGGCTTCTCTTTCAAGCCGTCGGCTTGGGCACCGGTACACACACCGTCATCGACGCCACCGCTGGTCTGGGCAAAGACGCCTTTCTTCTGGCCTACCAGGGTTGCCACGTCACCGCCGTCGAACGCTCACCGATATTGGCCGCGCTCCTTCAGGACGGCATTGACCGGGCCAGGCGCAACCCCCAGTTGCACGACCTCCTTGGCGATCGGCTGACACTCGTTTGCGCCGACGCCCGTGACGCGCTCAAAGATGTCTCCCCGGATGGCGCCCCTGACGCAATCTACCTCGACCCGATGTATCCGATCAGAAAGAAGTTCGCCCTGGTCAAAAAGGAAATGCGTATGGTTCGCCGTCTGGTCGGCGACGACCAAGACGCGGGTGAGATCCTCGAGATCGCCAGGACCGTCGCGCGCAGGCACGTCGTTGTCAAACGCGTGCGCCGCCTTCCGCCGCTGGCCCCCGATCCTACGCGAACCTATACGGACAGGACCGCCCGATACGACGTCTACCTTGCAGTGAATAGCGAATAACGAATGGCGAATTGATGACAAAGGAGCGGTCCTAGACCTTAATTCGCTATTCTTAATTCGCTATTCGCAATTCACTAGTGAGCGGACCCGTCCTATGATCTGGGGCCGCCCCACGCCCACGTGTTCAAACTCCTCAGAAGCCGACCAGGTGGATTTCGGTATGTTGGTGCAGGTCATGCCGTAAACGCGCACATCACCCTCGGCGGCCGCCGCTTCGGCTAGTTCCGCGTGAAGACCTCCGCTGTAGTTGTCCTCGACGGTCAGAACCACGCCGCCGCTTCTGCGAGCCGCTTCTAAGATCGGTGTTGCGTTTAGCGGCAACGAATAGGCGTCGAACACGTTGCAGGGGATGCCGTCCGCCGACAATTCGTCGGCAGACGCCAGCACGGTGTGAAGCAAGTATCCCGCACTGACGAGCGTCAGCTTGGGCCCGTCTCGTAGTTGCTTGCAGCCGCCGATCTCGAAGCGTTCGTCGGGGTCATAGAGAAACGGCGCAGCCGGGCGGTGGGTTCGTAGATAGCACAGCCCGTCAATGTTGGCCACCAGTTCGGTACAACGGTAGGCGCAAACGGCGTCGGCGGGGTGAAAGATGTGACATGCTACGGTGCCGGTTCCACCGTCCACGCGCGTCATACTACGAAAGTAGGCCACGTCGTGAAGCGACATCTGCGACGGGCCGTCGGCCGCCAGAGAGACGCCGGAGTGAGATCCGACCAGCTTGATGTTCGCACGGGTTATACTCGCCAGCTCCACCTGATCGTAGCCGCGGGCAAGGAACTTGGCGAAGCTGCTTGCAAAGGGAATCTTACCAGCCTTGGCCAGCCCCACGGCAACGCTGATCATGTTCTGCTCGGCGATCTTGCACTCATAGAATCGATCGGGGAGAGCGTCGGCGAACAAGTTGGCATACGTGGAATTACACACATCACCGTCGAGGCTGACCACGCGCTCGTCCAACCTGCCCATGGCGACCAGTGCAGCCCCGTAAGCGGCCCGCGTTGCCAGTTGCTTCTTGTTCATGGCGCTTTCGAGCCCGACGCCGCGAAGCCCGTCTTCCAGCGGCGGCAGGGCGATGTCGTCGTGACGTGTCGATCGGTTCGAGGTCTGGCAGGGTTCCGGCCTCGGCATCTCGCCCGTGCTGATCCCAAGCCGCCCGGCCATCGCGTCCAGTTGCGCGATTCCGGCGTCCAACTTCTCCTTGGGCACGGGCTTTCCGTGTTGATTGCCGATCTGCAGCAACTCAACGCCCCACCCCTTGACGGTTCGCGCGACCACGGCCAGCGGTCTGTCGCCTCTACGTGCCCGATCCATGGCTAAGGCCACCTGCTGCGGATCGTGTCCGTCGATTGAAACCGCGTCCCACCCGAACGCTGCGATCTTGGCGGCAAGCATCTGCGGCGATTGCTGAGGCGAGACCTTGCCGGCCTGGCCCGCGCCGTTGCAGCTAAACACGGCGCAGACGTTGCCAATCTTGTGGTCAACGATGAAATCCATCGCCTCCCACACCTGCCCCTCGCGCGATTCGCCATCGCCCATCAGAACGAAGATGCGCTTGTCGATTCCGTCCAGACGGGCCGCCAGGGCCAACCCCGCTCCGACCGACAGCCCCTGCCCCAAAGAGCCGGTGGCGGCATCGAAGAACGGAAACCCCTCCGCCGGGTTCGGATGGCCCTCAAGGGCGCTGCCGCGTTGCCGCAGGCTCAGCAGGTCGTCGATCGTCAGCGGCCGGGCGGATTCCTTCGATGTTCCGAATGCTCCGCCCAGATCGGCGTAGGCCGCGTAGATGATCGGAACGGTGTGTCCTTCCGATAGCACCAGCCGGTCGGCCCTGGGATTCCACGGATCCGCCGGGTCGTAGCGCATAGTCCGATACATCAAGTCCACGGTGATATGGGCCAGCGAAAGGGCGCTGGAGGGGTGCCCCGAGCCGCAGGTCGAGGTCATACGCAAAACAAGCTTGGCGAGTTCGATCGCCTTGGCATGAACGGTGGCGGTGGTCGACACTGAATTCTCCCAATGACGCTTTAATTCCGGGAACGCCGACGCCGCCGAGCACGAATCCAGCAACGGCGCCGCGACCGGGGCAGCCTAGCGGCATGGATTCGCCGGATCAAGGCTGCGGGGTAGGCTCGTCGTTCGACAAGGAGAAAACTCAGCCGCGTGGCCGGATCAGAGCCGAGTTGCCGCCATCCCGGTCCGCCTCGGCAGGTACCCAGCCAGGGCGGCAAAATCACCGGTCACTCTGCACGGCGGCTCGGCGGTGTCACCCGGACCTGACCGGAGTTGACCGCTCCGCGCCCACCCGGTATCATGCCCCTACCATGAAAAGCAGCGTTTTATACACAGCGTTGGCGGTAGGCATCGTTCTTCTCGTTTCGGCTGCCTGGGCGGAGGTTGAACCCAAGGTCGGCTCCACCAAGTGGCAGCTCGATTTCGAGTTTCACGATCCGCAGCGCATATCGGTGCGCCTGCCCGGCGAGGACCACGAAACGACCTACTGGTATCTGCTGTACACGGTGACCAACGACACGGGGAAGGATGTCCAGTTTTACCCGTCTTTCCACGTGGTTACGGATTCGCTGCAGACGGTCGAGTGCGGGGCGAACATTCCGCCGCGCGTCTTCGACCACATCAAGGCCCGGCACGTGAAAGAGTTTCCCTTCCTCGCGCCGCAGAAGAAGGTGACCGGCCCGTTGTTGCAGGGCAAGGGCAACGCCCGCACTTCCGCGGCGATCTTCGAGATGTTCGATCCGGAGGCGAACCGTTTCACGATTTACGTTTCCGGCTTGTCCGGCGAGATTGCGCGGGTCACCAATCCGGCGTTCGATAACTCGAAGCCGAAGTCAGAAGATAATCCACGGTTCTTCATTCTCAGAAGGACTTTGGCGATCAAGTATCACCTCCCCGGTGACGCGGAAACTCGCAGGCAGGCCCGCCCGGTTCGTCTGATACGCGAGTGGGTAATGCGATAGCGAAGCCGGGCGGCGAGTTAATTGGAGCTTGATTCTCGCGCGACTGCGGCATGGCCGGTCGCGGCGGTCGGAGTGATATCATGGCCCACAAGAAAGGGCAGGGTTCATCGCGCAACGGTCGCGATAGCAACCCGCAGTATCTGGGCGTCAAACGCTACGCGGGGCAGACGGTGACGATCGGCGCCATCATCATTCGCCAACGCGGCACCCATTTTCACCCCGGCCATCACGTCGGCCGCGGTCGCGACGACACCCTCTTCGCCCTGTCCGACGGGGTTGTCCGGTTTCGCGGACGCAAGGTGGACGTTGTCACGCCCTCCACGCAGTAGCCGGCCTCAGGTTCCGCTCTCAAATCCGCAGCGCCGAACGCTCCGCTTACGGCATGTTGGTCGATACAGCCGAAATCTACGTCCGCTCCGGCAAAGGTGGCGCCGGGTGCGTGAGTTTCCGCCGGGAAAAATTCGTCCCGCGCGGCGGGCCTGACGGCGGTGACGGCGGCGACGGCGGAAGCGTCTACCTCCGAGCGGCCAGAGGTGTGGAGACGTTGCTGGACTTCGCCAGCCGCCATCACAGTATCGCCGGCGCCGGCCAACCGGGCATGGGCAAGGAACGGACCGGTAAATCAGGTGCGGATTTGTACGTCGATCTGCCTGCCGGCACGCTTGTCTATGATCGAGACACCGATATCCTGCTCGTCGACCTGGCGGAGGTCGGCTCTTGCGTGTGTGTAGCCGAAGGCGGCAAGGGGGGGCGCGGCAATCGCCGATTCGCCACCCCAACCAACCAGGCCCCAACGCAGGCCGAGCCGGGAGTCCCCGCGCAGGAACGCTGGCTTAGGTTGGAGCTGAAGCTGATCGCCGATGTGGGCATCGTAGGCCTGCCCAACGCCGGAAAGAGCACGTTGTTGTCCCGTCTTTCGCGCGCCAGGCCCAAGATCGCCGATTATCCATTCACCACGCTCCAGCCGAACCTCGGGATCGCGGAACTGCCGGACCACCGCCGGCTGGTGCTGGCGGATATCCCCGGGTTGATCGAAGGTGCCCACGAAGGTGCGGGCCTGGGCGATGAATTCCTCAAGCACATCGAGCGGACGCGAGTCCTTTTACACCTTGTTGACGTGGGAGCCGACGCCGGTGGTCCGCCGGCGCTGGAGGCGTACCGCACCATCCGCCACGAGTTGGAGGCCTACAGCTCGGAGTTGGCCCGAAAGCCGGAGATCATCGCTGCCAACAAGATTGACATGGTTGACGGGGAGGAAGCGGCGCGGCAGCTTTCGTCGGGCGTGAAGAAAAACGTGTTGCCGATCAGCGCGGCAACCGGGAAAGGGCTGACGGCGATGATGGAGCGTCTCTGGGAGCTTTGCCGGTCCGACACTGAAGTGACATTCCGACCGCCGCACAAGGAGGAATAGATGATCAAGACTCCCAGCAACTTTGATCCTCAGGCGGCCGTGGCTGCCGTCGCGATCGGAAACATGTCCACCATGATGGGAATGTGGCACGAGGAACGGATCACGGGCGTCGTGTCGTCGCCGACCGGCGATCCAGCCGCGTTCCACGAAGCGTTTGAAGCGCTGGCCGACTCCTTTCCGAACGGGCGACCCGCAGCCACCATCGTCTCGTCGGTGGTTCCGGTTGCCCTTGAGCAAATTCGCACGCGCATCGAAGAAATGATCGACAAACAAGCGCTGGTCATCGGGGAGCAGGTGGATCGCCCGATTGATCTGGAGGTCAAGGACGTGGCTTCGGTGGGCATGGATCGAGTCTGCTGTGCGGCAGCCGCCTACGATCGCCTCCAGCGCAGTTGCGTCATCGTTGATTTCGGCACGGCGGTGACGGTTGATTTGGTCAGCGACGAAGGCTCACTGCTGGGCGGGGCGATCCTTCCCGGTGTGCGTGTCCAGCTTGCGGCCTTGCACGAGCACACCGCCCTTTTACCCATCGTCGAGCCTGCTTTTCCTCAAGATCCGATCGGCCGAGGCACGGTTGAAGCGATGCAAAACGGGGTGTGCCGTGGGCTGGCTGGCGCGGTGCGGGGATTGGTCGAAGCCTATGCGACCGCGCTGAACCACTGGCCTCAAACGGTTGCCACCGGCGGAGATGCTGTTTTCATGGCTCCACACTGCGACTTTCTGGACAATGTCGTGGCCGACCTGTGCCTGCGCGGTGTCGGATTGGCCTACACGAAACATCTGGCTGCCATGGGCCTATGACGGCATTCAAGGCGAGGCAGATTTCTGTGCGTCTTATGACCCCGCCGGGCGCCGGAGCCATCGGCGTCATCCGCGTCATCGGTCCGGATGCGCCAAGCCTTGTTTCCGATGTTTTTCGGCCAAATCGCGGGCAGCCGCTGACACAGAGCCGAGCCGGGCTTATTCGATTCGGCCGCTGCATAGATGCCGGCGAAGTGATCGACGACGTTTTGGCCTGCGTCGTGTCCCGCGAGCCGACACCGACGGTCGAGATGTCGTGTCACGGCGGAGTCCGCGTCGTTGAGCGCATTCTCCAGATCCTCGAAAACCGCGGGGCGACATTTCAGGAAGGGTTTTCGGACGGTTCAGCAGCGTGGCCCACGGAAAATGCGATCGAGCGGGAAATCATCGAGGCGCTGATTCGCGCCAAGACCGAGCGCGCCGCCCGCTTTTTCGCTCGGCAACGCAGGTCACTGGTGAAGCATGTTGAGCAGGTGCTTGAGTGCATGGAGCACGGCGAGGAATCAGGACGGGCGGCCCTGGAGGCCCTGCTCGCCGAGTCCGCCGCGGCCATGGCGCTGATCGACGGCGTCACAGTGGCTATCGTAGGTCCGATAAACACCGGAAAATCAACGTTGTTCAACCGTCTGGTCGGTCGAGCGGCAGCCATCGTATCCCCGGCAGTTGGCACCACGCGAGACTGGATCGAAGCCACAGTTGAGCTGGATGGCTTTCCGGTTGCGCTGGTGGATACAGCCGGGACCAACGACCTGGGCGACACGCTGGAACGCGTGGCTATCCAGTCCGGTAGGGAGCGAATCAGGGCCGCCGACTTGCTCATCGGCCTGGTCGATGGAACGTCGCCAGGTGTGCTCGTTCAACTTGGACAATTGCAGGAAGAAGCCACGGGCCGAGCGATTCTGCTTGCTGTGAACAAATGCGATATGGTGGAGTCGCCACCTGTGACCCACCGTCCCTGGAGGGCACTCGACCCGCCGCCGGTCGAGTTATCGGCGGTCTGTGGGGAGGGCATTTCCGATCTGTTATCTGCGGTCCAGGGCTTACTTGGGATCGATCGGTTTGACGACGAATCGCCTGCGATCTTCAACCGGCGCCAGGTTTGTACGGTCTCGGACGCGCTATCGGACGGTTTTTCGGCGGACAACCCGGCTCAACACCTCCGCCAGACATTACTTTATGGGTGAAGCGATGACCTGGGCGGATTCGCGGCTATAATTGGACTGTAGGGCGGGTTTTGCACGTCAGGCTCGGTCAATGCCGCGTCGTTCAAATCGCGGCGAGCATTGGCGATCGGGGCACGGAGCCTTTTCAGTATTGGGCGGACTGTAGGAGCGGCTGAATGTCGGTCGGGAGTGATGCCACCTCAGGCGGGACGACGACCACCGGACAATCGATGCTGACCAGCGACGATTCCCTCTTCGCTCGCAAAATCATCGAGCGTAAGCTGGCTTCTGTCGACGAGGTCGAGCTGGTCCGTGAGGAGGTGCGCGAGCTGAATGCGAAGGGGCACAACGTTACGCTCGCACAGATGCTGATCAAGTCCGAGTATATCACCAAAAGCCAGGTGGACCGTCTGAACCTCGCCATGGACGAGGACTCGATGTACCGCCCGGCTCAGCAGATCCCCGGATACCAGATTCTCGGCAAGCTGGGCCAGGGGGCGATGGCCACGGTCTTCAAGGCCAAGCAGCTCAGTCTTGACCGGATCGTGGCCATCAAGGTGTTGCCCCGTCGCCTCAGTGAAAACCAGGAATTCGTCGATCGCTTCTATCGCGAGGGTCGGGCCGCCGCACGCCTGAACGACCCGAACATCGTGGCGGCCTACGACGTCGGCGAGGCCATGGGCTATCACTACTTTGTGATGGAGTTCATTGACGGCAAGACGGCCTACGACTTGCTCAACGAGAAGGGTAAATGGCTGGAAGAAACGGAAGCGGTGCACATCATCGTCCAGGTGGCAAGAGCCCTTCAACACGCCCACGACAGAGGGCTGATCCACCGAGACGTAAAACCCAAGAACGTCATGATCACCAAGAACGGGGCGGTGAAGCTGGCGGACATGGGTCTGGCCCGCGAAATGGACGACACCAAGGCGGCCAGGAGCGAAGAGGGGCGGGCATACGGCACACCCTACTACATCAGCCCCGAGCAAATCCGCGGTGAGATCGATATCGACCATCGCGCGGACGTCTACTCGCTGGGGGCTACATTCTACCACCTGGTGACTGGGCGCGTTCCGTTCGAGGGTGCCACGCCGTCCGCTGTGATGCACAAACATCTCAAGGAAGGGCTTGTCCCGCCGGACCACCAGAACACTTCGCTCTCAACCGGCATCGGCGAAATCATCGAGGTGATGATGGCCAAGGATCCGGCTTTGAGATATCAGTCCGCGGCCGAGGTCGTCGAGGATCTCGAGGCCGTCGCCAACGGGGAAGCCCCCTTCCAGGCAAGGAAACACTACAACGCGGACCTGTTGGAGGACCTGGCCAACGGGGGCGAGCTGATTGACCCGCCGCGGGTAGAACATCGAGCGCCGCCCCCGACGAACCATGTGGCGGTGCATTGGGTCCTGGTTCTCGGGCTCCTGCTGTTCCTGTCCGTGCTTATCAACTTCTTGCTGTTGGCCAACCATTAGCGCGGTTGCCCAACGGACGAGCTGAGCAACTTCTTATATGATCGCTCGATGTTTTTGAGTCGGGTCATCAAGTCCCGATCGCGACCATCGTAGGGTTGTGGGGCGCGGGCCAGGGCGACAAACCATTTGACCAGGTTGTCGAAGTCGTCGAGGTGGACGTACTCCGGTGCGAGTCTTTTGCGCTTGCGATCCACGTTGTGATAATTCCCCAGGGCCATGCACACCCCAGTCGCTTCGTAGCCGAATTGGCAAAAGGCGGAGGCCTCACAGGTGCCGCCGTCCATCAGCTTGCGCTGGTAACGAAATCTCTTGTCCTTGAGAGTCAGCGCGTGGGCGACGCGATTGCAGTAGGCCGAGGCCGCCGGATTGAAAGCGCTGGCCTTGTCGCCGATGCGCATGATCGGTCCGTCACCTATGCGGGCGGTGGGCAGCTCGGTACTGGTCTCGACGGCGACGACAAGGCATTTTTGAGGCACGGTCTTGTGGCGACAAGCTGCAATGGCCCCGGCAAAACCGACCTCCTCCGCACGAGTGAAAAGCACGTACGCATCGCAGGCGGCGCGGGATCGGGCGAGCGTGTCAAGACAACACAAAATGGCCGCCGCCCCGGATAGGTCGTCGCAGGCGCGTGCGTAGATCCTGTTGTTTTGCACTTTCGATTCGGGAAGGTCCCACATGCCGATCGAGCCGGACGGCACCTCGCACGGCACGTTGATCACCGCGGTGTCCACCCGAGGGGGCTTTTGTTGCTTGAGCGGCTTTGTTGAACGGACCGTCCCGCGCACCCAGCGTCCGTCCACCCAGAACCGCACCGCGGCATCTTTGAAGTATTCGACCGGCACACCGCCCCGCCAGAACGCCCGCACGCGTGTGGCACCGACGACTCGCCGGTGTTTCACCATTTCGTCACAGACAAACCCCGGATGATCCAGGTGGGCGGTCACACATACGGGCCTAGCGACCTTCCTGCCACCCTTGCGGATGTGGATCAGCACGTTGCCGGCCTTGTCCCGCGTGAGCTCGAGCCCTTTGCGACGCGAGCAGAACCGTTCGACGTGCTCGATGACGAGGTGCTCGGCAAACGGGGCAGTTGGAACGGCCAGCAGATCGTGAAGAATGCGCCTGTGCGCGGCGTTGGGCATCATTTTCTCCATCATGCGAAACGCGGCAAGTCAGTCGACCGGGCGGAGCGGAGCGGAGTAAAAACCCGATTACACATTCCGTCAAGCCACCTGCATCCGTAGCACCGCAACCGCGATGGCCACGACGACGGCGACGGTCAGGCACATGCCACCCACAAGGAAACCAATCCACGACCGGGCTTGTTTCTCGTTTCGCCGCTGACCCGCACTGTTGAATCCTAGAATCGCAGCGAACACGCTGGTGAGGACCGCAACCGCCAAACACGCGAGCAGCACCGGCAGATAGAGCGTGTCTTCTCGGTAAGTAATGGCCCCCAACCCGCTACGGTAATTCCGGAACACCAGGCCAACGGCTACAGCGACGGGCGCCACAGAAACAAGGGCAAGCACCGTGGCACAGGTCGCCTGAACATCGTATCGCCTCAAGCTCACGCGGGCCAACTCCAGCCTCCAATCGTTGTCATTGTGTCAGTCAGTGCGTCCCACCCAAGCAGGGTGTCCCCTCCTTTTCGCGAAAAAGGACGGGCGACGTACCGGACTACAGCGTTCTTCGTTCTCATGTAGCGTCACCCCTCGTGGGTGACGTAATGATCCGCAGAGTGCCACCCGCCGAATCCTACCGGGCTTATTCGAACATGCCCAGCCGAATCCGCAAGTAATGGAAGATTGCATCCGGCAAGTCGATGTCCGTACACTCTTCGATTGAGGCGAACCCCGGCGCGCTGTTGGCCTCGCAGACGCGAAAGTGATCGCCGTCAAAGAGAAGATCGATCCCCGCAATTTCGAGTCCAAGAAGGCGAGCGGTCTCGGTCGCCATCCACTCGATCTCTGGCGTCATAGGGAACGGTTTCACCTCGCCGCCACGCGAGTGATTGGCCTTGAACCCACCATCTTTGGCACGTCGTTCCACACACGCCACCGGCCTTCCGCCCACGATGAAGATACGCAAATCGCGTCCACGGCTGGCTGCGATGAACTCTTGCATGATCAGGTTTGCATTTCCCCGGGTCTCATGGATGAGCTCCATCAGATCCTCAAAACCGGACTCGGTCTCGGCGAGATAGATGCCTGTACCCTGCTCGCCGCTGATGGTTTTCACGACCACCGGAAAGCCCACTTGTTTGCGGACCAACTCCATGTCCACAGGGTGCCTGACGAGCATGGTGCGCGGAACCGGCAAGTTACTCTGAGCAAGCACTTGGTGCGTATACAGCTTGTCCTTCACTGTTTCGATGCTCTGTGACGAGTTGATCGAGACGACGCCAAGCCGCTCCAAGTGCCGAATAACGGCCAAGCCGTAGTATGTCGTTCGTGCGCCTGTGCGCGGGATCAGAAAGTCGGGCAAGTCAGTCGGCTCCGCGTTTAGTACAACGCTCTTGCGGTCGTCACGGGTGACGATGAGATCGATCATTTCGGGCGCCACGACCTTGAGGTCGATCTCACTTTTTGTTGCGCCTTCCTGCAAACGTTGCGTGCTGTACTTGTCCGGCTTGACGGTGTCGACCGAGTCTTTGTAAAGCAACCATCCTCGCATCGGCAGTTCCTTCGAGAAGAGACACGGCGCTACCCGCCGTCGCAGGCATTATACGGTGGAACTGAATTGCCAGCCCTCTCCGTCTGCATCTCGCCCGCGTGTCTCTGTCGTTTTCTTCCTCGCGGACGCGCCCGCCGACTCACCCGCCGATGGTGGCGCTCGCCGTTTCGCTGCACGGCCCCTTTTCGCCGGTCGTGGCGACCCAGCGGAGCATATAGTGGGCGGTCTTGCCGCCATCTTCGCCAGGGTAGTCTACCACGTACGGCGTCCGCGTGTCGATCGACGGAAAGCTCAGCTCGCTCGGACCGGTCGGCGGCGGGTCGCCGGCTGCCGCGGCGTCCAGCGCTGTCCGCAACTACGTGCTCCGCCAGAACCTTGGTGAGAACAGCACCGCGATGGTAAACAGCTCCAGGCGTCCAACGGCCATCAACACACACATAAGGAGCTTGCTTGCCCCGCCGAACCAGGCGTAATTCTGTGTGGTCCCCACGCGGGCCAGGCCCGGGCCGATGTTGTTCAACGTGGCGATCGACGCCGTGGCGGCAGTGGTGATGTCGATATCCTTGCCGGACTCGAGAATCATAAGTCCGCAGGCCCCCACGGCAAAACAGGCGAAGATACCGAGTATGTAGACCAGCGTCGCCAGCTTCAATTCGGGCTCCACAGTCGCGCCGCCGATCTTGACGGCTCGCACGACCTTCGGCCTGAAAACGTGTTCCAACTCGGCGGCCATGACCTTCACGGCGATCATGATACGGATGACCTTGATCCCGCCTCCGGTGGAGCCGGCTGATCCGCCGACGAACATGAGTGTGATCAGCGCAGCTTTCGCGACAAAACTCCAGGTGTCGAAATCGGCAGTGCAAAACCCGGTCGTCGTTTGGATCGACACGGTCTGGAAAACCGCGTCACGGATGACGAGCCCGGCTGATTGGCCCTGCATGGGCGCGGGCCGGTTGATCAGGCAGGACGCACAGATCACGATCGCTGCGATCAGCATCAATCCCAGATAGACGCACAGCTCGGCGTCCCTCCAGGCGCTTCGCCACTTGCCCTGAGTGATTTGGTGATAGAGCCCGAAGTTCACACCGGCCAGCACCATGAACGCGATAATGACGCAATGGATCCAGCTTGACGCGTAGGCTGCGATGCTCGAATCATGGGTGCTGAACCCTCCTGTGGCCAGCGTGGCGAACGTGTGGCAAACCGAATCGAACCATGCCATGCCGCACAGCCGAAGAGCGATCACTTCCGCGATCGTCAAGCCGCTGTAGATCAGCCACAGCACACGGGCGGCGTCTTGAATGCGAGGCCTGACGCCTTCCGGCGTGGGGCCGGGGGACTCCACGCGAAACAGCCTCCGCCCGCCCACCCCCAGCATGGGCAACACCGCGACAAACAGCACGACGATGCCCAGCCCGCCCAGCCAATGGGTCAGCGCCCGCCACAGCAGCAGGCTGCGAGGGACGGTGTCGATCTGAGTCAATGTCGTCGCCCCGGTGGTGGTCAGACCGCTCAGCGCCTCGAAATAGCAGTTGATATAGCTGCAAAACTCGTGTGGCCCGTCGCCGACGGTGGCGACGGCGAATGAAGCCCACAATCTGTAGGGCGCCGCCGCAACTGCCGCCCCGAGAAACCAGCTTCCGGCGACCAGCAGCATAGCCTCGCGCCGCCCCAACTCACGCCGGTCCTTGGCCCCAAGCCGCCAGCAGAGAACGCCTATGAGGCTGCCGATCAGCCCGGCCACCAGCAGGGCCCTGCACGCCGCACCTTCACGCAGATGATCAAACCGGTAGTCCAGCGCGCTGAAGGCGGCGATCAGAAGGATCAGCGCGCTAAGGACGAGCAAGAGTAGCCCGAGTTGTCGGCGGACGAGCTGAAGGTTCACTTCTTCCTGCCGGCGAAAAGTCTGCTTAGGTCTTGATCGATGCCGCGCGGCCCAATGACCAGCAACTTGTCGCCGGCAAGGATGTTATCCCCGGCGACGGGGACCCGCACCGTGTCTTCGCGTTGGACGGCGGCAATCATGGCCCCGCCGGGAAGCTTGATGTTGCGCAGTTCATGCCCGACGGTCTTGGCGCTGGACTTGGCATCCACCTCATACACATCAGCGACCCCATCGGCAAGCGTCGCGAGCGAGCGGACCGGCTTGGCGTCGACCAACTTCAGGATCACCCGGGCAGCCACTGCGTGCGGACTGAACGCCCGGTCTATGCCAACGTGCTCCAGCAGGTGCATGTACGTAAGATGCTGGATCACGGCGATACAGGTCTTGGCTCCCAGCGACTTAGCCTGGGCACAGGCGAGCATGTTGCGTTCATCATCGGCGTCAACGGCCAAAAACACGTCTGCTCCGCCGATCTTCTCCTCCTCGAAAATGAGCGGGTCGGTCGGATCAGCAGTGACGACGGTGACGTGGCCCAGTTTCGCCGCCACCTCCTCCGCCCGCACTCGATTGCGCACGAACAAACGCACGGAGAAGATGCGGCTTTTCAGTGCCCGGCACAGCCAAACCGCCATCGCCGTGCCCCCCATGATGACCACGTTCTGGTGCTTGGCTTTGCCCTTCTGGAACACCTTGCGGGCAATCTCGAAGCGGTCCTGTTCACCGATCAACGTGACGATGTCGCCTTGCTCTATCTTAGTCTCGGCGTTGGCGATCAAGGCGCCGCCGCCGCGCTCGACCGTAGCCACACGCGCCCCGGAGGGAAGCTCGATCTGAGCCAGCGTCTTGTTCAAAGCCAGAGCCCTGTCATCAACCGTCAACCGTTGCATGGCGATTTTACCGCGGGCGAAATCCTCCAGGGCGATAGCGCCCGGATTGCGTAGCACGCGGGCGATCTCCAACGCCGTCTGGTACTCCGGGCAGATCATCAGGTCGATGCCCAACCGCCGCGAGTCATCCGAGTCGCGCAGGTTGAAAAACGCACTGTGGTGCACGCGGGCGACGGTTTTCTTGGCCCCGGCGATCTTGGCCATCGCCGCGCAAAGCATATTGATCTCATCAGTTCTGGTGGCGGCGATCATCAGATCGCAGTGTTCGACACCAACCTCCTTGAGAATGTTGAGATGGGTGCAGTTGCCGTGAACCGTGCGCACATCCAGGGATTCATCGAGCGAACGCAGCTTCTGCTCTGACAATTCGATGACCGTTAGATTATGCCCGGCCAGAGAAACGACCTCCGCCGCGTGCCGACCCACCTCGCCGGCCCCCGCAATGATCACATTTAACGGCATGGTCTAAGCCCTCTTCCGCTCAAACGGCGGAATCATAACGATAAGCCACGCCGAACGCGACCATCGCAGGCGATTACCGGCTGTGTTCAATCAGCACATCCAAGTCGTCAAGCGTTGAAATCGTGTGGCCGGGATGTCCCTCGTCGGCCGTGGGCGCGTCGCGATAGACGCCCTCCGGTCGGACGATGCGAACGGTGTCCCAGCCCAGTTGATTAGGGGCGATGAAGTCCTTTGAGGGATTGTCGGCCACATAGACACAGGCCGAGTGAAACACCCCAAGCCGCCGGGTCATCGTCTCGAACGCAAGCGGGTCCGGCTTGTCATGCCCGGGCCCAAGCTGTGCCGTCAGCATGATCTCGTCAACCCGCCGCCCAAGGTCCAACGCCTCGATCTTGCGCTGCTGCATCGTCAGAGGGCCGTCCGAGATCAGACCGATTCCGTATCGACCCGAAAGGCGCCTCAGCGCCCGGTCGGCGTCGTCGTAGAGCTCAATCGACGGCGCGTGATTGCGGAAACACTCGACCATCCTGCCGACCAGGGTCTCATCCACCACCTCCGACTGCCGGGCCAGCATCGTGTTGAACACGCGCGAACGGGCGTTCGTATTGTACAGGGCCCGCATCCGCCCCGCCGACTCCCGTGCGGGCCCCAGCACGTCCTCAAACGCTGCCGCCACGGCCAAGAACCCGCTGAAGGCGTACGCCCGCTCGGCGTGGAGCGTGTCGTCAAGATCGAATACGACGGCTTTGATCATAGACGTAGGTCGTAGCAGACTGCGTGGAACTGATCAAGGCTGACTACAGTGTTTCACAAATCCTGAGACTATCATCACAAATCCTGCGACTATGATCACAAACCGAGCCGCAGGCTTCAGCCTGCGCGATTTCGCGGACGGAAAGCACGTTCTAATACGACAACGCTGGTACTGTGTTTCGCAAGTTTCGCGACTATCTGAGCCGCAGGCTTCAGCCTGCGCGATTTCGCGGATGGAAAACACGTTCTGATATGACAACACTGGTACTGTGTTTCGCAAGTTTCGCGACTATCTGAGCCGCAGGCTTCAGCCTGCGCGATTTCGCAGATGGAAAGCACGGTCTGTAACCGTTCACGGCATTTTGGCAAAGATGTGCTCGCGTGGAACATGCCCTGCCGTTCTTTGTGGCCTCCTTTCCGCTGCTTGGTCGATATATCGTCTGTCATCGTAGCGTTTTGCGAGCAGGCCCCAAGCGAAGGAGCGGCCGGTGGAACCGACCCAAGAACAAGCCTATCAGCGACGGATCGCTGAACTGGAAGCAGAGAATGCCGACCTGAAGGCG
>Ga0114922_10001868_pt1 | contig 19948 bp, 17 predicted proteins | sample AartaG_FD_100975 | JGI IMG/M metagenome (GOLD analysis project Ga0114922, IMG submission 100975) | Deep subsurface microbial communities from Aarhus Bay to uncover new lineages of life (NeLLi) - Aarhus_00045 metaG | ecosystem: Environmental > Aquatic > Marine > Oceanic > Sediment | place...
CGCCCTCCCTTCCCACCGGTAGCCAGACGGTCTTTCCGTCGCACATGGTTGCTCTTTCGCCCATCCTTTCCGACGTCGCCGTCTCCTTGTACTTCCCGGGCGCCTTGGCGACGACCGTCAGCGTCCGCTCGAACGTGCGGTCACCCCTGGTGACCGTGCTCTTGCCGCTGGCGGTGTACGACTTCACCTCCTGCTGCAGCGTCTGAAGCGCTTTCATCACGTCGTCCTTCTCCGCGGCTCGAGCCGCTGGGCTGCTCCAGCCCAGCAGGCTCAGGACGACGACGCACATCCCCACCTTCAAAGCCCTTCCCCGCAACATGGCTCGCCTCCTCTGCCAGAACATCCTCCGGGCATACTGCCCCTTCCAGGGCCCACGATCGGACGATCCGGTCGTGCCAAGCCGAGTATACCAGGAATCCTTTGCCCTCTCCCGCGAACTTGCCGTCGGAGCCCTATCGCCCGATCCCGTACTCCCCGGTCACCGAATCCCGGAAGATCCGCAGCTGCGGCGGCTTGAACGAAAATGCTGCAAAGCATAGCCCCAGCAGAACCAACGCAGACAGGCCTACCAACCCGAGTCCCGCATGTCTGTGCCCAGTGGCCAGAAGGAGATAGCTGATCACCTGCCCTACGGACACGGCGACGAAGAAGATCAGGATGTCCAGCCAGAGAACGTGATGGCCGAGCAGCGCCCTGCAACCGTAGAAGAGAAGCACGACGCACAGCGGCATCGCCAGGATGCCCACTGACTTCGCCATGCCAAAGCCTGCCACGTTCTTGCCGAAGGCAACATACTCGACGACGGCGTAGACAACGGCAGGCCAGAAGGCCAGCTTGAGGTGCTCCTAGACGCTCTCGTTGACCGCCGCGAACGGCGCGGTAATCGGTGCCGGGCCACACCATTCAAACGCGAAATGCAGTGCCGATCCGGAGAAGAAGATCAGCGGGACGCCCACCAGCTCCCAGCGCAGACATTCAGCTCTCAAGGCGCTATCCCTCTTCAAGAAGGAAGCGCCGGATGACGGTGCCGCCGACCTGACTCCCCGCGGCTGGCCGCGTTAGGCCGTGCCGGATACGTCCCAGCCCTGCCAGACGTACAAACTGGATTGTCCGTCACGCCACTCCAAGAAGCAAGGTGGTGCTGACGCCGGTTGGGCGGCAACGAGGTCCCGAGACTGCCCCCGTGCCCCTACCCGCGGATTGCTTAGCCGCAGGTCCTCTCGGCCAGATTCTCCGGCGCCAGTACAAAGACCAACTGCCGGGAGGCCCAAGCCGCTCGGTGCAGGGCCTCAGCATGAATCCCGCTGGAGAAAGCGCCCCGTGTGGTTCGTCAGTGGCAAAGCCGGTAACCGCGTAAACACTTACCGAAGAACGACGTATGATGATGGCTCCCCGACGGGGACTCCCTTCGCTTCGCTCAGGGCAAGCTCACCTCGCCACGAATCAGGGCCAGCTTCTTCTCCCGACCCCAGCCCTTGATTTCCTTCTCTCGGCGCGCAGCGGAATGTTTGTCCGGATGCTGCTCCGAGTACAGCAGCTCAGCCCCGTGCTGCCGCATGCGGCGAGGGACGTGCGTGGTGATGCCCGTGTAGAGCCGCCCCCTGCGATCACATATGTAAACGTGCCACACCTCCGCTACCCCTCTGAGGGGTTGGCTCCCCGACGAGGACTCGAATTCGCCGTACGGCGAATTAACAGCCGTCCGGCCCTCCGAGCAGGGATCTTATGAAACGCCTCCCACCGCCACTCTTGAGTTGCCGCTCACGTTTCATCGCGGCCGCACGGGACGCGCATTCCTCATGGTAGAGCAAGCGCCATGGACCGCGGCGCCGCTTGGTGTGCAGCGTCAGCGCGCATTCCGGATCGTTGTGCTCAGCAAGGCGGGCCTTCAGATTGGACGTCTGCCCCACGTAAGTCTGATTGTCCGAATTGGCGAGCACGTATACGTGAAAGGGCATACCCCGCCCCCAATACACGGAATTGGCTCCCCGACGAGGACTCGAACCTCGAACCTAGCGGTTAACAGCCGCCCGCTCTACCAATTGAGCTATCGGGGAGCCGATAGGCCACGGCCTGGCAGGTCGCACCTGTCGCGCTTTGCCGCCGCCCTACCCCATCGACCGGACCGGACAGCGGATTGTCCATCATACCACGTCCCGGGCCGGATTCAACGGAATGAGGCATGACGCGCCGCGTCCGCCCCGCCTTGCCGGCCCTCGCGCCAGCGGTAGATGGCCTCCGCCGCGGCGAGGTCTTCCTCGGTGGTGATCTTCAGGTTGCTGTACGCATCTTCGACCACGCGCGCATCCTCGCCCAGGCGCTCGACCAGCTCGGCGTCGTCCGTCCCGCAGTAACCGTCCCTCTGCGCGGCAGCGTACGCACGCAGGATCAATTCCTTTCGGAAACCTTGCGGCGTGCGGGCGAGCCAGAGCGTGTCCCGGGGAGGCGTGGCGATGATACGGCCCTCGGCGCCCACTTCCTTGACCGTCTCCGTTGCGGGCACGGCAGCGATGGCCGCGCCGAAGCGCTGCGCCGCCTCTGCCACGCGGCGGATCACGTCGGGGTCGACCAGCGGCCGGACGGCGTCATGAGTGAGCACCAGGTCGAGATCCTCCCGCACCAACTGCAATCCTGCGAAGGCGCTTTCCTGGCGCGTGGCGCCTCCGCGCGCGATCTTGCTGATGCCGAACTTGCTCCTCAATTCGGCCGCGACATGGCCGTCCTCGTACTCATCGGGGTGCAGGACGGGAATGATCTCGGCGCACCCGCTGACATGGCTCAGCGTGTCGATGACGATGTGGAGCACGGGCCGGCCGCAGATCCTCAGGTAGGGCTTCTTGCGCCCGCCCATGCGACCGCCCATGCGGACCCCGGTCCCGGCCGCGGGGATGACGACAGAGAAGGCCAGCTCAGCGGGTTGATGCGTGTCTTCGTGCATGGCGAGCGAGGGCGTCCAGCCGTCTGGTGGGCGGGACGCGCAATGAGTTCAGGTGGAGCGAGCGTTCTCCAGCAGACGGGCGAAGATCATGCGGCCAGTTTCGCGGGTCAGGGTGTTGCGCACGATCACCTTCACTTCCTGCCCGACGAGGTGCGCGGCCGACTCCACAATGATCATGGTGCCGTCCTGGAGGTATCCGACGCCCTGCCCGGGCTGCTCTCCGGCCTTGATAAGCTTTACGGTCAGCTCCTCGCCGGTCAGCGCGATGGGCTTGAGGGCGTTGGCCAGTTCGTTCAGGTTGATGACGGAGATGCCCTCGAGCGAGGCCCGGCGGTTGAGGTTGAAATCGTTGGTCATCAACCTGCCGTTGACTATCTTGGCGAGACGCACGAGCTCCTCGTCGACGGGATAGCTGCGGTCGGCGCCGGTCTCCTGGATCCGCACGTCCACGTTGAGGTTCTCGCGGATGTCGTTGAGCACTTTCAGCCCGTGTCGTCCTCGTTCCCTCTTGAGCTTGTCTTCGGAATCGGCGAGCTGGTGCAGTTCGTGAAGGACGCGGTCGGGCAGGAGGAGCGGCCCGTCCAGGACGGCCGTCTTCAGCATGTCGGTAATGCGGCCGTCGATGATAACGCTGGTATCAAGGACGATGGGGCGAAGCCCTTTTTCCTGGCGACGGAACTCAACGTAGGGGACGATGAGGTTGAACTTCTCGCGGCTTTCGTAGATGAACGCGATGCCCAGGTAGCTGAATACAACGATGAGGGCCCCGGTCAGGTCGTCCCTGATGATGTCCATCGTGTCCGTCTCGACGGCCAGCCCCACGACGGAGACCGTCAGCGTGGCAAAGAGCATGCCCAGCAGCGCGCCGAAGACGATGGAGGATATCAGCGCGATGGGACCTCGGCTGACGAACCACTCGGCAACAATGACTATGATGCTGAAGAAGATCCCGCCCAGCAGGAACTCGTACGGCCGCCCGAGGTCGAACCCGATGGAATAGGCCGTGCCGGCCGAAGCCAGCACGAATAGAGCCCTGAAGACCCAGAGTCCCATGGCCTTTCCTCCGTGCCTGAACCGCGCCTGCGCGCAGGGGTATTATAGCGGATGCCGAGCGCAGGTCAAAGCTCTCCTGGAGCCGCGGCCCAGCCGGCATCGACGCGGGCACGGTGCCCTAAGGGGCTTGGCTGGCAGGACTTCCAGCGCGAACGTCACGTCTCGATAGCGTACTTCTTCAACTTGGCGTAGAGGGTGCTGCGGTTGATTCCGAGCATTTCCGCCGCCCGCTTCTTGTTTCCGCCCGAGGCGCGCAGAGCACGTTCGACGTGTTCTCTCTCCATCTGTTCAAGGGGCGGCACGCTGGCTTCGCTGGCGCGGCTCGGGGCCTTCCGGATGTCCTCGGGGATAAGCTCCGGGCCCAGCACCGGTCCTTCGGCCAGTATCAGCATGCGCTCAACCACGTTCCTCAGTTCGCGCACGTTCCCCGGCCAGTGATAGGCGCGGAAGACTGTCAGCACGCTCGGATCGAACGCCTCCACCGGCCGTCTGAGGGAGCGGCTGAGCTGGGCAAGGAAGTGCTCGGCCAGTATCTCGACGTCCTGGCCTCTATCGCGCAACGGCGGCATGACGAGCCGGAGGCGGTCGAGCCGGTAGAACAGATCTTCGCGCAGGCGCCCGCTGCCCACGGCCTCTGCGGGGTCGCGGTTCGTGGCCGCGATGAGTCTCACGTCCACGGACTGGTCGCTCGTATCGCCGATCCTGCGGACCTTTCCCTCCTCCAACGCCCTGAGCAGCTTGGTCTGGCACGGCGGCGGCAACTCGACCACTTCGTCCAGGAACAGCGTGCCATCGTCGGCCAACTCGAAGCGTCCCGGCTTGTCGGCAATGGCGCCCGTGAAGGAGCCTTTCACGTGACCGAACAGCTCGCTCTCCAGGAGCGTGACGGGCACAGCGCCGCAGTTGACCACCTCCAGCGGACCGTCGCTGCGCTCGCTCTGAAGGTGAATGGCGCGGGCGGCCATTTCCTTTCCGGTGCCGCTTTCGCCGCAGATCAGTACGCCCGCGTCAGTGGGCGCAACCTTGCGAATGAACTCGAAGACGCCCAGCATCGGTTCGCTCCGCCCCACCATGTCGTAATGCTGTGCCAACAGCCGGTCAAGGCTCCGAGCGCGCCATGTGACCTGCTGACGATAGCGGATGTTCTCGATCGCCACGCCGGTCAGCGAAGACCCGGCCAGCAGATAGCGCAGGTCCTCATCGTCAAAGGCGGCGAGAGGCCCGCTCCGCTCGCAGTAGATGAGTCCCAGGTTACGCACGCCGATGCGCACGGGGACGCAGGCAACGTGAAGGGCGGGGTCGGCCCTCTCCCCCACGGCCGCGATCCCTTCCCTGTGACACCGCTCAATGAGCGACACGTCCACCCTCAGGTCGGCCAGCCTGTCGACGAACTGCTGACTGGAGTCCGAGTAGGCCCGCAAGAGGTCATGCGCATCCTGGAGGATGGGCACCACGCGGCTCGCGTCCAGTGTTCGTCGCAGGCTTTGCACGAGTCCCTCGAACAGGAGGGGGATGCTGCGCGCCGAGACGGCCAGCTCGGCTATGGCCAACAGATAATGGAGGCGCCTGTCCTTCTGGCTCAGGCTCTCCGTCGCTGCACGCTGGAGCGAGTAGAAACGCCCGATGTCGTCCAGACTGATTGTCTGAGTGATCTCGGACAGCGGGGTCGCATCGGACGTCTCTCCGGTTTGCGGCTTCTCTTCCGGCTCCAGATGCAAAACAAGCACGACGCCGCCTATACGGATCTCGTCGCCGTGTTTCAGGGCCGCCGAGACGACCTGCTCACCGTTCACCAACGTCCCGTTGTTGCTTCCCAGGTCGTTGACGTGCCATTGGTCGTCACGATGGAAGATCAGCGCGTGGTAGCGGGAGACGGTTCGGTCGTCGAGCTGCAAGTCGTTGTCGGGGGCGCGACCTATGGACAGACGGGCCCCCTGCAAGCGGACGGTGGTGGCCGGCTCCGAGCGTTCTCTGACAAACAGCTCCGGCATCAGAGCCTCTGGTAAGGATGGAAGAGCTGGCGGTACTGCTCCTGGGCGTAGCGATCGGTCATGCCGGCGACATAGTCGCAGACGGCCTGGTGGCGGCCCACTTCCTCCGCCCAGCGCTGTTGCTGGGGTGGCAGTTGGCGGGGGTCCTGCATGTATGCTTCGAAGATGGCGCGCACGAACCGGCGCGCGTTGTTCGTCATGCGCACCACCCGGTAGTCTCTGTAGAGAGATTCGTGCAGGAAATCCTCCAGTGCCCGCTTCCGGGCCTCGAGCCCATCGCTGAAGCGGACGAGGTTCCCCTCCTGCCGGACCACGTCGCCGCACGACGAGACGGCGCGTTCCTCGATCAGCGACCGGCTGCACTCTACGACGTCCGTGACGAAGAGGTCGATCAGGTAACGTATCGCCTGGTTGGTCCGCTGGTCTTGAGAAATCTCGCCGTAGCGGTCCAGAACGGCCCGCTCGGCCTCTCGCCACAGATCGACTTGCTGGAGTTCGCCCGCATCGAGAATGCCGGCTTCGAGGCCGTCCTGGAGGTCATGGTTGTCATAGGCGATAGAGTCGGCCACCTCGACGGCCTGGGCCTCCAGAAGGGGCGGCCCCCCCCCGAATCCGGCCGCAGACGGCTGATCCCAGCGCGTGTGGTGCTTCACGATGGACTCCCGGACCTCGTAGGTCAGGTTCAGGCCGGGGAATCCGGGATACTGGTGCTCCAGCACGTCGACCACGCGCAGCCCGTGAGCGTTGTGCTCGAAGCCGCCGTGGTGGGCCATCAACTCCCGCAGCACGTCTTCCCCACTGTGTCCGAAGGGCGTGTGCCCCACGTCATGGGCCAGCGAGACGGCCTCCGCCAGGTCTTCGTTCAGGCCGAGGGCACGCGCGATGGTCCGGGCAATCTGCGCCACCTCGATCGTGTGGGTCAGGCGGGTGCGGTAATGGTCTCCCTCGTGGTTCAGGAAGACCTGCGTCTTGTACTCCAGGCGCCGGAACGCCTTGCAGTGGATTATGCGGTCGCGGTCCCGCTGATAGCAGGTCCGGTAGCGGGGCTCCGGCTCGTCATAGCGCCTTCCCGCGGACTCGGCGCTCTTCATGGCGTAGGGAGCCAGGGTCTCGAACTCTCGGCGTTCAAGTTCTTCCCGCCTCACCACCGGCACGCCTCCCGCCGACGCTCCGTCACCTTTGCCCGTCGGCCTTCCGGAGCAACTCCCACAAGCTCTCCAACGACTGCGGTATAACCTTCGTGTCGGCCAGCACGGGCATGAAGTTCGTGTCGGCTTCCCAACGGGGCACGATGTGCCAGTGCATGTGGCCTGCCAAGCCGGCCCCAGCCGCCGCCCCCAAGTTAAGCCCGACGTTGAACCCGTCCGGGCGCATGACGGCAGTCAGGTTGCTCTTGCACCGAACCAGCATGTGCAACTGCTCGAGCAGCTCCTCGTCGGCGAGGTCGGCCAGGTCCGCCTTGTGCTCAAGCGGGGCCACCATCAGGTGCCCGTTGTTATAGGGCCAGCGGTTCAGGAGGCACAGGCTGTACTCTCCACGCCACAGGACCAGCTTCTCGCGGTCCTGATCGCTCCGGGCGGCCTCACACAGGAAGCAGTTGGCCTCCTTGTCGGCCTCGGACACGTACTTGATGCGCCAGGGCGCCCACAATCGATCCATCGCCGGTTTGTCCGCCTCTCGCATGAGCCTTGGATGACCCTGGACACCGAAACCGGGGATTCGCGGTACTGCCGACCGGCACGGACTTGTTGCATGCAGTCAGACCCGTTCGGCAATCCGGGGCTGTCGGGGGGCCGGTAAGCCGAGTCCTGTGACCCGCCTTGGCCAATGCCAGGGCGGGCGGCGGCCATTCATCTGGGAGCATCGTTGCCGACGCTCTCAAGCGGCCAACCCGGGAGTCGATAGCGAGGCGGGCCACCTCATCCTCCCCTATTCGGCCTTGCTCCCGGCGGGGTTTGCCCTGCCCCCGACGTCACCGTCGGGGCGGTGGGCTCTTACATTAAGCCCGCATGCGCAGGCCCCACCATTTCACCCTTACTCGCCTCGCGGCGGGCGGTGTCTTTTCTGTGGCACTTTCCCTGGGATTACTCCCGGTGGACGCTATCCACCGCCGTGCCCTGTGGAGCTCGGACTTTCCTCCTCTGCCGCTTGTTCCCTTGCGGGGGGGCAGGGCGGCCGCCTTCGACCCCCCGAACAGCCTCGGACGCCTCAATTCTACCACACTTCAGTCCTGTCTTGTAACCTGCATCTTGCCTGTCGCGGCCTGAGTTGTATAATGCCGCCCTTGCATCCCTCCGAATCGGGAGGTGAGCAGGGGGTGCCGTACGAGCACTGAGCTTCGTGCCGGCCCGCCGTTCGCCGGCGCGGTGCGCCAGCCTTGCCGTTGAGTTCTTCCGGCGGCTTGACTAGAATTGGTCTGGTGGTTCGCAGTTAAGCTTCGTGGTCCGTCCCTGCGGGCCTGCCTTCCCATTGGAGCTCAAGTCGGCTGTGGCGTGAGGATGCTTCTTAAGCGCGTTGATCGCTACGTGAGCGGGTCCTTCCTGTTGCACTTCTTCGGGTCCGCGTGCCTGATTGCGGCGCTATACGGGAGCTTCGACCTGCTCGGGCGACTGGACGACCTGGAAAAGGTCGCCCCGGGACGGACGGTGTCCATCCTGGGTGCCTATTACGGCCACGTGGTGCCGGTCTTCCTGGCCGATGTGGCCCCGGCCCTCGTCCTCGTGTCGGCGGGCATGGTCCTGGTGCGCATGGCGAAGGCGCGAGAGCTGCTGGCCCTCGGGGCCAGCGGCGCGAGCCTTCGCCGTGTGGTGACTCCTGTGTTCTTCTGGGCGCTGCTGATCAGCATCGGCGTCTTCGCCCTGCGTGAGGCTTTGGGACCGGAGCTGATCCGCAAGGGGCAGTTGCTGCGCCACAAGCTCGACGATAGGGTCGAGAAGAAGCTTTTTCTGAGCGATTTGCGGTTCAAGGCGTTTGTGTTTGTGGGCGAGTACGATTTCGATAGCGGTACCATGAAGGGCGTGTCCGTACTGGAGTTTCGTCCGGGGGGCGGCCTCGAAAGGATGACGCGCGGCGAGACGGCCGGATGGCTCTCCGACGGGAGCCTGTACCTCGAGCGCGTGGAGGTCGGGGAATTCGATGCCGCCGGCAGAGAGATCGCCTCTGCCATTTTGCCCAGCAAGAGGATCGAGACGAACCTGGTGCCCTACGACCTAGTCGAGGCAGCACAGGCAGACAAAGGTTTCACGGCAGCCTTTCGCCCGCTCTGGGACCTGCGCCGGCAGATGGCGGAGCACCCGGACGTTCCTCATTTCCGCGTGCTCTTCCACTCAAGGCTGGCTTCCTTGTTCGGGCCGATCGTCCTGCTGCTTGTCGGGATTCCTTGCCTGGTCGGGTTCGAGCAATCGGTCACCAGCAGGTTCCTCGGTGTCATCGTGAGCGTCGTGGTGGCCGCGGGCCTCTATGTGATGACGTTCCTGTTGACCAGCATGGGCAACACGGCAGCGATCAATCCCGTCGTGGCGGGATGGCTGCCCACGGGCATCGTGGGCGCCGCCGGGATATACTTGTACGCCAGCATGCGGGCGTGATCGGCGCATCAGACCTCGGAGGAGAGGACAGCGTGCGCGGATCAGGCATTTGGCTGCTCGTAGTTGAGAGGGTCTTTGCGCCATGTCTGAGCGGGTGAAAGTCGGCCTCATCGGTACCGGCGGCATAATGAACCTGCACGTCACCAGAATGCAGGAGATCGAAGAGGGCATCATATTGGCCCTGTGCGACCCCGACCCCAACCGGCTGGAGGCAATCAAGAAACGTTTTCCCGCGCTGGCCGGTTGCCCCGAGTACGACGACCACAAGGCGATGATCGACGGTGAGAAGCTGGACGCCGTCATCATCGCCTCGCCGCATCACGCGCACTGCGAGCAGATCATTGACAGCCTGAGAGCCGGACTCCACGTGCTGGTCGAAAAGCCGATGGTCGGCTCCATCGTCGACGCCCAGAAGGTGATGGCGGAAGAGAAGAGGGCGTGCAAACTGGTGTCCGTCGCCTACCAACGACACTCCCAGGGGGAGTTCCAGTTCATAAGGAAAGCCATCCAGAGCGGCAAGGCCGGTGAGGTCCAGTTCGTCAGCGCTTTTCAGGGGCAGAATTGGCTGCGGCTGACCGCCGGCTCATGGCGCCAGGTGCCCGAGATGTCGCTGGGCGGCCAGTTGAACGACTCAGGCAGCCACCTGATCGACATCATCCTGTGGGTGACCGGGCTCCAGGCGAACCGAGTGTCAGCCAGCATCGTGCAGTTCGACCGCGAGGTGGACATCAATAGCGCCATCACGATCGACTTCACCAACGGCGCCGTCGGGAATCTGTCCGTAGTCGGCAACTGCCCCGTCTGGTGGGAAGACATAACGATCGCCTGTTCGGAATGGTCCTTTTTTGTGCGGCAAGGTAGCCTGACCTACAGCACGGGCGACCGGGGAGAGGTGCTCTCGCTCAACAGCACCCACTATGGCAGCACCTCGCCCAACCGGAACTTCATAGATGCTATACTGGGACGGGCCGAATTGCTGGCCCCCAGCGTGTGCGGACTGCGGACCATTGAGCTGACGGAGGCCGCCTGGCGCTCAGCCGACCTGGGCCAGCCTGTGTCGCTCTAGCGTCTGTCGTGGCCGCGTGTGCCTGTGTGCTGCTGAGCCGAAGACTTGGGAGATAGCCAATGCTGGGTTGTACCTACGGAAGGTTGTTCCGGGTGACCGTTGCAGGCGGCTCCTACCAGGAGGGGCTGAGCGCCAATATCCAGGGCGTCCCGCCGGGCATGCTGATACAGGAGGAGCAGATCTATGCCGATCTGCTCCTGCGCAAGCCGGGACAGGGCGAACTGGCCTCGCCGCGCAGGGAGCCGGACATCCCCATCATCTACAGCGGAGTCAACGCCGCTGACACGATGACGGGCTTCCAGAACGAGGGCTACACCAACGGCACGCCCCTGGTGATCCTGATCCCGAATCTGGACCGGCACTTCGAGCACATTGAGCAGTATCGGTCCACCAACCGGACGCCGCGCCCGGGCCATGCTTCCTACGCCTCTTACCAGAAATACGGCGAGTGGGACGACGCCATCGGCGCGGGCTTCTTCAGCGGCCGCTATACCGCCACCATCGTGGCGGCCGGCGCCGTGGCCAAGCACGTCCTGAGAATGCACGGCATCGAGCTGACGGCTTACGTGAAGGAGGCGGCCGGTGTGCGGGCCCCGGAGATGCCTGTCGAGACCATTCGCGCGCAGGTTGAGGCCTACAAGCGGATGCGACGGGAGAACGATCCCGTCTACCGCATGGTCTACGGGGAGAAACGGATAACGCCGGGCATGCGTTTCCTCCAGAAAATGGCCGTCCTGGCCGAGATCGAGAAGCGGGTGCCGGAGATCAGCAAACTGATGGAGTTCGACGCGCAAGCCATCAGGGACAAGTACGGCGTCCATCCGACGATGAACTGCCCGGACCTCGAGACCGCCGACGCCATGGCCCGCCGCATAGTGGAGATACGGGACACCGGCGATTCCAGCGGCGGCCTGGTCGAGGTCATCGCCACCGGCGTTCCGGCGGGCATGGGCGAGCCGGTCTTCGCCAAGCTGGACGGCGAACTGGGCCGAATGCTGAGCATCGGGGCCGTCAAGGGTGTGGAGGTGGGCGCCGGCTTCGCTGCCAAGGACATGACCGGCTCCGAGTGCAACGATCAGATGCGCGTGGTGGAAGGAAAGGTGAAGTTCGACACCAACAACGCGGGAGGCATCACGGGCGGCCTGACCACCGGTCAGCCCGTGGTCGCGCGCGTCACCGTCAAGCCTACCCCAACGATCGCCAAGGAGCAGCGAACGATCGACAAAGTCTCGCTCACGGATGCGGCGCTGGAAGCCGTTACGCGGCGTGACCCGACCATCGTGGCCCGGGTGTGGCCCGTGGCGGAGGCTTTTGTGGCGCTCGTGCTCACGGACCAGCTTGCGATGCATCTGGGTTACCGGGCGCTGGCGCGCCGGAGTGAATGAAGCTGCGGAGCGCGCCCTCTCCTACCCGCCAGAAGCATTGACAAGGCAGGTCGCAGCTGGGTATGCTGAGGGTGCGAGGGGTCTGACACTTTAGGGTCGGCGATATGGAGTTCACATGTCCGAGTTGTGGTCGGGAGTTCAAGGCCAGGCGGCCGGGGGAAGGGGATCTGTTGAAGTGCCCCACGTGCGGCCATAGATTCGTGGACTCCGACGCGACGGTGGTGGACGAGGAAATAGCGCCCAGTGCCGCTGAACTCGGCCCGGGCAAGCTCCTCGAGGGGTTTTTGATCGAGGATCACATCGGCAGCGGCGCCATGGGGCAGGTCTACAAGGCCACGCAGCTGTCCCTGAAGCGCACGGTGGCCCTGAAGATCCTGCCGCCTGCTTTCGTCGAGAGGCCCGCGTTCGTGGAGCGGTTCTACGAGGAGAGCATGGCGCTGTCGGCCCTGAATCATCCCAACATCGTCACGATCATCGAACGGGGCAACATACGGGACATCTACTACTTCGTCATGGAATACGTGGACGGGCCTTCCCTGACGAGCCTGATGTCCAGGGAACCGTTCGACGTCGAGCGGTTCCTCAGGATAGCGAAGGCAGTCGCTGCGGCCCTGAACTACGCGCACGAACGGGGCGTTGTCCACCGCGACATCAAGCCCTCCAACATCATGCTCAACAGCCAGGGCCAGGTGAAGATAGCCGACTTTGGCCTCGCTTCCCTTATCGAGCAGGACAAACGGGCCGCGGAGGCGGGTGTCAAGAAGCCGCGCCGGATGGGCACGCCGGCCTACATGAGCCCCGAGCAGAAGCTGGATCCCATGAGCGTTGACGGCCGCAGCGACATCTACGCGGCCGGCGTCGTCTACTACGAACTGCTGGTCGGCAGGCGACCGTCCCTGCCCATTGCGGAACTGCCGAGCCAGGTGGTGGAGACGGCCGACCCCCGGCTGGATCCCATGGTCGATCGGTGCCTGAAGGAGGAAAGAGAAGAGCGCTATCAGACGGCCGCTGACCTGCGGGCGGATCTGGAGCGCTTCGAGGACGAGCTCTCAGACGCTCCCCGCTGTCCCGACTGCGGCAACCTCAGCCCCGTCCGATTCGAGAACTGCATGTACTGCGGCCGGAGCCTCGAGGAGTTCTTTGACCTGTGCCCGGAGTGTCAGCAGAAGAACCGCCGGGAGGTCCGTCGTTGCCTGCACTGCGGCGCCGACCTGGAACGGGGCCGTACCATCGTCCGACAAAAGGTCTCCATGATGATGGATCAGGCCGACCGGCACCGGCTGGACGGGAAGTTCGAGGTCGCTCTGGAACTCATGGACGAACTGCTGACCGCCGAGGGCAAGGCCTTCGAGGAACAGCGCAAGCGTGCCCAGGCCCTGCGCGAAAGAACCGTCAATGAGCGTCGTGCGGCCGCGTCCAGAGCCCTTGCCGAAGGGCGACGCCTCGTGCGGGAGCAGCGCTTCAAGGAAGCGATAGACATGCTCAGGCGCGTGCCGTCTGACATCCGGGATACGTCGGAGGAGATAAAGGGCGCCAGGGAGTTTCAGGCCCGCATGGCGGCGCAAAGAAGGTCGAAGGCTACGACGAATCTCATCCTCATCGTGCTCGCCGTCGTCCTTGTCCTGGTTGTGTTGCTGGCTATCGTCAACCGGTGAGGGCGGGGGATGTCCGGCCAGCGCGCCCCTCTACGGACTGGCTCGGTCCCGGACCTACTCCGCCTTGACGTCCAGATCGGCGTCCGTGCTGGGCGGCGGCTCGTAGAGCTTCTGCATGATCTTCAGGTCGATGTTCATGACCATCAGGCGGACGATGACGATGATGGCGAAGACCAATCCCAGGACGTTGAAGTAGGTCAAAGCTTCCACATCAACTATGCCGCCTACGCCAATCATAAACGCCGCGATGTAGCCGAGCCCCTCCAGAGACCGGACCTTCTTCTCCTCGCTCATGAACGCTACCTCCCCTCGCAGAGAAGGCGATCAGGCTACCTGACTGACTCGCGGCGACATGCCGCGCACCGCCTTCGAACCGCCCTAATATATAGTTCCGGCCGAACGGCTGTCAACCGGGATTCGCAAGATGCCGCAGCCCCCCACCCCGCGGGCGGCGTGTAACGCGCTCGCGGGGGGATGAAACCGTCCGTGTGAGCCGGCCTGCGAGTCCCTTATCGGTTACCGTGAGGGTATGAACCGCTGTATTCGGAGGAACCGCTCTGTTGTTGGCTCTCGTTGGCGGAGCGACGCTCTCGCTCCTGCCGGATGAATTTTTCTTCCTTGAACAGCACGTCCTGCTCGATCGGGATGAACTGGTGGCAGACGCGCATCAGGTCGTTGGACGTGCTCTGCTCGAAGGAGACGACTTCCGTGCGGCAGCCGTGAGCGTCCAGCGTCCGAAGGAGGGGGACAAAATCTCCGTCGCCGCTGACCAGCACCATGCAGTCCATTCTGGCCCCAAGGGCGACGGCGTCCAGGGCTATCTCCACCTTCCAGTCGCCCTTGCTTGTGCCGTCGTCGCGGATGGTCAGCTCCTTGCCCTTGACTTCGTAGCCGCTGCGCCGGAGCGCTTCCAGGAACGCGCTCTGATCCACGTCAGCCTTCTGGACCACGTAGGCGGTGGCGCGCACAAGCTGTCGTCCTTTCAGTATCTCTTCCAGCAGCTTGCGGTAGTCGATCTTGGATTGGTGGAGGGTCTTCGCGGAATAGAACATGTTCTGCACGTCCACGAATATCGCGACCCTCTGTGCCGTGTTCTCATAGACCGTACGTGCAACCACTCTGGCGACCTCTTTTCTGCTCTGAGGGAACCGGAAAGCGAGTCCATAGGTGCACAGGCCGGAAAGAACGCCGCTTCCTCCGGCAGGAGGACGGAAATGTACCACCTCCTTGCCGGGCCGTCAAATGAATCCAGCAGTCAGGCGTCGGCCAGAGCCGGCCAATGCCCCCGGATTTCCGATGCAGCCGTTGGGCCGGTCTGATAGAATGGCCTTCGTTCCACCTGGGTTGTTCTGCGTCCGACGGACAGCCGTGCGTCAAGGGAAGGGATCCTGCCGATGAGCGAGAGCGACCTCAGCGAGGAGAAGGGGAACGTGGAGGAGAGTTCCGAGGATCAGGGGCAGGCGGTTCCGCAAGAAGGCGAACCGGCCCCGACAGACTACCGGCGTAACTTCTGGCTGCTGGTGATCATCGTTGCGGTGGTGGTGTCGGCGTGGGTTCTGGCCATACTGTGGAAACGCCAGCCGCGGGTGCAGCTAGAGCAAGAGGCACCCGAGCCCCCGGCGGCGCAGCGGCCGATCGCTCCATCTCGCCCCGCCCGGGCCCGCGTAGTGCGTGCCGGGCCGGTTCCTGTTTCCCGTGTCCTCGGCTCGGACGCCGAAATGATCGAGGCGTCTCCGGCCCAGGCGCTGCCGGGGACGGGGATCACCTATCGCAAAGCCCGCTTTTTTGACGTGACGCAGCGCGTGCCGGATCTCGAACTGGACATGCTGGTCCGCGTTCCGGGCTGGACGGCGGACCAGCGCCAGGTCCTCCGGGTCGCCGACATGCCCGAACCGCCCTTCCAGCCGGCTGCGGAGGTGACCGGTCTGGTGCCGACGGAGCGGGTCGTCGTGGTCCGGGGCGAGTCCCAGGTGAAGGCGTATCCTGTCCGCGTCTTCCTGGAACTCGCGGGGGTCCGGGACGAATTGGATGGGCAAACCGTCTTCGTGTGTTGGAGCAGCTTCACACAGGCTGGACGGTGCCTCGTTGCGCAGGTCGAGGGCGCGGATGTCGACTGGCAGGATGCCGGCCTGCTTTTCCGGGGGAACAACGTCTACTACGATGCGGGGGCCGGCTCGCTTTGGGACCCGCTGTCGGCGACTGCGCTGACCGGATCCATGGCCGGACGGAAGGCGAACGTCAAACCCATCGCGGTGTGGCGCTGGGAAGACTGGCGGGCGGCCAATCCCGCCGCGCAGGTCCTGGCCGCCGGCATGGAACAGAGCGGCGGGCTTGTTGCGGCAGCCCGCGTCGAGCCGTACCTGGAAGATCCCGCGTTGCCCGCGGAGGTCAAGCAGTTCGATCCCGCCGTCAGCCCCCTGCCCGCCAAGGCTTTCGTTCTCGGTGTGACCGTTGGCGACCGGGCCCGCGCCTACCCCCTGGCGGAGCTGGCGGCGCAAGGGGCCGAGTCGGTCACCGACGCCCTGGCGGGGCAGGAATACGCGGTGCACGTCACCTCGCCGCGTACGGCCTACGCGACCGCCGCCGGCAGATTGCTGGACGCACCCGTCATGCTTTGGTTCGCGTGGCTGCAGGCCCATCCGGACAGCGAGGTCTATGAAGTGGCGGGCCAGACCCCGCCCGGCCCGGCGCAGAGCCAGTGACGGGCACTACCTGCCCCCGGTGCCGGCGACGTTAGACTTCAGGACTTCCAGCGCGTCCCGGATGTCGCGCTCTATTTGCTGCGCAAGCTCCTTCGCCCCCTTGAAGGTGCGCTGCGGACGCAGGAGTGCGACGAATCGGACCTCGATGTCTCGTCCGCGCAGCTCTTCGTCGCGCCCGATCAGGTGCACCTCCACCGTCCTCGGCGCGTCCGCCTCCGGATGGAACGTGCCGCGTCGACCCACGCTGGTGACGGAGGGCAGAGGGTCGTGGTCCGTGAAGGCCCAGGTGGCGTACACGCCGTCCGGGGGGATGGTCTCGTTGTGCAGCTCCAGGTTGGCGGTGGGACAGCCGATCTCATCGCCTATGCCGTCGCCGGGCACGACGGTTCCGTACAGGGAAACCGGGCGGCCCAGCAGCCCCTCGGCATCGTCGAAGCGCCCGTCGAGAATCGCCCTGCGTATGGCTGTGCTGCTGACGACCTCGCCATCTACTTCGACCGCGTGCACGACCTCCACGTCGAAACCCAGTTCGGGGCCGAGCTGCCTCAAGAGCTCGGGGCGGCCCCGTCCGCCCCGCCCGAACCGAGAATCGAAGCCCAACACCACCAACTGCGCTCCCAGAAGGTCACGGAAGACAAGGCGGGCGAAGTCCTCCGCGTCCATCGCGGCCACGTCACGGGAGAACTGCACGACGACGCAGACTTCCAGGCCCAGCGCTTCGAGCAGGCGCAGCCGATGCTCCAGGGAAGTGATGGCAGGCTGAAGCTCTCCGCTTAGCGCGGACGCGGGGTGGCGGTCAAACGTGACGACTGCGGACGGACAGGCCCGTTCATCGGCCGCCGCCAGGACGCGTCGTATCACCTCGGCGTGCCCCCGGTGGACCCCGTCAAACACGCCCAACGTGGCGACGGATCGTTTCAGCGGAGTCGCACCCGGCGCTGGCCACCGAAGGACGCGCATGACTTCCCTACCCGGCAACCTTCTGAGAACGATGTGCGGTCTTCAGCAGCCCCCGCATCCATTCCAGCATGACCTGGTTCTGCTTGTGGTACACATACGCCCGTCGGTACATCGGCGCCGCTTCCCCAAAAGACTCACCTGACGCCTCCTGACGCTGCGCCGGGCGGATCACGTAACACCGTGAAACCGGCGGACCCTCCGTCACTGCGGCGACCTCCATGTCCCCCAGCTCAAACGCCGCTCTCATCACGTTCGGCACAAACTCATCGATCCCGGCCGCGTAGCGAGAGTCCCGGCTGAACAGCCCGCTCCTTTCCACAGTCAACGGCCACGCCGCGGCCTCGTCATCCGCCGACGGGGCCTGGCTGCCGAGCAGATCGCTCAGGCGCTGGTTCATTGTCTGGACCGCTTGCTCGAATCCGACCTCGACGGCGAGTTCCTTCAGCTTCTGGCCGAAAACGGCAGCCTTCTTCAGGGCCTCGCTCTGCGCGTAGTCCTTCCGGACGCTGCCGCGCACTTCTTCAAGAGGCAACGGTTCGGGATCGCGGCGTTCGAGCACCTGGTATATGACCGGCTGCTCGCCGGATAGAATGGTCCTCGGGTAATAGGTGCTCAGATCCCCGGCGAAGGCGAACTCGGCCATCTGCTTTCCTTCAGGCACGAGCGTTACCAGTCCCTGGCGGCTGAGCAGCTCGCCGCCGCTCAGCGTGCGGGCTAACTGGTACTCCAGCGCATAGCGCCGGGCCATCTGCTGCAAGGGCTGGGGCTCATTGGGAAACTGATCGGCCACGGAGTCGAGCTCTCGCTGAACGGTCCCGACCAGCTCGATTGCCTTATCCCGGGCCTTCTGCCAGGCCAGCTTGCTTCGGATCTCCGCGCGCACTTCGCTCAAGTTCCTGTACTGAGGCCCGGCGGTTCCTTCTTCCGCTTCGCTCGCCTCGCCCGCGCCGTCCTCGTCCTCCGGCGCCGGGCTCTCCTTCAGGAACTCTCCCTTGTTGGCCTCGTAGTACTCCACGATCTCCTGGTCGCTCACCTCGGCCTCGGCGGCCAGCTCTTCCAGGGGCGCCAGGGCATACTCCACTCTCGCGCGCTCGGGCGCCATGTAGCCGATCCGGCCGGATGCCGGATCCGGCAGCATCTCCTTGTGCTCGTCATAGAATGCACGTAGTTGCTCGTCGGTCGGCTCGACCAGCGGCAGGAACAGCGAGCCGTCCACGGCCACGTAGTTCACGCGTATTTGTTCGCGATCATGCGCGTAGGACATCCAGAGCTCGGCGGGGCTGCTGCCGATCGTCCCGCGCCTGAGGCACAGCAGCTTGGCCACCTTTGCCAGGCGGCTCAGGCAGGCCACCATTTCCTCGTCGCCCAGGCCCGCGATCCGCAGGAATGCCCGGTAGTTGGCGGCGCTGAACCCATTCTCGTCCTGGAGTGCCGGGAAGTAGAGAATCGTCTCCCGAAGCTCCTCGTTCGTGACTTCGATGCCGTCGGCCTCGGCCTCCCGCCAGAGCGCCAGGAACCGCCATGCCGCCTCCGGATCGTTGACCCTGGCGCCTTCCTCGAACACGAAGTTGCCCAGGGACTCTGAGAGAACGGTCAACGCTGCCTGTACGTGAACAGGCGCGCCCCCCAACTGCAACAGGTAGATCGTCTGCGCATCGGCCATCCCCAGGTTGAGCGCCACCTGGAGGCTCCTGCCGGCATCATGGAGGTCCCTCTGGTTGACGGGCTCCCCCCGGATGTTTCCCAGGGGCTCTGACTGGGGATGCAGCAGCCTGCTCATGGTGGTCAGGATGCCCCACGAAACCATGAGCATCACGACAAGCCCCGCCAGCAGATAGCGCCTGTGTCTGCGGAACCATCTGGTCAGTGCCACGTCGGCTGCCTTTCTCCCCTGCAGCATCAGGGAAATGGGGAAAACAACGATGCTAACCTATGGCAGGCGCATTATCAACGGGGTGCCGCGTCACGTGAGGGTCAGGCGACAGAAGCGCCTCTTCCCCACGTTCAGGATCGTTCCGGCGCGGACCTCCACGTCCGCCTCGGGGTCCTGAACCGCGCGCAGCGAATCGGCGTCCATTCCGAGGCGCACGCCGCCCTGCTCGACCAATCGTCTGGCCTCACCGCTGGAATGCGCGAACTCGGCCAGCCGCAGCAGTTTGACTATCCACAGCCGCCCGTCCTCCAGCTCGCCCGAGGGTATCCGGACTTCCGCCAACTGCTGCGGCAACTCGTGGTCGCGGAAGATCCGGTTGAACTCCTCGTGGGCCGCCCCGGCAGCGTCCTCATCGTAGTAACGCGAGACGATTGCCGCCGCCAGCTCGGCCTTGGCCTGCCGCGGATGCACGTCGGGCGACAGGAGCATCTCGATCCGCTCCACGGGCAGCTCAGTGGTCAGGATGAAGTACTTGCGCATGAGCTCGTCGGGAATGCTCATCGCCTTGCCGAAGATGGTCTCCGGCGACTCGCAAATGCCGATGTAGTTCCCCTTGCTCTTGGACATCTTCTCGTGGCCGTCCAGGCCCTCGAGGAGCGGATTGGTGACGGCGACCTGCGGCTCCTGTCCCATCTGGCGCTGGAGCTCGCGGCCGAGCAGGATGTTGAAGGTCTGATC
>Ga0114922_10001869_pt1 | contig 19945 bp, 22 predicted proteins | sample AartaG_FD_100975 | JGI IMG/M metagenome (GOLD analysis project Ga0114922, IMG submission 100975) | Deep subsurface microbial communities from Aarhus Bay to uncover new lineages of life (NeLLi) - Aarhus_00045 metaG | ecosystem: Environmental > Aquatic > Marine > Oceanic > Sediment | place...
AACAACCTCACGGTTAGAGGCGGTCCCTGACCGCCGATCTGGACTGAGGGAGATATATACATATTTTTTATATATGATAGGATACATCTCATATGGATACCCACTCAAATCCGTGATGAACCACTTTTTCTAATATTTGTTTACATTTTAGATATAAGAGAAATTATGAGTAAAGAAATATTCAGACGTTTAAAAGTTAGGTTCCATTTAATGATTCCAATTTTAAAAACATTTTTGGAACGAGCGATCGCACAAGGATCAAGATCCACTGTTTTAAGGCCTCTTGTAATTATGATGTCAATTTGTGTAATGGCATTACTTACATGTATTCAATTTAAGGCCCCTAATGGGTTGATATATTTTTTCGCAATTTTTTCTGGATTGACAATGGTACAATATCTATTTACTCATATTTTCTGTCTATTTACAGACAAAGATGCATTGAGGAGTGAAAAATTTATTATTCAAAAAATGGCTATCGAAAAAAGTGTAATAGGTGATAATATCGTAGGGACATTGGAAAGGGAAAAATTAGATGTTCCGTTTACCAAAGTTTCAAGCGACTTAACTGCCTTGGAGGACGACAAATGACCAAACGATTTATCGTTGCCCTCAATTTAAGTGAAAAAGAACAGGACTTTAAATTTATAGAATTTTTAAATAAGAAGAAATTGGCTTGGTGGCATTGGATAGATAGTTTTTGGCTAGTCGTAGATTATAGTGGGGAATTAAATGCTGAAAAATTACATGATAAAATAATGAAAATTTATTTAAGGGAAAATTTAGTAATCGAATTGAGGGGCAAGGATCATACGTGGTACGGTTTTGGTCCTAATGGAAAAGACTATAGTATGTTTGAATGGCTTGAAAAAACTTGGAGTTCGTAAATTTATATAAAAAATAAAAAACAATATATAGTTTAATTAGAAAAAAACAATATGTAGTTTGACAATTTAAAATTTAGTCTGTAAATTTAGTATAGCAGGGCATTGTAAAAATTAAGGATGGTATTAACCGGGCGTAATTAATTTTCACGGTGCCTTTCTTTTAAAGTGAACAGGGCAGAGTCTTGGAGGTTGCAGCCCTGTGGCCTACTGGACGATGCCCTTTTTTATTGGCTTGAGATATGGGATTGAATCTTACAACAAGAGAACGAGAAGAAACGGTCCGGCGGATCGTTCGGGTGTTCAAGGACGAATGGATCGAATGGAAGTTCGATCACCGAGCGAAGCGATATTTCGCCGACGACGGCCGGTACATGTGGGGAAGCCTTTGGATGACCGTCGACTAGATCTTAGCTAAATGGCCTAACTGGAGATCGCAACTCAAATCCATCATGATTGATCCTGAGAATTCGGCCTATTATGACGCGGCCACAAATGAAGACACATTCTATGATAACCGATTTGTACATAATAAAAAAAAATACTTGATTTAATAATATTTTTATTTATATTAAAAGCCCATATAAGGGTACGATCTTTAAGAAGATTTTGCCTTCATGGGCTTTAAATAAATACAATAAGTTACATCAATAAATAGATATATTCCTAAACCATGGGCCGCAGGTTCGACTCCTGCCTGGGGTTCAGTCTAAACAAATATTGGAAGGACTTGTTTTTCTTAGTCAAGGTTTTGTATTTATCTCTTATATTTTTCATCAAATTCTTATTGCATTTCATAGATCAATTATCTATATTTAGATTTGTATCTATTAATTCCCGTGCTCAGAACAATACTTAGGAGTTTCGGATGAAATCGAAAATTCTTGTTGTCGACGATGTGGATACCATTGCCAGAGTTTACGCTCGCTTTTTAGAAAGGCAAGGGTATGAAGTTCGGATTGCGTTCAATGGTGAAGAAGCGTTGGAGGAATATGAGCGATTTAATCCTGATCTCGTGATCAGTGATATTCGCATGCCAAAGATGAGCGGTTTTGAATTGGCCAATGAAATTCGCAAAATTAATGCGGATCAAAAGATCGTGCTTATGACAGGATATGCCGATGAGACTGAAGTTTTAGAACAGCAAAAAAGCCACGGTTTTCCCTTTTTTACAAAGCCTGCAGATCTTCAAACGACCGTCTCTAAAATAGTGAAAGACGTTTTAGATGACAATTACAAACCTTAGTAAATTAAGAATTTCGAGTGCCTTGGAGCAATAATGTTACGTCCCCGAAAAAAATTAACCAGAAAAGAAATTAAAGAGGATGCACTCGTTACGGCCTATGTTCGCGTGCAGAAATTTATCCAGAAGTTTGGTAAACAGTTGAATATCGGCGGTTTTATCGTTCTCGCCGTTATCGTCATTGGTATTTTTATGATTAGGAGTAAGAGGAGTGCCGAGTTAACCGCAATGGCAAGGTTGAGTATGGCGGAGCAATTCTATTTCGCATCTGATCATAGCAGAGCTACCAGCGAGTTGACCGAAATTGTCAACACTTATTCCGGGACAAGGGCTGCGGGCACGGCAGCCTTTTTTCTCGCAAATACCTATTTTGCTACCAGCGATTATGAAAATGCGGAAAAGTATTATCAAACCTATATAGATGATTATTCCCATAACAGAATGTTCACTGCATCGTGTTTTGCGGGTATTGCGGCGTGCCGAGAATCTGTGGAACAAATTCCAGAGGCAGCCCACTTTTACGAAAATGCGGCCCAAAATTACCCTGACTCTTTTAAAGCCCCGTTCTATCTGAAGGAAGCAGGCAGGTGTTATGTTCTTGCAGAGGAATTCGAGAAAGGTAAAGAAATTTACAAAATGATTATTGATAGGTATCCTGATTCAAGCATAAAACAAGAGGCGGAGTTTCTTTTCGAATCCTTATAAACAATACATGATAAATATTCAATATTGTATATTTTTCTTGCAAAATAAAAAATTATTTTTTATATTCTTAGATCGAAGTGGGTATGACACCCACTTTTTTTATGGGTGAGGGTAAGAGTGGATTCTCTGCAAGAAAAAATACAAGGTATGGTTAAGCGAGTGATAGACAACGAAGGATTTGAATTCGTCGATGCCATATTTACGGGGCTCAAATCCTCAAAGACACTCCGCGTTTTTATCGATCGTGAAGGAGGCGTTTCGATTGGTGATTGTGTCAATATCAGTCGAAAATTTTCCGATCTGTTGGACTCGGAAGGGGAACAGTCGGAAATGGGTCTATACCGGCTCGAAGTATCCTCGCCGGGTATTGACCATCCTCTAATAAAAGGCCAGGATTTCCGGAGAAATGTGGGTCGAGAGGTAGGGATTCATTTTATTTCCGAAGGCATACAGAACTATGTCGAGGGAACGATTCTTTGTACAGATTCAGATTCAGTATATCTCCAGACAAAGGGAAAAGAAATGTGTGTGGATTTTTCTTCAATCCAGCATGCTAAAATTCAGGTAAAATGGAAGTAAGGAGGGATGATCTTCCATGAATATTAATATAGTAGAAGCCGTGAATCAGATTGCTAAAGAGCGCAATATCAGTCGCGAAGCTCTCTGTGAGATTATAGAGAATATCTTTCATACCATGATTAAGCGAAAGTTCGGTACGTCTGACAATTTCGACATCTATGTGAATATAGATAAAGGGGAAGTCGAAATCCTTCAAATTAAAAATATTGTGGAAAATGTAACAGATCCAGTCACCGAAATCAATCTTGAAAACGCACAGGTAACCGAACCGGATATAGAATTGGGGGATGAGTTTGTTGAGATGCTTGATCCGGAAAGTTTTGGGAGACGTCTTATCACTTCTGCTAAGCAGGGTTTAAATCAAAAAATTCGTGAAGCCGAGAAAGAGATACTTTTCGGGGAATTCAAAGATAGAATTGGAGAAATTGTTATCGGCGATGTACGGCAGATAAATAGAGATGAAATTCTTATTTCTGTAGATCATATGGAAGTCAGTCTTGCTCGCTCCGAACAGATATATAATGAGCGTTGGCATAGAGGAGATACGATTCGAGCCGTGATAAAAGAAGTGACCCAAACCAGTCGGGGACCTGAGGTTATCGTATCCCGTACATCTCCCCAGTTTCTTATTCGATTATTCGAGATCGAAGTTCCGGAAATATATGATGGCATCATTGAATTAAAAAAAGTGTCTCGTTTCCCTGGTGATCGGGCCAAAGTAGCCGTTTTTTCCAATGACAAACGTATAGATGCTGTAGGAGCCTGTGTTGGCTTGAAAGGTGTTCGGATTCAGGCCATCGTAAAGGAACTCAACAATGAAAAGATAGATGTTATTAATTGGAGCGGTGAAACTGAAATCTTTATCAATCGTGCTCTCAGTCCGGCCAAGCCATCAAAGATTATCATTAATGAGGACGAGAAAACTTCAATAGCTGTCATACCGGATGACCAGATATCGTTAGCCATTGGCAAGGGAGGACAAAATCGACAATTGGCCTCCATGCTGACCGATCATGAAATTACGACGATCAAAGAATCAGAATGGGAAATGGGCGTACAGAAAGAAGAGAAGCTGATGTTAACGGAAGTGCCGGAGCTTACAAAAAATATATTAGAGAAATTAATATCTGCGGGATATGAGTCTGCCGATGATGTTTTAGATGCCGGAAAAGATACGCTCTTAGATTTAAAGGGATTTGGTCTGAAAACGATTGATAAAATCCTGAATATTCTCAATTCATACTATGAAGAGGAGTCTCAAGAAGAAGATGAGGTTTTAGTGGATTCAGATAATCTCTCATAATCAGTATGATCCTTAGGAGTTGCGTTGAAAACCGAAGAGAAAAAAGTTGTAAAAAAGAAAAGAGTCTATCAGGTTGCTCGAGAATTAAGCGTTTCAAACGAAGCATTGATTGATTTCCTGCTTAGTCAAAAATTTAAGGTGCGAAATCATATGGCACTTTTGACTGACAAGATGTATGAACTCATATCTCAACATTTTGTAAAGGAGGAGATCGACGGTGAAAAAGAACCGGATTTCAGGCGACGGATTCAGGAAAAGCGAGAAGAGGAGGAAGCCAGAAGAGAAGCAATTCGACATGAGATTGATGAAATACTCGAGCGTTCAAAAGGAGACACATTTGAACCTGTAGAGATTATTCAAAGAAAGGAACGAAAGAAGAAAACCGTTCCGAAGAAGGAAGAGAAAGTTGAACCGGCTGTCACGGCGCCGGTTGATCAGAAGGTTGATGAGGTTAAGAGAGGAAAAAAGAAGTCGAAAGGAAAGGAAAAAGAAGTCGAAACCGTTTCTGAAGATAAAAAAATTGAAGAGGCTGTTGAGAAACCCAAGCGACATTTGAAACGGCGTCCCAAACTTGAGAGAAAGGTCGAAGAGAAAGAACTCGGCGCAGAGGAAGTGAAACGGAAAAAGAAACGTCGAAAACATAAAAAAGAAGATTCAGCGACCGAAGCAATCCCTGAAGGAGGTCTGCAACCGGCAAAGAAAAAGAGACGACGCAAAAAGAAAAAAACCGCTGTTAAAATAGACGAAAAAGAAATCGAAGCCTCCATAAAAGAAACGCTTGCAAAAATGAGTGAAACACCGAAACGTAAGCGGAAAAAGAAAGATAAAGAAGTCGAAGAAGTTGTCACTGAAGGAGAGAATGTCATTTTTACAACGGAATTTATTTCTGTGGGCGAATTGGCCAATCTCATGGATGTAGAGTCCAGTGAGGTCATTCAGGCATGCATTTCCCTGGGGCTTCTGGTCACTATCAATCAACGATTAGATCGGGATACCATACTCATGGTTACTGATGAATTCGATTTTGATGTTAAATTTTTAACTGAGTATGGAGAGGAAGGAGAAGAATTCGTGGAAGTCGAGGAGGAGGATCCTGCATTGCTGGAATCCCGTCCACCGGTAGTCACGGTCATGGGTCATGTGGATCATGGCAAAACGTCACTTCTTGATTATATACGAGAGAGTAATATCATCGCTGGTGAATCAGGAGGAATAACGCAACATATGGGTGCCTATGAGGTCACTTTTAAGGATAAAAAGATTACCTTCCTCGATACTCCGGGTCATGAGGCCTTCACGGCCATGAGAGCCAGAGGGGCGCAAATCACAGATATTGTTGTATTGGTCGTAGCTGCCGACGACGATGTTATGCCTCAGACGATAGAAGCCATCAACCATGCCAGAGCTGCAGGTGTGCCCATTGCTGTGGCACTGAATAAGATGGATAAACCCAATGCAAATCCTGACCTCATCAAACAGAAATTATCAGAACAAAATATCCTCGTTGAAGATTGGGGAGGGAAAATTCAGTGTGCTGAGGTTTCAGCAAAAACCGGAGAGGGAATGGAGCATCTTCTGGAACTCATTCTCCTGGAGGCCGAGATACTCGAACTCAAGGCCAATCCCCAGGCAAATGTAAGGGCTGCATTGGTCGAAGCTAGAATGGACCATGGCAGAGGAATCGTAGGGACTATTTTAATACAGAGGGGGACGTTGAGAATCGGGGATTCATTCATTACCGGTCAATACCATGGGCGCGTCAGGGCAATGTTTGATGAGAGAAATCATCCTGTCAAAGCGGCACCCCCTTCTATGCCCATCCAGATATTGGGTTTTACGGGTATGCCTCAGGCTGGAGATATATTTACTGTACTGGATTCTGAGCAAGAGACGCGTGAAATTAGTTTGAAACGGCAACAATTAAACCGGGAACAGAGTTTCCGGCAAATACGACGATTGACACTGGATCAAATATCCAAACAGATTGCCGAGGGGAAAGTTAGGGAACTTTCTATTATCATAAAAGCAGATGTGGACGGCTCTGTAGAGGCGATCGGTGATTCTCTCATGGAACTGGGCAAAGAAGAAAATGTGGCCGTTCGGATCATTCACAAGGGTGTAGGGAATATAACAGAATCGGATGTACTACTGGCAGAGGCATCGCGAGCCGTTATTATCGGATTTCATGTCACACCAAATGCTCAGGCTCAAGAACTTGCCCAGAAAGAAAAAATTGATATTCGACTTTACAAGGTCATATATGACATCGTAAACGATATTAAGCTGGCTTTATCGGGTCTCCTTGAACCCGATGTAAGTGAAGAAATTATCGGATCTGTAGAGATTCGAGAGGTCTTCAAAGCTTCTAAAATCGGACTGATAGCAGGATGTTATGTTCAATCTGGGAAAGTTATGCGAAACACACCAGCGCGTTTGCTCAGGAACGATCAGGTGGTTTATGAAGGTAAGATCGCCTCTTTAAAGCGATTTAAAGAGGATGTTAAGGAAGTATCGTCCGGGTTTGAATGCGGGATTACTCTTGAGGATTTCAAGGATATTCAAACTGGGGATATTCTCGAAGCTTATAAAATTGTTGAAACGGCAAGGACACTTTAGGTGATGCTCATTGGATCTGCCGAAATCGAGCTCTTTCTTCCCGGTACATTTTCACTGAAAGAGAAAAGGTTTGTACTGCAAAGCATAAAGAAAAGGATTCGTAATAAATTTAACGTGTCAATCGCTGAAATTGATTTCCACGATAAGTGGCAGAGAACTTGTTTAGGGATTGCTTGTGTTTCCAATGACCGGCGTTTTCTTGATGCAACTTTAAATAAAGTATTGAATACCATTGACCGAGAAGACCGTGTGGAAGTCTTGAATCAAGTGACTGGGATTCTTTAGTAATGAATTGCATATGGGATAGTAACCAACATTTTATGGTTCATCACGGATTAGAGTGGGCATCTCCATTGTGATTACCCACTCTAATCCGTGAAGATCCAATAAAAACTGACAATGTCCTCAAAACGTTCTCAAAGAATTGCAGGTCTTCTGAAAACAGAGATCGGCAATATCTTACAAACCCGACTGAAAGATCCTTTAGTAGGATTTGTGACGATCACAGATGTAATCCTTTCAGATGATCTGCGAATAGCAAAGGTTTATTTCAGCGTTTTGGGTGACGTGATTCAAAAAGAGAAATCTTTGAAAGGATTAGAGCGAGCGAAGGCCTTTATTCAAACCGAATTGGGATCCAGAATACGACTCAGATATACTCCTATTCTGCAATTTTATACTGATGAGAGTTGGAATTATGGTGCAAAAATAGATCGTATTCTTAAGGATCTGCATTTAGACGGTTCTTCACCCTCAGCTTAGTCTAAGTTAATATGGAGAATATGGAATATTCAGATCAGCGGAAACTCCTCCAGATCCAGGAATTAATACTGAGAGAAAATGATTTTCTAATAACGTCTCACGTCCACCCAGATGGTGATTCTTTAGCATCTATTCTTGCGTTTGCCTCCATTTTGAAACATCATGGGAAGAGATATATCATTCTTTTAGATGATGACGTTCCAAGAAAATTTGACTTCCTGGCAGGAGTAGATGAGATAACACGTTTTGACGGTACGCAATTACCCAGCCCTCCCAATGTGTCGATTTTTCTTGATTCTTCCAATATCGAACGGACCGGAGAAATTCAATCGTTAGTTAAAAAAGAGGCGACCATAATAGATATAGACCATCATCCGAGTAATGAACGATTCGGAACGTTCAACCTCATTAGGGACAATGAAAGCAGCACCGTTGAAATCGTTTATGACCTTATATCATCGATGCAAATCCCGATAACTCCCCATATTGCGTCATACGTCTACACGGGTATCCTTTGTGATACTGGACGTTTCCTTTTTCCTAATACCACAGCCCGTTCTTTAGCGATCTGTGCAGAGATGGTTAAAAAAGGAGCCTCACCCGATCATATTGCCAAGAAGCTTTACTTACGGATGTCGCATGAAACCGTTTTAGCATTGGCTTCTGCCCTTTCAACATTGGAATTTCATTTCAACGGTGTTGTCTCTTGTATTTATCTTTCCAATGGCCTGATATCAAAAGGAGAAGAAATCGATACAGAGGGATTCGTCGACTACCTTCTTGCCATTGATGAGACAGAAGTTGAATTTTTAATGGTAGAAAAAGAACCGAATCTTTTCCGTGTCAGTTTTCGTTCCAAGAGTTATGTAGATGTCAATGAAGTGGCTAAAAAATTTGGGGGTGGGGGACATATGCGAGCTTCAGGATGCACTCTAAAAGGTTCTGTCGATCCGGTAAAAAATCAAATATTGGGTGTCCTAAAGGATCATTTACGATAATCATGGAAAGGGAATTCGTCCCAGTCTTCGACTTTGAGAATGGCGAAATATTGAATATCGATAAACCAGCAGGATTGACATCCTTCGGAGTTGTGAAGAGAATTCGCCAATGGACCGGGTGCAGGAAAGTGGGACATGCAGGAACATTGGATCCCTTGGCAACAGGTGTCCTACTCGTCTGTACAGGTAGGGCCACCAAACGAGTTTCGGAGCTCATGGGATTGGAAAAGGAGTACGATGGGACTGTGGAACTTGGAAAAACAACAGAGACCGATGATGCAGAAGGAAAGATCATCAGAGAATGTCGGGTATACCCATTTTCTACCGATGAGATTGAGTCGGTGTTAAGGATTTTTGTAGGTTCTATCGATCAGATTCCACCGATGTATTCGGCCCTAAAACAAAATGGCCGAAGACTATATCAATTGGCGCGAAAGGGAAAAATTGTTCCACGGGAGCCGAGGAAAGTAGAAGTACACGAAATAACACTTCTGGAATATAAACGACCTTTATTACGAATCCGGGTACGCTGCTCGAAAGGAACATATATCCGTGCGTTGGCCCGAGATATCGGAGAGCAGTTGGGATCGGGCGGGTATCTGAAAAATCTTCGGCGTACACGTGTGGGACCTTACAATGTAGATGAGGGATACTCATTGGAAAAGTTACAAGAATGGTTTTCTGTCAAATATGAAAGTGTATAGAACAATCGATGAAATATCATTCCGGGAGGATTCAATTCTCACCCTGGGTACATTCGATGGGATTCACCTGGGTCATCAAAAAATTATCGAAAATCTCGTATACGAAGCGAGGCAAAAAAAAGCCCGTAGTGTTCTCGTCACATTTTATCCCCATCCTCAAACGGTCGTTAACTCGAGAAGAGAGCGCATCGAACTTCTGACACCTTTAAACGAAAAGGTCGAGATTCTTGAGAACACTGGCCTGGATGTTGTGATTTTTATTCCCTTCACACGGGAATTGGCGAATACGGAACCGGAAGTTTTTATCGAGGATCTGTTGCTTAAGCATGTTGGGATCCGGAAGTTTGTCATTGGTTATAACCATGCCTTTGGTCGGGGGAGGAGGGGAGAAGAAAAACTTTTTCAGGAACTGGGAAAACGATTGGACTTTTCTGTTGAGGTGATCTCTCCGGTAATGATGGATGGTGAAAGTATCAGTAGCACACGGATACGCACTTTATTAAAAGAAGGAAATGTGAGGCGTGCCAATCGACTTTTGGGATGGAATTACAGCCTTTATGGACTCGTGAAGAAGGGAGAAAAATTAGGGGAAAAGATTGGTTTTCCGACTGCGAATGTCGATGTTCTGGGAGAAAATAAATTAGTACCAAGGGATGGTGTCTATGCCGTCATTGTTAAAATCGAGGGCGAAAAGTTAACCGGGATGGCGAATCTGGGTTTTAAACCGACTGTCCAGGGAAAAAGAAGAGGTCTTGAGGTCCACATTCATGAGTTCGAGGGAGACCTCTACGGAAAAAGATTGAAGATTATGTTTATCCAACGGCTTCGAGATGAGAAACAGTTTGATTCAATGGATGCCCTGGTTACTCAGATCGAATTGGATCAACAAAAGTCAATGGAATTGTTGTCAAAATATATCAGGAGGTAACATGGGGTTGGCCAAGGAAAAAAAGTTGGAACTTATCAAGAAATATGGTAGCAATGACAAAGATACCGGAAACACGGCCGCTCAAATTGCCATGCTAACCGAACGGATCAATGAGCTGAACGAACACTTTAAAGTCCATAAAAAAGATCACCATTCCCGCAGGGGATTATTGAAGTTGGTGGGGCAGAGAAGACGTCTGCTGGATTATCTGATTCGGAAGGATTTGCAAAAGTACCGGGATCTGATAAAAGAGTTGGGTATCAGAAGATAAATTTCGTGTAAACGCTGAAATTCACTGATATCATTATAAATAAGAAGAATGAATAAATGAGATTTTCCGAAAATATATTTTTTCGAAAATGATAGGAGTGAGAATGGTTGTTAAAAAGAGTATCGAACTCGGAGGAAAAACACTTTCCATCGAATGTGGTAAGATTGCCAAACAAGCAGACGGATCTGCACTTGTTCAGTACGGGGAAACCGTGATTTTAGCTACTGCTGTGGCCTCAAAGAAACCCATAGAAAGCAGAGGCTTCTTTCCGCTCTCCGTGGAATACCGGGAGAAAACCTACGCTGTTGGCAAAATCCCGGGAGGATTTTTTAAACGGGAGGGACGGCCCCAGGAAAAAGAAGTTCTCAGTGCAAGACTGGTCGATCGACCCCTTCGGCCGCTTTTTCCTAATGAAAAAGAGTTTCCCTACGAAGTTCAGGTCGTAATCATGATTCTATCCTCCGATCGAGAGAATGATGCCGATGTACTGGGTACCATAGGTGCTTCTACGGCTCTTTCAATTTCCAGTATTCCGTTTAATGGACCGATTGGTTCGGTGCGTGTGGGAAGAATAAATGATCAATTCATCATTAATCCAACTTTCACTCAACTCGAAACAAGTGATATGAATGTTATTGTAGCGGCATCTAAGGACGCTCTGGCTATGGTTGAAGGGGAGGCTTGTGAAATTCCCGAAAAAGATCTGCTGGCATCCCTGGAATTTGGACAAGATGCCATTAAAAAGATTGTTGAACTTCAACAGGAAATTGTTGAAGAGGTTGGCGTTGAAAAACGACCCCTCGAATCTGTAGATATCGATCAGAAGCTCGTTGATCGTGTTCGAGTGAGTGCTAAGGAGAAGCTTCCGGATGCACTCAAATTTCAGAAAAAAATGGAACGAAAAGAAGCAAAAGACACGGTTCTCCAATCCATACAAGAATCACTGGAAGAAGAATTTCCGGAACAGGAAATGGTTATTTCAGAAATTTTTCATGATGTGGAGAAGGAGATTGTTCGAAAGTTGATATTGGAGGATAAAATACGTATCGACGGGAGATCCTACGATGACATACGTAATGTTACCTGTGAAACTTCAGTTCTTCCAAGAACCCATGGATCGGCACTTTTTACCAGAGGAGAGACACAGAGCCTTACCGTAACGACATTGGGGACAAAGGTTGATGAGCAAAAGATTGAGGGATTGGACGGGGAGTCCTGGAAGAGTTACATGCTCCATTATAACTTTCCTCCCTTCAGCGTGGGAGAAGTAAAATGGTTCCGGGGTCCCAGCCGGAGAGAGATAGGGCACGGAAACCTTGCAGAACGCTCATTGAAATCAGTCATTCCTGGTGAAGAGATGTTCCCCTATACCATCCGTATCGTGTCAGACATCCTGGAATCAAATGGTTCATCGTCAATGGCAACCGTTTGTGCAGGTTCCCTCTCCTTAATGGACGCGGGTGTTCCTGTGAAATCCGCGGTAGCCGGAATTGCCATGGGATTGGTCAAAGAAGAGGATCAATTCGCCATTTTGACAGACATTCTCGGAGATGAGGATCACTTAGGAGATATGGATTTTAAGGTTACCGGAACACGAAAGGGTATCAATGCCTTTCAGATGGACATTAAGATCACAGGCATCTCAGCAGAACTCCTGGCGGAGGCCATGGAAAAAGCCCGAATTGCGAGATTACGTCTCCTCGACATTATGGATGAGACGATTCCTAAACACAGGGAGGAACTTTCTCCATATGCGCCTCGGATTCTATCCATACATATCGATATCGAAGATATCGGGATGGTAATCGGTCCGGGCGGAAAGATGATTCGAGAAATTATCGAAAAATCGGGAGCGGAGGTTAACATCGAGGATGATGGTACGGTCCAGATCGCTTCTGCAGATGAAAATTCGTGCCGGATAGCCAAAGAGCTGATCGAGGCCATCGTACAGAAACCGGAACCTGGAAAAGTCTATAAGGGCAAAGTCAAAAAAATTACTAACTTTGGGGCTTTTTTAGAAATTTTGCCAGGAAAAGAAGGGCTTTTGCACATCTCTGAAATAGCCCACAATCGTGTCAATCGGGTTGAAGATCATCTCAAAGTTGGCCAGGAGATCGAAGTCAAACTTTTAAAAATCAGCCCTGATGGGAAATTTGATCTGAGCAGAAAGGTACTTCTCAATAGAGAATGAATCGATCTATTGCAATATTGGAGAGAAAGAAAAAGATATACGACCATCATCGAGCCTAGATAATATTCAAATATGGTTAAATGAGTATCTGAAATAGGAGGGTCAAATGGCAGTTCCGTCTATTTCCCAGAGAGGCCAAGACACACCTGCTTCGCCTATCCGGAAACTGGCACCCTATGCCGAAAAAGCAAAGGCAAAAGGAACAAAAGTTTATCATTTGAATATCGGACAACCTGATATTTTCACACCAAAAGAATTCTATGAAGCTATACTGAATTATAACAATAATGTTTTGGCCTACAATCCATCGGATGGCATTCTTTCTCTTCGCGAAAGCCTGGCAGGATATTATCATCGTATCGGTCTCAACCATGTAAGCATAAAAAATATCATGGTCTGCACCGGTGGAAGTGAAGCGGTTCTCTTCTCTATTATGGCTGTGACTTCTCCAGGTGATGAAATAATTGTTTTTGAGCCATTTTATCCAAATTACAATGGCTTTGCACAAATGGCAGGTGTGAACCTTGTTCCTATATCCACCCGACCTGAAAACAGTTATCACCTACCACCACCAGAGGAGATAGAAAAAAAAATTAGCCCCAAGACTCGTGCAATACTAGTCAACTCACCCAACAATCCAACCGGAACCATTTTTACACGGGATGAAATGAACCTAATAAAGGATGTTGCGTTGAAGCATGAGCTTTTTGTTTTGTCAGATGAGGTATACAGAGAGTTTACATTCGAAGGAGAATATACCAGTATTCTATCATATCCTGAACTGTCTCAGCAAGCCGTGCTCATGGATAGTATCTCCAAGAGGTACAGCGCCTGTGGGGCACGGATTGGATGTATTGTGAGTATGAATCCCGAGATTCTTGGAACCGTCCTGAAATTCGGGCAGGCACGCCTCTGTCCTCCAACACTGGAACAAATAGGGGCTATCGGTCTCATTGACGATGGCGATAAATACTTCGGGGATATGATCGAAGAATATAGAAATCGAAGAAATACCATATATGATGCTCTGATGGAGATTCCGGGCGTTAAATGCGGTAAACCGGAGGGAGCATTTTATACGATGGTCACATTTCCTGTCGACGACATAGAAGATTTTGCCAGGTGGGTGTTGGCCGATTTTAATGTAAAAGGTGAAACCACGATGATCGCTCCGGGTCCCGGCTTTTACGCGAGTCCGAATAAGGGAAAACAGGAAGCTCGAATCGCCTATGTATTGAACTCCGGAGATTTAAAAAAAGCGATCCATGTTTTAAAAGAAGGCCTATCCGTCTATAAAAAATAGGTTGTTTCTTGGAGATTGCTTCACAAAAATTCATACCGATATTGACCTTTCACAAAGTGGATTTTTCCTTCGAATGGGGAGTAACCAGAGTAACACCCGTACAATTCAGAAGAATACTAGAATTTCTGAAGCAAGAGAATTACGAAACGATTTCAATCCAATTGTTATGTGATCCTGATGCCCATCTTCCCCAAAAGCCCATTATACTCACTTTTGATGATTCGTACGAAAGCGTGTATATCAATGCTTACCCACTGATGGAGGAATATGGTTTTACCGGAACAATTTTTATTGTGACCGGTTATGTTGGTCGAATGAATGATTGGGATGTTAATTTGGGAGGGTTAAGATTCAAACATATGTCCTGGGATCAAATCCGGCTGTTGAGAAAAGCGGGATTTGAAATCGGCTCCCACACGGTTCATCATCCCGACTTGACTCTAACGGATACAAAATGGCTGAATTTTGAATTAAGTCACTCGAAAAACGAAATCCAAGATAAGATAGGTGAAGAAGTACGCTTCCTTTCATTTCCCTTCGGACGGTACAACGCCAAGATTATCGAGACCTGTAAAGACGTGGGTTACCAAAATGGATGCGGTTTTTGGATACATAGAAAAGAGAAAAAATCTGAAGAAAAGTTTGTTTTAGAGCGAAAAGCTTATTATCTTTTTGATTATCTGTGGAATCTAAAAGCAAAACTGAGCAATAACTGGTGGACTCCTTTTGAGAATATGAAGTTACGAATAGTGAATTTCTGTTCTCATGGATCGTCTATACTCAAGTCAACACGCATCTTACCTCAATATCAGGAGGAGAAATAGAAAATGGAAAAGCACGTTACGGTTTTAGGAGCGCTCTATATCGCGTTTAATATTCTGGGGATTATGGCCGCATTTATCGTCTTTACTGTGATAGTGGGTGGAGGATTGTTATCGGGAGACTCAGAAGCCATTGTGATTACATCTATCGTAGGTACGGTGATTGCTTTCTTTTTATCTATTACTTCTTTACCCGGAATTGTAGGTGGTTTCGGGCTTCTAAAGCGTAAATATTGGGCAAAGATACTGGTCACCATTCTTGGATGTATCAATTTGATTCATATTCCTTTTGGTACTGTACTCGGGATCTATACGCTTTGGGTGCTGTTGAATAAAGAAACTGAAAAAGAATTCGTTACTTAAACATTTCCAAGGTTTTCCAATGAGTCCGAATTTGAATGGCCTAAAGATACGGAGGCTCTATTATTCAACGAGCGATGTGAGTGAGATTGTACAGGTACCGGTTCGTCTTCTGCGTATATGGGAAAATAAATTTCCTTATCTGAAACCGTACAAGAGTAAATCCGGGAGACGATTGTTCAAACCGAAGGATCTTTGGGTCGTTGTCACGATTAAGAAATTAAAGGATGCGGGCTATACGGATGAGAAGATCATCAATCTGTTAAAACACCACAGCATAAAAGAACTCGTAAATAAAGATTTATTAGCGAATCAAAATAAAATACACAATATGATGCTACTTTCCGAGATATATAAAGGTCTGAATGAAATTTTGTTATATTTAAAGAAGAAATAAGAAGACCAATCGAATGAACTCTTATCTATTTTCATCATTTACGACCCCTGAATGGAGAATGCGCATATCAAATTTACACAAATTTTTACAATGATTTTCAGTAATTTGATACGTATTTTCTACCCCCACAGGACCAATACCTCGAAGAAAGGCTTTAGGCTCCACGGCCACAATCATGTTGGATTGTAATATCAAATCAATTTTACCAGCAATAATGGGGAATTCGTCTAATTCCAGGCCAATACCGTGGCCAAAGAATTTAACGCGATTCTCTCCATATCCCATAAAACCTTCGGGAACATCTTGTTCCTCTACCCAGCTTTGGACTTCACGATAGATATCGCCGCAATTCTTTCCCGGTACCAATCGCTTCTCCAGTTGTTCCAAAACCTCAAGACAAAAATCATGAGAACATTTTGCTTTTTCAGGGACCTCCGGTCCTAAATAAAATGTACGGGCATTATCCGCATGGTAGCCGTTGTAGGATGTTACCATATCGACCATGACCGTTTCCCCAGGAACAATCTTTTTCCAGCCAGCACCAGGAACGGCCGATGGATAGAGTCCATCGCCTCCCACCGGCCCGTCAAAATATGTCGGGAATAGTGCATTATCGCCTGATACTGCGGAGATTAATCCGAGTTCTGCTCCAAAACTTCGTACACGAACTGTTCCCCCATGCCCCAGGAGTCGCAATCGCCTCTCAATTGTTGCACTTAATTCTGTTTCGGTAATGCCTGCCTGCAGGTACTCGTCCATTTCATTAAAAAGCATTTCGGCTTGTTTGACTGCTCTCTTAATTTGATTTATTTCCCAATTGCTTTTGATAGCTTTTTGACGAATTAGAGTTGTACTAATATCCACAAGTTTGTGTTCTGAGATTTCATTACTCAGTAACTTGTATGTAGAAGCTGGAGTCACATCTAAAGCCAAGCCCAACTGACCATTATTGCCTAACATTGTTTTTATCATTTTTAAAATACGTTTCAGTCCTGGATACGGCACGACTTCCAAGGGAGATTCGAACTCGGCTCGTTGAATACTACGCTTGACAAGATAAGTGGGTGAGCCTTCGACAGGCACCAACAGGATACTGTTCTGAATCGAACCCGTGAAATAGAATAAATCGGTTAAGTAGTTTATCCATACCAAGGATATATCGAGATTCTTCATTAAAGACTGGAAGGTTGTAATCCGTTTGTTAATTTCTTTCTCTGGAACATAATATTCCTCATGTCTTTTTACCGGAAACATACAGGATCTCCTATTGAATTCTCACAGGACATTCTTGATGGATAACCTTTGCAAGTCGCTGAATTGGTAGTATTCCATGTATTTCTAATGAAGTATTCAGGCTGATTTATTTTCCAAATTACCGAAATTCAATCTCGATACGATTCTCGGTCTCAATTTTAAAACCCGGCATGTCTTTAAGCAACGTTCGAGCAGCGTTGATATCCGATATCTGTTCCATGCTTTCCAGCTTTTTAAAATGCTCCTCTGAATTCAGAAGTTCACCCATGTTCATGTCGAACAATGTGACATACTGGCTTCCTTTTATTTTTTCGACATAAGATGCATTGGTCCTGGTAATTGTGCCATCCACAATTTTTACCATTATCCTGACTCGAAAACCTGCCAGGAATTGCTTCATGAAGGCCATTTGTCCCATGTCCATATCAGAAGGCTTGGAAACCTTTTCCGGTTTGTCCCCGGTCGGGTCGACTTTGTCGTCTTCGGGTAATTGGATTATCAGTTTAGGAGAAGAACCCTCGATAAAATCGAACGTGATGGGATCGCTCTCTTTCTTCGACTCTTCTACTGCCGGCATCATACCCATCATCTGGTCCGACGCAGGTGATTCAGGATCGGAATGGACACGGAGTTTCCGTATGTCTTCGAAAGAATAAATCACTTGCTCCCCGGGAGATCCATCCTCATTTGTCACTTCCTTGGCGGAAACAAACTTCACCCCTTCACCCATTTTTAATGCTTTTTCAGTGTATTTATCGATTTCGATGGGCATTGTCGATTTGTCCGTTTTCTCGCCTTCTTCCTCCTTGGTATCAGCCAGACCTCCCATCATTTGTTCCATCATTTCTCCGATGGCCATGTTCATATAAACGGTCTCCATGACCAAACCACTACCGTCCTTCTTTACGGCAATGATCGTGGTGGAATCGATGCATCCGGAGATAATGACAACCATCGCGATGCATACCAACAGTAATATTCGTTTTAACATTTTACCCTCCTCGGTTTGTTATGATTCAGTCAATTCTAAGAAATATATTTTATAATTTCAAGTAAAATATTTTTAATGAAAATGTAAATAAAAAAGGGTTATTAAAAATGGCTTGCAAAATTTCTTATTTTATTGTAAATTTTAGATTAAATTTATCTTGAATAGGGTTGGGGTAGATGTTAAATAGCAGAGTACTGGTCCTGAATCTAAATTATGAACCAATGAGCATATGCAGTGCAAGACGAGCTGTCGTCCTGCTCTACCTGGAAAAGGCAGAAATCATTGAACGAAATCATGAATTCGTACACACTGTCACTACCGTAATACCTCTTCCGAGTATTGTTCGCCTTTGTCGTCTTGTACATGTGCCAAGGAAACGGATCCAGTTAAACAGAAAAAATATCATAAAGCGGGATAAGCATCAATGTCAATATTGTGGTACAGTTGAGGGATCAGTGACAGTAGACCACATCCTGCCAAAAGATCGTGGTGGACAGGATTCCTGGGAAAATCTCGTCTGTGCCTGTGTAAAGTGCAATTCGAAAAAGAGAAACCGTACACCCAGAGAAGCGGGGATGAGTCTACTCAAGAAGCCTCGCAAGCCAGGATATCTCTTTTTTATCCAACATCTCGTGGGAATTCCTGATGAGCGATGGAAACCCTATCTTTTTATGTCTTAATGAATATTCCGAATATGGAGGAAGATGAAAAAACGAATACTCAGCGGAATGCGCTCGACTGGTAAATGCCATCTGGGAAATTATGTCGGAGCTCTGGAAAACTGGATTCGATTGCAGAATGAATATGAGAGTTACCATATGGTGGCTGATTGGCATATGCTGACAACAGATCTCGAACACACATCCCAGATTGCACCTAACAGCATTGAAGTCATCACAGATTGGGTGAGTGCGGGTCTCGACCCGGCAAAAAGTCCTTTATTTATACAATCGAATATAAAGGAACATGCTGAGCTTCATCTTCTATTTTCCATGCTAGTGACAGTCCCTCGTCTTCAGAGAAATCCCACTGTAAAAGAACAGGCCAGGGATCTGGGCTTAGAAGCCAATATGTCATACGGGCATCTCGGATATCCTATTCTTCAGGCGGCCGATATTCTCATATACAAAGCGAATGCCGTGCCCGTAGGAGAGGATCAGGCACCTCATGTCGAAATGACACGAGAAATTTCCCGTCGGTTTAATAGTTTGTATGGAGACGTTTTCCCTGAACCGGAAACATTGTTGACTCGATTTGCACGACTTCCTGGATTGGATAATCGAAAAATGAGCAAATCCCTAGACAATACGATTTATCTTGCAGACTCTCCGGAGGAAATCGAAAGAAAGATGATGATGGCTTATACAGATCCCCGGAAAATTCGAAAGACAGATCCGGGAAATCCAGAAGGCTGTGTCATTTTTGCCTATCATAAAAAATTTGGCCAGCAAAACATCGACCAAATTGATCTTGATTGTCGCAACGGAAAACTTGGCTGTGTTGACCATAAAAAAGAAGTTGCCAAAGATATTGCCGAGAAATTTGCATCTTTTAGAGAGAAACGGGCATATTACATATCACATCAGAGTGAGATTCAAAATATCATACTGGATGGGAACAGAAAGGCAAGAGAAG
>Ga0114922_10001870_pt1 | contig 19943 bp, 18 predicted proteins | sample AartaG_FD_100975 | JGI IMG/M metagenome (GOLD analysis project Ga0114922, IMG submission 100975) | Deep subsurface microbial communities from Aarhus Bay to uncover new lineages of life (NeLLi) - Aarhus_00045 metaG | ecosystem: Environmental > Aquatic > Marine > Oceanic > Sediment | place...
GAACGCCGAGGCCAGCGCTTGGGCGTCGGTGAGCGGCCGAGGGTCAGCGGCCTCGGCGATGCGAACCAGCATCGTCCGCTCGCCGGTGGCCAGGTCTGCCTGGGAGGCGGCCCGGCCGAACACCGCCAGCAACTCCCGCCGAAGCCGGTGCCGACGGTACACCACCACCATCACCGCCCCGAGCGCCCCGACCACCAGCACCGGGATCCAGACGGTCGGCCGGCCCAGCACGCTCCAGTGGAACGAGTCCAGGTTGCGGGCGGCCGACCACCGTTCTATGGGGTCCAACGCCAGCACCACGAGATGCGAGGCGACGGCGGTGATCATGGTCCTAGCCTCAGCGAATCAGGTTCGACAGTTCGCGCAGCATGTCGTTCGTGACGGTGATGGTCCGGGCGTTGGCCTGGAAGCCGTTCTGGGCCTGGATGAGGTTGACGAACTCCTCGGCGGTGTCGACGTTCGACCGCTCGAGCGACCCGCCGTTGACCGCCCCGGCCCCGCCCGTCAGGGCGTGGGTCGGCATCGGGTCGCCGGAGTTCCCGGACGTGGTGAAGTATGACTGGCCGGTGGCCTGGAGGCCCGCCGGGTTCTGGAAGGTGGCGATCCTCAGGGCCGCAATGTTCCGCCGGACGCCGTTGGTGAACATGCCCACCAGCACGCCGTCGCGGCTGACCGAGAGGCTCGAGAGGTACCCGGCCTCGTAGCCGTCCTGCCCGCTGGCGGCGACGGTGGACTTCCCGCCGAACTGGCTCAGGCCGTCGAACTGGCCGATCGTCCCGTAGTCGATGTCGATGGTCGATTGCGTGGCCGCCGCGCTCCCGAAGCGAACTTTGATGTCCTGGTCGTCGGGCGTCGCACCGCCGAGGCCGGCAAAACTGCCGTCCGGGTTGAACTGAATCTTGCAGAGCCGGCGGTCTTCCGCCCCGTCGAACCACACGTCGCCGGTCATGTTCGTGACGACCATGTCCCAGGTATCGGCATCCTCGGTCCGGACGAAGGCAAGCGAGACCACGTGGCCGATGCCCTGGGCGTCGAAGATCTCGACGTTGGCGCTCTTGGCCTGCTCGCCGCCGGCGGCCAAGTGCCGGAAGTAGGCCGGCAACTCGAACGACCCCACCCCGTTATACGTCATGTAGATGTCGGTCTGGCTGTAGCCGGCCTCGTCGTCGAGGAGGCGGATCTCCCCGTTGACGAGCCGGGCCTCCGCCCCGCTGAACGCGCTGGAAACCTTGTCGACGATGTCACCCAGCGTGTTGCCGTCCTGCCCGGCCCCTGTCCCGACGGTGAACGTGTCACTCACGTCGGTCCCGTCCGGGGCCTTGCCGATGATACTGATGGTCTCCCCGTCGGAGACGCCGGAGGTCTGGTCGAGGTCGGCCAGGAGGGTTTCGGATTCGGCCACCGCTCCTTCGTCCGTATACTGCACGCCGCTGGTCATTTCGTTGGTCGTCGGGGTCCCGACGTCGGCACTCAGGTTCCCGGTGAACGAGACGGTCCGGGTGGCCTCGGCCGGCAGGGCCACGTCGTACGGGATGCGAATGTCGTCGGAGGACGGGTTCTGGAACCCCTCGGACACACCCTCGATGCCCAGCCGCCGCACCCGGTAGCCCGTGCCGGGGTCGACCAGTTGGTACTCGGAGTCGACGGCGAAGGTGCCGACGCGGGTGTAGGCGTCCTTCTGACCGTCGCTCAGGACGAAGTAGCCGGCCCCTTCGATGGCCATGTCGAGCGGCTGGCCGGTGTGGACCATCGTGCCCTGGCCCATGTTGCGGTCGATGCTGGCCACCGTCACGCCGCTCCCGATCTGCTGCGGGTTCGTGCCGCCCACCTGGGCGCTGGGTTGGGTGGCCTCCGTGACGGTTTCGGACAGCAGTTCCGCAAAGGTCACCCGGCTGGACTTGAACCCGTAGGAGTTGACGTTGGCCAGGTTGTTGCCGGCCACGTCGAGCATCTTCTGATGCCCCTGAAGCCCTGAAACCGCTGCCATCAGCGAATTACTCATCGTCGGCCTCCTTCAGGGAGCGGCCAGCCCGGCCTACTCCCGGATCTCGTGGACGGCGTCCAGAGGCACCCGCTGGTCGCCGACCTGGAGCACGAATTGCCCGTTGGTTCGCTCCACGCCCGTCACACGCGCGCTGGCCACCGTGCCGTCGGCAGCCGTAACGGTGATTTCCTTTCCGATGAGGGAGGTGGCGTATCGGCCCTCGGCCACCGCGAGGGCGGCCGCGAACATCGACCCCTCGCCCGTCAGCCCACCCAGATGGCCGTTCATCTCCTCGAGTTGCTCCAGCGACGAGATCTGCGCCAGTTGGGCCGTCATGTCGCCGTTGTCCATCGGCTCGAGCGGATTCTGGTTCTGCAGTTGCGCGACCAGCAGCTTCAGAAACTGCATCTGAAGGCCGGATGCACTCGGCGTCACACCGCTAACCTCGGACATGGTCGCCTCCTAGACCTGCACGTTGATCGAGCCGCCGACGCGGCCGGCCGATACGGCCTGGTCGTCCTGGCCGTCCGTTTCGGCAGGGGCGGCAGGAGCCGCCCCGCCCTCAGCCGACCCGAACGTCTCGCCGGCCGCATCGGGGAACCAGGCGTCCGGGTCGTTCTGGCCCTGGCGGAAGGCGGCGTCGTGCCCCGCCTGGCCGCCGGCCTGGTCCTGGTTCAGCATGACGTCGAGCCGCCTCAGGTCGATGCCCTCGGCCTGGAGCCGGTGCATCAGGGGGGCGGCCTCCTGCTGGAGTTTCGCCAGGGTTTCGGGCACGTCGACCCGCACCACGCCGCGGACGGATTCGCCCTCGGTGCGGAGGGCGATCCGGACCCGCCCGAGTTCCGGCGGGTGCAGGTGCACGATGATCTGCCGACCCGTCCGGCCGCCGGCGGCCCGGATGGACTCGGCCACCTGGTCGGCCGCCTCGCCGAGCGTCTGCCCCGCCCGGGCCTGCCCCTGGGCCGGCGCGCTGCTGCGGGCGGCGGCCGTCGGCGACCCCACTTGGCTGTTGGAGGTCTCGGCCGGGGCCATCCCCGTTGCGCCTTTGACGGCCTCGGCCGCTTGCAAGAAAGCGTGTTTCGCCGCCGAGGCGCCGCCATCGGCCACGGCGGCCGCCGGCCGGGATGCCGGCGCCCGGTCCCCCTGCTCGAGGTCCGGAAGCGCCGCCTTACCCGCCGCCGCCTTCGGGGGCGCGTCGGGTTGGGCGGCCCCCTCGCCATCGCGCTGCGGGGCCTGCCCGTCGGCGTCCTGCCCCTGGAGAAAGGCCGAGAGGATTGGCTCCTGGCCGCGGCCCGAGGCGCTTTCGCCGCCGCCCGCTTCGGCCTGCGACGGTCCCAGGCCGGGGTGTGGCTCGGCCCCGTCGGCACCGCCCTGATCCCCCGGAACAGCAGCGAGAACCCAGGCCGGCACACGGGCCGACGAAGTCCCTTTGCCGGTTTCGGCGGCCTGCGGCGTCCCGGTTTCATCCGTCGCCCGGCCTTCGGGACCCGCTGCACCAGGGGCGGATACTGCCGTAAACGAGGCCATTTTAACGGCCATCTTTGCCGCAAAAGACACCTGTGCCCCGCCGCCCTGCGTGGGCTCCTGCGAGGCCGCGCCGTCCTCTGCGTTGGTCTGCGGCGTCGCGGCCGCCGGCAGAAGTGCCCCGGAAACGCTCGAAACGGCGTGTGCCACCGCCTCACCCTGTCCGGTCTGCGCCGGCTCAGACGCCGCGCGGGCCGTCTCGGGACGCGTCTCGCCGGGTTCCGGCGTCTTGCTCACCTCGCCGGCCTGGGCCTGGCTGTCTCGGACGGAATCCTCGCCTTGCCCGGCCTGCCCCGCCCGTCGCGGCTCCTGATGGGAACGCGTCCGGCGGGTCCGGGCAGGATCCTGGGGTCCCTCCGGCCCTGTCTGGTGCCGATCCCGGGCGGCAACCTTGCGGCCCAGGCGACAGGCGCCGTCCCGCTGCCAGCCCACGCTCGCCTCAACCGGCCGGACGGCCGGCAGAATCGGGTTCAGCGATGCGAGAGCGGGCACCTGCATGGCATTCTCCTGTGGCCGAGGGAATGGCAAACGCCGTGCCAGAAACAGTCCGGCCGAGGCAGCATGCCTCTAACCCCTTTTCCGAAAAGGACTTGGCAAAAGTCGATTCGCCCATCGCACCCGCTCTGCCCAAGCGATGATCGAAGGCAGACCGGAAGAATCTTCCGGTGACCGGCGAAATTCGCCGCCGCGCACCCCGGCACAACGGGGCGCAATCCGTGCATCGGGCCATGAAGTGCCGGCCACGTGGGTCGCGCGATAACTTCTGGTTGTCATTCCTGGACCGTCCGATAATTCGATTAAAGCCCTCATGGCAAAGTCGCCGACAAGTAACGTACTCCGGCACGGCGCTCGGAGGGGACCCAGCCTTCCTCGACGGCTTCAACCCGCGACCCCTCCCCGTACGCCTGGGATGAGCCGGCCGGCAATGCTTGCAGTGGGCTGAAACGCTGGAGGATGGGGGGATGAATGCGTAGCGTTTCTGACGTGATGCCGAAAATCGTCGTCGCCGTCGGCGACGCGCCCGATTCGGGCACCTGCCCGTTTCGGGGCATCGCCCGCGAAGTGGTCGCCGTCCGGGCCGCGGAAGAGGCCCTCCAGGCGGTCCAGGCCACCGGGGCCGAACTGATCGTCGTGCGCGAGACCGTCCCTCGGGACGCGGCGCTGCTGCTGGTCCGCCAGGTGCAATCCACCGCCCCGGACAAACCGGTCGTCGTCCTGTCGGACGCGCCCACCGTGGACGAGGCGATCCTGTTCATCCGGCACGGCGCCAGCGACTACCTGCCGGCCCCGTTGGACGAGAAAGCCCTCCAGCGCGCCCTGGCGCTGGCACCCACCACCCGGCAAAGCGACGCCCGCAACCGGTATCTGGCCCCGGAATGCCCGGCGGGCGTCGGCATCGTCGGCCAGAGCGAGGCCATCCGACGGGCCCTCAAGACCATCCACCAGGTGGCCGAAAGCCAATGCAACCCCGCCATGATCATCGGCGAGACCGGCACCGGCAAGGAACTCGCCGCCCGCGCCATCCACGTCCTCCGCGGCGGCTCCACCGAGAACTTCGTGGCCGTCAACTGCGCCACCCTCACCGCCAACCTCCTGGAAAGTGACCTCTTCGGCCACGTCAAAGGCGCCTTCACCGGGGCCGAACGCGACAAGCAGGGCCTCTTCGAGATGGCCGGCACCGGCAGCGTCTTCCTGGACGAGATCAGCGAGATGCCGACCGGCCTCCAGGCCAAACTGCTGCGGGTGCTCCAGGAACGGCGGTTCCGGCGGGTGGGCGGCACGGAGACGATCCCCTGCCAGGCCTCCATCATCGCCTCCAGCAACCGCGACCTGGCGGCCGAGGCCCGCGAAGGCCGATTCCGACGCGACCTGTACTACCGGCTGGCGGTCTTCCCGATCCACCTGCCGCCGCTCCGGGCACCCGACCGGCGGGACGACATCCCCCTGCTGGCCGCGTACTTCATCGACACCTCCACCCTGCCCTGCGCCGAGGGAATCGCGAGCCTCACTCCGGAGGCCCGCGATCGGCTCCTGGCCCATAACTGGCCCGGAAACGTCCGGGAACTCAAGAACGTCGTGGACCGGGCCCTCATCACCGAAACCGCCGACCGCGTTACGCTCCAGAGCCTCATCTTCGACCAGCCGGACGAGCCCGCCGACACCCACGCGCCCGTCCCGGTCCCCGAGAACGACTTCTCGCTGGAGACGGCCGAACGCCTCTTCATCACCCGGGCCCTGCGCGAGACCGGCTGGCAGCGGACCCGTGCGGCCGCGCTCCTGGGCATCACGCGGGCCACCCTGCACGCCAAACTCAAGCGGTACAAGATCACGATCCCGGACCGGGCCGACGATGGCTCCGGCACGGGCACGAAGACGCCGAACCGCTGCTCCCGCCTCCAGGAGGCCGGTGTGTAGCGTGCACCCCCTTCGATGCATCGCCCCGTCGCAGCAAGCGGAAGCCCGCCCACGCCCCACCACCCGTCTGACCTCTGAAGCGCCGCCGCCCGGCGGCGTCGCCCACGAGGTGCCCGCCATCGCCGGTGGGTACGTCTGAAAAGCAGACACGCGCCCGAAATTCGGGCGCACCGGGGGCGTGCCGCACCGGGGCGACCTCCCGTCCTCCTCCGCCGAAGGGGCCGAAACCGCCGATTTCGCCCTTTCCCCGTCCGCCGTGGGCGATTGGCACGGCGGTTGCACCATCCTTCGGAAACGCCGCGCCCGCGCTCTGGCACCGGGCCCCCTGGCCTCGGCGCCGACGCGACCTATCGACCGGCACACGCACATGACCGAGCCCCAACAACCCGACGCCGAAACCGCCCCGGAGCCGCCGGCCGAGACGCAGGCCGACCCGTCCGCCGAGATGGCCCCCACGCCACCGGCCGACGGGTCGGCCGCCCCACCACCGGAGGAGCCGCCGGCGGCAGACGCCCTCGCCGCCGATCCGCTCGAGCTGGACGCCGTGGCCGGTCCCTTCGGCATAGGTGACGACACGCTGCCGCCCGAGTTCGCGGCGGGTCTCCGCCCCCGCCGGGGGGCGTGGTACCTGCTGGCCACCGTCAACGTGCTGGCGCTGGCCGGCCTGGCGACGACCCTGCTGCTGTGGAAACCGTGGGAGGAGCCGCCGCGCGCGCCCGCCGGCCCTCCCCCCGGGCGGCACCCGTCCCGTGCACGCCCGCCGGGGGTCACGCCCGCCGAACCCCCCGTCGACGACGCCTTCTCCCTGCGGCTGGAGGAAGCGGCCTACGCCGCCGGCCGATACCGCGAGGCCCTCGCCCAGTGCGACCGGTTACTGGCGGCGACGCGCGGCAACCCGAGTGACGAACTTCTGGGCGACTTCTTCCGCCTCCGCCGGGCCCAGTGCCAGAAGTGGCTCGGCCAAATGGAGGAGGCCCGCGACGGCCTCGTCACCCTGGCCGAGAGCCCCTCCCCCCTGGTCCGGGGCCTGGCGCTGCTGGAACTGGCCCACCTGTCGCTGGCCGACCGCCAATACCTGACCGCCCGCACCCAGGCCTACCGGGCTCTGGCGGCATTCGGGGCGGTGCTTGGGACGACGGCGCTCGAAGACACGTGCGACTTCCTGACGGCCGAGGCCCTCACGCGCAAGGTCCTGGCGTTCTACGGGGCGGACGACCTCCTGCCGGAGGCGGACCTCTCGCCGCCGGACCCGTTCGCGCCGGTGCCCAGCGAGCGCGAGATCCGTTCGCTGCTGGCCGCCGGCACCCGCCGGTTCCGCGACGCGGCCACGGGCCTGCGGGCCGAGCGGACGGACCCGGGGGCGGGCGGCGTGCCCCGGTGGTCGATCACGAGCGTGGGGGCGCCGCTGGAGGAAGTCCTGCACCGGGTGGTTGGGCGGTCGGAGGTGGCACTGACGTGGGTGACTGCCGAGCCGCCCGCCCGCCGCCGGGCCGTCCTCCTGGCCGTCCGCGACGTTCCCGACACGCGGGCCATCGAGGTGGCGTGCGGGTCGGCCGGCCTGGTGGCCCGCATGACCGGCCGGGAGGTGCTGGTTCACGACCCGCGGGCCATCCGGTCGACGCCCACGCTACGGTCGCTGCTGGCGAAGGAGGCGGAGTCGATGTGGCGTCGCCGGCTGCTGGAGGATCGGGCGGCCCCCCGGCACGCATGGGCCCACTTCGCCCTGGGCCTGCTGCATGAACACCGCGGCGAGACGGCCCCCGCCATGGCCGAGTTCAACCTCCTGACCCAGCGGTTCAAGTCCTCGGCCCTGGCGCCGCGGGCCCAACTCCGCAGCGCGGGCATCCGCATCGACCTTCGCGATTACGCCGGCGCCCGAGAGAGACTGCTCGACCTGCTGAACCGACACCCGAACTTCCCCGACTCCGACCTCGTGTACCTGCGTCTCGGCCAGGCGACCCTCCGGACCGGCCTCTATGAGAAGGCCATCGCCACCTTCCGCAAACTCTACTACTGGGAACTCTCGCGCCCCTCCCAGATCGGCGCCGCGTTCGGCGCCGGCAAGGGCTACCACCTTCTCGGCAAGCACCAGGACGCCATCGCGTGGTTCACCCGGTACCGCACGATTGCGCGCGGCACGGACCATGCGGACCGGGCCGAGGCGGAGTACCTGCTGGCCCGAAGCCTGCTGGCCCTCGGCCAGACGGAGCCGGCGGAGGCGGCCCTTCGCCGCGCCCTGGTGCTGGAGCCCCCGCATCCGCTGCGGGCGGACGCGACGCTGGCCCTCGCGCTCACGCTCGCCAAGGCAGAGGAATTCGCCGAGGCCCTGGCCCTGCTGCACCGCATTCCGGCCGGCGGCGCCCCCGCCGACAAGGTCGACCAGGCGGTGCTGGCCGAGGCCCGGCTCCTCCAGGACATGGGGCTGGCCCACCGGGCCATGCACTGCCTGAAGGACCGGCGGCCCAAGGCCGCCAGCACCGGGGCGGCCGTCGAAATGGAAATCGAGATCGCCCGGTGCTCGGTGGCACTGGATCGGCCCGAAGACGCCCGTCGGCTGCTGGAGGTGGCAGCGGCGCACCTGGACCCGGGCCCGCTGGCGCGGCGGGTGTCGGCCGAGTTGGCGGAGGTCCACCTGGTCCTCGGGCGGGTCCAGGAGGCCGTCAGCCTGGCCCGCTCGGTGCTGGCCGAGGCGACCGCGCCGGCCGTCCGCCGCCGCGCCCTGCGGACGCTCGGCCAGGCGTACCTCACCCGCCAGGACTACGACCGGGCGGCCATCGCTTTCGCGGGCAAGGTGCCCGACCCCTCAGAAGGAGAGCAGCCGTGAGGCCGAGCCTCCGGATCGCCCTGGTCCTGGCCGTGTTGGCCGCCGCCGCGGCCGCCGACCAGAAGGACGGAAAAGAGGCCGACGGCGACCTGCTGGAGCAGGTCCGCCAGAACCGCCACCGGCTCATGAGTTCGCAGACGGGGGCGCTGCCGGCGTCGAAGCCATCCGTGGACCTGGACGAGGCGGCCCGGCGGCTGCGCGAGGCCGTCCGCCGGCCCATCGCCAAACCCAAGCCGGCCGCCGACGCGGCGCCCGCCACCAGCGCCGGCGCGGGGGCGGGGGCGACGCCCGAGGCCGAGCCCACCCCGCAGAAACCGCCGCTCTCGCCCGAGCAACTCCGGCGCATCCAGGACCTTCCGCTGAAGGACCTCGGCGACCCGATGGCCCTGGCCGACTCCCTGTTCCTGGGCAACCACCTGACGGAGGCCTCGGCCCTGTACGAGCGGCTGCTGGCCGAGGGCGCCCTGCCGGAAAGCGACCGGGCGTGGTGCCTGTTCCAGGCGGCGGGCTGCAAGCGGCCGACCGACCCGGCCGGGGCGCTCGCCCTCTACGACCGCCTCCTGGCCGAGCAGCCCGATTCCCTGTGGACCGAAGCCGCCAAGGTCCGCAAAACGATCCTCCAGTGGCGCCAGCAGGCCCAACCGCAAGCCCTGCTCGCCCCCGCGAAAACCACCGCCCCGAACCCGACACCGGAAGGGTCCGGCCCATGACCCACGCGCCGTGCCACAACGTCCTGCTCGTGGAACCCGGCGGTCCGACCACCCGCACGGTGCTCGAGGCGCTGGCGGCGCGGGGCGTTCGCGGCGTGGTGGCCCGCGACCTGGAGCAGGCCGAGGACCGGTTCGAGGCCGGCGTCTGGGACCTCGTCCTGTGCGACCTGTCGGTCCCCGGGGGCGGAATGGAGGTCGTCCGGCGCATCAAGAACCGCGAGCCCGAACTGCCCGTCGTCCTCCTGGCCGAGGCCTGCGACCACGAGACCGCCGTCCGCGCCGTCCGAGAGGGATGCGACGACGTGCTCCAGGTGCCCGTGGCGCCGCAGGCCCTGGACGCCCTGCTCGACCGGGTGGTCCCTGGGCACGAGGTGCCCGTCGCCGAGGACGGCGACCGGAAGGCGTACCGGATCGTCGGCCGGAGCCCACGGCTGCGGGAAGCGGTGGCCCTGGCGCGCAAGGTCGCCCCCACCTCCGTGCCGGTGCTCATCTGCGGCGAGAGCGGGACCGGCAAGGAACTCTTCGCCCAGCTCCTCCACCGCGCGAGCCGGCGGTCGCGGGGCCCGCAGGTGCGGGTCAACTGCGCGGCCGTCAGCGAATCGCTGCTGGAGAGCGAACTGTTCGGCCACGAGCGGGGGGCGTTCACCGGGGCCGTCAACCGGCGCAAGGGCCGGTTCGAACTGGCCCACGGCGGCACCCTGCTGCTGGACGAGATCACCGAGACGGGTCCGCGGCTCCAGGCGGAACTGCTTCGGGTCCTGGAGCAGCAGGACTTCCAGCGTCTCGGCGGGTCCACGGCCGTCCGGGTCAACGTGCGGGTCGTCAGCACCACGAACCGTGACCTGCCGGCCCTGGTGCGGGAGGGCGCGTTCCGATCGGACCTGTACTACCGTCTGGCGGGGGTGCGGATTCATATTCCGCCGCTCCGGCACCGCCGGGAGGACCTGCCGGTCCTCGTCCGCCATTTCGTCAACCAGTTCGCCGGCGAGACGCAGCGCCGCGTGACCCGCTTCGACCCGGAGATGATGGACCTGTTCGACGGCTACCCCTGGCCGGGCAACGTGCGGCAACTGCGCAACGTGGTGCGGACGGCGTTGATCCTCGGGGAGGGCGAGGTGCTCTCGCTGTCGGAGGCCCCCTGGCTGGTGGCGGAACTCGCCCAGGCGGGTCCCCCCGCAGCGGGGCGGAGCCTCTGCCTGGAGGACGTGGAACGCCGGACCATCCGGGAGGCCCTCCGCGTCACCGACAGCCACCAGGCCCGGGCCGCCGAACTGCTCGGCATCAGCGACCGGACCCTCCGTGCAAAACTCCACCGCTACCGCCAGGAACACGGCCTCGACCGGGAGGAACAAAAACGATGGATCAAAGCGCCCGCCTGACCGACTACCTGGAGGCCGGCCTAAGGGCCACCAGCCTCCGCCAGTCGGTCATCGCCGACAACATCGCGAACATGGCGACGCCCGGCTTCCGCCGCCACGCCGTCCCGTTCGAGCAGACCTTCGCCCAGGCGCTGGCCCGAGGCGAACCCGTCCGGATGGACGGCCTCCTCCGGCACATCCACCAGCCGATGACCGACCCGGTCAACGACGTCGGCAACGACGTGCACCTGGAGACCGAAGTGGGCGACCTGATCCAGAACGGGCTCCTGTACAAGACGTACGCCCGGCTGCTGAACCGGCTGTACGAGCAGATGGAACTGGCCATGGTGGTGGGCAGCCAAGGCTGAGGGAGGAACCCATGGGGATCGACCAGATTGCACCGATGGTGGACATCGCCGCCTCCGGCCTACGGGCCCAGTCGTTGCGGCTGAACCTGATCGCCGGCAACATCGCCAACGCCCAGACCACCCGCACGGTCACCGGCGAACCCTACCGACGAAGGGACGTGGTCCTCCAGACCACCGGCGACGGGCTCGGCGGCGTGACGGTCCTGAACATCCAGCGCGACTCCAGCAACTTCCGGCAGGTGCTGATGCCCGGCCACCCGGACGCCGACAAGGACGGCTTCGTCCAGATGCCCAACGTCGACCTGCCGGTCGAAATGATGAACCTGACCACCGCCTCGCGGGCCTACCAGGCCAACGTCGCCGTCCTGAAACGGTACCAGGACATGGTCGAGACGACGGTGGAACTGCTCCGTTAAGGAAGGGCGCGCCATGAACCTTTCGGGCATCCACGGCATCGGGACGCCGCCGGTCATCCAGCCGCCGCAGGCCACGCGGGGCGGCCAGGGGGGCGGCACGACGGACTTCGGCCGGCTCATCACCAAGGCCGTCGACGCCGTCGACCAGGACCAGCAGGCCTCCGCCGGGGCCATCGAGCAACTCCTGACCGGCAAGCAGCAGGACGTCCTGCCGGTCGTCACGTCGGTGGCCAAGGCCGACGCCAGTTTCAAACTGCTCATCGGCATCCGCAACAAGATGATCGAGGCCTACAAGACCACGATGAACATGCAGGTATGAACCGACAACGCCTCTGTTCGCCGCCGCCCCCGGACGGCGCGGGCCGTCACATGCGGGACAGGCGGCGCAGAACGCCAGAAGCGGCAAACGAACACCATAACGGGTGACAAACCGTGACCAACTCCCTTCAAGGCGTGCTGGAAGCCTGGCGGCGGATGGGCCTGGTCCAGCGGGTCATGCTGATCTCGGTCCTGCTGGCCTGCATCGGGGCCGGATGGCTCCTCGTGGGCTGGGCCAGGGAGCCGCACATGGCCCTGTTGTACTCGCGGCTCGACCCGGAGGACGCGGCCGAGGTCGTCGCGCAGATCCAGGACGCGGACGTCGCGTACGAACTCAAGGACGGCGGCACGAGCGTCTACGTGCCCTCCGAGGAGGTGTACGCGCTCCGCCTCCAACTGGCCGGCAAGGGCCTGCCCGCCGGCGGCCGGCAGGGCTACCGCATCCTGGACACCGAGAAGATCGGCACCAGCCCGTTCACCCAGCGGGTCAACTACATCCGGGCCCTGGAGGGCGAACTCGCCAAGACCATCGCCCTGATCGACGGCGTCGAGCACGCCCGCATCCACATCGTCCGGACCGAGAGCCGCCTCTTCCACGAGGCGGAGGGCGGCACCTCCGCCACCGTCGCGATCCGCGCCCGACCCGGACGCCGACTCTCCCAGGGCAACGTGGCCGCCATCGTCCACATGGTGGCCGGCAGCGTCGAGCGCCTGGACCCCGAGAACGTCGTCGTCGTCGACAGCCAGGGCACCCTCCTCTCGAGCGGTACGGAGGGCAGCTTCGCGGGGACCGGCGGCACGGTGCTCGATTACAAGTCCCAGGTGGAGCAGTACCTCGCCAGGAAGGCCGAGCAGATGCTCACCCTCGTCCTCGGCCCCGGACGGGCCACCGTCAAGGTCAACGCCGACGTCGAAACCAGCACCGTCAACACGACCGCGGAGAAGTACAGCCCGGACGGCCAGGTCGCCATCAAGGAGGAAATCACCTCCAAGACCGAGGTCCCCGGGGCCAAGCAAGGAGGCACGGGCAGCCAGAACAAGGAAGAGACTACCACGATGGAGTACCAGGTCGGCCGGACCGTCGAGCAGACGATCAACATGCCCGGCAAGATCGTGTCGCTGTCGGTGGCGGCGTTCGTCGATCTGTCCGCACCCGCCGCGGCCGGCGAGGCGGAAGCCCCGCCCGCTTCCCCGCCGGCGCCGCCGCTCACGGCCAAGGACGTCGAGGACGTCATCCGCCAGGTCATGGGCCTCGCCGAGACCGACGAGTTGAAGGTCGTCTCGTGCACGTTCCACCGCCCCGCCGCCCTCGACGCGGAAGCAGCCGAGGCCGCCTTCCTCTCCGACCCGGCGTTCTACCTGGACGTGGCGCGGCACGCGTCGCTGGGGATCCTGGTCATCGGCGCGCTCATGGCCCTGAAGATGTTCGGGGGCTCGCGGGGCAAGGGCCCCGCCGCCGTCGAGGCCGGGCAGGTCGAGGGGGCGCTCGCCGGCGTCGGCGCGGGCGGGGTCGGCAACCTGCTGACGGCCGGGGCCGCCCAGCCGGCAGGCGCCGCCCAGGTCAACCGGCGTATCGCCGCCGCCCTCAAGGACAATCCCGAGGAGGTCAAACGCCTCTTCCGCACGTGGGTCCAGCAACAACAGGGAGCCGCCTAGGTGACCGCCGCCGGCGCCAGAAAAGCCGCCCTTCTCCTCCGGAACCTCGACCCCGACACCGCCGGGGAACTCCTCGGGGCCGCGCCACCCGAGAGCGTCAAGCAGATCGCCACCGAACTGGTCTACCTGGACGCCACCGGCCAGGCGGGCGGCGGGTCGGCGCCGGCCGTCGAGTTCCTCGGCCTCCTGGCGGGCGGAAGCCAGCGCGACCTCCAATCCTTCGTCCGCAACGTCGTCGCCAGCGCCGTGGGACGGGAGAAGTCCGAGGAGATCCTCGGCGAGGTCGGCCGCCTCATCGAGGACCGGGACCCCTTCATCCCGATTCGCCAGGCCGACATAGCGCTCCTGGCGGAGGCCCTTCGCGGCCAGCATCCCCAGGCGGCAGCGCTGGTCCTCATGGAACTGGAGCCCCAGAAGAGCGCCTCGCTGATCCCGATGCTCGACGAATCGATCCGCGGCGATGCCGTCCGACGGATGATCCTCGGCGAACGGGTCTCGCCGGAGGCCCAGACCCGTGTGGCCGCCATGATCCACGACCGCCTCCAGACCCTGGCGTCCAGCAGCGAGACGCCGGCCGCGGCGGCCGCGGCCGCGCCCGGCGCCCCGGACGCCCGCTTCCGGCGGGTGGCCCTGCTGATGCGCCGCCTCCGCCAGGACCTCCGCGACAGCCTCCTGGAGAGCATCAAGCACCGCAATCCCGAACAGGCCCGCCAGGTCCAGGATCTCATGGTCACCTGGGAGGACCTGCCGATCCTCTCTGACCGCAGCCTCCAGGACATCCTCCGCACCATGGACGCGGGCGGGCTCGCCCTGGCCCTCCAGGACGCCGACGAAGCCATCGACCAGAAGATCCGGACCAACATCTCCGAGCGGGCCGTCGCCATGGTCGAGGAGGAGATCTCCCTGATGCGTCGGCCCAAGCCGGAGGACGTCGAGGCCGCACGCGAGAAGATCCTGAGCGAACTCCGGCAACTCAACGCCGCCGGCGAACTGGCCTTCGAGGACACCGCCAACCATGCCTGAGACGCTTCGCGTCAACCTGCCGGCGCCGCCCACCGCGGTCCGCGTGGTGCCCGGACCGGGGGAGCCGTCCCCCGACGGGACCGACGCGCTCGAGACCGAGCGCCAGGCCCTGGAGGCGGAACGGGTCGCCCTCGCCCGCGCCCGCGGCGCGCTGGCAACCGCCGCCGCCCACGCCGCCGACCTCCAGACCCGGATCCTGGTTGAGGTCGAAGACCACCTGCTCGACCTGGCCGTCGACATCGCCCGCAAGGTCATCGCGCAGGAGGTCGGGGCCGGCCGGTGCGACATCGAGCCCATCGTCCGGGAGGCCCTGGACCGGGCTCCGCCCAAGCGCGAGTGCGTGGTCCACCTGCACCCGGACGACCTCGCCACGATCGAGAAGGCCGGCGACGACAAGGGTAGCGTCCACCTGGCGCACCTGCACCTGACGGCCGACCCGACGGTCGGCCGGGGCGAGTGCGTCGTCGAAACCGCCGAGGGAACCGTCGAGGCCCGGACCGACGACCGGCTCCGCCAGGTCCGCGCCGCCATGAAACCGCCCGAATCACCATGACCACCATCGACTGGGACCGGTACCGCGAGCGCGCCCGGCAGGCCGAACCCCTCGCCTGCCGCGGACGCGTCGTCCGCGTGACGGGGCTGACCGTCGAGTCGCAGGGCCCGCCGGTCGGCACCGGCCGACTGTGCGACATCCACCTGGCCGACGGCCGGTGCATCGGCGCCGAGGTCGTCGGGTTCCACCACGCGAACCGCGTCCTCCTGCCGCTGGAACCGATCGACGGCATCGCGCCGGACGATGCGGTCGTCTCGCGGAGCCAGCCGAGAACCATCCGCCTGGGGCCCGACGTCCTTGGGCGGATTCTCGACGGCCTGGGCCGGCCGATCGACGGCCGGGGACCCCTGGTGGGCCCCGAGGCCCGGCCGGTCGACGGCGTAAGTCCCCCGCCGCTGAGCCGCCGGCCCATTACCGAGCCCCTGCCCCTCGGCATCCGCGTCTTCGACGGGGTGCTGACGTGCGGCAAGGGGCAGCGGGTGGGCATCTTTTCGGGCAGCGGCGTCGGCAAGAGCACCCTGCTGGGCGAGATCGCCCGCGTCTCCGGCGCCGACGTCAACGTCCTGGCCCTGGTGGGCGAGCGGGGACGCGAGGTCCGCCAGTTCCTGGAGCAGGGCCTCGGCCCGGAAGGGCTGGCCCGCAGCGTCGTCGTGGTCGCCACCAGCGACGCCGCCCCCATCCAGCGCGTCAAGGCCGCCTCGCTGGCCATTGCCGTCGCCGAGTACTTCCGCGACCAGGACAAGGACGTCCTCTTCATGATGGACTCGGTCACGCGGCTGGCCCAGGCGCAGCGTGAGATCGGTCTGGCCGCCGGCGAGCCCCCGACCACCAAGGGCTACTGCCCCAGCGTCTTCAGCCTCCTGCCGCGGCTGACCGAGCGGCTCGGTTCGGCCGAGGTCGGCTCGATTACCGGCATCATCACCGTGCTGGTCGAGGCCGACGACATGAACGACCCCGTGGCCGACTGCATGCGGTCGCTGCTGGACGGCCACGTGGTCCTCGCGCGTCGGCTGGCGGAACTGGGCCACTATCCGGCGGTCGACATCCTCCAGAGCATCAGCCGGCTGATGGATGCCTGCACCACCCCCGCGCACTACCAGGCCGCCCAGAAACTCCGGGCCATCTACGCCACGTACCAGGGGGCCGAGGACCTCATCAACATCGGCGCCTTCAAGTCGGGCTCGAACCCGCGGATCGACTCCGCCGTCGGCCTCATCGACCGCGTCAACGCCTTCCTCATCCAGCCGCGGGGCACCCGGTCAACGCTGGAGGAGACGGTCCGGCGCCTTGTGGAGATTACGCAGTCGTGGGACTACCTGATGTCGTCGGAGGAGGAGACCGGCCAGCCGGCCGCCGCCACCGGGAGTGACATGCCGTGAAACGGTTCCAGTGGACGCTGCAGCGGGTCCTGGACGTCAAGCAGCAGCAGCAGCGCGCGCTGCGGAGCGACCTGTTCATGCTGGCCCAGCACATCGCGCGAGTCCGGGAGGCCATCCTCCATCGGCGGACCCGCCTGCGGGGGCTCCTGGAGGATCTGGCCGACCGCTCCCTGCCCGACCGCATCGCCGAACAGGCCGTCTTCATGCAATTCGTCGGGGTGGAGGAATCGGCCATCCGTCACCTGGCGGCACGCCGGGCCGACCTCGAGGCCACCCGGGCCGAGACCAACCGCCGATTCCTCGACGTCCGGGCCACCTGCAAGATGCTTGTACGCCTTCGCGAGCAGGCGTACCGCCGGTACATGGAGGAGGTGGCCCGCGACGAACAGAAACTGCTCGACGAAAGTGCCCACGTGGCCCACGCCCGGCGGGGCGACCGCCAGCCGGCGGGCGGTACTCGGCAAGTAAACTCGCCGGCGAAATGGGCAGGCGCCACGGCGCGAGCGGCGATCTAGCCGCCGGGCCCGCCACGGCGGATAAACTTGCCCGCCGCGAGCCGTAGGAGGAGGAAGACCATGGCCAGCAGTAAGTTCGCGATTCTGGTCCTGATGGGCCTGGCGGCGGCCACGTTCGGCGCCTCCTACGGCCTGAGCCTCTGGTTGGGTGGCAGCACGGGCACCGCCGCCGCCGAAGTGGCCCAGAAGGCCCTCTCCCCCGAGGGCCAGGCCGGCGCTGACGACATCCCCGAACTGGCCACCGCCCACCTGGGTGAGAAGCACCTCATGGCCCTCGTGCGACAGGTCCGGGCCAAACTCGACGATTGCCGCCAGCACGAAAAGGACTTGGCGGCCCATCAGCGTCGGCTCCAGGTCGCCCGCGACGACCTGCGGAAGGAAGCCCAGCACCTGGAGACGCTGCGGTCACGCCTCGCCACCGCCGCCGCCAGGCTCAAGGAGAGCCGCGCGGCCCTGGAGGAGACCCGCCTGGAAGTCCGCACGGACGAGCAGCGCAACCTCAAGCACACCGCCGAGATCTACGACAGCATGGACGCCGAGGCCGCCGCCGGCATCATCCAGAGCATGTGCGGGAACCAGCAGGACGACGACGCCGCCAAGATACTCCATTTCATGAAGGAACGGTCCGTCGCCAAACTCCTGGCCGCCATCGCCGATCAGAAACTCGTTGCCGACCTTTGCCAGAAGATGAAACGCATCCGCGAACCGGAACAAGAGGGCTGATACCGTGGATCTCGCAACCGTTATCGGGATGCTGGCCGGGTTCGGCCTGATCACCGTCTCGATTCTCTCGGGCGGCGGGGCCGGGATGTTCTTCAACATCCCGGGCGTCATGATCGTGGTCGGCGGGATGGTCTCGGCCACGCTCATCCACTTCTCGCTGGGGCGGGTTCTGAAAATCGTCTCCCTGGCCAAGAAGACCCTGTTCAACCAACTCCGCCCCGAGCAGGAGATCGTCCAGCGCATGGTCGACTACGCCGCCATCAGCCGGCGCGACGGCGCCCTGGCCCTGGAGCAGCAGATGGCCGAGACCTCCGACCCCTTCCTCATCAAGGGCCTCCAGATGCTCATCGACGGCCAGGACGAGGATACCATCCATCAGCAACTCTCCATCGAGGTCCAGTACCTCCAGGAACGGCACGAAAGCGGCAAGAAGATTCTGGAGTTCATGGGAGGCAGCGCGCCGGCGTTCGGCATGATCGGGACGCTCATCGGCCTGATCCAGATGCTTCAGTCACTCGACTCGCCCGACTCTATCGGCCTGGGCATGGCCACCGCCCTGATCACCACCTTCTATGGCGCACTGCTGGCCAACCTCGTCTTTCTGCCGCTGGCCGGCAAACTCGGCCTCCGCTCCAAGAAGGAGACCCTTCAGAAAGAGATGGTGACCGAGGGCGTCCTGGCCATCGCGCGCGGCGAGAGCCCCACCGCCGTCCGCGAACGCATGCACGCCTACCTCTCCGCCAAGCAGCGCGAGGAAGTCAGACCCAATGTCTAGGACCAACCGGCGACAATCCGGCGACGACGCTCCCAGCAATGGCTGGCTGGTCACCTTCAGCGACTGCATGACCCTGCTGCTCTGCTTCTTCGTCATGCTCCTGTCGTTCTCGTCCTTCGACCCGAAAGACCTGACCAGCGTCCTCGACGGGTTCGAGCAGGCTACCCAGGTGTCGCCGTTTCTGAACAAGCGCCCCCCAAAGGAGTCGTACCTGCCGGACGAGGAGTCGTTCATCGACCGGACCGAGGAGGGGTCCGAGACGCCGACCTTCGACCGGCTCTCGGCCACGCAGACGCCCCGCTCCCCGGACGACCCCCTAGCGGCCGACGCCTACCGCGACCGCCGCGTCCTCAGCATCCCGAGCGACCTCCTGTTCTGGGGCCGGGGCACGTCGCTGAAGCCGCCGGCGGCCGACGTCCTCGGCGAGGTGGCCCGGTTCCTCCGCCTGATGCCCTGCCGGGTGGTCCTCCGCGAGGAGCCGGGGCCGGGCCTGACGCCCGACCAGTCGCTCCGCCGCGCCATCGCGGTCATGCGGCACTTGACGGAGACCGAGGACCTGCCGGCCGACCAGTTCGTCGTCTCGGCCGCCGGACCCGGCCCCGATAAGGCGGCCCAGGAGGCCGTCCTCCACATCGCCATGCTCAATCGCGAGGTGTACCCGTGAGGCTCCTCCGCCGCCGGCCGAAACCCGAGAAGCAGGGCACCCCCGGGTGGCTCGTCTCGTTCACCGACATGATCACGCTGCTGCTCTCCTTCTTCATCCTGCTCCAGGCCTTCTCCACGACCCAGGACCCGGGACTGTTCCAGCATGGCCAGGGGGGCTTCCGGCGGGCCATCCAGGGGCTGGGTGTTCCCGACTGGCTCTGGGGCAAGCGCGACGCCCCCCGCCGCGACTTCACCCTCCGCAAACACCCCGTCGAGGAGACCCCGGAAAACCTCGACCGCCGGCGCATCATCGACGCCGACGACGAGAAGATCCGCCGCGTCTTCGAGGACCTCCGCCGGCTCCACCGGATGCGGGCCTCGGACTACTCCGGGCCGCCCGCCCGCCTGCTCGCCACGCCGATCACCTTCGCCCGGGGCGAGGACCGCCTCCGGACCGCCGACCGCGCCTACCTGACCGATTTCGCCGCCGAACTCCGCGGCCGGACCGTGGCTCCCCTGGTCTACGTCATCGGCCTGGCCCCCGACGCCGCCGGCCGGGCCGACCGCTGGTCCCTCTCGGCCCGCCGCGCCGCCGCCGTCCGCGCCTGTCTGCACGACCATCTGCCGAAACGCTTAAAGGAAGGCGGCGCATCGGTCGATTCCTGGGGCGCAGGGATCGCCGGGCCCGACCTCGACGTCCCGCAAACCGGCCCCCACCAGACGTTCATCGTGCTGGCCATGATGGAAGCACCCCCCA
>Ga0114922_10001872_pt1 | contig 19929 bp, 16 predicted proteins | sample AartaG_FD_100975 | JGI IMG/M metagenome (GOLD analysis project Ga0114922, IMG submission 100975) | Deep subsurface microbial communities from Aarhus Bay to uncover new lineages of life (NeLLi) - Aarhus_00045 metaG | ecosystem: Environmental > Aquatic > Marine > Oceanic > Sediment | place...
CGTGAGTTCCTTTTTAGCCAAAGAAAGGGCTCTCAGAGCTTTAAATCTATGCTCAAAACTCATAGCTTGCAACCAAGTCTCTTCGATACGTAAATTTTTTGGGGGAACTCCAGTTGGTACTAATCCTTGAATTATTTATAGATTTCTGGTATTTTAAATGTTTATTATTAAAATGGGAGAAAAGTTTAGTTGAAAAATATCACTGCGATAGACAGCAAATTCCGGTTTGTTATTGTTGCCTCAAAAAGAGCCAAACAATTATTAAAGGGGGCTAAACCAAAAAAAAGGACGAAAACCAAAAACTTAATTCGTATAGCTCAAGAAGAAGTAGAAAAAGGGCTGATAGAATATAATCTGATAACAGACCAGGAAGAAGACGGGCATGAAATCGGGGATGATATTTTTATTGGTGAAAAAGTAAAAGAAGAAAAATCCTAATCCTTCCTGTTTCCTTTCTCCATTAGCTGGATATAATCTGCTTTAATAAACTGTTTTTTTGAAAATCCTATTGCTTGAGCAAATCTTACGATATCACTTCTTTGGCCTTCGAGCTCAATAAAATTTCCGACAGAGGTTTCATCCAGGCAGATCTCAAGATGTTTATATCTGTAGACTGTTCTATATTTCTTGTATTTATAGGTAGGAGAAAATCTTAAGGATTTAAGTATCTTCTTAATATCCTTTCTGTTTTTGACCTCTGATTCATATTCTTCCCGTATTTTAAACTTTCTTGACTTACGGGGTTCTCCTTTATAAGTTAGGAAAGTTTTTTTATTGATAGTTCTAAGCCGGAGGGCTTGTTCATTTTTATAAAGTTTCCTAGAAGGAAGATCATATAGAGTATTATCTTCAAAATATCTATCTTTGACCAGTCGGGCACCCTGGGTAAGGATTTTGTCTTTTAGGGCTTTGAAATCATCAACTTTAATTTTTACTTCGATTTCCACTATTTTTTGGTTTTATCGGTTGCGGTAAAGAATATACTCGGGAATAAGATGTAATGAAGTCCGGTAGTTTGATTCTGGGAGTTTTTTTAGAATTTCCTGGGACTTATTTGAAAAATCGACAGCCCTTTGATACGTGTAGTCCAGGGCTCCATTTGATTTTATGATATCGAGAATTTCTTTAGATGAATTCCCCCCATTTCCCTTCTTTTTATAGAGTCTTATAATTTCTTTTCTGTCGGATTCTCCCGCATTATTTAATGTATATATCAGGGGCAGGGTGATGCGTCCTTCATTTAGATCTGAGAAGGTGGGCTTTCCCAGGATTTTTTTGTCCCCGGTGTAATCAAGCAGGTCATCGATTATCTGGAAAGAAATACCTAAATTAGTGCCATATTCTGCCAGAAGATCTGTTTCTTCTATGGATGCGCTGCCGAGGATTCCTCCAATCCTACATGAGGCAGAGAAAAGGGTTGCAGTTTTTTTGTTAAGAATATCCAGGTAAATGTTTTCTTTTAACTCCAGGTTGCCACTTAAATAGTACTCGTTCAATTCACCGTCTATCATAGCAGTGGATGCATCGGTAAAAATTTTGACTATTTCCCTGTGTTTGCTTGTGAGGGATAATCCGATAGTTTTTATATAAAGGTAATCTCCGAGCAAAACGGTTATATTTGAGCCCCAGCGTGAATGCACTGTGGGTTTTCCTCTTCGGGCGTCAGCATTATCGATAATATCATCGTGGATCAGGCTGGCGGTATGAATGGTCTCAACCAAAGCTGACATTAATATATGCTCTTCTTCTTTATAGCCGAAAAGTTTTGCACAGAGGATCAATAAGGCTGGTCTGATTCTTTTTCCTGCTTTTTGGAAGAGATATGAGTTTATTTCTGAGATTAATTTATTTGATGAGCTGGAAAACAATTTAAATTTTTCTTCGACTTTATCTAGATCAGCCTGGATCTCTTTGTACATCTTTTTTAAAGACGGGTGTTTTATTGCCTGGTCTTTTAGGAATTTCCGCTCGGTTTTTTCCATTATTTTACACAGCAACTTTACAATGCCTGTATAGGGCAATTATTTTAACATCAAATATTTGTTATTTCAATCTAAAACAGGTTTTAAAATTTCGAGAGGTTACAGCGGCTACCTCTTTAAAGGAAGTATTTTTAAGTTCAGCCAAAAACTTCGCTGTTTCTTTGACATAGACAGGCTCATTCCTTTTTATTTTTCCACGATATGGGATCGGGGTCAGAAAAGGAGAATCGGTTTCGACCAAAAGTTTATTGAGAGGGATTTTTCTAGCAGCTTCTCTTATGGAGTGGGCCATGGGAAAAGTTAATATTCCGGAAAATGAGATATAAAAGCCGAGTTTAAGTACTTGCCGGGCGAATTCCCAGTCTTCAGTAAAGCAGTGAAGGACTCCTCCGCAGGTAAAATTTTCTTCCTTAATTGCTGAAATTACCTCATTGCTTGCTGACCGGCTGTGGATGACTACGGGAAGGTTTAGTTTCTGGGCAATATTAAGCTGTTGTCTGAAGACTTTGATCTGCTGTTTTGGAGAAGAGTGATTGTAATAAAAATCCAGCCCGATCTCTCCTATGGCGTGAATCTGTTTTGTTTCTGCCAGTGTTTTGATATGTGCAGCATTTTCCGGATAGAACTTTTCTGCATGATGGGGATGCGCACCTGCAGCAGCAAAAATATTGCTGTATTTTTTGGTAAGTATAAATGTAGTATTAAGGTTTTTTTTATCTGTGATCTCGGCCGGGCAGAGGATTGCCCTGACTCCGGCTTTGAAAGCTTTTTCAATGACTTCATCCCGGTCATTATCAAAGTCTTCCATACTCAGATGAGCGTGGGAATCTACTAAATAGTGTGTTTGCTCGCCGCTCAAAGAACGGACCCTTTAAATATAATATTCCTTTTATCTAAGAATAAAATTATTCTTCTATCTTCTGTTTCAGGTAGCGGAGAGGAAGCATGCCATAGCTGAGGACTTTAGCCAGAAATTCTTTCTGGCTGTAGGAGTCGCCGGCCTTTTGTTTATAGGTTTTTTCCATGTCCAGTAATTCTTGATATCCGACATAAGCATAGGTTGCATCAAGTGGTTTGAGGATAATACGATTCCAGTTTTTTTCTGCTTCCGCTGTTGTTTGAAAACCTGTGATTGTCATCAATCTGACAGCTTGTTCTTTTGTAAGCCCGCCCTGGTGAATATTTAAATCCAAGCTGAAATCAATAACTGCTTTTAACTTCAGCTTGAGCTGGTGTAAACTCAGCAAAAGATCGTAATTTCCATATCCGGCTTTAACAAGCATATCTTCAATAAATATCGGCCAACCTTTAATAAGAGGCATATTGGGATAGAATTTTTTCAATAGGGAAGAGCCCTTATTGAGATAAAAGTAAGGAACAAATCGGCCCGGGTAAATATTTCTGACTGTATAGAACGGGAGAAAATAATTATTATATTCTTCCAGCAGTGATTGAATGTTTTCCTCGCTAAGGTCATCTGCAAGGGGAGATATCTGAAGAGTGTAATCGTTACCGGTTTCATAGACCGCAGGGCATAACAGGCGGGTCCAGGAAATACCCTGAGCTTCAAGGGGCATTTCAGTAATATTAAGGTTGTTTTCGGGAATATCGATTAGTTGGTTTTCCTGAATAAATTTTTTGATGTCAGTTTTGGTGTTTTTTATTTTTTCAATAAACTGATCGCTGGATACATGGTTGCCCTTGATCTTATCAATCACACCCTTGATGACTATATTTCTTACCTGCTCTTCTCCGCGCTGAGTAGTGAGCTGCTCCAGGTTTATCTCAGGGTACATTATCCTGTAGTAAGGAATGCAAACCAGGAACATTTCGCGGCGGATATTGTATATATCTGCTTTTGTTCTGGCGATGAGTTCCTGAACCGGTAGGTCGTTCTGGAAATTTGCCCGCAATAGTCTGGTATGAGCGGTAGAAAGCCGGAAATTTCCTGTGGATTTAGGCATAAGTTCATTAGAAAGATAATTACTATAATCTTCCAGAGCAGGGATGACTTCAGCCAGATTTTTTTGTAGTTTGGCTTTTTGGTCTGCTGGTGCTTCTTCGATCAGTTGGGGTAGTTCGTTTTTGTAAAAATTCAGAACAGCAGGAAACTGCTTGATAGCGGTTTCGGTGTGGAGTTGGGGAGGAGTTTCAAGGTTCTCTTTTGCTTGCTTTATGAGTTTGGGAAGGTCATTGAGCCTGTCTACAGCATTTTTTGTTCTTTCTTCTGCTGATCCGAAAGTGCCGGTCATCAAGCTGCGAACACTGTTAAGAAAAATATCATTGTAGAAAAGGGGATTGTAGGCCCAGGGTAAGGTCATTTCGTGCTTGGTAAGCTCCAGAGAGAGGTTATTAATTATCATCTCATGTTCAATCTGGACTTCCTGGCTGAGAGCTGATTTGTCGATATCAGCTACAAATTCCCGGTTTAATTCATCCAGTTCTTCGTGGCGTTTTTCGATATCCTTTTTGTCCAGATCCTCCAGTTTTTTATCATAATTATGAAAGCCAGCCATGGTTGCGGCCGTGGGGTAGAACTTCCACAGGGCATCAAAGTATTTATCCAGGATTTTCTGGAATTTTTGATCTTCTTTGTTTTGCTGAGCGGAAAGCAGTCCCATGCTTCCAAGCGTAAAGACTAGGATGAAGAGCAGAGAGAGTATTTTCTTCATGACATCTCCTAAATATAAGAATTTTTAAACCGAAATATTACCATACATATATTGAAAATAGCAATAATCCTCATATCATTACCAGCGGATAACAGCAGATGCCCAGGTGAAACCTGAGCCAAAGGCTGTGAGAACAATAAGATCACCTTTTTTTATACGGCCTTCCAGCAAGGCTTCATCTAAAGCTATAGGAATAGAGGCAGCCGTAGTATTGCCGAAACGGCTAATGTTTCTTATTACTTTTGGGACCGGGATTCCCAGTTTTTGGGCGACCATGAGACTGATCCTGTCGTTTGCCTGGTGAGGAATAAGGTGATCGACATCATCAATAGTGAGGTTGTTATGTTTGAGAGCTGCCCATACGGCTTCCGGCATTTTTTCCACAGCATTGATAAAAACATGCCGGCCATTCATTTTGGGATAACATCTTTTACTGTCTATCATATCGTATGAGAAGGTCGGATTATCTTTTGGGCTGGGTGTTTCCATCCATAATTTTTTGACATTGTTACCGTCACTAAATAGATGAGTTGAAAGAATACTCCGGTCAGAGTCTATCCCGGGCTCAAGTATGACGGCACCTCCTCCGTCTCCGAACAGCGCTGCCATATCTCTTCCTTCGTCGGAGAAGTCGAGGTTGGAAGACTGGACTTCTGCCGCAACCAGGAGGATTTTTTTATAGGTCCCGGTTTTAATGTACTGGTCTGCAACTGAAAGTGCATAAATAAATCCGCTGCATTGGTTCCTGACATCTAGGGCACCGATGTTGGATAATCCTAGTTTAGCCTGGACCTGAACTCCGATGCCGGGGAAATAATGGTCGGGAGAAAGAGTGGCGGCAATAATGAAGTCGATCTCTGTTTTATCGATTCCTGCGGATTTTATTGCTTTAAGGGCAGCTTGGTAGGCAAGGTCAGAAGAGCCTGTCCCGGGCTCAGCGTAGTGCCTTTCTTTTATTCCTGTCCGCTGCTGGATCCATTCGTCTGAGGTATCAAAAAGTTTTTCCAGGTCAAAGTTGGTAACAGTCTTGGGAGGGGTAAAATGACCGGTTCCTGAAATAACAGTTTTAATGCTCATTAAATTTATCGATTAATAATAAATGATTATTAAAAAAAAATAAAGAAGTTTATTTATTTTGCACTTTTTGCTCATATGCTTTAATATTTTAGTCTGGATGGAGAAATGAAGAAACTATTTATTTTTATAATTGCTGTTTTCATCCTTATCCTGGTACCTTCAGCCCTAGAATATGAGCTCCTGCAGATAAAGGCTTCCCTAAGCCCAAGAAGGCTTTCCCGAGGCCAAGAGGGAGAGATTGTTCTTAAGTTTACTATTGCAGAAGGTATAGTTATTAATTCCCTGCCGAATTTTATTATTGAATTAGATCCTTCAGAAGAACTTGTTTTTCCGAAAGATTTTTTTTCAGCTTCGGACCTTGAAATTAAGGTCATTGAAGTAAATGGAAAGGAGTTCCTTGACTTGACTGAACCAGTGAATATTCCTTTTACAGTTAAATTGAGTACTAAGCGCGGGAATCATACAGTCACAGGGAAGGTTAAGTATTTTGCCTTTTCAAAGGAAGAAGGTTGGTGTTTGAAGGATAAAACTACATTTTCCGCTTCATTTTACACCAGCAATAGAATTGTCCAAAAAAAGCGCTGAGGCATAGTCCCGCAAGTTAAAGCCATTCCTGTTCTATATACCAGTCAAGTGTTTCCTGTAAGGCAGCCTGGAGAGAATAATCAGGCTGAAAATCAAGTTTTTCTGTGGCTTTAACAGTATCTGTAATCCAGGCTTCCTGCTTCATTTCTATTAATTTGTGCCGATTTATAATTGTGGGCTTATTTGTTAGTTTCCCTGTTAACTCTAATAGGAGGGCGGTAAGATATATCATAGGCAGGGGGATTTTGATTCTGGTCAATTTTTTACCTAAGAGCTGTGCGGCTGTGCGGCCGAACTCGTCCCAACTGTAAGGCTTGGGGTCTGCAATGTGGAATATTTCTCCGCTTTTTAGGTCTTTATCAAGGCAAAGCTTAAGAGATTTGACCAGGTCTTTTACATAACAGACACTCATCCTACTTTCTAGGGAGCCGAAGGAGGGAAGAATGCCTTTGTTTATCAGTTTGAAATATGAAATAAAATCCCGGTCACGCGGTCCGAACACAGGCCCTACTCTTATTATGGTTATAGGGAATTTATCCTTATATTTTAATGCTTCGACTTCTCCCTGCTGTTTGCTTTCACCATAGGGGGTAACAGGACAGGGAATGCTGGCTTCATTGACCTGATTTCCCTGACAGCTGGGGCCAACTGCAGCCAAGCTGCTCAGATAAACGACTTTTTTGGGGGAGAGCTTTTGGGATAGGAGTGCCTGAAAAAGGCTTGCTGTCCCTTCCCTATTTGCTGTATAATAATCAACCGCTTTGCTGGCTTTGGTAAATCCGGCATTATGAAAAACATAATCTATATCAGCTGGAAGAGATGGAATAGTAAGGAGATCTCCTTTCAAAGGATGGATGGAGAGTCCTTTTAGCCATTTTAAGTTATTAAGGTCACGAATCAGAGCATATATTTTGATATTATGTTTTAATAAGGAATCAATAAGATGACTTCCGATAAAGCCTGTTCCACCGGTTACGAATGCTTTCATAGGTCGAATTGTAATCAAATTGTTTTATCGCGTCAATTATTTCAAGCATGAGTTTTTCGGAAAAAATGCCGATATAGATGATAACTCTTGAAAAAAAAGTGAAATAACATAGAATATTCCCTAATAAGGAGGATACTGTGACAATTTTTGATAAATGCTATAAATTCACAAGAGCTGAGGAAGCTCAGGAACAGGGAGTGTATCCCTATTTTACTCCCATTCAAGAAGTTAATGGTAATAAAGTTATAGTCAATGGCAAAGAGATGATCATGGTCGGCTCCAACAATTACCTTGGATTGCTCGATCATCCCAAAGTCATGCAAGCTGCAAAGGATGCTATTGATAGGTATGGAGTGTCAACCTGTGGGTCAAGATTTCTCAATGGGACTCTGGATATTCATGTTGAGCTGGAAGAAAGATTGGCTAAATTTATGAAAACTGAAGCGGCTTTAACATTTAGTACTGGTTTCCAAACCAACCAAGGGATCATATCTACAATTGTTGGCAGGGGGGATGCTGTAATAACCGACCGTATGGACCATGCCAGTATTATTGATGCTTGCCGCCTTTCCTATGGAGAGGTTTATAAATATAAACATAATAACATGGAAGATCTGGAAAGGATTCTGTCTTCTTTGGACGATAAAGTCAATAAAATCATTGTAGTCGATGGTGTGTTCAGTATGGAAGGCGACCTCACTGATCTGCCGGGAGTAGTAAAGCTGGCAAAGAAATACAAAGCTCAGCTTATGGTCGATGATGCCCATGGGATTGGAGTAATGGGAGAGAATGGGAGAGGGACAGCCGAGCATTTTGGAGTTGAAGAGGATGTTGATCTAGTCATGGGGACTTTCAGTAAATCCTTTGCATCCCTAGGAGGTTTTGTTGCCGGGAAGAAGAAAGTAATCTCTTATATAAAACATCACGCCCGGGCTTTGATCTTTAGTGCCAGTATCACTCCGGCTTCTGTCGCCACTGTTCTGGCTACACTTGATATCTTTGAGAAAGAACCTGAACGGAGAAAAAGACTTTGGGAGATTACTGCTAAAATGCGAAATGGTTTCCAGGCTATGGGATATGATACTGGGCCGACTGAGACTCCGGTTATTCCTGTTATCATTGGAGATGACGAGAGGGCATTTATGTTATGGAAGATGTTAAGGGAGCTTGGGATTTTTACAAATCCCGTTGTATATCCAGCAGTTCCTCATGGTCAGGCGCTTATAAGAACAAGCTATTCAGCCTCTCATTCTGATGAAGAACTTGATACTGTACTTGCCGGTTTTGAAAAATGCGGGAAAATGTTGGGTGTATTAATGTAAATGGAACAATTCGCAGGAATTTAAGTTATATATAGTACTATGATGCGGAGAATCAGAATGATATTTCAAATAAGAGAGATAATAGTGGCTTTTTTTTTAGTGATCAGCTGTTTTAGTCATTTGTCGGCAGTACAGAGTATTCTTCCAGTCGAACAAGTCAAAGCTGGAATGATTGGCAAGGGAAAGACTGTTTTTAAAGGCATAAAAGTCGAAGAATTTGATGTAGAAATATTGGGTGTATTACGAAATGATCCCAGTCACGGGCCAAAAAAAAGTATGATTCTGGCAAAGCTGTCAGGCGGCGACCTGGGAAAAACCGGTGTTTCTCAGGGAATGAGCGGCAGTCCGGTTTATATTAAGGGAAAATTGATCGGAGCTATAGCTTATGGTTTCCCCAATTCAAAAGAAGCCATAGCCGGAATAACACCTATAGGGGAAATGTTGGCAATAGAAAAATCGAAAGCTCCCCAGTCTTTTTACTCCAGCTCCTTCCCTGTACAAAAATACATGAGCATGGAGGAGTTGTTAAATATTCATAAGGACGTTTTTCTCTCTTTTGGGGTGGATTATTATGAGGGAAGAGCTTTTGTACCTTTAAGGATCCCGCTTGTCTTTAATGGGTTTTCATCTCTTGCTTTTGAAAAGTCAAAGCCTAACTTTTCCAGGCTGGGTTTCAGCCCTGTATTGGGTGTATCTAGAGAGCATTCGCAAGAACGGATCGATATACCCGACCTTTCCTTGAAGGCAGGAGATCCAGTAGGAGTACAGCTTATCACCGGAGATATTAATCTTTCTGCTACCGGAACTGTTACATATGTAGATGGTACTAAAGTATTTGCTTTCGGCCACCCCATGTATAATTTAGGTTCTGTTGAATACGCAATGGCTAAGGCCAGGGTTATTACGGTTATTCCAAGTGTGACTACTTCCTTTAAAATTATGGCTACTGATTCTGTGGTAGGCCGTTTTGTGCAGGACCGCTCAACCGGAGTGTTGGGAGAGCTGGGGAAATTACCCCGGCTGATTCCGGTCAATATCAGTCTTCAAAATACCGGTGAAGAAAAACAGAATTTTAAGGTCAAGATCATTGATGACAAGATCTTGACCCCCTTTTTATTAAACACTACTGTTTCAAGCATTATGCTGTCTGAGGAACGGTCAATCGGAGATCTTTCTCTTGCTTTGAAAGGGAATATTTTTCTTCAGGATGGAACTAGTATCCAGCTTGAAGATCTTTTTTCCGGAAATTTTGATACTTCGGTCGCGAATATGACAAACATGGTCACTGCTGTGACCTTCTTTTTGTCCAACAATGAGTTTAAAGATCTCGGGATCTTCCGAATTGATTTAGATTTTCAGGCGACCGAGGATATTAGGATATCTCACCTTGAGAAAGTCTGGCTGGATAAATATGATGTATCTCCGGGAGAGATCATTCGTGTTAAGGTCTTTACCCGGGGCTTTAGAGGAGAACGGGTTGTGCAGGATGGCGCCATTCCAGCGCCGAATCTCCCGTCTGGTTCAGAGTTCTATCTGGTGGTCGCAGATACTCAATCTCTCCAGCAGATTGAAAGGCTTCAATACCGGAGCCAGGCTTTTCTTCCTCGCAGTTTAGATCAATTGATAAGGATTTTGAATAACCAGAGGAAAAATAACCGGATCTATTTTAAAGTGCTGGCAGAGAAACCGGGTTTGTTTTTAAAAGGGGAGGAAATGCCAAACCTGCCCCCTTCGATGAAATCTATGTTTTCTTCTCCCCGTGTAGCAACTTCAGCTCCTACAGAGCTTACTCAGTCAACACTTGTAAATTATCAACTGCCGGTGCCTTTTGTATTCCAAGGAATGGCTGTTATCCCGGTCAGAATAAAATAGCCTGTTTGAGAGATTTTAAGGAGATAAAGTAATGAAAAAAGTTGCATCCCTGCTTATTGCTGTTGTGTTCTTAATAATAAATATAGCTCATGGTGTTTCTGCCCAAAAATGGGAGCTGCGTAGACTGGAACAATTCCTTAAAGGGGATTTTAAAAGCATATCTGTTTCATTTGAGGGAGTGCTTTCTTTGGCTCCCAAGGAAAAAAAATTAGAAAGCCCCTCAGAGGAATTCTTCCTTTCTTTGCTTTTAGCGCCGGATGAAACAGCGTTTCTGGGAACAGGCCATGCTGGAAAGATATACAAGGTCTCAAAGAGCGGAGATATAGAGCTTTATTTTCAAGTTCCAGAAATGGATATATATTGCCTTATCCGCGATGCTCAGGGTAATATATTTGCCGGAACCTCCCCGAACGGAAAGATATATAAGATTACCGAAAAAGGAAAAGGGGAGGTCTTTTTTAATCCCAAGGAAAAGTATATCTGGGATTTAATGTTTACAGGAGAGGGCACTCTTTTGGCTGCTGTTGGGGAGACAGGAGGAATTTATGAGATCACCAGTCAGGGGCAGGGAGTAAAATTCCTTGAAGTGAAGGAGAACCATATTCTGTGTATGAAAAGAGCCGCAAATGGTGACCTGATAGCTGGGAGCGGAGGAAAGGGCCGGCTGTACCGCTTATCTGCAAACAAGAAAGTGTCGATTCAGTATGAATCTCCCTATGAAGAAATAAGAAATATAGCTCTGGATGATAAGGGCAACATATATGTTGCGGCCGGAGGGACTGTTATAAAACCTAAACTGCCGGAATCTTCCGGAAGTACTGTAATAAGTACTGCTGCTGTGACTGTTACAGCAAATTCAAGCGGAGCAGTAGTTTCAAGTTCGGCAGATTCAGAAAAAAAGCAGCCAGGTGCCCTATTAAGGGTAAATTCAGAGGGAATTGCTAAAAAACTATGGAGTTCGAAAGAGGACTTTGTCTATTCACTTGTCTGGAATGAAAATGAAAAAAATGTTATTTTTGGAACAGGGAACAGGGGTAGGATATTTTCTATCGATGAAAATGATAAGCCGTCACTTCTTGTCCAAAAAGAATCCGAACAGATATATTATCTTTTTCTCCGTGACTCAAAGATCTACATGTTGACCAATAACTCTGCCGGTCTGTTTATTTTATATGAGGAACAGTCTTACAGCGGAGAATACATTAGCCGTGTTTTTGATGCAAATATCCTTTCATCCTGGGGAAGAGTTGCGTGGGAACCGGAAGTTCCAACCGGGACGATCCTGCGTGTGCAGACGCGGAGTGGAAATTCTGACGAGCCCAGTCAGACTTGGAGCGACTGGTCACCGCTGTATAAGGAAGCTTCCGGAGAGCAGATTTTAAATCCAGCCGCCCGGTATCTTCAATTTAAAATCCTCTTTAAAACCGACTCCGGTAAGGTCTCTCCTAAATTAAAAAAGATCATGTTTTTTTATCAGCAGACCAATATTGCTCCTGAAATAAGTTTGCTTAAAGTTCTCCCGCCTAATATTGTTTTTCTGGAACCAACGGCGCAGAATGATAAAATCTGGGGATTTGAACCTGGTGCCAAACAAAAAGCAGTATCTCAGGATAATTCAAAATTGATGGTGGTTGCTAAAAAAAAGGAACGAAAAGGGTACCGGACTGTAGTCTGGAGCGGGGAAGACGAAAACGGCGATAACCTTATTTGTTCTCTATACATCCGTAATCAAAGAGAAAGCAAATGGCGGTTGTTGAAGGAAAAATGGGCGGATAAGATCTTTGTATTTGAGACAGTATCATTTCCAGATGGAGAATATTTCCTTAAAATCGAGGTAAATGATTCTCCCTCAAACCCTCTAGGCAGAGAAGCGAAATCAGAAAAAATCAGCCGGGCCTTTGTTATTGACAATTCGCTGCCGGTTATTCGGAATTTTCAAGCGAAAAGAAGCGGGAGTGTCTTAAAGCTGAGTTTTTCAGCGGATGATAGCTTTTCCCGAATAAAAGAGGTTAAATTTCTCATCCGGCCGGATGAATGGCAGTCAATTGTTCCAGAAGATGGGATTTGTGATTCAAATCAGGAAAAGTTTGATCTAACGATCATTCTTCCCGAAAAATTTGACAATATGATAGCTGTCAAAGTCATTGATGAGCAGGGAAACATCGGTGTTCAACGAGCAACCTATTAACCTGGGCCATTTATAAAATCCTCAGAATATTATACTGAGCATGTAATTAGCCTGAATAGGTCAGGTTAGCTGTGATATCAAGAGCCTAAATGAAAAAATTGATAATTCGCATAACAATGGTCTTTATGTCTATTATAGTTACTTTTTTTATGCTGGAACTTGGCGTTAGATTAACATACAAATTTAAGTTCCGATCAAAGGGAATCGCTCATATGCCAGCTCCAAAGACATATAGAATGTCCCAAAATAAAAAACTGCTTTTTGAATTAGTCCCGAGATCCAAGGCTCATATAAAGGGAATAACATATAAAATAAATGCATTCGGGTTCAGGGATAAACAGTACAGAGAGAGAAAAGCCCAAAAAAAAAGAATTATATTCGTGGGAGATTCCCTGACCTATGGTTGGGTCATACCATTGAATGATACCTATCATAAGCAGCTGGAGAAATTGATGACATCAAAAGGACACAGCATAGATGTTTGGGGAATGGGTGTTATTGGATATAATACTATTCAGGAATACCAGGTGATTAAAGAAAATGTTGTCCGATTTAATCCGGACATGGTCATTATTCAGATGTGCCCGAATGATTTTGAAAGAAGGCTGGGTGTTAGAAAAAAACCGGACGATAAAGAATTTGTTCTTACTCTTTACCATGATTTTTCTATCCCATACGTCTTTAAAAAAGGCGGGATCACTAAGTTTCTCATGCAAAACTCGCATCTCTTCAGGTTTGTGAACCTGAAAATATTCTGGCTGAAGAAAAAACGAAATGAGGATTACACCCCAGAAGAGGTTTATCTGCTGGGAGAAGAAAAATCTTTTCAGTATTTAGAAAGGATAAAAAATTATCTTGATAATAAGGAAATTCCTCTTTCGATTGTAATATTTGCGTTTAGAAAAATTGAAGATGATTATATTTATGCTTCCCTGCATAAGAGAATTCATGAGAAACTTGATGAAATGAAGGTCCCCTTCCTTGATTTGTATGAGGAATTTAATCTAAAAAACAAAGGCAAAAATATCTGGCTTGACAGGCTTCATCCGAATGCAAGTGGATACCAGATTGCAGCTCAAAAATTGTCTGAATTTTTAATCCCCTTGCTTTACGATAGTACCAACTGATACGTTATCCGGTAGGTTAAAAAAGTGTATATATAAAAGGAGCAATAGCGGAACCCTGGGTTAGAATCAGAAGCAGCCCAAATAAAACAAGAACAATTATCATAGGTATCATCCACCACAACTTTCTCTTCCAGAGAAACAAAAGGAGCTCTCCGAAAATTCCCAGTTTCGCTGTTAACCTTTTTAATGCACCCATTTCTACCTCTTTCTTTACCTGACCTATTCATAAAAAAATGGTGATGTTATTATTCTTTTCTGATCATAAAATTTTCCATCACCAGGACATCTATACCGCTGTTTATGAAAGTGTTATAAGCATTGGCGGGAGTATTTACAATCGGTTCTCCTCGCAGATTAAATGAGGTATTGAGAAGGACCGGTATACCCGTAGCCTCTTTAAAACTCTTAATAATCCTATAATATCTCGGGTTCCATTCCTCCCGGATAGTCTGAAGTCTGCCGGTCCCCATATGGTTTACCGCACTTATGGTATCGGCCTTATTCTCTTTAAAGGGCAGGACGAAAAGCATATATCGGGCGGGAAACTGACGGGCTATTTCTCCCCCTTCAAAATATTCATCCGTTTCCTCTTCCATTATTACGGGCGCAAAGGGCCTAAAAGGTTCCCGGAATTTTATTTTAATATTAACTGTGTCTTTCATTTTTTCGGATCTTGGATCTGCAATTATACTCCGGTTTCCCAAGGCCCTTGGGCCCCATTCAAACCTGCCCTGAAACAATCCGACTACCCTTCCGTTCACCAGGTCGTCAGTGATCCTGGTCAGGAGATCCTTTTCTTCCTTATAGTATTTATAGGAGATATTATTGTCGTCCAGAAATCTCTTTATCTCTGTTTCGGAATATGCCTTCCCCCAAAATGCATGCTCCAAAACAAAATTCCTTGGCTTACCTGTGAGGCCGTGATAGACATGCAGAGCAGCACCCAGGGCGCCTCCTCCGTCTCCTGCTGCAGGCTGAATGAATATTTCTTCAAATGGAGTCTCACGCATAATCCTTCCGTTGGCTACCGAATTCAAAGCGACTCCTCCTGCAAGGCAAAGTTTTTTCAATCCGGTTTCCTTATGCAAAGAGTTGATAAGTTTCAGCAAGATTTCCTCTGTAACCTTTTGAATGCTTGCTGCGATGTCCGCGTAATGTTCGTTCTCACGGCAGAGTTCCTGAAAATTAGCAGGTTTATCGCCAAAATAAGAAGGGTATCTTGTTCCAGATGTAAAAAAAGAGGATTCCCGTTCTCTGGGTTTTCCAAACAGGTCCACAAACCTGGAATTGAATGTCTTTTCATCAGAATAATGATAAGAAAAATAATCCATATTGATTCGAAAAGAGCCATCCTCGGCAAGCTTTATAAGATTATTATAGATCTTATCGATATATTTTGGTTTTCCATAAGGAGCCATTCCCATGACTTTATATTCACCATTATTCACCCTGAAGCCCAGGAACGCTGTAAAAGCGCTGTAAAGAAGCCCCAGAGAGTGGGGGAATTTTATTTCCTTTTGTATTTTGATCTCAGTATTTCTGCCGATTCCCATGGTCGTTGTTGCCCACTCACCGACTCCATCTACAGTAAGAAAGGCTGCTTCTTCAAATGGAGAGGGATAAAAAGCACTGGCTGCATGAGATAGATGGTGTTCCCCAAAAAGAATCCTGTCGGCTTCGATCCCGACTTTGTCTTTGATAATACTTTTTACCCAGAGCTTTTCTCCTAGCCAGGCCATCATTGCTTCCCGAAAAACCTTCCAGGATCTCGGGAACATCTGCATAGAACTCATCAGGATGCGCTCAAACTTATGAAATGGTTTTTCATAAAAAACAGCGTAATCGAGGTCTTTCTCAGAAATTCCGGCATGTTCAAGGCAGAAACGGATAGCTTTGCTGGGGAAATCAGAATCGTGTTTTATCCTGGAAAATCTTTCTTCCTCTGCTGCTGCAACCAGCTTGCCATCTTTGATAAGGGCAGCGGCTGAGTCGTGGTAAAAACAGGAGATTCCCAGAATATACATTAGAATTGTCTCTTGAATTCTTCGAGGTCAGCACTTGTTTCCTGCTTGGAAACCCATAGAGAACCGATTTTCTTCTCTTTCAGTTTTAAGGGATCGGCAAAGATCTTTGTTATAAGAGAAAACGGGGCGGTAATTATGAAAAAAAACAGGGAAAGTACCATCCTGCTCTGAAAACTCCCCATCCTCATGCTAAAGTCTTTCCATATAGACCAGATATTTTTTTTTTGGGGAGATTCTTCACCTTGTTTTCTGCGGGGGGGAAGTTTCCCGGATACCTTTGCAGGCAATACTGATAATATACCGAAAATGCATCCCGCAACCATCCAGCATAAGATCAATAGCCATTTATTCAGGCCATAATCAAACCGGGAGTATAGAGCTGTTCCCCATATGAGAAGGATCAAACCTAAGTCGAGTATGCGTGGTTTGGGTTCGTAAGCCTTCCCGGCAATGCCTGTTGCTCCTCCCGAATATCCCACAAGGGATAAAAGAATAAGGGCGATATATGAGATAATTTCCATTTTAGGGGATTAAGTATACAATAATTCATAACATATACTCAACCTGAAATATTCATAAAAATTGCCGCTGCTGTATTCAAAAAAAACAATATCATATTTTATCAGCGGCACTTTTTACCCTCCGGGCGAGCCGATCTTACCGCATCTACTTCGTTACAGGGCATTCGCGGTGAAGGACCACAGCTTCATCCCCTGCGCCTCGTATCTGCGGCAACCTCAACTCGTGAATAATCCAGGTTCACCTGAAATATTCATCAGGAGTTTCCCTGATTTTTTGAACTTGCAGGAGATGTATGGCCTGGATACTGGCAAATCCCTTCCTGTCCTCACAACGCTCTCCTCGAGATTCTCTCGAGGAACCATGCCCGCGTTGTTCCGGATGGCTTTCTCCGGGATTTACCAGTATCCAGGTCAGTATGGCAGCTGAGGAACAATCAGAATATATATGATACTCCACCCTAGTTCAGGGACAAGGGTGACCTCTATTCTTTCCATGCATTATCTGGGCTCCTTCTATGTGATTCTCTCTTTACTTCGCATTTCCGTTTGACTGGAAGTGTTTTTTATGTGTATGATGGATGATGCAGTTGCTTAGAGGGTGGAAATTGGATGGAATTGAGTGAATATCATCAGCAGAAAAACGAAATTCTTATAAATTTGCATACTATAGAAAAAGCCGGGTTTCCGGGTGCTCGTTTTCCTGCGCTTCAGTCCTGTCGTTTGTTACTTAAAAAGATTATTCAGAATTACTCCATTGGATTGCTTGCATCATCAATCTTGTTGTTCTGTTTATGGCTTCCGCTTATCGGCAAGACCGATGATTCTACTCTACTGAGATTGGATCGGATTTTCACTTACAGGGAGTTTGATGCTCGAAGCTTTGGTCCCGCATACTGGCTGGATGATGAGTCCGGCTATACTGTTCTCGAATCTTCCGAGTCAGGAGGCGGGGGGAGGGATCTCGTTTGTTACGATTCCGAAACTGGCCGCCGCGAAGTCCTTGTACCGGCCTGGCGATTCGCTCCTTCCGGCGAAAGAACACCTTTGCGCATCGAAAACTACACCTGGTCGCCCGATCGCATGAAGCTTCTGATATTCACAAACACCAATCGGGGCGGACAGAGGAGTACCCAAGGCGATTATTGGGTTTTTGACCTTACGTTTTGGAATTTGCGCAAGCTGGGCGGCGACGCTGACCCGGGGGCATTGATGTACGGCCGGTTTTCCCCTGACAGCCAAAAAGTCGGCTATGTATACAGGAACAACATCTATATCGAGGATCTATTCACTCAGCAGATCATTCAACTGACAAAGGACGGATGTGAAACTCGGATCAACGGCGCATCGACTCGACTGTATTCCGGGCTAAACAGGACGGGATTCAGGTGGAGCCACGATGGGAGATTCATTGTCTACCTGCAGTTCGACACCACCGGCGTCAAGGATTTTTATTTGATCAACAACACGGACTCCCTCTACCCAAAAATAATACCGATACAGCGTGTCAAGCCTGGGGAACGGTTGCCCTCCTGTCGGGCCGGAGTCGTTGAGGCCTCCGGAGGGGAAACCACATGGTTCAAAATCCCCGGGGACCCGAGGAATCACTACATCTATCAGATCGACTGGGCGGGGAATTCGCAGGAGGTGGTTGTTCAGCAGCTCAATCGGCAGCAGAATACAATGCTGGTGATGATGACCGATGCCGGAAACGGAGATGCGCAGACCATCCTGACGGAAGAGGACGAAGCCTGGCTCGATACATTCCCACTGCAATGGGTTAATGGAGGCAAACACTTCGTCTGGGTGAGCGAGCACGACGGATGGCGGCACATCTATCTGGTCTCAAGAAACGGTGAGAAGACACAACTTCTCACCCCCGGCAAATTTGATGTGTTTAATATCCAGAGCATTGATGAGCAGGGAGGATGGGTCTATTACATCGCTTCGCCCGATAATCCGGCCCAGCGCTATCTCTATCGGGTCCGGTTAAACGGAAGCGGTGAGATCGAGCGGGTAACACCAGAAGGACTTGATGGGACACACAGTTACCAAATATCTCCTTTTTCCCATTGGGCCTTTCACACCCACTCGACCATTGACACACCTCCTGTTATCGATCTGGTCAGACTGCCGGGGCACGATGCGGTTCGTATCCTTGCCGACAACACCAAAATCAATGAAAAGCTTGAAAAGATAAAACGAAGTCCGACCGAATTCTTCAGGATTGATATCGGTGAGGGAGTAGAACTGGATGGCTGGTGCCTGAAACCTCCCAATTTTGATCCCGAAAAACGCTATCCCGTCCTGTTTTATGTCTACAGCATGCCGGCCAACCAGACTGTCCTGGATCGATGGGGCGGCAACCGCCACATGTGGCACATCATGATGACCCAACAGGGCTACATTGTGATGAGCGTGGATAGCCGCGGCACCCCGGCTCCGCGTGGGCGTGCCTGGCGAAAGATCATTTACAAGCGGCACGGCATATTTCCCGCTCAGGATCAGGCGGCAGCCGTACGTGCTATCATCGCGCGATGGTCTTACGTGGATCCGGATCGGATCGGTGTCTACGGCTGGAGCGGCGGTGGTTTGATGAGCCTTCTTCTCATCTTCAGGTATCCTGATCTTTATCAAACCGCGATGGCGGGGGCTTATTTAAGCAATCACCGTTTCTACCATGCCGGCTTTACTGAACGATTTCTCGGCCTCCCTCAGGATAATCCCGGTGCTTACCGGGATACGGCGGCCTTGATGTACGCAAAAAATCTGCGGGGCAACCTTTTACTGATGCATGGTACCGGGGACGACAACGTCCATTATCAGAATACGGAGGCCCTCATCAATGAGCTCATCGCTTATAAAAAACGGTTCTCCCTCATGATCTACCCCAACCGTTCCCACGGACTGGCGGAAGGAGAAAACACGCAATATCATCGTTACGATATATACACCTGGTACTTGAAGCAAAATTTGCCGGGCGGGGGAAGATGACCCTGTAATGCGCAATACAACAAAGGAGAAAGCCATGAATCGAATTCCGCGACGACAATTTCTGAAGCTGGCCGGGCTGGGCAGCCTGGCCCTCAGTCTACCTCACTGCCGGACCCGACCGACACCGGTTTCAAAACCCAACGTGCTGTTCATATCCCTCGACGACCTGAACGACTGGATCGAGCCACTGGGAGGCCACCCCCAGGCGAAAACACCCAATCTGGCTCGATTCGCCGGGCAAGCGGTCAACTTCACTAACTCTTACTGCGCCAGCCCGGCCTGTAACCCATCCCGAACGGCACTTATGACAGGGCTGTCGCCCTCCAGGTCGGGAGTCTACTCGAACTACCAGGATTGGCGCGAGGTCATCACCGGCCACAAAACCATCGGGCAGTACTTCCGGGAGAACGGCTATTACTCCACCGGAGCGGGGAAAATTTTCCATTACCATATGATCGACACTAACTGCTGGGATGATTACTGGCCGTCCCTGACGAACAACATGCCCAAAGAATACATGCCGCAGCAGTCCGGAGAGTCGAGCGAGGGCGGACCTAACACCATCAGCATGCCTGAGTTC
>Ga0114922_10001873_pt1 | contig 19927 bp, 18 predicted proteins | sample AartaG_FD_100975 | JGI IMG/M metagenome (GOLD analysis project Ga0114922, IMG submission 100975) | Deep subsurface microbial communities from Aarhus Bay to uncover new lineages of life (NeLLi) - Aarhus_00045 metaG | ecosystem: Environmental > Aquatic > Marine > Oceanic > Sediment | place...
CCAGAAGGTCGGTAGGCTTGATGCCACTGATGCAGCGTCGTGCTTACAGAAACCGGCGTGCTTAAAAGAAATTGAAAGTATCCACGTGTACCAGGGAACGTACGACTATTACGATATAGTGCTGGAAACCGGAAATCGCATCAATGTTGTAAATACCCACTATTTTCTAATTGCCTCTGATCGATGGGTCCTGGTACAAAACTTGAAAGCCGGCTCAAAACTTCAGTCATTAAAGGGCCCAATTAGCATCAAGACTATTTCAAAGAGAGAAGAGCCTTTTACCGACAAGCTCTACAATCTGGAGATTAAAGGCGGAGACCGGTATTTCGTAGGTAAGGATGGTTTAGCCGTACGTGGTTATGAGGCTCCCCCACAGCCGGGCAATCCGGATATTACCAGGTGTCAGGTAGCTGCGTGGGGAAATTGGGCTATGCACCGACATATTAAGTAAAAAGTAAAATGCAGACTTGAGGGCAAATGATGAGATTAAAGACAGCTTATACAAAAAAGGATATCATAGTCGTTTTGATATGTCTGATTCTATTGCTACTAAATTTTGGAGCAATCAGCAGCGGCGGCAGGAGGCGTGCCAAACGTGTAGTTTGTCTTACTAATTTGAAGCAACTGACGCTCGCGTGGACGCAGTATGCATACGATAACGACGGCAAGATAGTCAATGGCGATACAGAGACGTACAGTGTCGATCCTACTAATCCCTGCTGGGTGCGTAAGGATTGGGCACCAGGCGGCATGACATTGGCGGAGAAAGAACAAGCTATAAGAGACGGAGCGCTATGGCCCTATTGCAAGGAGCTAAAACTGTATAAATGCCCGATAGGCGCGCGGGGAATGGCGCGAACATATTGTATAGTTGACGCTATGAATTGCAAAGGCTGGGATGCTCACCGTGTGAAGATTACAATAATAACAGATATTCTAAATCCAAGCGAGCGGGCCGTTTTTCTTGACGAAGGAGGCTTTGGTTTAGGTGGTTGGACCCAGTATAGTATTTATTCTTCAAATAGATGGGTATGGTGGGACCCACCACCTATCCGGCACGATAACGGGACAACCTTCTCTTTTGCAGACGGGCACAGCGAATACTGGAAGTGGAAAGACCCACGTACTGTAGAGTGGGGCAAGACAATGATGGCTTTCTCCCCGCCACAGCCGGGCAATCCGGATATTACCAGGTGTCAGATAGCTGCGTGGGGGAAATAGGTTATACAGCGACATATTAAGTATAAGGCAAAATGCAGACTTGAGGAACAAAAGATGAGATTAAAGACAGCTCCAACAAAAAAAGATATTGTAGTTGTTTTAGTCTGTTTAATTTTTCTGGCGATAAATGTCGGAGCAATCAGCAGCGGTGGGCGGATGCGCGCTAAACGTGTAGTTTGTCTTACTAATTTGAAGCAACTGACGCTCGCGTGGACTCAGTACGCCGATGATAACGATGGCTTTATTGTCAACGGCGCGCCACTGGGAAGAGAATGTCAAGCGGACCCTGGTTTCGGAGACCATGCCGGCGAGATACCGTGGGTAGGCAGAGATTGGGCCTACATGACCGGACAACAATTGCAGGACTGCCAGGAAAACGCTATCCGCGATGGTGCCCTATGGCCATACTGCCAGGAGCTAAAACTTTACCACTGCCCGACCGGTTATCCAACCTCTATACGAAGCTATGGGATAGTTGACGGTATGAATGGTTTTCGGAGGAGCGGAACTATAGCAGGAGTACACTGGATTAAAAATCTGGAGCAGATTCTCAAGCCGGGAGAAAGGATAGTTTTTATTGACGAAGGGTGGGTAACACCAGACAGTTTTGCTGTTTACTTCGACAGAGAGTTATGGTGGGAAGACCCACCGGTCCGGCACGGCGACGGGACCGCCCAATCTTTTGCAGATGGGCACAGCGAGTGGCACAGGTGGAAAGGAAAATGGACGGTAGCAAAAGGGACAGCGCTATACAGTACTGGAAGTTCCAGGCCTGGTGAACCAATCAACGGTGAGATTATACCAGCTACCATCGACGACTTTCATGACTTATATTGGACACAGATAGGCTGCTGGGGGGAATTGGGCTATACACCGTCGCACCCTCCTTAACAGGTTCATTTTTCCTCATTATTGACTTTCATTTCGCCGGCAAAGCAGGTATGATACACTGCGATAATTATCTGTTATACCAACTGAAATTAAATGTTGCGCTCTGTATAAATGTCAGTAAGCCATCCCCAAGCTGCGCTTGGGGCTGCCACCCATCTATGCAAAATTGGCGAGGCGCAATGATTTAGAACAATCGGTGTTAGAACGGCTTTGCAGGGTGGAAAATGCCCACTTTTTATGGAGGAACAAAGATATGAAAGACGAAAGAGAAGCAAAACGAGCAGAATTTTCGCGCAGAGATTTTATGAAGAAATCGGCGGCAGTATCAGTGGCAACATTAGGAGCGGGTGCGAACAAGGTTTTCGCAGCGGGTTCGGACAAGATACGTCTCGGGCTTATCGGCTGCGGGGGGCGAGGCACCTACGATTCAACAAACTGCCTCAAGTCGGCTGACGGTGTTGAATTAGTCGCTATGGGCGACCGTTTCAGGGAGCGTCTGTACAGTGCTCTCAAGACCCTCAAGTCGCGCCTTGGTGAAAAGGTAAAGGTGACTGAAGATAAATGCTTTGTCGGTTTTGACGCCTTTAAGAAGGTGCTGGAGTGCGATGTCGATATGGTAATCCTGACGGAGCCGCCGCACTTTAGGCCTGAGCATCTCAAGGCAGCCGTCGAAGCGGGCAAACATGTATTTATGGAAAAGCCGGTGGCGGTTGACCCGGTCGGCGTTCGCTCGGTAATTGCCTCATCGGAATTAGCGGATAGAAAGAAGCTGACTATTGTGGCCGGTACACAGAGCAGACGTATGGCACATATTATTGCGGTGATGGAGCGAATTCATAACGGGGACATCGGCAAGATTGTCGGTGGGCAGTGTGTCAGAATCGGCGACGGGATGTTAGGCTGGAGCCCGGGGACGAAGGTGCGGCAGCCGGGCTGGTCGGATATGGAGTGGCAGCTTAAACGGTGGCTTTTCCTTACGTGGCTTTCCGGTGACTTTATCACTGAGATGCACATCCACAACCTGGATGTTATGAACTGGGCGTTGGGCTCACATCCCGTCCAGTGCCTTGGTCTGGGCGGGCGGGAGGTGCGGACCGGTCCGGAATACGGCAATGTCTACGACCATTTTACCGTCGAATATGAGTATCCAAACGGCGTACGCATTGAGTATATGGGCTCCCAGATTGACGGTTGTACCTATCGCAGCGATGAGCGAGTGGTCGGTACGAAAGGCTCGGCTTATATAGACTCCGGTAATGCTATTATCGAAGGGCAGAATCCATTCAAATACGATGGTCCTGCACCCAGCCCTGTAATACGACAGCATGCCGACCAAATTGCGGCTATTCGCCGGGGTAAGCGGCTGAATGAAGGCAAGCGGGTCGCCGAGAGTACGCTGACGACGATTATGGGCAGGATGAGCGCTTATACGGGGCGTGCTTTGAAGTGGGAGTGGGCGATGAACGCGTCGAAACTTGACCTGCGGCCGGCGAAATATGAGTTTGGCAATTTGCCGATGCGGCCGGTGGCGGTCCCCGGCAAGACGAAGTTAGTGTGAATCTATTTAGATGAAAGGAGGATTTTATGAAACGCTATTGTATCACAACTGTTGCGCTGGCGATGACGGTTTTGTTGGTGGCCGTTAGTGGGGCGCAGGAAAAGCAAACGAAGCCGATTGTGCCCAAGGAGAAAACGTCCCTCTGGAACGGCAGGGATTTTTCCGGCTGGAAACTCTTCGTTCCCAATCCCGACCACGACGTTACAAAGACGTGGTCGATTAAGGACGGGGTGATTCGCTGTACGGGCAGGCCCGCAGGTTATATGCGGACGGAAGCTGATTACGCGGACTACCTTTTGCACGTTGAGTGGCGGTGGCCCGACAGAGGCGGCAACAGTGGGGTACTTAATCATAAGGTCGGTGAGGACATGGTGTGGCCAAAGAGTCTTGAGTGCCAGCTGGCCTCGGGCAGCGCCGGCGATTTCTGGCTGATCGGCGGCTTCGAGTGCAGAGAGCACGCCAAGAAAGGCAAACGCGTTCGAGGGCTCAACGTCAGGAAACTTAAAAACAGCAGTGAGAAACCCATCGGCCAATGGAACGCATACGATATTATCTGCAAGGACGACTGGGTAGTCGTTCTGGTAAACGGGAAATTGCAAAACCTGGCGACGAAGTGCTCGTTGAAATCCGGCAAGATTTGCCTGCAGAGCGAAGGTACGCCGGTTGAGTTCCGCAATATCTATATCGAACCGGTCGAGTAACCTGACCCAGTTTTTTCGGCCATTGTAGAGATAATCATTTGAAGCTGGAGGTAAAACGATATGAAACCGAAAACATGTTTCGCAAAAAGGGACGTTGTGGTTGTTCTGGGCTGTGTTGTTTTTTTGCTGATAACACTCGGAGCCATCGGCAATGGTGCAAGCGAGGAGGCAAGAAGGTTGGAAATGCGATCGGTTTGTCTTAGTAATCTGAAGTCGCTGGCGCTGGCATGGCTTATGTACACAGATGATAACCAAGGCATGATTGTTAACGGTGCAGCAGGTATTAGTCGTCCGAACGAGCCCGCCTGGGTTGGCAGGGATTGGGACCACAATTACATGCAAGGAAAACAATTAAGTGAGAAGAAACAAAAAGCAGCTATCAAAGCTGGCCTTTTTTGGCCATACTGCAGGGGCTTAGAAGTTTACCGTTGCCCGGCGGCATTAAAGGGAAACATCAGGACGTACTCTATAGTTGATTCCATGAACGGTTATCCTCAGCCGGATAACCCCCGCGGGAGAGGTCCCAAACAGGTTATGAATGCGTTGTTGATTATTAAACAAAGGCCGCTGATTAGAAGGCCACATAAAAGGATAATTTTCATTGACGAAGGCTGGGCAGCCCCAGGCAGTTACCCTGTTTATTATGATAAGGAGCTATGGTTGGCCCTGCCGCCGGTGCGACACGATGAGGGGGTGACTGTCTCTTTCGCGGACGGTCACAGCGAATACTGGCAGTGGAAAGGCAGCGAGACGATAAGGCTTGGCAGGATAGAGGCACGTACTTACACCGGCAAGCATATTGCGCCAGAAACTGCTGAGGGTAAGGAGGATTTGCACAAGGTCCAAAAGGCTGTGTGGGGAAAATTAGGTTATACTGCAACTGATTAATGGCCCATTTCTTGTGCGTGTTCGTACCTATCAAGGCCGGGCAGCTTATCCAAAGGCGTTTCGCAGCAGGGCAAGACTTTTGGGTATGGCGGTCTTGTAGTCTTCGTTTCCCTCGAATTCGAGAGAGACATAGCCGCGGTAGTTGTGTTTACGCATAATCCTCGCGATGCGTGGATAATCCAAATCGAGTGCGTACCAGATACCGCCGCCATAATAGGTCTTGGCCTGCATAAAGACGGCGTGCGGGGCGCATCGGTCGAGCTTGTCATAGGGTTCTTCGAGGAAGTTGCCGGTGTCGAGCAGGACCCGCAGCCAGGGTGAATCGATGGCATTTACGATTCTTAACAGTCCTTCGGGAGTTCGTGACAAGCCCCAATGATTTTCGAGTCCGAGGATTACGCCGGACCGCTCGGCGGCGGGCAGGCATTTTTCGATACTGTCAATGACCCATTTGAAGCCGTCATCTTCGGTGTATCCGGGCAGAGGCGGCTCAATGCCGCGATTCTTCATCAGCTCGTTGAAGCTCTTGCTCGTTCCCCAGGTTCCTGTGTTGATGCGTATTATTGGTATGCCGAGCCGGTAGGCCAACTCAATGCACTTGACTGTGTGGTCGATGTTTTTCTGCCTTTTTGCTTTGTCAGGAGAGACGAAGCCCTGGTGCGTGGAGAGAGAGCACAGGTCAAGGCCGTTGACGAGAGCACGGCGTTTCAGGTTTTGGAGATAATCGTTGGATTCCTTTTCCATCTGTATGTGCAGGATTTCGACGGCGTCGAAGCCCATTTGAGCAGCCTGGTCAATACAGTCCTCAATCGGCAGCTTCAAGTTTCTTTTGAAACGCCAGAACGAGTACGTCGAGACGGCTATGGGATTGGAGTAGCGGGAGGGTTTATTAGTGCCGGACGCTGTATCAGGCATCCGTGTGTTACGTACCCTGGCGGACGAAACGGAACTAAGGCCGAAAGTGGCAGCCGTTCCAAGGGAGCTTGCCAGGAAGTTTCTGCGGTTAATCGAGGCCATAAATTGTCCTTTCATAAGTTCGTTATTTCGTAACACATTATAGCGATTGCTTTTCAATACAGCAATGGTGACATTCTTTGAGTCTTGAGTGTGTTATACGAACGGCTGAGTTTTGACAGGAGAGTCCGTCATTGCCGCTTGTGCGGCAATGCCGGATTAATTTCAGCAGCGATGTGGGTAAACCTGGGGATTGTGTAATCGAAGAAACGCTTGTAACTTTCGCAGAAATAGCTTTCTTTGCCGAAATTGTCCCTGTCAAAGGGTGCCCTATCCTTCATGCAGCCGCCACGACATATTGCAAGGTGTCTGCAGACGAGACACTTATTGCACAGATTCTGCTTTGCGCGTGCGAATTTTCGTTTTTTGCTGCTTGCGGCAAGCTTTTCTATCGGCGTTTCAAAGATATTGCCCAATCGCCACTTCGGCTCTACAAAGAAATCACAGGTAAAAGCGTCGCCTGTATGCTCGATAACAATATACTGACTGCACTGGTTGTCGAATGTGCAAATAGTGTGTTTTCCGGTGACATAGTATGAGAGTATGGAATCGAAGTCACGAATACTTAACTTTGTCGGGCCATATTCGTACCAGCGGTCAAAGAGCCGACATAAGAAATCACCATACTGGGCCGGCGTGATTGAGAAATCTGTAACCTTGCCGGTTGCGGGATCCAGCTCCACACATGGGATGAACTGTAGAAACTTTACGCCATTGTCGATGAGAAAGTCGAATAACTGGTCGGGGTGGTCGGCGTTTCTGTTGTTTAGCAAAGTAAGGGTATTGAACTCAACCTTGTATTTTTTGCAGTTTTCGAGAGCCCTCATTACTTTGTCAAAGGTACCGGAGCCGGAGTTGTCGAGGCGATAGTAATCGTGCATCTCTTTGGGGCCGTCGATACTGATGCCGACAAGAAAGTTGGTGTCGTGTAAGAATTGGCACCAATCGCCGTCAAGTAAGATTGCGTTTGTTTGGAGGGAATTTCCCACCTCTTGTCCGGGACTGCCGTATTTTTTTTGCAATTCGACGACCTTTTTGTAGAAATCGATGCCCATCAGCGTTGGCTCACCGCCCTGCCAGGCGAAACCAGCCAACGGAAAACGAAGCTGCATATAGTCCTTGACGAGTTTTTCAAGGACTTCATCGCTCATTCGCTGTCTGCCCCGGCCGATTTCGGGCGCTCTATGCTTGTAAAAGCAATACTTGCAATCAAGATTGCAATCGGAGCCGGACGGTTTGATTAGAAGAGTAAACGGCTGCACTATTTTTACCTTTTTTTGACGCTGATTTCGCAGATTTCGCTGAAAGTTCAAAATCATTAAACCTCTGCGTTAATCAGCGTAATCTGCGTCTAATTTCTGAGTCCCCGAAGCATTTTGCTGAGCTTTTCAACGACTTCTTTGTTCGGCGGCAATTCTGATATGTTTACATTCTCGTGTGGGTCGGTGCTGTGGTCGTACAGCATCCTTGCGTACACCTTGCCGTCCTTTCTGCGCCACTCAGTATAGCGATAGCGGTCGGTCTTGACTGAGTCCCCATTAAAATAGCGGCTAAAGACGGCCTTTTTCCAAAGACGATTCGGCTTTTTCATAAGCGGGGCAAAACTTTTTCCCTGGAGGTGTGCAGGCAAGGGCAAATTGCACATTTCTGAAAGAGAAGGGAAGATATCCAGATACTCGGTCAAGGCATTGGTCTCAAGACCTGGTTTAATGCCCGGAGCAGTTACGATTAAGGGCGAATGTAAAGATGTTTCGAAGTTACAGTGCTTGCACCATAAACCATGTTCGCCGAGGTTCCAGCCGTGGTCGCCCCAGAGGACTACGATTGTGTTTCTGCGCAGGCCCAGCCGGTCAAGCTCGGCCAGGACCCTGCCAATCTGCGCATCGGTATAACTGACGCAGGCGTAGTAGCCGTGGATGAGCGTGCGGGCGAGGCCATTGGGCAAGCGGCCCTTCTTAGGAATACCTTCGTAAGCCCGCAACTCGCCCCAGTTGTGCAGTGCTGCATCAGGAGCACCTTTGGGCCTGAAAGGATTGTCCGCAAGGTCGATTTTTTCTCTCTTATACAAATCCCAGTATCTTTTTGGGGCGTTGAAAGGAAGGTGGGGCTTAAAGAAGCCAAGCGCAAGGAAAAACGGCTTATCATTTTTTTTCATACGTCGCACATCTGAAATCCCTTTATCCGCAATCATACCATCGAAGTATGCGTTATCGGTGACATCGGCAGACTCGAACGCAGGCCCTTTGCCGCGTTGGTTTTTCCGAGTGAGCTTCTTACTTTTATCAAGCAGGTAATTCTGCCAAGGTCCTTTAGGCCGCCAGGGAGCTTCGCTCCAGCTATCCCTGCAATCGCTTGAATGGTGGAAGACCTTGCCGTTCGATATGGTGTGGTATCCGTTGTTCCTGAAGTGCTTAGGAAGAGTTAATGCACCCGGCAGGTCCTTCTCCGCCCAGACGTTGTAACTAATAAATCTATCACGCGTTGGCCGTACTCCGGTGAGAAGGCTGGCACGCGAGGCACCGCAGACGGGGACCTTGCAATAAGAGCGTCTGAAAAGGACACCCTCTGAGGCCAAACGGTCTATGTTTGGAGAGCGCATTTGTTTGTGGCCGTAACAGCCAAGCTGTGGACGCAGGTCATCGACGGCGATGAAAAGAACGTTAGGTTTTTTATCTCCGCCGCCCTTCTTTGCAGCAAAGAGGCATCCCGGCAGCCCAAGTGCAGCAGCTCCCAGACCCGCAGCTTTTAGAAAACCGCGACGTGAGTAAGTGTACGTAGTCATATTCGTTTTCTCCACCAGATTTCAGATTTTCCTTTAATTTTTCCCGAATAGCTTTCAGTTCGGTCGGCTGTAGCCCTGCCTCTTATACTTTTCGAGCAGGTCAGTCAGGCGCTGGACGATTGGCGGATGTTGGGCCCATAGGTTATTTTTCTCCGCCGGGTCCTTATCCAGATCGTATAGCTGACCCTGAGGTTCGCCCTGCTTAGGCTTCACCCGGCTTGGTTTGGTAAAACCACCGGAACCGCGGCCAAGAATCAGCTTCCAGTTTCCCTGTCGAATGGCGAACATGCCCGACCCGGAGTGGTGGACAACCGCCTCTCGGATGGTTTTATCCGTTTTCTTTCCCAGCAAAGCCGACAATATGCTGTAACTGTCCTCACCGGCATTGCCCGGCAGCTTTGCGCCAACGATTGCCGCACAAGTTGCCAATAAGTCGGTCAGACATATAAGCTCATCGCTGGTGCTTCCGGCGGAGATCCTGGCCGGCCAACGGGCGACGAATGGCTCGCGATGGCCCCCATCCCAGATGTCCGCCTTTATGCCGCGCAAATTACCACTCGGATAGTGACCATACACCTCAATAATCGAATATGGCGCTCGTTTAATCTTAGTCCTACCCGGCGAGCCGTTGTCACTGGTTACCATAATTAACGTATTCTCTGCAATCCCGTTGTGCTTCAGCGCTTTGACAACCTCACCAACGGTCCAGTCCACCTCCACCACATAGTCCCCATAACCTCCGGCCTGACTGCGTCCTTTGACAAAATCTGCCGGTGCGATAGGACAATGAGGCGCCGGCAATGCAAAATACATAAAAAATGGTGAATTTGTCGAGTTCCCGGCATGTTTATCAATGTAGCGGACCGCCTTTTCTGTTAAAGTCGGCAAAACTTGGACATGCTTGAAACCGGGCGCGATGGGGCCTTTGCGCCACCATCCGTCCCTGCCGGCTTCGCCAGCTTCTACCATCAGGGTAGGCTCCTCTACGACCCGGTCATTTTCGATGTAGCAGTAAGGCGGCATATCCAGCGATGCGGAGATTCCGAAGAAGTAATCAAAGCCAAGGGCATTGGGGCCGGGGACAAGCGGTTTGCTAAAGTCCGTTCTTTTTGCGTTCCCCAGGCCAAGGTGCCACTTTCCAATACACGCCGTCGCATAACCGTGCTGCTTCAAGAGCGATGCAACAGTCATTCGCTTTGTATCAATTAAGCTCGGGGAGTAACCGTTGAGAACGCCTCTTTTCAGCCGTGTCCGCCAGGAATAGCGGCCCGTCAGGACTCCATAGCGTGTGGGTGTGCAGACCGCAGACGGGGAGTGAGCATCCGTGAAACGAACACCCTCTTTTGCGAGGCGATTCATATTCGGGGTGGGAATCTTCGAGCGTTTGTTGTAACAGCCCAGGTCGCCATAGCCCATATCGTCGGCCATAATGAAGATTATGTTGGGACGCTTGTTGGCCTTGCCTGTAAGCTGCTGTGCAGTTTTCATACATCCCGGCAGCGCCAGCGTTGCCGCCCCCATACCAACTACTTTCAAAAAATCCCGGCGGGTGCAGGTAACTGTACTCATATTTTTTCTCCTTATTAAATGCAAAATAGCAGTCAATTTCCCTTATTGCGCTTGCCGACCGTGCGGCTCTTGTGCAGAGGCACGGCCATTTCAGCTTCCATCCCACGGTCGCCCTGCTGCTTCATCCAGGTGTCGAGCATATCTGCAAGCGACACAAGCAGTCTCCGTTGGGCAGGGTCATCCGCAAGGTTCTTCAGCTCATAAGGGTCTTTTGTAAGGTCGTACAACTCTTCGGCGGGACGATGCTGAAACGTCTTGACGCGCTTAGCAGCGAAAGTATCGGTTTTCGCTTTTTGCTTCCACGAGCCCCAAACACCGTTGTCAATTTCCTTGTAATTGCGGCCGTGGGTACTGACGCATTGGAAGGTCCCTTCAGGATTGAGGTTGCGTATGTATTTGTGGGTGCGCGTCCGGACTGAGCGGATGGGGTAAGCCCTGCCGGAAATGATGCCCCTGGTTGTATGTGCGCCGAAGACGACTTCGTTATGCCTGTTCTTTTGCCCGACCAAGACCGGCAGGAAACTTCGTCCGTCAATGTTCTCTGGCGGTCTGCCGCCGGCGACCTCGACGAAGGTCGGAAGCACGTCCACAAAATTGACCATAGCGTCTGTGACGGTTCCGGGCTTGACGTTACCAGGCCAGCGGACGATAAATGGTACGTGCAGGCCCGCGTCGTAGCAAGACCACTTTGCGTATATGTCGTAGCCGTGGTCGGAAGCGTAAACAAAAAGTGTGTTTTGTTCAAGGTTATGTTTTTTCAACAAGCCGAGAACCTCTCCTACCTCCTTGTCCAGCAGGTCAATGTCTGTGTAGTAGTTGGCGAGCTGCTGCCGGGTCTGTGGGGTATCGACCCTGTACGGCGACATTGGTATCTTGTCCGGCCCGTATCCGCCCTGCCTGTGGGGTCCGTGTGGTTCGTGCGAGGCGACTATTAAGCAGAAGGGCTTATCGCTTTCAAGCGTCATAAACTTTTCGATTTGTTCGGGCTTTAAGGCCATATATTCAAAAGGAAATTGGACTTTCGGTTTTACGTGGACTTTTCCGGCAAGGCCAACGCGATAGCCGAGAGACTTTAGGTAATACGGCAGGGTCTTTATGCCCGGTTTTATTCTGCTGTGGTTCGGATGGCAGCCATTTCGATGAGGATACAGACCTGTATATAAGGCGGAGCGACTCGGAGAACACATAGCTGTGGGGGTAAAGGCCAGGTTGAATCGCAGGCCCTCTTCGGCGAGGCGGTCAATGTTGGGAGTGCGGATTATATTGTTGCCATAGCAGCCTACGTCTTCGATGCCCTGGTCGTCAGCAAGAAACAAGACGATGTTGGATTTGCCCTTACGGTTTTTAGTCGTGGTCTGCTTTGCAACACCTGTACATCCCTGAATAGCAAGCGAGGCTGTACCCAAGCCCACAGTTTTCAGAAAATCACGCCGATTCAAATTTCCATTTGCTGCAAAACTCATTATGGCAACAATGTATCAAAAGTTGACTCATGTTACCATCATTTTTCAATCACTGTTGAGGCAATAGCTTGTACGGGCGGTTCGCGAACCGCCCCTACTGGATTTTCATCCTGACTCTATCGGCTGAACGGGTGTGTCTGGCAGCGGAACCGGCTTCAATCGCGGCAGCTGTTTGGCAAAACTGCGGCAGGCAATAGTCGAAGAAACGCTTGTAGCTTTGGCAGAAATAGCTTTCGCAGCTTCGATTACCGTTATCCAAGCGGACCCTATCTTTCATGCAGCCGCCTCGGCAGATATCAAGATATTTGCAGAGCAGGCATTTATCGGACAGATTTTGCTTGGCGCGGGCGAAGGTGCGTTTTTTGCTGCCGGCGGCGAGTTTCTCCAACGGCGTTTTCAGGATATTGCCCAATCGCCATTTCGGCCCGACAAAAAACTCACAGGCAAAGCAATCGCCGGCGTGCTCGACAACAACAAAACCGGCGCACTGCCGGCTATATGTGCAAATCGTGTGTTTGCCTAAACAATAATATGTAACCAGGGAGTCAAAATCACGAATGTTGAGTTTTTCCGGGCCGTAGTCGTACCAGCGGTCGAAAATCCTGCACAAGAATTCGCCGTATTGGGCCGGCGTGATTGAAAAATCCGCTATCTCGCCGGTCGCAGGGTCGCGCTCAACGCACGGGATGAACTGCAAATAGGTCATATCGTTTTCGATGACAAAATCGAATAACCGGTCGGGATGCTCAACATTTTTGTTGTTTAGCAAGATGAGGGCACTAAATTCAACTTTATATTTTTGGCAGGTTCGAATGCCCCTCATCACTTTATCAAAGGTGCCGGTGCCGGAATGGTCTACGCGATAGCGGTCGTGAAATTCTTTTGGGCCGTCGATACTGATTCCGAGCAGGAACTTATTGTCGTGAAAAAATCGGCACCACCTGTCGTCAAGTAAAACGCCGTTGGTTTGCAGTGTATTGCTTACTTGCTGGCCGGGTCTTCCGTATTTTTGTTGTAATTCGACCGCCCTTCTAAAAAAATCCACGCCCATCAAGGTCGGCTCACCGCCCTGCCAGGCAAAGCCGACAACCGGAAAACCAAGCTGCATATAATCTTTGACGAGCTTTTCGAATACTTCATCACTCATTCGCTGCCGGCCCCGCCCAAACTCAGGCGCTCTGTCCTTGTAAAAACAATACTTGCAATCGATATTGCAATCGGAACCGGATGGCTTGATTAGAAGAGTAAACGGCTGCATTTATTTTTCAGTCATTCTGTGCTTTTGTAACCAGCTTTTGGCCCAGTGCCGGGCCTGTTGTGGCGTTTGTAACTTTCCTTCCAGTTGGGCGATGTACAACTCTTGCGCTAAATGGCCGAGAGCAGGTCCGGGGACGGCACCTAACCGAATCAAGTCGTGGCCGTTAAGCAGCGGTTTGGGGCGCAGCTCAATGTCGCCGAGGGCCTTTATTCTTTTCCGCAGCCTGGTTAGCGCGGCAATACCTTCTTTGCCATCAGGCCCGGCCTTTTGAATCGCCCTTTGCAACTCGTAGAGGTCCCAGAAGTACGGCCCGGCAAGAACCATTTTCAGCTCAGCTAAAGACATCTTATCATCAAGGAGCTTTCCTCTGTTTGTCAGCAGGAATTTTATATGCCTGTTGCGGCTTCTGCTAAGTTTTAGAATGCGGCAGCTTTTAAGCGCATACTCAGTCGGGCAGCCGGCGAAAAATGCAGCTAATGCCAAAGCGAAATCAACCTTCTTTCTGAGGCGGCCCAGTACGTTAGCCGCAAATTTCACTCGCTCAGAAGTAAATCCGGGGAAAATTGCTTTAGCCAGTCCGCTTTTGGCCAGCATTGATGTCCCCGCCGAGCGATTGGGATTGACCAGTATCGCTTCCATCTCTATCGCTATTCGTTCGCCGCTTATTTTAGTTATATTTTTTGCATTACTGCGAATTGCCGACCAGGTTGCCGGCCCAATCGCAAACCTGAGCTGAGTGGAAAATCGTACCGCCCGCAACATTCGCAGGTAATCCTCACCGAATCGTTCCGTAGCTTTGCCGATGGTCCGTATCAGCTTTTTTTTGAGGTCAGCCTTTCCACCAACATAATCGATTACCTTCTCTTTGACGGGGTCGTAAAACATTCCGTTAATGGTAAAGTCCCTTCGGCCGGCATCCTCGGCGGCGCCGGTGAAGTCGACGACAGACGGGTGCCTGCCGTCGGTATATCCGGTTTCGGTCCTGAATGTGGCCACCTCAACCTGTTGGCCTTCGAGCAAAACAATCACGACGCCAAATTTGGCTCCGACCTTTAGCGTGCGTGTGAATAATTTTATGACGTCTCCCGGCCGGGCATTCGTAGCGACATCGTAGTCGCTGGCCGGCCGGCGCAATAACATATCGCGGACACAGCCGCCAGCTAACAACGCCTGGAAACCATTGCGGTTTAGTCGCTTGATTATCTTGATGGCTGCCTGCTTGTTTGTCATTCGCTCATCTTCTGCAATATAGTTACGGCCATAGTGCCCCACTGCCGCCGCTCTACTATTTTGAATCGGCCATATCGGTCTAACATTTCCGTGCGCCGGTCCACTCTGACCACAACAATTCCATCGTCGGACACCTGCTCTGACAACACTTCTAATAATACACTCAAAGGCGAATCCTGCCCAACATCCTCTGAGCAAGCATAGGGCGGGTCAACAAAAACAAGAGCGTATTTCTTCTCATCAACCGGAGCACCAATCTTGAAAGCGTCAGCCCTTGTAATTTTTGACTCTTTAACAAAACCGGCCTTCTCAATGTTCTTTTTTAGAACCTCACTAACCTTCGGATCCTGCTCGACGAAAGTAACAGACTCGGCCCCCCTGCTCAAAGCCTCAAGGCCCAGAGAGCCAACGCCGGAGAATAAATCAGCTACAATTTTGCCGGCCGGCAGGTCGTATTTGTTCAGTATGCTGAAAAGCGACTCCTTGACCCTGTCAGTGATTGGCCGGGACACCTGCGTCTTTGGGCCAAGCAATTTCATTCCTCGTTTTGCACCAGCTATAATTCTCATCGTGCTACAATATACAATACAGGAATGTCCCGGGCGAGAAATTTTGTTCATTTCCAACGTGGGATGTTCCAAATAAATGATTGCGGCTTTCCCCGGCCAGCCTATAATTTGGAAAGAAAGTGACCGTGGTTATCAGTCAGACTGAAACCGGATGATCGTGGGCAGGATGAAAGGAGTTGATTATGGATTACGAAAAGACAGAACCTTTCAGCGGCAACATGGGAAAGGTACTCGAAGTCGCAAAGAACGTCTTTATTCAGCACAACTTTCAAATTGTCCGCGACAGTGATACAGAGGTCGAATTTACGGGGCCGGGCATGCTAAGCTCGAGGCAAAATCCCCTGGTCGGCATTTCGAGGATTTGTATTCGTGGAACCAGGAGTAATCTTTCGATTGAGGCGGAATTCGAGGGGATACGAAAACTGACTAAATATCTTGTGTTTTTCATCGTGGGAATGGCCATATTCTTTGTGGTGTTTTTCGGAATCATATTTCCTAAACAAGGACAACCTGCCGACGAAATAATTTTAATCTCATTAGCTCCATTTATCCCCTGGCCTGTAATCATCCCGCTAATGTATAAATGGATGAAGTCCCGGACCTCGAAGGCGATGGACAGGCTTTTGACTAATATGGTTACCCTTGGAAGAGAAAGATAAAAGGAACATTCGTAACGAGATGAAATGTGATATCAAAGTAAAAGGGCCTGCATTTGTACGGCGCACCGGCGGAATTTGTCGGCTGGCAGCGTTACGGTCTGCCATTTGGGGCTTCGGCGCTTCATAAACTTTCGATAGTCGTCCAGCTCCACGCTAAAGAAAATATACCTGTTCTGCGCAAAATCATAAACTTCCCTGCCGTCAAAATCGACATCGACGTTTTCGGCCTTGTAGGCGAAAACAAAGATGACCTGATGGTCCGGGCCGAAAACCTTCTGCCACCCAGTCAGTCCATCGATGTCCTCGGTTGTAACCCAGCATTCAAGCCCGGTCAATTTTGCCAGGGTGGTGCCCTTAAAGAGCCTTCCCTTTACCTCAGTAATTATTATTTGCCCGTTTGGTGGATAGAGTAAAAAATCGAAGGTTTTAATCCTGGAACGCGCGAAGGTCGCTCGCTTTTGTTCGTCAACGGCAATGTATTGAATGTGATTGTCCCTCAGCCAGTTTTCGAAGGCCCGTTCGTAATGATTGGGGGCAAAATCTCTCATTTCAGATTGACACCGGTTATACATGCCCAAAGTAGATAATAACCGCAATAGTAGCCATCAGGTTCTGCATTGCATGCATAGCAATGGGTATATAGATGGAATTAGTTTTTAATCGGGCCCAGCCAAGAAGTAAGCCACCTGCGAAGATATTAGCTATGATGAGGATATCGTATTGAATATGAAGCGCCGACCAAGCCAGTGCAGTTATTATCACCGCCCCTATCGGCCCGGCCCTTGAATTCTCAAAACCTTTGAACATAAAACCACGAAAAAGTATTTCCTCATATAACGGTGCCGCGATAATGAACGCCAACCACAGCAAAGGTGTAAAATAAGCGGTTTTATAAGCACTTACCATGAAGTCCGAGATGATGGGCTTTCCTAAAACAGAGGTGAGAGCATCAGAACAAACCGTAAATATCAGAAGAATTAAGGACCATTTAGCGAACTGTTTCCAGCCGGTCCTGTTCAAAGAGAGGTATTCCTTAATCGTGATGCTTTTGCGAATTTTTGCAAATAGTACAGACAGGCCAATAGCCAACGGTGCAACTACAAATGACACGATTGCCAGGAATAAGCCATTTGAATCCAAAGATTGAGCAAATATCATAATGTCGAGCTGGGGATTTAGAACCTTGGCCGCTGCGACAAAAACGATAGATAAGATTATACCAGCAAGAAGATAAACCACTGCAATTACGCATGAAAATCCAACAGTAGCCCAAAAGCCCCAGGGTGTTGGCTTTTTGACGTCTGGATTTACTGAATTTGTATTGATTTTCCGGACTTCCAAAAGAGGTTAGAACTCCAAACAGCACAATACCTATTTTCGAGTCTTAAACAACAGCGGAACGAATTCATTTAAGTATCGCCGCCACAGGCGCCATTCATGGGCACCACCTGTGATGTGTGCGAGGTGTTTAATATTGTCGGCCTTTAATCGCTCGATAAGCTTCTGGTTCGCCTGGAAAAGGAAGTCGTTCTCGCCACAGCCAATCCACAGCAATTCGAGCTTTTCGTTTATCGTTTCCGGTTTGGCCAGCAATTTATCAAGTTTTTGGCTTCGCGGGACAGCGGAGCTAAAGGCCCCCACCCATCCGAAAAGTTCAAGATTGCCCAATCCGACAGTTAATGCCTGGCCACCACCCATCGACAACCCGACTATCGCCCGATCTTCGGCTTCGCCGCTCACTCGATAGCGACTTTGGACATAAGGGATGACATCCTCGAGCAGGTCCTTCTCAAAGGCCCGGTAGCTGCCAATGCTCCGCATGTCCGGGGGGGCTGAGGGAGTATGGCCATAGGGCATAACAATGACCAACGGCCTGGCCTTATTCCTGGCAAGCAGATTATCCACGATTACGTTGGCACGGCCGACCACAGTCCAGGTATCCTCAGTGTCACCCATTCCGTGCAGCAGATAAAGAACGGGGTACTGGATATTTGGACTGGTCTCATAGCCGGGCGGCGTGTATATATAAAGCCCGCGAGTTATCCCGAGTGATTTTGATTTGTATCTGTGTATATGCACAGTCCCGTGGGGGACCTGCTGCTGTTGGAAGAACATCGGTTGCTGACCCGGCACTTCAACAAGGTTCTTTGCTGTATTGAGCCAGACTTTGAGCCAGGAATTCGAAGGGTCAACTATTTCCAGACCATCTACAACAAAACTATATTCATAAATCTCCGGCTCAGCGGGACCTAAGGTTATGCTCCACACTCCGTCCTTATTCCTTGTCATAGGTTGAAGCCCCCGTTGAAACTGAACGTTCACACCGACCTGTTTGGCGCCTAGTGCTTTTAGCCGAAAGGTCACTCGCCGGTCCTTGTGCACCTGCGGCGAAACAATGCTTTGCCGTCTCGAAGCAGCTTCAAGAGGCTGAACCAAACAAATCCAAACTGATAATAAAAGAACCATACGCATTGATTTACATACTCCCGTCATCTGACCTCGAATCAAATCTTCTATACGCCCCGGACTCTCCTGATAACAACAACCAAAATACAGTCTTATCAAGACTTCAGCCCAGATAGAAACTTATCGTAGTCAACAAGCTCCTGCTTGCCTGTTGCCATATCTTTAACAACAAGCTGGTTATTTTTGAATTCCTCGCCAATAATTATACACTTTCCGGCGTTTCGGTCTGAAGCTTCTTTAAGCTGCTTGCTCAAACCTCCTGCTTTATAGCTGAAGGTAGCAAAGTAACCGGCGAGCCGTAACTTGGCCGTCAGTTGAACAACGATATCCTCTTCGGTTTTTTCAACAACTCCATCTGCCATTCCGATGTTTAATGGTTTATCCACAGTAGCTACAAAATAATCGAGCTGTTTCTCAGGTAAATTTTTATCAATCAAACCCTTTTGTTCAAATAGAATCTGCAAAACACAATCCCCCATCCCCATCCCAGTCGCCGGGATAAGCGGTCCACCAAAATCGTGTAGCAAATTATCGAATCTACCTCCGCCACATATCGCGCGTAGATCACCAACGACATCGTGAACCTCAAAGACTACACCCGTATAATAAGCCAAACCTCGGACGATACTTGGATCGAAAATGCAATAATCTGCGACTCCCATTTGATCCAGTCGGTGACGCACTTCAGCAAGTTCATCGTTGGCCATAACAACTTCATTGTCACGACTAAACATTTTCTCGACATGAGGAACCGATTCAAGCTCCATAAAAGCCTTGATTTTATTAGCCTGTTTGGAATCGTGTACTTGCTTATCGAGCATTTCTGTAAAAGTCTTTGGTGGTAATTTAGCTTTTTTATCAAGCAAAGTATACAACGCATCATGTTTGTCTTCGGGAATACCAATATTTCTAAGAACGGCAGCCAAGAGCTTTCTGCTGGACATCTTGACTTTGACGTCCTTACTTGATAGACCCACTTCCTGCAAATAATCAATTGTTGTGAATATGACTTCAGCGTCGGCAAGAACGTTGTCATCAGCGCCGATTATGTCGATATTCCACTGGAAGAACTCGCGGAGCCGGCCTTTTTGGGGACGCTCAGCGCGGAACAATCTGGGGACCGAGAACCACTTTATCGGCTTTGGGAGGGAATTGATTTGCTGGTTTACCATCCTGGCTAAAGTAGGTGTAATCTCCGGCCTTAGCGCCAAGTCCCTTCCGCCCCTGTCTTCGAAAGAGAAAAGCTGCTCGACGATTTCGTCGCCGCTTTTTATCTGAAACATTTTCAAATATTCGAATATAGGGCCATCGTATTCTTCAAAGCCGTTGCGGACAGAGACTTTCTTCCAGCCGTCAATTATCCAGTTTCTGCGGACCATATCCGGCGGATAAAAATCCCTCGTTCCTTTTACGGGCGGTATCTTCATTTCCTTCTCTTTTTCTCCTTTTTCTTTGCCTTTTGCTTTTCGGTTACGTTGTTATCGAATTTTATCTTTATATACTCTTCCATTTGCCTGGCGCTGGTGAAGTGGAGCTCGAAGTCATATTCGCCCTCAACGTAATCGCAGTCCTTGTGACTATACTGCCTGCAAATCCTCGGCCTTTTATTGTAAATCCTGCATCGATAGTCTTTTTCCGAGAGGTGCCTGCACTTGTTC